>MPMD02161542.1_pt1 | contig 16154 bp, 15 predicted proteins | sample 1617291 | NCBI WGS metagenome assembly MPMD02 (sample SAMN05944810, study PRJNA350692) | marine metagenome | biome: marine; feature: ODZ; material: water; isolation source: 120 m water sample filtered on 30 um supor filter | place: Pacific Ocean | collected 2012-04-09 | depth 120m m | reverse complement strand
TCTCTTTTGCTTCCTTAATCACAAAATAAAGCGCAGTGAAGGCAGCGATGGGAAGCGCGACGTTGGACGCGAGGAACGCAAATGACTTCCCAAACCCAAGAACTCCTGCTATCTCCTTAGTAAATAAAAATACCTTCGCGACGCCGGCGAATGCCGCTATAATAGGAAGCAATCCCGATACAACTTCACCAAAAAGATTAAATTCGCCAGTGACCTCGCCCGTGGCTTTATCCACTTTATAAAACATTTGAGCGAAAGAATCAATTATGTCCATGAGTCTCCCCAAGGGTGCGGCGAACAACTTCGTAGCGTTTGCCAGTTTCTTCATAGTTTCGGTTGAAACCTTAAGAGCTTTAGTAAACTTCTGCTGATCTGTTTCACTTTCTTCTGCCTTTTTACCAAACTCCTCAAGAGCATTCTCTGATGAGTTCATCATCTTCATCATCGTGGCTTCATCAGTTTTGAGGATGCTGGCAAGACCCAGAACTTGATATCTGCGGGTGCCTTCGCTCAATCCCTGAAATTGTTGCTTTGCAGCGGCTCCAACTCTTTGTAAAATAGCTATTCTCTCTTCGTCAGTGGCGGCAACCAACTCCATAGAATTTACAAGATCCCCTCCCAGCATTGCGTTCAGACTCCCTGCGGCTTCGGCTGCACTCTCATACTCATTAAATTGTTTTGTCATATCAAGAAGGTTGCCCGTAGCAATTCCTGTAGCTTTTGCGGCAGCGGCGACCTTTTTAAAGATTCGATAGGCGTTTTTTCCATATATACTAAGATATTTTGATGATTCAACAAACCCCTCGATCATCATCTTGGGAGGCATTTCGAGATCCTGTGCGAGGTTTACCATCCCCACTCCCATATCGGCAGCTTCCTCAGATGTATGCCCCATAGACTGGACAAGGGTATCAAATAGTTGTGATGTTGTGTCCGCAGAGACTCCAAACTTCGTTAATTTTGCGGAAGTTAGGGCAAATTCTTTTTGCTGTTCTTCGGATAATTCAGTAGAGGTCAACATATTAGCATGTAGGCTTTCCATGGATGCCCCAAGCTCTTCTATGCCCAAACCATACTGCAAGAGCCCTCTCCAATTATTCTGAAGAGTTGAATTGTATTTTGAGGTTGCGCCCGTGGCGGCGGCGAGGCTTGATGTTGCTCTATCAGTCTCTTTAAAAACTTTAGAGGTCGATTGCCATATTTTATGCAATATGGAATTTACAACGTTCCCGGCAGTAAAAATCTCCCCCATTTCCTTCTTAACGCCAGCCAAAGCCCCCTTCAATCCCTGAGAACCCTTAGCCATATCTAAAAAGCCTGATATGATTCCAGGTTGTGCCTTTTCAATACCAAGGGTAGTTTTCACAATTAGCTGCAACGATTTCGACATATGGTCGAAGCCTTGGTTTGCCTTGTTTAAATTTTCTACTTCATCCTTTATATTTTTGATTTCTTTTTTTAGATCGGCAGCGGCGCTTGCGGCGGCGTTCCACTTTGCGGGGTGAGTGGCTCTGTCGATCTCATCCATCAGATCCTTTTGGGCTTCTAATTCACTTTCTCTTGCGCTAAGGCTCTTCCCCTTAAGTTCAATTTCCTCCTTAATGAGCTTATTATAATCGCTCTGATAATCTGCCCTGCTTTCGAGAGCGGTGATCTCTGCTTCGAGTTCAGCTTTCGCCCTTTGCAACTTTGCAATGGATCTGTCTAACTTTTCCTCTTCGGTTAGGATTGGCACTTCTCATTCCTCTTTTAGGGCTTTTTAAACGCCCATTTAATACCTGTGGTTCTCTCAAAGTTTGTGATTGCTTTTTCGAGCTTATATTTATTTTTATATGTCCTCGGGTCGTTCAATCCATATTTAACGGCAGCATCAATATATTTCTTTTCGCCTCCCAATGCTTTTGCAAAGGAATCTACTTCTCGTCGAGTACCCCTTACCTTAACAGGGGCACTACCTCCCCCAAACATGTGACCCAAGAGCATCTCGATTGCCCCCCCAAACATAGCAAGCCAAGATTCATTAAGCTCATTCCGACGATGAACTCCCAAGTCGATTATAATAGGCACCAAATCTTTATTCTGTTCCATAGAAAAGTCCTCAAATATTTGCTCTTAGTAAATAGTATTGTGCTACAAAATAAAAAAGCCAGACAATAAACGATAGTTTATTATCCAGCTTTTCTGATAAACAATGGTTTATCCTCTTGCTTTTTTCATCTGTTTTGCTTCCTCTTCAAGATGCTTTGATAACTTCTCAACAAACCAGCGACGAAGACCAAGAGGTAAGTTATAAAATTCTATAAAACTCCAGCCGCCGAACATCTTCATATAAAAGAAAGTTTCATAAATTTCTTTTTCTATATACTTGCTACTTAATCCAAAAAAAGTCCGACGTGATCGGCACATCTACCTCCTGAGAAAACCCACAATCGTTACAAGTGAAGTCGTGTTTTAACTCTAATGTTGGATAAAATTTCTGATATTTAAGACGAAGATGCAAAGCATCTTTCGCAGGCATCGCTTCAATAGCTCGACTAATAATGTGCTTATCCTCATGCCCCCCAATAGATTTGATAATCATCTTCATCTGAGAAGAGGCAACCGCATCATTTTTACCACCCCTCTTTTCTTTAGCCGCTGCTTCCTTTTCTGAATATCCATTTAGCATTTTACATTCTATTTTCCAATTAGTAATGGGAAGTGTTATAATAAGATTTCCATTTTCTGATAGTTCCTCTTCTTCGAGATCAAGTTCAGGCAATCCTCGACTCTCTATAATTTCTCTCAAATCAAAAGAAGCTTTCTCTTTCTTTCCACACGAGGGACATTCGAACTGTGTATCATATTCGGGTCCATATCCATATATTCGTGACCACACCACAATAGCATTCCTATCACATGACAAAATAGAAAGTGGATCGACATTCTCATCCACAATCACAGATTCAACAAATCTATGTAACACAACACCATTTTTAATTAATGATTCGGAAGTTAGAATATCTTCTTCTTTGGCTGTCATCTGTTTGATTTCAATAACTTCTTGATTATGAAGGGGGTGATTAGAAGGGTAAAGCTTCCCTCTTGAGGGAAGCTCTACAAATTCGGTGGGGACTACAAAGTTAAGTCCAGGTGCAATCTGGGTAGGGGGGGCAGCATCATCTTCAGTATTCTTTGCTCCCAAGCGTTTTTTATTATCTCTCACATTTCCTCCGTTATATTATTTTGATAGGTTTGTATCAAAAAGAGTATCACGATCTGATTTACCACCAGGATCATAAACACATCTATCGAACCGCATCTGGACATCGATGGTTGCTAGAGAATCTTCTTCATAGCTAAGTTCGCTAAAAGCAATTTCTTTTATCCAAGGATTAACAAATTTCCAGTTTTCCAATTCGTTACCTTCGGCGTCAATTTGAACCAGAGTAAAACTTTCTAATGCCGCAACAGATTTCTTCTTGGAAACAGTAGATAAACTGGCGGGGAGTCGTTTGGCGACGCCATTTGTGGTAGGAATGGTATACCCAGATTTCTCAATCAACTTCAAAATTCTCCAAGCGGCGTCGACATCAACGGGGTCAACCAGTGTAAATGATACCTCCGAGTAAGTAACTCGTCCGGGGTAATAGAAAGTATGATTAAGGAAAGCATGTTCCTGCTCATTTAAGGTAATTGTAGGTCTGTTAACCTTTGTTACAATCCAGCTATCTAGATTTGTTCCATCGCCACCGGGGACTTGCAAGAGCCACCTAAAAGTTCTTTTAGGTTCGATGCCACCCTTTTTATCTGTCCAGAACGCCATTTATTTTTCCTCCAAAAATCTCGTACAATATAAATAGTATTTTTCTTTTTTAATCCTCAAAACTTGCACCTGTATTTGTGATATTAAAGTCAATAGCAATAAATTCAATAGCCCGTGCAGGCTTTAAGAAAATTTTCGCATACATGATATTTCTATCAATCAAGTCAGGGGTAGTTGTTGTGTCGTCAAGAACAACTTTATATTCTGTCAAGCCAAATCTCGATTTGACATCATCCAACAATCGGTTTGCTGGACCACTAAATCTCAACCATGTGGTCTTAACATTCTGGTCAAACAGGAGATTGTTTGCAATCCTAGAAATCTCTTTCTTAATGTAGATGAGCATTCGTCGAACGTTGATTCTATCAAGTGCCGATTGGGTTACTTGTAGCGTCTTCTGTCCGAAGATTACAATACCTTCGCTTGGGAAAGCAGCAATAGGATTGATATTTACTTCATAGAGATCGTCTCGCTGCTTTGAGGAAAGTCGATATTTAACTGCGGAGACAGGAATACCCGCCGATCCGTCAGTCAACCCTCCTCGATTAAATCCAGCAGGAGCAAACCAAATCTCTGATTTATTCTGAGAACTGGAAAGTGTTCCAAGAGCAACAACCGATGTTGGTGCCCACAGAAGTGATCCATCGATCGTATCTTTAATCTGGACCCAAGGGAAGTAACAAGCACCATAACTTGAGTTAATGGATCGATTCTTCAAGGAAGTAATCGCTGCGCTTGGGTCTGGATTCTTAGGAAATCCGTCAGCAGTTGTTCCTTCGGTAGAGGGCTGGTAATCATTTTCCAAGTCAATAACAGCCATAGCATCTGCTCGGTCCTCACAAACATCAATAAGATGTCTTGTTAGAGTTCCCGCTGTAATACCTGGGGCAGTCATCAAGTTACACTCAATGACCTCTGGGTCGGCTACGGCATCAATTGCTCGCCTTACGGAAGCATATGCGTAGCTTGTATATTGTGTCCCAACACTAAGTAAAGTATTTCTAAATGGCTCTTTCTCTGCAATGTCAAGTCCATCGAATCCTCCAACCAAAGGAATAGTGAATCGATTAAATCCGGCATCCAAAACTTCATCATAAGATCCAGATAGCGATCCTGTAGAAGTGAAGGAGAGAGAGGTAGTTCTGTTTCCTTGCGTCCAAGTTGCCTGACTTGAATTGGTAGTGTTCTCTGCGATGTCGTCAAGAGAGAATACGAAAGCGTAATCTGTAACATATCCGGCAGAACCAGAAGTTCTATCAACATTACTTACTGCATCTGCTTGTGCCCTAGCAACATCAATGTATCCTGGGTCAGTGCGACGAGTTGAGTTAAACCGAGATGTTTTAATACCCCAATATACATTCTGTGGATTCGATAATCCAAGATCATCTGGGCTATTGAGAGATCCCTCGCGACAATACATTCGAGGATATGTCAAGGTTCTTGTGAATCCATCGACCGAAGCAGTAACTTCTGCTGCGCCAGAGACGAATCCAATGAACTCACTAGCATCCCAACCTCGTGCGTATGGAGTACCTGTAGCAGTTGTTACAGCATCATTAAGCTCCGCAGTACCTGAGTTTGCGGCAGTTACGTCTCGATATTTAACAGGTCCGTAGAACCCGAATGGTAATAATTGAGCGTCTGCTGTTCCAGCATCAATTGGTGCTGCCATTTCTACACGGATGTAGCGAGATCGGTTAGCATAGTTGCCCTGCTCGATATAGCGATTTTCTGTATCACTCCAAGTTGAAGTCATATCTCCAATCCTTATCGCAATATAATCTGGCGATGAAGGGTCAAGGCTTAGATTTGTATAGGTTTCGAGAACTTGTGGGTTTGAGTCGAAGTCAGAGGCAACTCGAACTTGAAGAGTGAAGCTGCCATACTTATCAAAATTATTCTTAGAGGTGGCGACGTCCTTAATAGAGACTTTAATATTTGCACAATCCCACTCTGCTCCGTAGAGAGAATGAATTTTGAAAAGATTTTCTACTGGATAGTCACCGGAAGCGTCTGCGACCCATTGTGATGGTAATCCCAGGTGTTGGGCAAAAACCCAGGGGGTTTGTGGTGCCGTGACCTGCATGTTATAAAGATATCCGTCAATACTATCATTTGTTTCCTGAAGGGAAAGAAGAATACCACACTGTGCTCCACCAGCGGAATCAGACAGTGTAACACCCACCTCTTCCTGTAGAGATCTTTCGTATGTTTGACCAAGCCAGTATGTCTTTAACGCAGAAGCATCTGTGATGTCATCGTTTGTTAAAGTTGGGTCAGTATTGAACATGTTACGAATATATTTTTTACTATCAGGGTTCATATTGAAAACAACGGTCTCCAACAAAGCATCATCTTCGTCTACAATGTCCATTTTGAATTCGAAATTAGAACCATTTGATTCGAGGAAGATAGCACTTCCTGAAGTTTCTGCGCCGTCAAGAGTGTCGCCTCGCAAGCGAATGTATCCAGAAGTAACATACCAAACAGCGGCGAGGGCGGCGTCTTTGCCGTCTCCTGCGGAACCAGTATTGTCTGCGGCGCTCCAGGCGGATGCTGGGGTCGCCTTGGTGGCAATGAAAAGACCAAAGGCACCGTTGTTAGAATCACTTCCGGTTGTTGGACCTGCGCCGGTTTTCCAACCTGCTTTTTGTGCTGTTGTCGCCGCGTTGGCGTGCTCGACACCAAGGACACGAACAAAGTTAATAGGAGAGGAGTTAGCTAAATATGCCTGTACTGCATACGCTGCATAAGTAGGAGCAACTGTGTTTCCATCTCGCCAGACATCTCCACCTTGTTTTCCTGGGACCGGATTTCCGAATGTTTCAACGAAATCAGAAAAAGAATTTACTTGAACTGGTCTCATTGAAGGACCACGTAAAGACCTTCCGATGACTACGGGACCGATCTCTTCTGGCAACTCTGGTAATTGAGAGTTATCAATTTCTTTGATTTGGACTCCAGGTGAGACGAAGCGATACTTTTTAACAGACATTTATTTTTCTCCTTGGAAAATATTGAAATATATTTTATTCTCATATAAATAGTTATTTATTTACATAAAAGCATATTATTGTTGCTTTTATTTTAAATAGTGGTCTTGAGATAAGAGACGAGAATTTTATCCCCGACCTCGGGTGGATCAACAAAAGTAATAGTTGATCCGACGATGGTGTAATCATTTATCGCTGCCTCATCAAGTAGGATACCATTAATGAATACGCTCTCTGTGCCGATCACAATGGTGTTGACAACTGTGAAGACTGTGTTAACTCCATTGATTAATCCAGATGGCTCTTCACGAGTGACCGTCATCAGACTAACAACATTGATAATATCACTTGTGCTTGAACCACTGCCGCCGGGGATTGTAACTGTAATATTATCTCCGACGCCGACAGCAGTTACACCGGCTCCCGTGAAGTTGATGCTCTTGGCTTGATCTGTAAGAGAAGTTCCCTCATCAAGAACTTGCAATTGAGATGCAATAGCTCCCCCGCCTGCTCCTCCACCTGGAGCAGTTGGTGCGGGGAATCCCCCTGGAATGAGAGGAATGCTTCCAACTTGAGGAACAGCGCCGTCAATAGAATCAGCAAATATCTGCCTCTCTCTTGGAATCTTAAGATCAACTGCGTTCTCTCGATATACTCGACGGGGCTGTGTTTCATTTGCCCCAAGAGAAATAAGGTGTCCCAAGACTTTTATTTCTAGTGTTGTTTCGTATTTTCTCTCGTCCTCATCCATAGAGGCTATATTATTATTTTGTGTAAAACCTTCCTGAATAAATGCTTCAAACCTGTGACCCTCGTGGGAGATGAGAAAGTAGTTGATGCCTCCGGTCTTGGTCATAAAGGGCTGAATCATCTCATTCATTTGCTGTTGGAACTCTGACCAAATAGATATTTTGTAGGTTACAGCAACATACACCGGCATCGGAATGGTCACTGTTTCATATACTGTCTTGGGGGTTCTTTTCTTTGAAAGTTTAAAAGTTACTTGCCCTCGGGTCTTTTTTGATACAGCGTTTTCAAAGTTTGCTGTTTTTACCTGATTAATTTTACGCATTATGGTGATAGTTCCACCGCGAGCGTCGTTGACGGGAGGAATGTTTCCCCAAGCAGTTCCCTTAAAAGTTGGATCTTTTGTAACGCCTGTTCTTTCTATTGAGATGATAGGAAGGATAAGGGCACCATCCTTGTCTCGGAACTCTTTTTTCTTTTTAGATAATACGGAACGTTCCGCAGAAGTCCACTTAACAGGTGTCTTCTCCCAACCTCGATTGGTGGTGCAGAAAATGTTCATTTCGCCATCGAGCCACTTATTCAAAGCATAATCAATAGTTTCAAGATTAGATTCCTCTGATACTGGGAGAAACTCTCTTACTTCGGGAGTGTCTGTTGTATTACTTGCCATCGAATAATCCTTCCCTTGCTCTTATGCACTTTGCACTGATTTCAATTTTATGATCTTGTTGTCCAAAGATTTCTCTTGGTTCGTTTAGAGTTACGATCTCATAATATTTTTTTTCATATTGAATAAAGTCTCCCTCGCGAACGTATAAGTCTTGATCCTCGGTCAATCTTCGTTTGTGAAAGTGAACCGTGATAGCGGACTTCTTATCAATCCCATAGTTTGTTGTTTTGGTTGTTTGACCTTCCCAGTCAATCAACACAAAGATAAATACAGGAGGTAGAAATGTCTTCTCTATTGCCTCACCATAAAGTGGGTGGAAGTTGGTATGCTCAATACTGATCGGAATATATAGGACGCGCTGTCCTATGACTCGCTCGATCAACTCGTCATTAACTTGTTTGACTAAATCGCGCTCCTTCTCGCCCAAGAAGAGGGGAGATGGAGGTGCATCTGGTTGTTGCCATTTGTTGTCTGCCACCCACTATCCCTCCTACAATATAAATATGGGCATTGGAATTTGACTTATAATCTCTTTTGTTGCATTCATCAAATCTCTATCTGTCTCCATTAAAGATTTATAAGTTAGTTCATCCAATACAAGTTTTAGTTCGTCTCGCAAGGCATCTTGCTCTGCTTTACCCTGAGAAACTAAATCAGGTCCATTGAGGGAGACATCGTTACCTGGGATGGGAATACTTGAAAACTTACTTCTAATTAATCCCAACATCTCCTTGCACACTGCTAGAGCAAATCTTCTAATCCACTGCTTTCCAATAGAGTTGATTGAATCATAGGGCAGATTTTGAAATGGAAGGGTGTTAATATTGTTAATACCGCTGATCCCACTATCCACATTTCCTTCTTCCTCCCAAGGAATAATATCTGCTACTGAAAATTCAAACCACATCTTATCTGGTGTGTAGGTTGAGGGTGCTGGAAATAATCGCAACTTATTATTTTTAACCTCGTAGGCAAAATCAGAAGTTCTTGTTTTGATAGAATCTTCATATGCTGCTGCTTGAAGTTTGTTTTGCCACACTGGGACAATCTCAAAAGTGCTGTCGTCGGCATACTGACCATAGTTTGCCAAGTTACCAACAACGTTGATGCCTCCATAATAAGCATAGAAGTTCCACATTGCTCGGGGTGTCTTATAAAATACTCTGCGAATCACAATCCTGCTATTGCCCACAGAAGCACTAAAATCTGAACTTGCTGAGATGATTGCCTGTAAATCATAATCTTGAACTAAGTTCGTAGTATTGAAAGAGGCAGAATAAATATCTTCTGTTCCTCCGAAGCCTGCCTCGTGAGAGAACAAGTCTGTAACTTTTCTTGGATATGAGAAAGAAAACTTTGGATACTTAAGTTCAATATGAATATTTCCAGCCACTGAACCGGAAACATTTGTTATCTGCCCGTCGCCGTCAAAACTTCCCGTTGGAGAGCCAAGGAAATTTGATAATACGTTTTTGCCCTGATGGATATTAATCAAATAGGAATATTCTAAACATGCCTCTTCATATGCAGCATAAACTTGATTAGCAGTAATTTCAATATCTAGGACATCTCCACCCAACTTTTTGTACACATATGCAACCTCATCGGCTGATCCCGATTGATAAGCAGTAATTTGTGTAGCAGTCCAATAATTCGAGTCTACATAAGTACCAAAAGGCAAGATAGCACTTGTCACATCTGAGGATGTACCAGTGACTGGCAAAATAACTTTGCTCATTTGTGATATGGGTGTTAGGGTAGGCAAAGCCATATGTCATTCCTCCACGAGTATAAATAGTATTTTTAAAAAGAAAAACCCCGCACGAGGCGGGGTTCTTCAATCAACCGTTAGGAAGATTAACCGTTCAGGTCTTCGATTACAACCAAACCGTACATGTCAGGTCGAACCATCTTTTTACCGTAACGAGTCATGACCGCCTTGCGGGGTGTGAAATCGTCGGGATCGAAGATAGTTGGAGTGACTTGTAGCGGAACGTATGGAGCGTAAACGTATCCAGACTCCAAGAAGGAAGCGCCTTTTCGTCCAACGAGAACTAGGTTTCGTCGGAAGTAAGGATCGACATAAATGTCCCACTTCTTGTTAACTGAACCGACTTTAACTGCGCCTGCCATTCCTCGGTCAGCGTCAACTGTGACGGCTGCTCGGAAACCAGAAGTCATTTCAAGGATTGAAGCAGTTTCCGGTCCTACGACAATGAAGTTTGCTCCTCCTCGAAGTGTCTTTCGGTGAATGTCCGCTGATACGTCGTTGATGGTTTCGAGAAGGGTCTCGTACCATTCTGAGACTGTGCCAGTGAAGTCTGCGCCGAGGAAGTTAGTTGCTGATGTGACACCAGTTGTCCAACTCTCGACAGCACCGCCAGTAGCTTTATCAACAAACTTGCCTGGGCGTCGCGACCAGAAGGCAACTCGTCCAGTAGCACCTTTAACCAAGTCTTGAAGAATTTCCTGATCGATTTCAAGAGCAATCTGCTCTGAAAGAATACCAGTTAGTTCAACTTCGGCATCAAGGTTATGATAAGCATTAAGATCTTGTGCTAGTTCGGGAGTCCACTTAGCTTTGAGCTTTTTGGTGACTGCCGTAATAGCAACACTGTCAACCTTAATGTCGATCTCTGGGAGTTCGGTTGAACCCTCAAGTTCCCAAGGTGTAGCACCAATGACCGAACCAAGAGCGTTTGCCGCTGTAAGGTTGTCTCTGATTGGATAGTTAACGTTAGCGCCAACATTACCAAGAGCAGCGTTTGCTGTTTTAGTAGTGACAGCAGAACCAGTTGTTTGGAAAACGAGACGATAATAATCGCCTGCGGGATCTGTAATAAACCGGGTCAAGCGTCGTACCTGGAATGTGCCTGCGCCCCCTGATCCCAAGAAGGTATCAATAGAAGCAGTATCTTCGAGTTTGAGAGCCTGAAGAGGATCTTCGCGTCGGAGTGCAATATTGTTTGTTCCAGAAACACTGTGTGTCGTAAAACCAGTAGCACCGATAGGAGCTTTAACAACATAAGCAACCGTACTTGTTCCAAGTAGGTCTGGGTCATATCTAATTGCTGCCAACTCTGCATCCGAAAGGGAAGCAGTAAGATCTAGACTTGCAAATTCGAATACAACACCGGAACCGGAAATGCGTGAATAACCAAGAGCAGCAGAGAATCCATCACCGTTAAGTGCATAGAAGCCACTCTCAGCAAGTTTACCACCCAGATCCATACCACCAGTGATTTGCTGACCAACAACTCCACCACCGTAGAGTGAATCACCCATTTCGGAGGGAAGTCGTCCTGAGATTGTATCTCCCTTTGTAAAGTCAAGGAAGAAGATGAGTCCTGATGGAAGACTCATTGATTGAACCGAGACAAGTTCGTTAGCAACAAGGCTACCGAATACTCGTCGAACGATTGGGAAAGCAACGGCAGCAAAACCTTCTACAGAGCCACCAGCCATTGTATTTCCTTCACGAAGAAGCTCTTTGGTTTGGTTCTCAAGAAGCATCGCCATCGAGTTCTTTCCATGGTCTGAGCCCAGACCTTCAAGAAGACCCGTCTTTTCCCATTTATTGAGAAGAGCCGCACCTTCTTTAGACATGTCCCTGCGAACGATGCCTTCAGATAATTTTTCTAAAATAGACATTTGTTTTCTCCTTTTATTTGTTAATGCCTGCTAATCGCATCATCCTCTGTTTGAGGATATCATTTGTATCTACCTTTTCTTGTCGTCTGGGTAGGTACAGTGAAGATTTTCTTTTTACTGCTTCGCTCAACGATTTTGGTTGTCTTCGCTCTCGTGAAGACTCGATTGTGCTTTGAAGAGTTTCAAAGATCGTCTTCGCTTCGTTAACAGAACCGGCTTTTGAAATAGCCTCGACAATTTTAGTTTTTTGTCGCTCATTCAAGGAGTCACTACCTAATGTTCGGTTCGTATAAAGCAAGATAGCGTTGGAGAGATTAACCTCTTCCAACTTCTCTTTTAAATAAAGAATCGCTTCTTTATATTTTTCATTTTTTGTTTCAAGTTTATTTAAGTTCTCTTGTAGCATTGGAAGACCCTCAAGTGCTTTATAGGCATCTTGATATTCTTTTTGGTCCTCGGCAATTTCTGTATCTTTAGTTCGGGCAAGAAATGCTTCCTGAGTTTCTCCTGCATCTCTCCTGGTCCAATCGGAGTAGCCGCCTGGAACGGGGTCGTAATCTACCTTGAGATGTTCGGCAACTGTATCAACAAGAGCATCGACGAGGACGTCAACAACATCTTGCTCCTGAAGGGCGGTTGCTAGTGCTGCCATTCCTTCAGCATCTTCTTCGGCGGCTTCAGCATCTTCTTCGTTCTCGTCTTCGTTCTCGTCGTCGCCCTCTTCTATAATAGAATTTAATAATGATTCTTCAAGTTCAACAAGTTCCTCTTCTTCCATAATGGAATTTAATAATGATTCTTCAAGTTCAACAAGTTCCTCTTCTTCCTCCCCCGTAATGGAACTCCAAGAGGGGGACGAGTCCGAGTATCTCCTTTTCTTTTTCATCCGTCGTCGAAAGGCGGCTGAGGAGTTTGTGCCCACAAGTCTTTCCCGTTCACGCGTGTAGTCATCTTCCTGCGATGCTCTCGTCCAAGATTCAGGACGCTCTTCTGGGATCTCGCTTTCACCAAGAAGGGCGTCTAAGTCAATCTCAATCTCTTCATCGAGATCTTCAACTTGTTCTTGAAGGGGTGCTTCTTCCCGTCCTGTTTCAAAATCAATCTCTACTTCATCAGCGACGGGTTCGCCAAGAAGGGTATCAATGGGGATTTCCAAATCTTGTTCTGCACCAGGACATCCGCAATTTGCTTCCTTCTCGGTTGGAAGTCCGATGGGTAGTTCATCACCAACCATCACATCATCATCCTCCAAGATTGAATCAACGGCACTCCTGATCTGGTCAGAGTACTTTTCAAGGAGAGCAGATTCAGCATTTTTAATTGCTGCTTCTTTGAGTTGCTCTGCATCTAGAATAGCTTGTTCTAACATTTTTGACATTTTCCATCTCCCAAAATAGATATTTTTTCCTAATAATAAATAGTAAATAGTATATTAAAAAACACCCAGAGGGGTATTTTTATATTAAAGTATATTAACGTTGTCTTTTATTTCTTAATCTTGCTGCCCTTAACTTTCGTTTTTCTTTTTTTCTTTCTTCCCTCATCCTTCTTCGGAGAGCCTCTTTTCTTTTTAACTTTCTTGCTATGGAGGGTTTGTCATAATGACCATAACGGGGGCTCTTAGATCGAATATATCTTTCTAAAGTAGTATCCCTATCGTGACCAAAAGATTTACATTGTTTTATAAATCGCCTCAAAAGCCTTTCTAGTGATTCGCCCCTCTTTGATTTCACAATAACGTGAACTGGTTTTTCCCTACCCATAATATTCCTTTTTATGTATTTGCTAATTTTTTCCATATATCTGCGTTTTGATTAAACAACCCGCTGATGTCTATACCTGCATCGTCAGGAGCATAACTATTAATAGCTTGAGATGCTTGTGGCGAAGGAGATGTTGAGCCTCCTTTAGAAAGTGCTTCCACGCCCTCAAACACATTGACGCCGCCAAACTGTTTTTTGGATAATTCCATAAGCTCTTGCTTCATCTTATTCAATTCTTTCTTTTGCTTCTTTGTACTCTCTGTGTAAAGATCGTTTGTGAAAGTTGCTTGAGGTTTGGGCTGTGGGGCTGCAAGTTGGACGCTCTCCCCAAGAAGTGCTTTGGAGCCAGCAACCTGTAAAACCTCAGAAACGATTGTATTAAGAAAGGTTGTATCCTGTAGAGACTCTTTGATACACTCTTTGATGAGGGGCATTAAAATCTTTTTAAGTTCTGTCTTTTTCATTTTTCTTTTCCTTTCCCAGGTCTTGCGTCTTTTGTGGCTTCTTCGCCTGCTCTTTGAAATTCCGATTTGAAATCTTTAGTGCTCTTAACTTCGTGACCCGACAAGTCACTCAAAAAAGTATAGAGAGGATAATATCCCATCATCTCTTTGGGGTTACTAATTAGGTTTTTTTCGATCATTACAGCCATTACCCTGGCATCACTCTCTAACTTATCGATTGTGTCTGACGGGAGATATTTTTCAAGATCTTCCCCATAGCCCCCTTCGCCCTCCATCTTCTTGTATTCATCGGTATAATAAAGAAGGACCAAAAACTTCTTTAGATATTCATTGTCATCTAAAAGATTTTTAATCTCGCCGGCTTGAATAGTTTTTAGTTTTTCAATAGCAGTATTAACAACAGCCGAGTCGCCCAAGACTTTGTTCCAATCTTCATTTAGGAGACTTCGCTTTAAGAAAACTTTTTTTGTCTCCTCGGTAACAATCTGTTTTAGTTGTGCTTTTGTGATTTTCATTTATTTTTATCCTCTATTATATTCTACCCTAAAATCTATCTTTAAGAGTAGACGTTCTCAGGACTGTATGATGCTCGGGCTTCATCTTCACTTCCCGGATTCGCACCTATTGCCTTTAAAACTTTTTTAAGTTCTGCTTTAAAGCCTGATGCGAATGACTCATCCGGATCTTCTCCTAAAAACCAATATTCATCATCGTCTTCAATTTTAGAAATTACCTCGTCTGCCAAACTGTCGATATCATAAGCGCCAAGGATTGAGTACTCGTCTCCGTTAATACGGAGTTTAACCTCTGTTTGGTCATATTTTGTTCCCATTCCCAAAAATTCAATACTTGTTTCTGTGCCCTCAAAATCAATTTTACCGAGGCTTTGTTCTCTTAGAACTCTTCCGATCTCTTCTTTGATGATTCTTTTGAGTTCTACTTTTGTGATTTTCATTTATTTTTATCCTCTATCTACTTTCTGTTATAATGCTTTTCTGTTCACTTTTCCCTATGAATCTGGCACCTGCAACTTGAAATAACGATGGTCGTTCGAGGTTTTGAAAAATACATGATCATTCATACGCCCTAAATAAACTATCTGGTTTTTCGATCTATCCCACGTGGGCATTTGCGGGTGTGATATTTCCCAGGTGTCTCCGATCGCCTTCTGAACTAATGGAAGCATTTCATCCTCGTCCGTCATGGAGATACTACTCTTGCCGGGGTATTGGTCTCTGGGTATTTCTTCAGCCTTGGAATCTGCCGGGAGGACTTCCGCAGAACGCACCTGAATGGCAAAATAGTGCCCATCTTTGACCTGGGGATTTGGTCCCCGTTGGGGTGCTACGAACCACATAAAATGCTTCCGAGGTCCAAAACCGCCGTCTCCATGCCCTAAATAAAGTACCTGGTTTCCAGTGTATCTGCCGTCTTCCGATTTATCGAGTTCGTCTTGGTCGAGGACGATTTCCCAGTTGGGTCCGATAGCCTTCTGAATTAATGGAAGCAATTCAGCCTGCTTGCGGTCTTCCCCCTCTCTGCCTTTTGGGCGAGATGCGGAGCGCAGACTCCACGCATATAGGTCGAAGTCCGCCCTTGTCGCTGCGGGGGCTTGGATATCATCTACACTAGCTTGCTTTGGCGCGAGAAGATTCTCGATCTCTTCCTTCGAAAAGCGGGAGGATTTAGTGTCGTCGAGAAGATTCTCGATCTCTTCCTTGATGATTCTTTTAAGTTGTTTCTTTGTGATTTTCACTTATAATCTCCTATTGTTACAATGTCATTTAAAAGACGATTGATTTTGTCACCCCTTGTAAAAATATTTATATCTTTTCCTTCATATAATTTTGTTTCCATAAATGCCCCCTGGGTGGAGGGTTCGGAAACCATGTCGAAACAGATTAGTTGGTAGTCTTCCTCAACAATAGTTTTACCTTGGCTTTCGTGAACTGATCCCAAGCCCCTTGAAGAGATCCCAAGTTTAACTCCGCTATTCACGAGAGCTTTTAAAATCTTACCAGAGGGAGTATCAAGGACTTCAATTTTCCCCATAGC
>MPMD02320526.1_pt1 | contig 16188 bp, 8 predicted proteins | sample 1617291 | NCBI WGS metagenome assembly MPMD02 (sample SAMN05944810, study PRJNA350692) | marine metagenome | biome: marine; feature: ODZ; material: water; isolation source: 120 m water sample filtered on 30 um supor filter | place: Pacific Ocean | collected 2012-04-09 | depth 120m m | reverse complement strand
AAACCGTTGATTTAGGAATGCCAAATCTTTTAGATGTTCGAGAAATATTCCCATTTTCTAGCTTCAGTATCTTTAGAAATTTTATTTTATGGGTCAGGTTTTTATATAAAAGATTATAAATTAAGAAGAAAAGCCTTTAGAGGGCTATTTGGAATTAAGTACTTATAATATATTTATTGCCATTTTTAAAATTATTAAATAATGTCATTTTTTAATAAATTAATATAAAATTAAATGTAGGATATTATAAAAACCTACAGAACAGAAATATCAGATCAGAAAAATATTATAAAATGTTGATTTGGTACCATAATATTTCCAAATCAAAGAGGATATCTATGAAACCTCAATTCAAAATTGACCGTTATTTCATACTGATAATTTTAAAAAATAAAATTTGTAAAAATGTTTTCTACAACAAAACGACGGAGAGGATACGTTGTCTCCCTTCCAAAACCAAAGAAGAAACTTAAAACTACCACTAACCAGTGCAATACCTTGGCATTTTGGTAAACATTCACATTTTTTGCTTTCCCATTCTTTTTAGGTTAGCCAAAGAATAATACAGAGGATATACGAATAACCTCATCAAGATTTCTGCGACTAAAGGTTATTAGAGCTTTAACATGGATTATCCCAGTCTTTGTACAAAAAGGAACTTTAGGAAATGGCACTAATAAAAATTCAATGAAAAGAGCTAACCTATAACTTCTTAAAGACTAATAAAAGATCTTGAATTTCTTTAACATCTTGAAAAATATTGCTAGATATAAAAAGAAAAAAGCTAAGACAGGATATTGTTAACCTGAAATGAAATATTCAAATATTATAGCAAGTAATTTGGATCTATGAATGCTAGGTAGAATTTTGTTAATCTTTGTAAAAGGTGGAGAATCGTTATATGGGCAGATGCGATTTCCTATTTTTTCCTAAAATCTGAAGTGGTAGATTTTAAACTAATCGAATTCAAGAGATCAATGATATTTTCATAACAAATCAAAGATCAACGGTAAAGACTATCACTATCGTGCATCTACAAGTTGCCAACATTAGAAAAGGATAAGAAACAACCTTTTGTAAACATTCCAAGATTAAACTTGAAAAGTAAGGAACCAAAATTGTAGTTTCCATTTCGATGTTTTGAGAATTTCTGGAGGCACAACTCAGTTATCTGCGAAGACATAAAATCATTTAAAAATCTGTATCCTTATATGTTCCATGTTAACCAAGCAACATTTTTAAAAAGTAGAGGATATGATTAACCTCTTGTAAAAAGACAAGATAAAGACAAATTTTGTGACACAGTTGTGTTTGGGTAGATTCTATCGAAGAAAGTCAATTTTGAAAACTTTAAAAGCTACATCCGGAAACAAATACATACTATTTGGGACCGAAACATAATGTATATCAAACCAATCTAGACGGTCGAACTTGAGAAACAAGGATATCAAAACCTCATTGACTAAGAATTTCGTATCATAGCCCAGAATTAAGCCAAGTAATCAGGAGTTAGTTAAGAGTTATTTTCAAACTATGTCTATCTGCGAATTTAAATTGGGTTCATATAAGAAGAAGATCTTCATCTTACCTTTTCGAAAATTTACCAAACAATAGATAACAAAAGGTTCTAATGTTTTATTGTCTAAGATGGACTTGTTTAATCGAAATTCTTTCTTTTCTAGTTAGATTTAACAATCGACGGATTAGGCTAACCTGATCTTAAAAAGCTTGACAGGATATTTGCTTAAATTGAAGCATAACCTGAGTTTTAGGGTTAAAAATTGAAAGTTACAAGAGGTAAGAATGACTGGATACATCAGATAACTCTTTATCAAGGTAACAACAGAGTTTTTAGAATAAAAATATATTGCAAAACAGCCTATTTGCTCACCTGCTGTGGAGTTAAAAACAAAGAACCCCATGATCCTTTGGCTAAACTGCTACTTACCAATGATTAAAAAAAGAACAAATATGCTCAAAAGCTCTTTTCATTTAAAGGTTAGGTTGATTCACGCATTGAATCTTCTTTCTATTCAGATCAACTAAAAAAGATAGATTTATACGAGCATATTATTGGATAAATTTACCCAAGAGGATATGGGGATAACCTCCAAAAAGAGAAGAACATTGTTAATTACTAGTGCTTTCAAAAGGTTGAAGTCGACCATTACCATAAAATTTTATATGACGGATAAAAAGAACATGGGAGATTTATATTCCTTGATGAAAAGGAAGATGGAAGGATATAGCTAACCTTCCTGAAGTTTTTGAATTAGAAGACAAAATCAAATTTGATTCCTGTAGGTTTCCAGATAATTGAAGAAAAAGAAGAAATTTTCCATATCATGCTTTAGATTCTTGCTGATTATACATTGCCTAAGTCTAAAATCAACCTCGTATATAAGGATATAAATGGGAAATCATTGGCAAAATCTTATTCTCGAATTAAAGGTGATTGTTTCTTTATCAATGGGGATGTTTATAAATCTCGCGATGATTACTAAATTGTCAACATATTTTAACCTATGAATCAGAAATAGTTTAAAAGAAACATGGAAAACATATTCATTCCAAAATGGTTGTAAAAGAAAATGAAATGTTACACAGGAAAAGGATATATAAAACCTCTTCATAAACTTCAAGAAAAAATTATGAGTGAATTTCAATAAATTGTTCCACGCTTTTCATAGAACTAAAAAATGGATTTAGAGGATATGATAACCTAATAACAAAACTTAGAGAGTGAAATAGGTTGTTTAGTTGAAATCGATGATTTAGATACTTGTACCTTATATCTCTCTGATTCTAAAAACAATTTTGTACTCAAAGAAGGCTATGAAGATAAGTATCTTTAAAATAAGATTTATACTTAGAAATAGAGGATATAAAACCTCCTTTAAAATGCTCAAAAAATGAAAAGGGCTTAGATATAACTTATGTTAGAGAATGCTAGCTATAAATAAAAATACAATTAAACAAGAGATAAAAGAACTTCCACACCAGTTCACCATTATTACATTGCTGGACATAATGTAGAATTTCCATTTGAGGCACACACCTATTAAATCCTCTTTATGCAGACAATTTTACAACAACTTAAGAAGGGAGGTTAAATTTCAATATCCTCTCAGACTGGAACTGGTAAGACTCTTTCTACTTTGTGTTCCCTATTAGCTGCCAGTTAAAAGAGGATTATTTATTGTAGTAGGACTCATAATCAACTTCAACATGTCCTTGAGGATTTTAAATTAACCTCGTATAGTAAATAATTTATTAATGGGAATTAACAAAACCCAAATGTTAGAAGTATTGCAATATTGGCATCAAAAAAGGTGTTAAAATTGAAAAACTGTGGATGTAGGGGATATGGATAAAACCCCTTATTTGAACAGGTTTATTAAGATATCAGATATCAAGCATTATCATTGACATAATTGAAAAACCTTTGTTAATAGGATTATTTAAATATTTGTCCTTACCACTACACCATGTCGATCATAAACAAAGTCAACGTCCTTTTAGTACCATACCACTATGTTCTTTCACCAGATATCTTATAATCAATCGGTTTGGACTTAAAAGATGCCATTATCATATTTGACGAGGCACACAATATCGAGGATATTTCAGAAACCTCAATGTCCTATGAGTTATCAACTGAAAGTTTTGAATTTACTCAAAAACTTAAACAAAAGGATGTATACGTTTAAAACTAAATCCGTCAATTAGAATTGTTGAAAGAGAGCAAAATTTATTATGGTGATGATTGGTGCAAATGCATAAAAACCCAATTAGGTAAAACAATTCAGTTGGACTATAACTCTTCTAATTCTCATCTTAAGAAGACAATCAATTTTATTAATGGAATCTCAAAGTATGATGTCTGAAACAAAAGAAAAAGTTATTGATTATAGAAAACTAAAGAGAAGATCTATCTTGGCTGTTTAGATTCCAAAATTGCGTTTAAGTCCCTCAGAAAACAAGAATATTAAAAGTTAATCTTCATGTCTGGTACTTTACCAAATAAAGAGGATATGAAGAACCTCACAGGAGAGAAATTTTAAACATCGCGATCATTCAGGCTAAATAACAATCAAAATCACTATTTTCTTTTAACAAAATAGAGGACTCAAGGCACCCCACTTACATTTAAATTTATTGATAAAAACTCTTAAAATTATCTGGTGCTATAAGCATAAAGAGAGAAAACACTTTTTAATCTGGGAAACGATTTAAAAAACTTTGTTAAGGTTTTCCCATATCCTTTTCCACCTTTATTTTTTAAGGTTGTGCCAAAGGGAATTTTACTAATGTTCCCAAATTATGCAATGATGGAACAATGTTATAAAATGTGGTCGGATATGTTTAACCGACAGTGCTTTTTAGAATTTAAAGATAAGCAAAAAGCGAAAAAGGTTATGGAAAAATACAAATAATCATGTTTATAAGACGGAGGTATTCTCTTTTCTGTCTGCCGAGGTAAATATAGCGAGGGAGAAAACTTCAAGGGATCTTTATGCAGAGCTGTTATAGTTATTGGAGTCCCAAATTTAAATTTGTCAAGCACGAAAGTAAAAATGAAGTATCTCTACTTTAAAAAATAGGAGGATATGTAAACCTCCAATAAACACAAAGTTCCCATAAATCTTAAAGATATGTTTTAATCTTAAAAATTCAAAGTATGGTATTAAAAACAAACCAGATAGGTTTAAACATATCCTATCTTTCTTATTTTATAGGCTATAATCTAAGCCATCGGACGTGGTGTAAGAGGTAATTTTGACTATAGTTTGGTGTATCTTTGCGATTCAAGATACAGCAATTATTATGTTAGTTTAATTACTGACATATCAATATAAAGACATAACATTAACTCAATTCGATAATTCTTTCATAATGGAGGTTCAATAATATCATCAAAAAAGACTATAAGTATACTGACTTCTCCAGATTTTGAATGGAAAAAGTAGGATATAAAACAACCTACTGAGAAAGGCCAACCTGTAAAAAGGAGAAGCTAACACGAACATTTCCCAAGTATTGATAATTGTTATCGTTGCACAGAGAATATTAACAGAAGAAAGAAGGAGAACGGAAAGTAATTTTATGGGTTTTGCTTAAACGATGAAGGCAAACACACTCATAAAACACCACAATTATTGACTGTAGAAGATAAATGTCCATTATGTACAAAATATAAGGGATAACGTAAGGCGTATGCTTTAAAGAATAAAATCCAACGAGATATTGAAGAAGAAGAAAAACCAATTTAATTAAAGAGTTTTATGAACCTGGATATGTAAAAACCAGATGATGAAGAAGAGTTTAAAGATTAAATTTTTCATTCGGATACTGAACAAGAATAGAACTGCTTTGAAAATGACCATGAAAGATTGAAATGTCCTTTTTCTTTGACAGGAAATGAAAATAAAAACAGGAAATTAAACAAAACCAGAGATTTTATTAGTACATATTTTAAATGATGAGGATATGATATACAACCTCTTAAAACAGTTTAATTTATATTTCTTTTCTAATGAATTCAATCAATAAAATCATCATACATTATTCAGAATTTTTAACATCTCATGGGCTTGAAATTTTTAAAGTAAACAAAAATATCCTTACACATAAATATTTTGATTTTTTTCCATGCTGTGACCTAAGATATTTCTTAATACATCGACGATGAGCTTTATGACCTTTTAAGAATAATGTAAGGATTTGAAAAAATTTACGGAGGCAATAGAAGTTGGATATGCCATCAGAGCGCAGCATGGGTTAAAGGCAAAGTGGGCATTATTCTTATTACTTAGGTTGTTATATCCTAAGATGTTTCCCTTTTCCTTTACAACTTGATATGGTTGAAAACTAGTTAAATAGCTTAGCGAATTCATTCGTAACAATTATTGGTTGCTACTCAACTAATTATTTCTGCCTTTCTTTTCTAATTCTTAGAACTTCTTGAATCACAGAATTGGCAGCTACTGTATTAGCTACGTTGAGGAGATATTTTCTACGAAATATAAGACAAAAGGATATAGAACAACCTCTAAGGGAGTTTCGATTCAGTAAAGTTTGGAAAATAACAGGCAATCTCGGGATTATTTCTTGCTTTTTGCCACAGGTGTTTGGCACTAAACTCGGGCCATCTAATCAAAATAAAAAAAGTTTGAGGATATGAAAAAACCTCGGCACATCATCTACCCTCAACATATCTTTCGATTTTAGGAGTTTCTTCTTTCCTGAGAGGATGTCCTAAATAATTATGTAAGGTTGTTAAATATCCTTACCCTGCAAAATGCATTGCTTAGGTCCTTGATTGGTGGGCAATAATACCCACATGAATTAATCAAAAAATCTCTCAAAACCCTAGTGTTAGGGATTTTTGCCAAAAATCTATCAGATAGCATGTTTTATGTGTTCTAATCCTCTTATTGGAGAATTGGGTTTTAAAAGGATTTATTGATGTTCATGTCTATACCCATTTGAGGTTGTTATATATCCTCTTTGATCTCTTCTTGTTCTGGGATTTTTTGTTCTTCAACTAGTTCTTCAACCATTTCCATGATTTGTTATCCTTGGTTGACTTGCTATGAAACATTGATTTCTGATTGCCTTTAAGCTAATTATTATTCTCTCTTACGTGCATTCGCTTATCGTCTTGCTGACATTCTCCTTGGTTAACTTTGGTTGGCTTCCATAGTATTTGTGTTTAAATTTTTAAATAAATTAATTTGAAATTAGACCGTTATTTTTTTAAATATAAAAGACCGCTAAAATAGGTTTTATAAATATCCTATATTTTAAATAATTATTTTTTTAAAAAGAGATGGAAAAAGGAAAGGTAATCGAGTATACTAAACTAATCAGCTTGTGTTTAACTAAATATGAAGAAGATGAAGTTATAGAATTTAAAGAGGAACCCTTTATAAAGAAAAAGAAAGAGTGTTCATTATCTATCGAAGAATTAGAATAATTAAATGTTGTTGATCCTAATAAATATAAGAAGGAATAACTTTTACAAATGTAAGAGGTTTTTACCAAATCCTCATTTTAAAGCTGCAAAACAATGATTTTGAAATACGATTATCTAAAATTTTAGAAGAATATAATGGAGCTGAAGGGTAAATATATGTAACCCACATTGGAGGGATTGAGGTTTTCATATCCTCATTAGATTTGTTCTGAATTATATTACCCACTGGTTTAATATCTTTTGAAAGGACACAATCCTAAAAAAAGGATAATATTTAAACAAATACAAAAGGAACATGTAGATTTCTTTAAAAAAATGATGTAAAATTCGAGTACAAAAAACTTATCGTTGAACAAAAAGCTAAAAAGAATGAAGGATGAGTTCCCTGATTTGTCCTTATCCAGGTCTACACTTTGGAAGGTAGGTTTTCAAATATCCTACCAATTATATTTAAGATCTAAAGGAAGTTACTTGGATATAGTTATAAAAAAGTATCTCAGTATGTTCCTAAGAACATGGGAAATAAAATATTAAAAAGAGTAATGTTCATAGAAAAATTTATCGCTGCCTTTGAAGATGAGTCATCAATAGTTTTTATTCTTGATGAGATGGGGATCGGTAGGTTATTTTTATATCCTACCTTCAATATTCAAAGGTTCAAATCCGTTAAGGAGATATGCTTATTCTCCTATAGGTACTCCAGCAATCCTTAATCATAAACAACTTCTTGCTAAGAACTTGACTGTAACAGCAACAATTTCTTTGAATGGTGTGGAAATGATTCAGTTCTTTTATGATGGAGGTTTTTTTAATATCCTCCTTTTCATTTTTAGGACAGACAAACGAAACTTTTGCTTTCTATTTCGAAAAACTATAAGAAAACATGAGATTAAAATATCCTCATAAAAAACATGTCTATATTCTTGATAATTTATGGTAAGGTAAACAATATCTTCTTTTTTATCTCATTTAGGGCACATAAATCCAACGAAATAATGAAACTTAGTCAAGACGAGTAAACATATCTTTTGCTTCTCCCTTCAAACACACCCTAATTCTCAGCGATAGGTTGATTTAATATCCTGTCTTTTTGATCTTTTAGAAAATATGTTCGGATTCATAAAGCAGGAACTGAGAGATTTTGAATTCAAACCTAAAACAAAGAAGAAATATGCTAAATTAGCATCTATCGTAGCAAAAATAATGTTCAGGATATCAAGAACCTAAACAGAAGGTTTTTTCAAAAAAGCTTTTTAAAACTTTCTTGCCTTTTGGTTCAAATTTGATCGAAGGAAATTTTTAGATTAAATGTGAAAGTAAAGAGGATATTTGATAACCTCGTAAAATTTAAAAATTCAAATATAACAGATAAATTTTTTCAATTTTAGCGAAATTTCGCTGTTTTGGGAAGGATTTTTAGAATATTTCGCTATTTTAAAGGAGGAAATTTAAAATAATTAAAAATTTATTAAAAAATGATAAAATTAATTATAATTAAAAAATACATAAGTTAAAAAAAGCAAAGTTTGTATTATTTTATTGCAATGCCCATTTTTGTTACTTTGCCAGACGGCAGTACGCTTCTGTTTGAGGGGATAAATTGCCAGGACAACTTGGCATATATATACCAAAAGGTCTCCGTAAAAGTAGTTAGGAATGGATTCCAGCTTAAATTCAACAATAAAGACCTGCCCAATAACTTTGATAAGCTGGCGGACTATGGTGCTAAGGCAAGAGATGTGCTGGTCATGTCATACCCGGAGCTCGCCTATGGATATGGAACAGGCACTACTTAGGAGATCGCACCATCTCGGCAATAGAAGCTGGTCATCCTCGAAGGGCATCCTGCCCCTGTCCCTGACCGCCTCCTAGTAGACAATACAAAACAAATCCAGTTCGTACACATAAATGAAAATACAAGCTCCCAAAATAAGCCACTCCTAATTACGAAAGTCCCAGGACACGGGTAAATAAGTCCAATCCGTCCTTACGTGCCTAGGAAGGCTTTTTATGACTGCACTTGACACATTGGGGGCTTTGAGCCGTATGTAACCCAGATTGAAATAGAAGTAGGCAGACCAGCCGAGTAGGAAAGCATGAGCCTGCCATTCAAATCTGGTTCTTTCGAGGTGGAAACAGAATATGAGATGTCCATAACTAAGCCCATTTCCAACGAAGACGCCAGCGTCCAAAGCCAAAGTGCATCCATATAGGAGGAGGACTAAGGCACCGGTTTTTAGTACTCAGGGGATATAAATTCATCCTTCGAACCCTGCAGAAGTACAGATATCCTCGTGGAGATCGACGAAATGGCCTCTTCAAACATGAGCGCCGACAGCTTACGTACCATAGCAGAAGGCAACGACACCGTCGATTTTCAGGGACATCCACCTTAAAAAAGGCATATTCGGAAGTCCCCATTTGGCATCAGCACTGGTGAAATATCGAAAAGCGGCGAATTAGAGGTTATAGACGAAGCCTCAGATATGTAAATGGAAAATGACACCATCCCCAAGCCGGAGAAGGGCGGCTAGAAGATGGCGGAGAAGAAGTAGTAGCTGAAGCAAAAAATAAGCATGCTTCAAAACTTCGATTAGAAACTGAAGAAATCGGAGTAGCTGATAATGCAGAAGGCCTTGAAAAACTTATAAGAGGACTCGGGAGACAAGACAGGCTCGGACCCCGTTGGGATGGACTAGGATAAGCTCATTGCGGAAATTGAAAGGAAAATACATACCCACCCCTTCGTAAACACCCCGAAAAAAATACAAGAGAAGGGTGGCAACATGAAAGACACCTTTCCACCGCATAAAAAACAAGAGGTGGATGAACAGCAGTTTTTGCTATCCTAGGTAAACTCAGATAACTCAGAGAACTCGAAATTAAACATGTTTGTGATTGGGAAGTCCACTACCCCCCCCTCGAAAATAAAAAAAACGGAGCAGGTGAATAGGCAAAGTCGGAAAAATGCGAAGAAGGCATCAAAGGAGGAAGAAAAAAACAAAAAGAACAAGTCCAGGGATAGGACCAGGTCCAGAAGCGATAAGAGGTGAATTCCTTATTTTTGTGTCGTTGCGGTATGCAACACGTCCCAAAATTTATATATTTTTAATTTAATTTTTTTAATATTTTCGGCTATAAAACAAAGGTGTGTTGATTTCAAACTCTTTAAAAAGCATGTTTTTGAACCTCCAAAGGGCATTTTTTTGCCCTCTTCTAAATGGCTATGTTGTAGCCTTTGCCAAATCTGGGCAAAGTTGCCAGAAGCCCGTCCTTGAGGAAATGCATCCCGACAGAAGGGGAAATTTCTAGCGTTCCTAAAAGGCGTCCATCAAAGTCATATTCTACCACAAGTGAGCGGGACTTCATAAATTTTGCATGCAACGCCCCAAATGAATTCTTTTAAAGCTGCTGTATACCGAAGCACCTCCATTGAATCCCTATCTCCATGTTGTTTGAAAAGGAGTTAAAATCAGCTATTACAATGCTTTTTCGACCCACGACCCCAAGCAGTTTTCGAGGGCCATGCAAATACAGCATGGTATAAAAGTCAGTGTAGATGTCAATAGCCTTGTTTTTTATGTTTTTTTGGACTGTATATCTGCCGTGGCGACCGCTGCATCCATATATTCGAAAGTGGAGACGATACATTAAAAGAAATGAGCCCTCCTTCAGTTTCCAAATTCTTTCTACATCCCCACCCTACACGGAAACATTTGGATCTGACAGAGAAATTTTTTGAACCACGGTGTAGGAGGCCATGCTATAGATGACCACATATCTACGCTCCCTTATGGCCAGGTGCTCTGCTTCTTTTGCAATTATCATATCATATGGCTGGGTTTAGCACTTGTACGAATGGATTGGCTACAGGAAAGAATTCAAAAAATAAATTCTATATTTTATATCAAAATAGTTCCAAGGCGTGGAAAAAGCCCTAGAAATAACATGCCCCTGCTTGCAGACGAGCAGCTGTTGTATGTTTTGCCTGTAAGGGTGTGCCGTCCTTTTTAAAAGCCTAAAGAAACGCCCATTTCTAAAATACAAAAAAATGTGGCCGTGAAGAGTCCCAAAAATAAAGGCCTTTCCATTGTGAAGCGCAGTCATGGTTCTAATACAGTGTATATTTTTTTCTTCTGGAGCAGCAGTTTAAATCAACTGGCAGGGCTTGTACATCTCCTCTTCATAAGGAAGGGGTAAAATCTGGATTTTCTTCATTTTTTTGCTTATTTTATATTTTTTATAAAATAAAACACGCTGTTTTTTTATATTTGTGTTTTTTGTTTTTAAAATATGGCTCGCTGTTATTCCTATATTTTTATTTATCTTTTTATAAAAAGGCATGTTTCATAGGCAAAAAGCATCCTAGGAAGGTCACAAAGCCCATCCCTAGAACAGAGACCGTTCCAGAAGCAGGTCCCCAACCCCAGATTCAATGAGAAAGACTGCAGGTAGGTCTTTTCCATGGGTTTTTACCCCTTTAAAATAGACGCGACCATTGCAAAAATAACAGAGCTAATACACACATTCGCAGTTATAAAGGGGTATACACGGGAGATTAGCCATGAGACAAGTTGGGGTGGTAGTTCTTTCAAGGCAGACCTTAAAAAGTTTTTCAGCAAAAAGTAACCGTTCTTTTTACTCGTTTTAATTTCAGGGGTGGAAAGGGAATCAGGTTTAGCTATCGCAACGAGCCAAACTATATGGCTTTGCGCTTGGTGATGAGCTGCGAGGCCCAATGGTTTTTCGTGGTGGCACGCTATTAAAAAATTAAAAATTAGCCGCAAAACAACTTTGGACCTCCCATTTTTATTCTTGATTTCCTACCCCTGTAAACGAGGCTGGGAACACTGGCAAAACTAATGGAAATCAACGCGCTGGTAATTTCGTTGTTTTCCGCGGTGTAGCAGAACGTATCTAAAAAAGACAGACTGCTTCTAACCACGCTTGAATTAGGCAGCCTGATTCCACTCCCGATAAAACCTGTGTTTTTGGGCTTGGAAGTCCATTTTGATACCACTGAAAAAACTGGGAAATGTCGATTATATCTAAACAGACGTAAAAATTCCAGACTCTCTTTTTGATGTTAAAAGTCGAAAAAGCGATTAAAAAATACGGCCGGGTGTCAACCATAGGTTTTTGGCTTGCTGAACTTGACGTTGTGAATGCAGGAAATGTCCTTTTTGAAATACACAGGTAATTTAACCCCATTTAAAAAATGCAAAAATACCATTAGATTCTTAAAAAGGAACTTGTACAGAACCAAGACAGTGCACTTGAACCTGCCTTTTCCGCCGAGCACACGGGTCAAGCTATCTGGGGGACTTGTAAAAATACTAAAACTAGCCCACAGACATGGAGATAGAATGTCCCTGATTTCAAAGAGGTTGTTTGCACCAGGCGACATGCTGCTAAAAAGATTCAAAGCGGCACTGGAAAAAGCAGGAGTAGCTGTTTTTAATGGTTGGTGAAGAACTTTAAAAATAGAAATAAACTTTTTATATTTTTATTTTTATTTTTTATGGGTATAAAACCGGTTTTAAAATTATAATTTTAATAATTAAAAACCCGGAAAAAGGGCGCAAAAATGGTGTTTAAAATAAATGCCGGCTTTTGCGGAGGGGTGATAATATGTCAAACAAGGGTTTTTCATCGTTGATGAAGTAAAAAAAATAGATGTAGAAGCGGCAAGTGAAGCCGCAACAGTTTGGGAAGGTGCATTTGCTGGATATGTTGTATGATGCACCTGTTGGGGACGTTGCCACATAAGGTGGGGTTGCAGGAGTAGATGCGATGAGGACGCGGCAAAAAAGGAGCTGCATCAGCTTGGGAAGCGGCTGCGTATGGGTAGGAGACATGCTGGATAAGTGGCAGGAAACACCTGTTGGTGGTGAAGCAACATAAGGTGGGGCTGGCCGTGTGGAAAGAGTGTAAATGGGTGTGTGGAAAACCATGTGGGAAGCTAAAAAGCACTGGTTATTCCGTGCCATTTTCGAAAAAAGGAAAAACAAAATGAAAACTTGTTTTTCCTTAATGTCCATCACAAAGTGAGAAATAAGGAATTCCCCAAATACCAATGTTAAAGCTAGAAGAATGAGAGTGCCCAGATTTCTTATTTTTCATTTTAGAGTGGACATTAAGCCATTATAATTTATATTTTATATGGAATCAAAATGCTATAAAATCAAATACTTTCCATCTTTATTACAATTTTAAAATTTAAGGCTAACCATCTTCATCTTTTAATCATCTTTTAAAAATGGTATAACTTTCATAAGTCCATTCCCTCTTCACCACTTCTTTCAATCCCATTTCCTCTAAAACCACTTTTAACATCTTCATTATATTTGGCTGCTGTTTCCATTCTTTGTTGCAGGCTCCAAATTACTGACATCCCCAGAAATGATTTATCTTGAATCGGTTTAAATTCAATTGTTTTAGTAGCTTAAGGAGAACTAAAAAACCATGTTTATTATCTGCACCATTATCTAATTTAGAAAAATGGTTTTTATACAATAGAAAATATACTGTGGATGTCCAGCTCTATGTCTTTCAAATTAGACATGCTTTAAAAGTAGACAAATAAACACATTAGGGTGTAGGGTTTAAACCACCGTGCACTTCTCAGGAAAAAATAAATCTCTTCAATTGTGGTATTTTATAAGCACCGTGTGAACGTTATAAAATATGATGGCTTGAATTGTTTGCTAAGTTATCCAAGTGACATTCTCAAAACTTTTAACTGCCCAAATTTTCCAATTAACATACCGAAAGGAATGAGTTCTTTACCGGTTATATCTGTTCCCGCTATTCTAATTTACAAAATATAATATTGTTTACATAGATCTATATCAATCATTTCCATAAATCTCGATGTTGTCAAACTGGTTATTAACAACTTGAAAAAAACGGAGCCTTTAAACTTAGCTAGTTTAAATAAAAATAGAAAAAAACATTCTTTACAATTCTCTAATAAAATAACCATTATTTAAACAATGCCTTACTTAATGACAATACGAAAATTCGCAGGCAGTCTTAATTAGCCATTGAAAATTCCAATATCCGAATTGTTGGTTTTTCAAATCTCCATTTCACTCCTAATACAAATGGTTCTATGTATAAAAAGACTCACTTTAAAGTGCAAAAAATGCAGCTTAAATTTTGGTTGTTTCGGCAATCATTCCAAATATTTTAATTCTTTGCTTTTTACTGCAATAGTAGTAGTTCATGCGGATTTTAACAATGGTATTGTTTAATATCCCTTCTAATTGTAGGTCATGTGGCACTTTCAACACTGCATATTTATATTTTCGTCTTAGTTGTTCAAATGTAAATATCGAATGTGATGGTTCTCCTTCTTCGAATTTATTTGTTGTATCTTTCTTTTGCATTTGTGGGTCTTTTGTTAAATTTTAAATTTTAATTGGTTATATATATTGCAAGATCCTTTTTCGTCGTTTTCTTCGATTTCTTTGGCGAAATGCGGAAAAAAGTTGAATCTGTCTATTTAAAACACAGCAAATGTTGAAACGTGAAGGGAAATCTGTCATATGACCATTTATTTCATGGGGAAATATACAAACAAAACGATAGATGATAGATATGATGAGTAGAAAGACACGAAAAAATGGTTAGCCCTCAAGAATGAGACCAGGAAGCAATATCTCCCATGGGTTTCCTATGTGGGTATATGGGATCTTCACGATAGGGTTAATGCAATTGAAGTAATTTTATATTTCTTAATAAGACCATTCATTTTTAGGAGATATTGTGAACGTTACCGAGGAGGAACGAAAACTGTTTAAAAAGAACTTTAAGCAGTGGTGAATATTCATATTCCGTATTTAATATTATAAATATTTATAAAATTTCGGGACGATTTGCTTACCGTCAAATTTCCAAAATCATGTGAATTTGCATTTTTTTTAAATTTATTTCAAAATCTGTAATGAAGAGGATATAGCTTGGCAAAAGGCTCCTTTAGAAGACAAATGTACCTGGGTTTCTTTCTGCAACTTGCTATAGAAATGCTTCTTTCGATCTGGACCTGTGTCAAATCAAGGTGCAGGAAATTCCCGTTAAAACGGAGTTGCGCAAGCATTCAGCAGTGCATTATAAGGGTAAAATCATCATTTTTGGGGGGGAAGATAAGCAGTATAACGAGCTCAACCAGGTTGATATCTTTAACCTTAAAACTGAGGAGTACAGAAAAGCAGTGGTAAGTGGAGTTAAACCCAGCCCCATGAAGTGCCACTCCGCTACCGTGGTTGTCGAAATGGGAATTATGCTGGTCTTCGGTGGAACGCCAAATGCAAAAGGAGCGGTATATTCCTTGGACCTAAGAAGGATGATATGGAGCCGTTTAAATAACGTGTTTTATGATAGAGTTGGTCATTCCGCATCCCTTATTTGCAATTCGGTTTATCTGTACGGAGGTTATCAGTAAGGAGGAAGGCCTGGATACCCTAATTGAAATGAGAATGTCCTCCAAAAGCACGTTCCCAAACTACAAACACTCTCAGTAGTCACGACTATGGGGGAATAACCAAGTTTTAGAAGCGGTCATGGAAGCGCAGTCATTGATAAAAATTTGTTCATTTATGGGGGAACCGACGTTTGGAGAGAAGATGACAGACTTTACACCTTGGACACAATAACGAATGAATGGGCAGAAGTTCCAATTCGACATGGCGGCTGGTGTCCAAATGCCCGTGAAGATATGAGCATGTTTAGCTTTGAAGACAAATTGTACCTCTTTGGAGGTGAAAAAGAAGGTAATTGCCACTATGACTTTCAGGAATTCAGCATAAAAACACACTGCTGGGATGAGCTTTCTACGCTCTACTAAAATTATTGGTTTTCATCTAGGTGCTGCTAGTCTACAACAAGCGTTATCACCAATTTAGGATTAGGACAAAGTGTGTATATTATTGGAGGCAAGGATGAAAATAACAATTTCCCAGATCATATCGTAAGGATTTCATTTTCTACACCAGGCCTGATAGTCTGGTGGCTTTTGCATTTCCTTGAAAGCACTGAATTGACATGCTATATAAGTAGAAACATCATTGAACACATGACAGAAATGTAACAAGGGATAAGAGAGGGTTGAAATGCGTCTTGGAGCCGGGAAAAATTATATATGTATTTTAAATTTCAATTGCAAAGATTTGTTGTCTGGTTTTTATTTTATTTTTAATCATTTTTTT
>MPMD02478783.1_pt1 | contig 16298 bp, 18 predicted proteins | sample 1617291 | NCBI WGS metagenome assembly MPMD02 (sample SAMN05944810, study PRJNA350692) | marine metagenome | biome: marine; feature: ODZ; material: water; isolation source: 120 m water sample filtered on 30 um supor filter | place: Pacific Ocean | collected 2012-04-09 | depth 120m m | reverse complement strand
CTGAATAAACAATGCTGTCTTTTAACTTAATGCCATCAATTGTAACACCAGCTGCGCCTGTTACTTCAGAGATTGTATCTGTAGATACAGAAGTTGATGCCGTTACTGTTGTAAATGCACCAGTACCTGCTGAAGCGGCACCAATGTTTGTTCCATCAATAGAACCACCATCAATGTCCACACTAGTAAGTGTTGCAGCGCCAGAAGTGTTGATTGTTGTAAATGCACCAGTGCTTGCCGAAGCTGCACCAATTGCTGTACCATCAATCGCACCGCCGTCAATATCGGCCTTGCTGATAGCAACTGAACCTGTACCGTGAGGTGTAAGGTTAAGATCTAAGTTACCAGAGGTTGTGGTAATTGTTGCGCCATTAATGTTAACATTGTCAACATCTAAATCACCTGTGACATCCATAGCACCTGTTAATGCAAGTGTAGAACCATCAAAGGTAAAGTTGGTTTCTGCTGTTACAGCACTTGTACCAGTACCTGTTAAGATAGCATTATCTGTTAATGATGTGGCACCTGTACCACCCATTGATACACCTACTGTGCCGGCACTTGCTGTACCACCAGATACTATAAGTGCACCTGTTGAGCCACTAAAGTCGCCGCCTAGGCCACCGTATGTCTCGTCAATTACTGAACCATTCCAAGTACCAGTTGCGACTGTACCTAATGTTGTAATTGCAGTTTGACCAGCCCAAGTTGTATCAATTGCAATGTCATCAGCATTTGCTGTGATGCCTGTGCCACCGATAACATTAAGTGTGTTGCTGGATTTGGTCATACCTGTACCAGCGGTTATCATACCTGCGCCTGAATACTGAGTAAATGCTAGTGCTGTTGTACCAACCGTTACTGAGCCATTATTTGTCATTACAAAACCGCTATCAGAGTTTGCTGAACCTTCTTCAGCAAATGTGAAAGCACCACCTGTGACTTCACTGCTAGCATCAAAGTCTGTTGCACGAGTTGGTGCGCCAGATGCGTTAACTGTGTAGATACCGTTCTCAGAACCAGAAGCCTGGTCTTTAAGTAGTATCCTGTCACCGGTGGCTAAAGTAATACCATCCATAGTGTCACCGTTTTCATAGTCAGATGCAAGAGTACCAGCGGCAGTTGAAGCTGCACGTACTGATAATTTTACATCTAAACCTGCGGTAACACCATCAAGGTATCCTTTTGTTACTACATCGTATGATCCAGAAGGATCAGCGACTCGTAACTTTGCTAGTGTTGTGCCATCAGATTCTGTGAACTTGAATAGTGTACCACCGCTATCGTAAACGACGCGGCCACCACTCTTGCCCATTTGAACATCGGCTGAAACACCAGCAATACCAAAGTTTTTGATATTTGCCATATATATTTTCCTCCATTAGTCTTTTATAAGGCTTGTTGCTCACTCTACTAATCAGGCACTGCATAGATACCTAGTAAGTAGGCCTAGTAAAGAGATGCCTCTCTAAACCTTTCCGGTCTCAAGCGGAAGAAGAACAACGCATGGAGTTCCTTTTACGGAACGAGACGTAGAAAAGATAAATCTTTTCTAATGTTATTTATACCAGTTAGGTGGTAAGAAATAAGATATTATAATATAGAAAATGGATATGTTAAATTGAATGATATTGCAATTCGTGATTCAGGTACACAATGCATACTAACTTTATGATCTAACCAACTAGGATATATTAACATTGTCCCCTCTGTTGCTGGATATGATTTATCTGGATAGTGTTGCCCAATATATTTGTAATAGTTTGTTTTTTTACCTGATGGTAATATAGTAGGTTCTTTAATATGTGTCCTACTATGTGTAAAACATATCTTACCACTCCCGGCCGGCGCTTTGACATAATAGACGCCAGACCACACAGGCCCTGGACTATGATTATGCGCTTTGATTAGTTGTCCTGCTTGCATAATATTAAACCACCAATTGTTGTCATCTATTTTTAATGTTTGTTTAGTTAGGCTCTTTATTATTGAGGTTGCCCGCATTAAAACATATTGCACGGTATTCATTTTGATTGCAGGCACAGAAAAATTTTTATATGTTAATTTGTTTTTACTGTATTCTTTGTACTCAACAGAAGCATATAATTGTGTTAAAATGTTATTATTGATTTCATCACTATTATGCAATGCTATTTGAAATACTTCTATTGGAAATATGCTGTCTCGTTGAATATCCATAGTTTTTAGATTACCCGGCCTTGATTTATATTATGTATTTAATCTATATTCTGTTCTTAAAAACAAATAATATAATTCGTGTCAAACACTTTATAAATATTTACAACGGGGAAGAAAGGCTAATACAATACTAACATAGGCTAATAATAAACTACAAACAGCGGCGAGACTTGAGGCCTCAAGGATGCCGCACTCCCCCAACTAACATAAAAAAAGAGGATCAAATTTGATCCTCTTTTTTCTTGAGTTAAAATAATTAAAATTACATTAATGTAACTAAAATTTCAATAACGCCAATACCGTCATCTGTGTAATCTTGAATAGCCTTACCAATGATTGTACCTGGTACTCTTTCATCTGCTGACATAGCAACACCTGAACGTGCCGATGTAACCATCAAGTCACCCTTACGAACTGTTCCCATAACCTTACATGGTACGCGACCTGTAAGTGCTACTGCTGGGTGAGTTTCGTTTGTGCCTGCTTGTGCGTTCATTAAATGTGCTGGGTTTGTGGAAATAACACCTGCTACTTTACTATCATATAATTCAGTAGATTCTGTAATTTCTGCACTACCACCAAAGCAAACAACTGTGCCTGCGGCATACATCTGATCGGTTTCATAGCGTTCTGCTAAGTCAGAATATTGTGCGGCTGTTGCTGTACCATTTAATGTACCACATTGCATATCTGCATCCGAATGAGTCGTGCCATCTGCTGAAGTTGTTGCTCTCCAACGATCGGATGATTCTTCCCAAACAAAGTATGCGTCTGTAGCGCCGCGCTCTGCCTGCATACCAATGTAAGCGGCTGATGCGCCGGAGTTACCCGATGCTAATTGAATCATTGCATCTGCAATTGAAACTGTTGTTGAGTCAACTGTAGTTGTTGTGCCTTGTACTGTTAAGTCACCGGTAAGTGTTAAACCAACAAATGTTGGTGAATCACCTATACCAATGTCCTGCGTTGTATCAAGTGTTACTGCACCACCTTCTGCTGAACCATTAACAACTGTAATGTTACTTGATCCTGCATCTGCAATTGATAACACATAGTTACCTGTTGTATCTGTACCAAGTGCAACTGAGTCAGTTGCAATTGTTAGTGCGGTTGCTACATTACCTGTGCCGTCTACTGAGCCTGAACCTGTTACGTCACCTGTAAAGGACAATGTTCTTGATGTAGTCCACCCAGCTGCTGAAGTTGCTGTATCAGCATTACCAGTTACATTACCTGTTACTGCACCTGTTAACGCACCTACAAAAGTAGTTGCTGATAACGCGCCTGTGCCGGCATTATATGTAATTGCCCCGTCTGTCTTTGGTCCAAGGTCGCCTGTTGCCGATTCCCATAAACCTACAAAGCAAGTTGTATCTGTTGTATCTGCTACTGTAATACCTGTAACGGAAACAACACCTGCGTTAGTCATTGTTGCATCACCTGACAATGCTACATCTACCCACGCACTGCCGTTATACGTTAATATATCGGCAGATGCCGCTGATACAAGCGAGACATCATTCATTTCTGCAAGGGTATCCTCGCCTTGTACTGCGCTGGTTACCCATGCTTGCGTAGCAATTGTGCCACCACTAAAGTTTGACCCATCTTCCGCCATCATTGGGATACCACCTGCGGTGGAACCATCATGGACGATTACCACATCCTTAGATGTATCAACTGTCAATTCTCCAGAGAGTCCGGTAAAGCTACTATGCTCAGCAGTGGTACCACGTCGACGTTGTACTGCATAATTTGGCATAATTAAATTCTCCTATATTTAATATTAATCGATTAGTATCATATCACAATAAACAATGACAGAGGGCTACTCTGCGTTCTACTATATTTATGATCTTATTAAATTAAAAGAGATATTACTATATTAAATTAATAACCAACTCTGGGTTGGTTTATAGACCATAGTCTTCTTGGCCGCCACTTCGATCAATGTCAAGTGTTAAGCAATGCCAGCCACCATCAAAAAAGAAACGGTGTCGCAATGGGCAGAACACTGGTTCCATATTATGCTTATGTAATGCATCTACAAGAACTGGATTGTCGCTATTAACAACAACATACTTGTCATCTAACACTAATGTATTAACATCAAAAATTGTTTCTTCGACTTCACCTATCCAATTTTCTAACCATGTCTCAACAAAATTTGTAAACTCGTCATTCTCTTCTTCGCCGGGTACCCACCACTTACCTTGGTTTAATTTTTTAAGTTCGCGCCAGTGTACTATTTGATCCCAGTTCGGATCCTCAAAGTATATGATCTCCCAGCCAGGAAATAACTCTTGTACACTTTTTTCTTCTTGTACCCATGCCGCGGCAATTACTACACCTGGTTTAAGTACAGAAAAAACACTATCATTGTGGCCATACATATCAATGGATTGGTATGTAAATTGTGGATATAGTTCTTCTAGTATAGGTTGTATATCTGTTGTTTGCCAAATGTCTACTAAACATTTTGTACCCAGGCGAGTAATATTTGGAGCACAAAATCCTGGGAGCGGCCTGTCCTTAGAAATTTCTTTCTTTTGTTCTTCGGTTAATTGATCAACACTATCAATGTCCAAAAAGTTGTCGCCAGCCCGCCGGCGTTTTAATAAAACATTAAGATTATAGTCAGACCGGCTACACCATATTTTATCATCTAATACATCAAAATTACAATTTTTTTCACCAAACCACTTTACGTAATAAGGTCTAATCATATGTACATTGTAAGCATTCTCTGTAACAAATACTTCATTGCCCATAATAATTGTTTCGTCTCTTACTTGTAAAGGCGCAGAAGGTATTAAATTATTTCGAGTTATATCATAATCTTCATCACCACCTTTAAACCCATGATAGCCTACTTTGCCCTCAGGATTTATATATTCCATTATGTTTGTTTTATAACCCATCTCAGTGGGTGATACTTGGTGCACATCAATATTATGTGAACCTACAACTTCTTTAAAGTTTTCTAAATCTTCAATTGTTTCTTCAAAGATCTTTTTTAATGCGTATTCAATTTTTTTATTTTTAACACCATCAAAAAATTCTGGTTCAAATACACTACCAACTAACACAGTTCGTAATGGAGAGAATTCATCCCAGCTGTTTATAGTAGTAAATTTATTCATCAGGCCAATCCCTATATAATGCGTGTTGAATATCATCTGCTACAAATTGATTAAATGATCTATGCTTATCTTCTAGTTCCCCATCAAGCGGTGCTACCCTAATAAAAGCAGATTCTAATTGTTGCATATCAGTGGTCTCAATCATTATATGCCACTCGGGTAGATCTTGTATACTGCGAAATCCTAGTTTACAACGAGTAATACGATACGAATCGATTTTACTCTCATCCTTGAGATGCTCAAGGAATCCCTTCATATTATTAACCCAATCTAGGTCACTAATATCACCTTCTTTGTTTGCCCAAATGTGATAGATGTCCATAATATTATTTATAAATAAATATATTATGTAATTTTAAATTGGATTAAAGATAACGCATTTCATTTGTTAATTCTGGTACTGCATTAAGAACATTTTGTCCTTTTATTTTATCCATGTCTAATGTATACTTAACCATTTGATTATGTAATTCATGGCCGCCATATTCAACATTATTTAAAACATTTACAATATTAGAAAACAAATAACCATATTCTTTAGTTTCTATAATATTATTATAGTAATCTACAAGCCTACTAATTGTAGCAGGTTGTAATGCATGTAAAGACAAATAATTTGGACCAATAAGAAAATTAAAAAGATATATATCTAAATCTAAATGCTTAAAAGCTGCCGTTATGTCATCAAGCCACCACTCAACAAGTTTGTCTAATGAAAATATATTATATACCATAATAGTCGGTGCTACTATAAACGTTATATTATTTTTTTCAAATACGCTAATAAAATTACGCATATTATCTAATGATGCCATATTTTTTGGTGAATAACGAATATAGGTTGTAACTTCTTCAGGCCCATCAATTGATATACCAAATTTAACTTCTTTGGCTTTACACAATAACGCAATTGTTTCATTGATAGTTTTATCAATAATAACAGCACCACTGGTATCCATACATATTACTATTTTACGCAACATATCTATTTTATCCAAATAACGCAACATGGCTAACATATCTGTATTTAATAATGGTTCACCACCTTTAAAATATATGCGTTTACAATGTGTTAAATCTAATTCTATTAAATTTTTTATTAACAATTTACTGTCTGATTTAATAATAGGAACTTCTTGAATTATGCTACGATAAAATTCGGTATCAGTGGTTTTCTCAATTACTTTTGCATATTTCAACCATCCACTGCTAAATCGAGTTGAACAACCTGCACAACTTAAATTACAAACATTACTAGAAGAAATTTCTAGATTGCTAATCATATTTCTTGTAAAATTATCATTGCCTACATCTTCAACCATCCTTGTACGCACTGATTGATTTATTACTTTCTCGCTGGCTTTGCATTCCATACAACCAGTTGGCCATTTATTATCGTACATATCTTTTTGTAAATCTTTTACAGTATTACTTGCTAATATCTCCGTTATTGTTTGTTTGGTTAAGTCTCCAAGATCACCTATATATTTACAGCATGGTTGGAGTGTGTGCTCAGATGAAATTACTATAGAATTAAACGGTGCGGGACACAATACAGATTTATATTTCATATAAATATTTATAGTAAGTAGAGAAGTAACTAACTAATAGAGAAACAAAATGAAAACAAAATCACTTAATACCGGCACTGATAATCTTTGCTACGCTGGCCAATGGATTTTAGAAACCGATGAGAACAGCCTAGATAACATACCAAAAAAATTCGAAGCACCGATTAAAGAAATACGAAGGAAAACAATTGTCGAATCGGCTAAAGTAGCTGAACGATGCCAACGTAATTTCGACCTTACATCGCCTGTGCCAGCAAATGATATACAAACAATTATTAATGCTTGCACTACAATGCCATCTAAACAGAATATTGCGTATTATGATCTCATTGTAAGCACAGACTTAGCATTTAACAGAGTATGTTATAATGTAGCAATTGATCCCACCGATGATACTTTTCAAGGTGGCCGCGCCACTAGTCATCAAAACGGTCAAGTAATTGCTCCACTCCTTTTAATATATTTACGTAGGCCAATAGATGTTATGATAGAAACTTATATAAAAACGAACAATGTTCAAATCGATGACCCACACAATGATCGTTATAAAAGTACTGAAGATCTGATTCTGGAAGTAAAATGCCAGTTTCCGATGAGTGTTGGCATCAGTTCTGGTACCGCATCGTTTTCAGCAGCGATGCTTGGCTACAAAACAGGCTTCTGTGCTTGCATTGACTCACCTGCACTAATATCATTATTAGCAACAAAAATGCAACTGCCGATCGACGCATTTCCGGTCCCAGAGGACTTATTCCCGTTACTTCTAGGCATTGGTAAACCTACAGAGCATGATCGAAAACTTGTTATAGTGGACGATAAGATTGTAATGGAAGCTGATACAACAGATAAAGAAGTTCCTGTGCGTTATATATAATTTGACTATGTATACAAAAGATCTAATACAAACAACCCGGCCGAGTGCTATGTACGATCGCGAGGTTCATGCCTTTCATCACGCCCTATATACAACACCGGTAGTATTAAATCATCAGTATGTAGACAATAATGCTGATGGGTTAATAGAAGAATTTAAACAACGAATAGATATGTGGATTAAATCGCATAAAAGAATTAAATTCACTGGATTAGATGCTTTTCCTGACAGAAACATAATATTAGGAGTAACCCATCAATTAGACGATCTGCATATGCAATATAAGGGCCGTGTAGCGGTTTTTAAGGGAGATTATAGATACCACTGGCGGTTAGACCCGAACGTGCGCTGTAGGGCATTACAGACGCTTGTATCCCCCGATATTGTAGTGATTGCAGCCCCTTTTCCGGGAAATGCTAATATGCACCCAGAAATCCTGGAAATCCTTGAAAAATGTCGGGTTTCTAATATACCAGTTCATATCGATGCCGCATGGTTTGGCTGTTGTCAGAATATTGAATTTAACTGCGATCATCCTGCTATACAATCTGTTTCCTTCTCATTAAGTAAAGCATTGGGTATGGGCATACATCGTATCGGCCTTCGTTACGCAAGAGAGCCGCAACACGGCCCTGTAAAAATAATGAATGATTTTGGTTACACTAATGTTGCTGATATATGGGTCGGAATACAGATGATGGAAAAGTTTGGTACAGATTTCTGGTGGAACAAATATGGCCATCACAACGCTAAGGTTTGTGAAGATTTTAACTTAAAGCCGTCACGTGCAATCCATGTTGCGTGGGATCGGGTGAGCGGAGTCCTAGTTGGGATACGAAAATTATTAAGATATTTGGAAGAAGGTAGTCTCGGTGGACTTGATTGAAAATATTGCAATTATATAAATTTAATAGAAATTTTACAAAATTTTATTAATATGAGGGAATAATTCTAACGTATTAGTATTACGAACACTATCAAGATATATGTAATACGCTTTAAACTTTTCTAATTGCATAGTTCTGAATGCTTTATATTCTGCTAATGTTTTTTCTTCTCGTACTGCTAACTCCTCGTCCATTGTTTGTAAATGATCTATAATCTCTTCAGCCATGCCCCACATTTGTTCTATACCTTTAAACCGTTCTAACTTATTCGCAATCTCTAATCTCATATCATACGGTAGCAAGTCGTGACTAAGAAAACGAGGACGACTAACTGGCAAATGTACTAAAAATAATCTGTTGTCAGTGTTGGCCGCAACAGAACCACATTCTTTTGATGTTTGTAATAAAAAATCAAATACATGGTCTATATTATATATATTCGGTATACTTGACATAGTTAATGTGTTTACTTTCCAATTACTATTTAAATTATTTAAGACAAGTTTAACACCTCGACTCACTGCATCCCATTTTAAAGGATACCGTACCCATTCTGCTTCTTCACCGACACCGTCTATACTACAAAAGAATTGGCCGCCTTTGAACTTATCTAGCACTTTAATTTTTTCTTCAGTAAGTAAAGAGCAATTACTAAATGTTTTAATTTCTATTTGTTTTGCATATTCTGTTTTAGATATATCCTCTAATAAACTTGTAAGCATAGGTTGTGCCCACGGTTCTCCGCCATGCAATTCTAATAATCGAATATGCTCAATATTTTCCCAAATATTGTTTATAAAATATTCATGCTCGGCGGGTTGATCGTATGTTTCTTTATAAATTCGATAATCATTTCTTACATCAACTGGCATTAATTTATTATCTAGTTGATGCCGGGTTTCGCTTGCAATCTTACTACTGTTTATCGGCCGGCACGAAACACACTGGGCATTACATAAATTACTTAATCGTATTTCCCAATGCCATGGAACTGTACTTAAATAACCATTATTATTGTATGCGTCTTCAACTATGTGTTTGCAATTTTCATAATGCTTATTTAAATAACTCATGCGTTTAGTTTCATATCCTTGCGATTCTCCGTAGTAACAACTAAAACAATTGTCTACATACTCGTTGTTAATCATCCTCATACGGAAGTCTCGCATAAACTTACTATTCCACACTCCGTCGAAAGAGTCTGTATTAAATTGTTCTTTAGGTCCTATCTCTTTCAAACCCTCACTACAAATAGCCGTCGAACCATCAGGACTATATCTTGTTGAGATAAACGGAAATAAACAGAACGGAGGGTTGTTTAATGTTTTTTTTCTTTTAAAAAATTTCATTTTGTTTTGTGTCCGGTATTTTTAATCCAGTCCTTTAATGTTGTTAATATTCGAGGTTTAGTAACATATCGTTTAATGAGGTGTTCATAACCTGGCAATGCTTTAGGCACTCGGATATCCAAGTTATCAGTACACCTCCATTTTGCACAAGTCAGCGGCCCTGTTGGCAATGCCGAATTTCCCAATTCAAATATATTACCTAACTTACCTCCTAGATGGCAACTGCCTACATAAAGATCACCCGAAGGTGTGATTTTCATATGCACTCGACCTGCCCAACAAGTCCACCCCTCAAAGTTATTTTTTCTCTCAAAATTTAACTGATTATAATGATAATCATCCTCTACAATCTTTCCATCTTCCTCAAAATACATTTTTAGAAATTTCTTTGGTTCACCTGCATACCATTTTTCTAATCGCTCTTTTTCATTTTTAGTGTACCATTCTTCTTCATTCTGTACAATTTTAACTGTAGCTGGACTTTTACTATCAATGACATTATTTGGTGCTTGATGATCAGTAATGCCATCGTCGCGTATCACTGTGCCGAGATATTTGCCAGTGCCTGTAACTTTTAAACTATCTACAATATCATTGTCATGATTATGACCAACTGACAACATCCTGGTTGGCATTCGTTCATTTGCTCCACCTAAGCATGGCCGGATATATCTGAATTCAATTTTCTCAACTCCAGCATCTTTAAGTTTTGTATACATCCGCTGTATACGTTTAAACTGGCCCGGATATACCATAAATCGTGCTAACAAATTTTTATTACGGAACCCGGTTACATCACTCTCAATCATATTAAATTTAGGATCTATTACTTTTTGTGTTGCGTTCCATTCATTGCGCCAATTTTCTAACGCAATAATCTTTTCAACATATTCATCTTCTCGGTGTGAAATATGTTCGAAATGCATACTTAATGTAATGTTATGTAAGTATGGGTATAATTGTTCTGTAAAATATTCAGTAGTCCGCGATCCATTTGTAGTAATAGATAATTCTCTTACGCCTAATGGTTTTTCATATATGTATTTTGCTAATTCATGAAACCACGGTATAATCGTAGGCTCACCACCAGATATTGACCAGTGTACATTATTACCGTATCGATCGTATATAATATCAACAATCTGTTTAAGTTTCGATAACGGTTGATGTTGACTAATGCTGTCGTGTAAATAATCTACACAATATGTACAATCAAAATTACATCGTTTACCAATATACCAGTCAACACTAAACGCGGCATGTGTGTTATGTATATAACGTACAGCAACAAATTTTCTGTCATCCATAGTAATATTTATTGCAATAAATATTAAGATGCGGATGGTTATTGAAACTTACTTTGGAAAGCAAGAAAATAGAGAAGTTATATTCAACGACATATCATTAGAAAATGTCGGGCATCATACAGAACATGAAGCACTCGACAAAGGATTTCTTGTTGACATAGTAAACGGTGAGGATCAATGGTTCATGTCTCGTAGTACACGAATTTGTCTTGCTGAAACAGACTATAAAGAATACAACGAGCAATGGAAAATAGTCGAAGAACTTACACCAAAATCCCAAAAACGACTTGAACAAATACTAAACAAATATATTAAAAAACATAATTTTACTGACTTTGGTCGTTCATTGTCTCTTTCAAATAGATGTAAATTTTTTATATATTATCATAATAATGAAATTATTGGGTTTACTAAATTACAATTCTATCCCATACTAATGCAAAGTGCATATCAAATTTGGCCATATAAATGTATAGAAACAGCCATGTTCGCTTGGGATTACAAGAATCCAGAACTACACCTAGGTGTAGTTACTTTACAACATGAGGTTGCGTGGGCAAAAAAACAGAAATATGAATATCTTTATACGGGCCCGGGCTATGAACAGAGCAGTATATACAAAGCAGATATAAATGGTTTCGAATGGTGGACTGGTATGGAATGGAGTCGGGACACTAAAAAATATAAAGAACTATGCCGACAGGATAGTAAGGTGCGTAGTTTTAAGGCCTTATCTAAATTATAAGTTTATGTTACTAAATTCTTTGTATAAGTCTACAACGTCATCACCCTGATGTGTATCGAGAAATCTATGCCACCAGGTGTGAAGTGTATCCATTGTTATTTCAAATCGAATTCTAATTAGATCAGTCGGATCGTCAAACTCGTAACATTTTTTATCTACATTATTTACATAATTGATATTATGTTCAGTGGCATAAGCAATCAAGGCAAGGTGGCACACGACATAATATTCGCGATACCCCTTGAACGGCCTTGCAAACTCAAGATAACTTATGGATACTGTCATTGCTTGTTAAAAATGGATGTTATATTTAATCATAGCACTATAATCGTTAGCACCTTTGCGATGGTCAACATCGTTAATGTATGTCAATTCGGTAGTAATATTTGACGTTTTCGTTACCCGGTAACTGTGCATAAAGTTTAATTGCATCTCCCGGCCATCGGGCACTAAGTCGATATTCAACGGCACTGGCTGACCAAACTGGCTCACAATAAACCTGCTTGAGCCATTCTCGATATGCAGCGGCAGGTCGAATCTGAATACAAATGTATTCGCATCGTTTGCGGCATACTCCAGTTTTGATTCGAATCCCAATGCGTGGATATTACTCAGTTGAACAAGTTCACCATCACTGCTTCGACCATACGCATATATAAGATCTGTAAACAATGTAATGTTGTCCGCAAATTTCTTTCGGTGACCAATGTCAACATAAGTTGTGCTAGGGTCTTTAAAATCAAAGATACCGTTGGCTTTATAGCCGAGCATAGAGTTATCCTGTGCTACCATTAACGCAACATTATCAAACAACCAACCTATGCCAATTGGGTCATCAATTGTGCCATCAGTATTCTGTTGTTTTGAGAATCCTAACATTAATCCTTGCTTATCATTAACCTCATATGCTTTAAATGTATGATAATCTTTGAACGAAAATATACTGCCATTGAAGATAGCAACCCTTGAGAATCTCCTAACGCCAGATGTAATCTCATCAGTAAACCGGTCGCCGCGGGTGCCGGCTTCGACTTCATCCACCGTTGTATTAATATCCGGTGTTGCAGTGTTTAATGTTGCAGAACAATGTGCTGGCGTAAGTCCTGTACGGCCTTCTTTTTTACCATAACTACAATAGTGCCATTTGCCCCATTCAGCTTTTGACAAGCCTTGGTTATTCTTATTATATGACGCAATGAGATCACCCCACATGTCAACATATTTTGAGAAGTCAGCATTCTTGCCACCACCGTTGTCGTCCGGCGGATTGTTTCCACCACCAGGACAAGCCATGAACTGGCTGACACTTTCGCAACTTCCTCCGCGAATAACCTCGTCGTAGTAAACCACCTGAGCAACGTTATTCGACACCTGGTGAGTATCTGACTTATAAATACCGAACCGAAATAGTATTGCATCATTGTCAATGGCATTCCTGCCTCGACGAGTAACTTTCAATACCCCATTTACCCAAATCTGGATTAGGCCGTCGGTACCTGTACTCCATTTAGCATGGACTCGAATATCATTCCATTTATTTGAGACCTGACTTTTCGGAATAACAACTTGTGAACCGGCCCAGCCTTCAAACGCATAAAAGTCGGCCACCATGCCGCGGCTCTCATCCATTCTGAACATCAGATACTGATGGCCCGAGCCTACGGTTTTAAACTGCCCATGCGTAGGTGCCCCATTGCTAATAAACTTAAAGTCTTTATGATACACACTCCATGCATACCAGACATCATTACCCGGCCGATCGGGTGCAACTGATACTAACTCGGTCCTTTCACCAAATTCCGCCAGGTGGTAATCACAATCGCCACGCATCTGTCCTGGTCGGTTTTCAAAACGAAAACTCTGTGCGCCGGCTCGAACAACACCACCTCCAACACCTAGGTGCCAAGGGTTATGCGGGTTACATCCATGGACAATAAATGACCCCCACGTCCCTGATCCATCGGCACTACCTAGATGCACATTTTCTTTTTGAAAATCTCTATCCCACCAGTTCCCTGCCATTACACTAAATGGTATTAGTCCTAGCATTATTATACCTAATATTTTTTTCAACATTTTACTCATCCTCTTGTTTAAGTGGTATCACCTTTCCAGGCTTTACGGTTTTCAAACTAGGTTTATTTACTTTCTTAACTTCATCAGAAATATAAACCCCTGCTACATCAGAATCGGATTTAATCTTCAAATCCATTATGTGTGTAAACCAATCATTGGTTTGTTTCTCACTGTCAGCATCGTTGGCTTCGACTACTGCGGTTGCAAATGGCTCATACTCACTTACTGTGCCACCAAAGTCCTTATACTTAAAAAACAATGTTAAGGTTCTTTCCATTAGTCTTTATCAGTATATGTAAATAACGGTGGACGCTTACCTAGCATAAGGTCGGCAACATCACCTGCAACCCTTCGCCACTCCTTAACAAAATATTGTTCTTCGCCTGGAAATGCTTTAGAAAACTCTGCCTTTGCTTCTTCCGTCCTCGTAGACGAATAAAACATATCTTCAATCATATGCAATTTTTCAAACCGTTCACTTACTGCATCTGATTTCTTTACAGATTTTGTGTTGGTAGTGTTATTCTTACTACCCTTAGGGCGGCCGCGTTTCTTGGCTACTTTTTGAACCGCAACTGATTTCTTTTTGTTTTTACTGCCGGCCGGCCTGCCTCTGCGCTTTGCTACTTTCATTCGTCGTCCTCCTCTTCGGCAACTTTTAATGTTTCCAGTTCGGCGTAAATTGCTTCCTTCTCTTCGTCTAAATAATTAAATGCATCTAGCCAAGTAGGGAATTGCATTCCAGTGAGGATAGGATTTGATAAAGAATACACCTTCTCTACTGAATCCCATTGGCCAATAGCAATAATATCACCACGGAATCGAAATGAATTGTCTTCACTCCCTCTGTATGATAACTCCTCACGCAGTTCTTGTATAGTTGGCAATCTTGGTATGCTCTCAGTTACAACTTGTCCACCTGAAATTTTTGTAACTGTTGTTGCTAATCCTAAATTACTCATTGTCATCTCCTTTTTTTGGATGTTTCAGTTTACGGGTATACTTGGTTCTATTTCTAACAATTTTCTGTTTGAATGGGGAATCTTTATTGAACAGAACTTTTGCATATCTACTTTTAGGCTTTTGCTTCTTCATTTTGGATTCCCGCCGGAATAGACGCCTCTATGTGTTCAATTTCTAAATTAAGTCGTTCAGCAACATCTTCTATTGAGAGACCTATATCAAGCAATGCATTCGCAATTTCTGTTAGTTGATCCACTACCATTCTACCAGATCAATTGTTAGCAATGCTTCAGCCATATCAACAAATTCTATTTGCTCACTTGTTGCCTTATTAATAAAATATGGAATATATGGTGCTGGATCTCTTCCTCTGGCGGAACGAGACCACCCACCTAATCCTTTTTGCTTATGACAAAGAAAACCTTCATTGCCTTCAGCATCAACGGCACGCCAGCACAACCCATAGCCTGCTAACTGACCGCGTCTGAATGTAGAGTCATCGCCTTTCATATCAATCGAAACCCAGATCTTGTAGGACGTCCTGTTTTACTGCTTCTGTATTATCATAAACAATCTTTTCATCAACACTAACAGTAAGCACACGGTCATTCATAATTTCAAATCGTTCATATACAATATTGTTTTCAACATCGTCATGCTTTAGACCTTGAACTATATCATATAAGTTATCTACTGATGCTGACTCAACACAGCCGGTCTGATGAGAGAAAAATGTAACTTCGTATTCTTGATACATGTCGTCATCTATATCAGTAATAACAACAGACTCTAACTGGTGTGCGCCTTCTTTAATAACCATATCAGTTGCGAATTCTTCTGCTCTTTCTTCTCGAGTTTGCTTTTTATATTGTTTAGCAAACTCCTCACCATTGATGCCTTCGGGTGGATACTTCTTTCGCAAATCATAATTTTGCTGATCGAAGTTAAACTCCTCTGCAACAAATGGCTGTGCCCATATGTTATCAAACCGTGCATTCGATCTTGCGACTATTACTTTCATATTACTATTATAAGATATCTTGATAGTTTGTCAACCTTAAACATAAGTCTTGAAAAACCATTCTGTATTCATTTCTGATGCTACCCGGTTTACCACTTTGCGGGTACCTGTGTAGATATCTTTCTGTTTGTCTTTATTATATAAAGTCCATTGCCCATCTTTT
>MPMD02313463.1_pt1 | contig 16353 bp, 10 predicted proteins | sample 1617291 | NCBI WGS metagenome assembly MPMD02 (sample SAMN05944810, study PRJNA350692) | marine metagenome | biome: marine; feature: ODZ; material: water; isolation source: 120 m water sample filtered on 30 um supor filter | place: Pacific Ocean | collected 2012-04-09 | depth 120m m | reverse complement strand
TGGCTTTTTGTTGTCTTCAGGCGGGGCGATGGCGGCAAGGAGCACGTTTTTGATCGCTTCGATCTTGCCTTCGTGTTCAACCCTTAGGCCAAAAACATCCTTGACGTAAAAGACATCGACGACCCGCTCGCCATAGGTGGAAATATGGGCCGAGGCGATTTGCAGACCGTTTCTGGTCAGCGAACCGGTGACATCGCTCAAGAAACCTACACGATCACGGCCGTTCACTTCAATCACCGTATACTTGGCGCTGATGGTGTTGTCGATCAGCACCCGGGGCGCCACCTTGAAAACGCGGGTGCGGCTGGGAATGGCGCGATCACGAACAAGTTTAAGCTCTTTGGACGGCTGCAATTTGCCGTTCAGGGCATCGGCAATTCGCCCCTTAAGGCGCTTCAGGGTTTCGGGTTTTTTAAACGGTCCCCCGTCGGTGTCCTGAATCCAGAAAGTATCCAGGGCCATGCCGTGGGCCAGGGTCGCAATACGGGCATCTACGATAGTGGCGCTGGTCAAAGACATGGCCCCGGCAATGCGTGCGAAGGTGCCCGGATGATCATGGGTATAAATCACCACCTCGGTTACGTGACGTTCATCGTCGTGGCGGGCTTCGATAGTAATGTCGCCGTTATTTTTATCCGCCCTGGCGATCATCGCGGCATGATTGGCATGAGACTCGACATCGTAACTGAGCCAGTAATCATCATAGCCTTTTGCTATATGGAGCTCGACATCATCCTTGTCCCACCCGGAAAGGGCCGCACACAATTTGTCCCTGGCGCGAGCGACCCGCTTGGAGCGAACCTCTTCGGTCGTACCGCCGGTCATGGTTTCCTGCGCTCCGTAGTAAAGGTCGCGCAATAGCTGCGCTTTCCAGCCATTCCAGACCCCAGGGCCAACAGCGCGAATATCGACTACGGTCAGGCACAAAAGCAGGCGCAGGCGCTCCGGCGATTGCACGATTTCAACAAAATCCGAAATCGTTTTTGGATCGTCCACATCGCGCTTGAAGGCCATGCGGCTCATGGTTAAATGTTGTTCGACCAGCCAGACGACCGTTTCGGTTTCCCACTCGTTCAGACCTAAACGCGGACATAACTTGCGCGCGATCTGACCGCCAAGGATGGCGTGATCGCCGCCCCGTCCCTTGGCGATGTCATGTAAAAGGACGGCGATAAATAGCACCCGGCGGGACTGGATTTCATGAATCACCGATGAGGCCACCGGGTGGTCCTGTTTCAACACGCCCTTTTCGATACGAGCCAAAATACCGATAGCGCGGATGGTATGTTCGTCCACCGTGTAGACATGGTACATGTCGTATTGCATTTGTGCTACGACACGACCGAATTCGGTGACAAAACGCCCGAGCACCCCGGCCCCATTCAGGCGTCTAAGGGTCAGCTCGAGATCTTTTCTCGACGTCAAAATTTCCATAAAAACTTCATTGGCCACGGGGTCGCGGCGTATGGATTTATCGATCAGGTTCAAGGATTGCGTAACCACCCTGAGCGCATTGGGGTGAATATCAAGCTCGTGTTTTTGCGCCTGGGCAAACAGGGTCAATAACTTGATTGGGGCTTCTTTGAAGGCGTCGTCGGATTCTAGTATCAGGCGATCGCCATCAACTTTAAATCCTTCGATGTTTCGGCGCATGAAGGACAAGGTCGGTATGCGAAAGCGGCGTTTTTTTTTGTTCGGCCTCCAGGACGGCGCAGATAATCCGGGTCAGATTGCCAACATCTTTGGCGATCAGAAAGTAGTGTTTCATGAAGCGCTCGACACCACGCGTGCCGGTGTGGTCCTTGTAGGCCATGCGCTCGGCAAGTTCGCTCTGAACATTGAAAGTCAGGCGTTCTTCCGGCCGGCCAGCCAGATAGTGCAGATGGCAGCGAACCGTCCAAAGAAAATTCTGGGCTTTGGCGAAACGGGTGGCGTCGCGTTTTGTCAGCACGCCGTTTTCAACAAGACCGGAAACAGCATCGACCCGGTACAGGTATTTAGCGATCCAGAACAGTGTTTGCAGATCGCGCAAACCGCCCTTTCCTTCCTTGATATTGTGCTCCAGAACATAGCGGGTATCGCCCATGCGCTCGTGACGCTCATCACGCTCGACCAGCTTGGCTTCGACGAAAGCCGGGCCGGACGAACTTTCAATGTCGGACGACAGCTTCTCCCTGAAACGCTGATAAAGGGCTTCGTCCCCCCATAAATACCGCGCTTCAAGGAGCGATGTCCGAATTGTCAGGTCGTCGTGGGAAAGTTTCACCGCCTCTTCTACAGACCGGGTTGCGTGGCCGACTTTAAGTCCCAAATCCCACAACATATAGAGCATATATTCGACGACCTGCTCGGTCCTGGGGGTGCGTTTGTAGTTCAATAGAAACATCAAATCGATATCGGAAAACGGTGCAAGTTCGCCGCGCCCATACCCCCCCGTGGCGACGATCGCGATTTGCTCTCCCGTGGTCGGGTTGGCGACTGGATAGACATAGGTGACGGCGACGGCGTAAAGTACGCGAATCAGCTGATCCACCAGGAAAGACTGGGCGCGCACAGTGTCCGCCCCCCTGATCCGGTCGTTTTCGAAGCGCCGCCTGATTTCTTCATTTCCTGACGCCAGCACTTCCTTGAAGACGTTCAGCACGTCGTCCCGATTGCGACTTGTGATGCCCGACCACTCAGCCATTTCTTCCACGCGAACAAAAAGCGCCGCATGATCAATGATATCGCGCTGTCTGGGAATTTTCCTGTTGTACTGGGGCATGAACTATCTTTGTAAATTCTATCTTGGTCGCCTGGAATTATTTTATAGAGCAGTTATCGGTCCAGGTCCTGTGTTAGGGAGAGGGCCCCTAACCCTTCAGCAGTCCTTTTAGTGAATAAATGACCTCCAGCGCCTCTTTCGGGGTCAGTTCATCCGGATGAATTCCCTCAAGGGCCTCTTCCAGGGGAGAGGGGTCACTGTTACCGGGTCGGGAAGGCGGGGCGCTTTGGAAAAGGGGTAGGTCGTCTGCCAGTTTGGTCAGGGCCGAAGATTGTTCGCCGGCTTCAAGGTTTTCCAGAATTTTTTCGGCCCGGCTGACAACCGCCTTGGGCAGTCCCGCCAGATCGGCGACGTGAATACCGTAGGATCGATCCGCCGCCCCGTACCCGACCTCGTGCAGGAATACGACATCGCCCTGCCATTCCTTCACCTTCATGGTATGGCAGGCCAACTGATCCAGCCGTGAGGTCAGGGCGGTCAGTTCATGGTAGTGGGTCGCAAACAGGGCCCGGCATTTATTGACTTCATGTAGATTCTCAATCACCGCCCAGGCGATAGACAGACCATCGAAGGTGGCGGTGCCACGGCCAATTTCGTCCAGAATAACCAGTGCCTTCGGCCCGGCCTGATTTAAAATCGCGGCTGTCTCAACCATCTCGACCATGAAGGTGGAACGGCCGCGGGCCAGATCATCCGCAGCGCCGACACGCGAAAACAGGCGATCGACCGCACCGATGTGGGCGCTTTCGGCTGGAACGAAGGAACCCATCTGGGCCATCACCGCAATCAGGGCGTTCTGTCGCAGGAAAGTGCTCTTACCGGCCATATTCGGCCCCGTCAGCAGCCACAAATAACCATCGTCATCCTTGTCGCCGCCCAGGCGGCAGTTGTTTGCGATGAAGGCGGGCTCGCCGCGCTCTTCCAGCGCCGCTTCCACGACCGGGTGACGCCCGCCCTGTAGGTCAAAGGCTTCCGAATCATCTATTCGGGGGCGGGCGTATCGACGCTGGCGCGCCAGATGGGCGAGTGCCGCGGCCACATCAAGCCTCGCCAGAGAGACCGCCGCCAATGCAATTTCTTCGGTCCGGCCAAGAACCTCATTTAACAGATCGTCAAACAAGGACAGCTCCAGCGCCAGCGCCTGATCGGCGGCGCGGGCGATTTTTTGCTCTAACTCGTTTAGTTCGACGGTAGAAAACCGGACCGCGTTAGCCATGGTCTGGCGGTGAATGAACGCATCTTCCGCCCCGCACGGCACCTTATCGCCCTGTTTCGCGGGAACTTCTACGAAATAACCCAGCACGTTATTGTGCTTGACTTTCAAAGTGTTAACGCCAGTTGCGCCAACGTAACGGCTTTGCAGTCCGGCGATCAGGCGGCGGCTTTCATCGCGCAGCGAACGAAACTCGTCCAGCCCGGCGGCGTAGCCTGCCGCAATAAAGCCGCCATCGCGGGTGTAGATGGGAAGTTCGGGCGCAAGAGCCCGGCTCAAGCGTTCGATCAATTCATCATGAAAACCAAGATCCGTAATCGCCGTTTTGATTTCTTTCGGCGGGCCGGACAGGGAAGGGTCTTCAAGTACGCCTCGCAATTGTCCACCCAGGGACAGCCCATCACGCACGGCCGCCAAATCCCTTGGGCCGCCCCGGCCCAGTGTCAGGCGCGAGAGAGCGCGCTCAATATCAGGGCAGCGTCGCAAATGTTCGCGCACGTCCCCATTCAGCCGCTCCCCGTCGACAAAAAACTGCACCATATCCAGGCGGGCCTCGATGGTTTGCGGGTCCCGCAAGGGCGCGGCAAGGTATGAGGCCAGAAGGCGCGCGCCAGCGCCGGTCATGGTCTTGTCGATCACGCTCAAAAGCGAGCCTTTGCGCTCGCCGCTCAGCGTCATGGTTAGCTCCAGGTTACGTCGGGTCGCCGCGTCGATTTCCATCACCTGGGCAAGGGTCAACTGCCTTGGCGGCGCGATGCGGGGCAAGCGTCCTTTTTGCGTAAGCTCGATATAGTCCACCAACGCCGCGGCGGCGGCGAGTTCTGAGCGATCAAAATCACCGAAAGCGTCCAGGGTCTTGACCTGGAAAAGGGCTTGCAGGCGTTTTTCCCCATTGGCGCTGTCAAAACGCGCCTGCGGCAAAACCGATAACTGCTCGCGCCATTCGTGGAAAGTTTCAAACAGGTCTTTTTTCTGGGTCATGCTTTCCGAGACCAGCAATTCACCGGGCCCGATACGCGCCAGTGCGGCGGCGAGCACCCCTTCATTTAACGGCTGGGTCAGGAATTCGCCGGTGGAAATTTCAATCCAGGCGAGGCCCAGTTTGCCTCCGGCTTCGGCGATAGCGGCAAGATAATTGTGCGCCCGGGCGTCCAGCAGTGTTTCTTCGGTCAGGGTTCCCGGGGTGACGACCCGCATTACCGCCCGTTTGACGATGGATTTTGCTCCCCGTTTTTTGGCTTCGGCCGGATTTTCGATCTGCTCACATACGGCGACTTTGAAGCCGGTCGAAATCAATTTTTCCAAATAGCTTTCATGGCTGTGTACCGGCACCCCGCACATGGGAATGTCTTCGCCTAAGTGTTTGCCTCTTTTTGTCAGGGTAATGTCCAGCGCGGCAGCCGCCCTCACCGCGTCATCGAAGAACAGCTCATAAAAATCGCCCATCCGATAAAACAGAATGCAGTCCGGGTGCTCTGCCTTGATCTCAAGGAACTGCACCATCATCGGCGTCACACCATCGGTTTTCGACGCCATTGAGGGGGCTTTTTTTGAGTCGGAAGATTCCTTGCCTGCCTCATCCTCCAACCGGGGAACCGGGCTCTCGGCTTGTTCGGTTGCGGTCTCTTGAGAGTCGGTCTGGGGCAAGGGACATATCCGGCAAAGATCAAAACTGGACGCACCTTATCACACCCTTTTCTGCATCGGCTATACAGGCGATGTGGTTTTTCCCCCTTTAATACTAGGAATCGTCTTCTGTGTTAGGCACAATGGATCAAACTGGGATTTATAAGGAATTACAACTCGTGAACGACACACCTTCAACCGCTAGAGCCCGTGAGGTCGTCGGCCTGATTGGCGCTGGCAACGTCCACATTCACTAAAATTCATAAGTTTTTTTATTTGTCTTCGAAAGTTTTTATTCAAATGGATGATAGCAAAAAGAGCGTCACCGACGCCGAAGCCCTGAAATTCCACGCCCGTGGACGACCCGGTAAGCTGGAGATTCAGGCGACCAAGCCGCTGACCACCCAACGCGACCTGTCACTTGCCTATTCGCCCGGCGTCGCCGCACCATGCCTGGAAATCGAGCGCGACAAGTCCCTGGCGTATGATTACACCGCAAAGGGCAATCTGGTCGCCATTATTTCCAATGGCACCGCCGTCCTCGGCCTGGGCAATCTGGGCGCACTGGCGTCGAAGCCGGTGATGGAGGGCAAGGCGGTCCTGTTCAAGCGCTTCGCCGATGTAGATGGGATTGACCTTGAGGTCGAGACCGAAGACGTCGATGAATTCATCAACTGCGTTAAATACCTAGGCGCCACCTTCGGCGGCATCAACCTTGAAGACATCAAGGCCCCGGAGTGTTTCATCATCGAACAGCAGTTGCGCGAGATCATGGATATTCCGGTGTTCCACGACGACCAGCATGGCACCGCCATCATTACCGCCGCCGGGCTGATTAACGCCGTCGATTTGACAGGCCGGCGCATGGAAGACATCAAGGTCGTCGCCAACGGCGCGGGCGCAGCCTCGATCGCCTGCGTCGAACTTATCAAGCGCATGGGAGTGGCCCACGAAAACGTTATCCTGTGCGATTCAAAAGGCGTGCTTTACCAGGGCCGCGAGGAAGGCATGAATCAGTGGAAGTCCGCCCACGCGGTTCACACCGATGCGCGCACCCTGGAAGAAGCCATGCTTGGGGCCGATGTATTCCTGGGTCTTTCCGTCAAGGATGCGGTGAGCCAGAAAATGGTCAAGTCCATGGCCGATCAGCCGATTATTTTCGCCATGGCCAACCCGGATCCGGAAATTCTGCCGGAAAGCGCCAAGGCGGTTCGCCCCGACACCCTGATCGCTACCGGCCGTTCTGATTATCCCAATCAAATCAACAATGTATTGGGCTTTCCCTATATTTTCCGCGGTGCGCTGGATGTGCGCGCATCTACCATCAATGACGAGATGAAAATTGCCGCCGCCCAGGCCATCGCCGAGCTGGCCCGCGAGGACGTGCCCGATGAAGTAGGCGCGGCCTATTCAGGGCAGAATTTACAATACGGTCCCGACTATATGATCCCGGCCCCATTTGATCCGCGCCTGATCAAGGCCGTGCCGCAAGCCGTGGCGCGGGCCGCAATGGATAGCGGCGTCGCCCAGCGCCCGATCATCGATATGGAGACCTACGGCAACGAGCTATCCGCCCGCCTGGACCCGACGGCGGCCAGCCTGCAGGCCATCTTCGAGGAAGTTCGCGCCCATCCGCGCCGCGTCGTTTTTGCCGAAGGCGAAGAAGAAAAGAGCATTCGCGCCGCGGTTTCCTTCTACAATTCCGGCTATGGAATTCCGGTTCTGCTGGGGCGCGAAGACCGGGTTTTGAGTACAATGGAATCCCTCGGCCTGCCCAAAATCGAAGGCCTGGAAATTCATAACGCCAAGAAAAGCACGTCCAACAAGGATTATACGGACTATCTGTATGAGCGCCTGCAACGCAAGGGTGCGCTGTACCGGGATTGCCAGCGCATGGTCAATCAGGACCGCAACATTTTTGCTTCCCTGATGGTCGCCATGGGCGACGCCGACGCCATGCTGACCGGCCTGACGCGCAACTATTATGTTGCGCTCGATGAAATTACTCGCGTCCTGGATCCACGACCCGACGAACATATCTTCGGCCTGTCGCTTGTTCTGGCCCGAGACCACACCCTGTTTGTCGCCGACACCGCAGTGCATGAACTGCCCGACCCTTCACAATTGGCCGACTTCGCTATTCAAAGCGCCGTGGTCGCCCGGCGAATGGGTCATGAGCCCCGCGTCGCCTTCGCATCGTATTCCTACTTCGGAAATCCGTCACTTGAGCGCTCGCAGATTGTCCGCAACGCGGTTCTGGCGCTGGACGAGCGCCGGGTATCGTTCGAGTATGATGGTGACATGGGTGTCGATGTCGCCCTGAACAGGGAACTTCAAGCCCATTATCCCTTCTGCCGCCTAAGCGATGCAGCCAACGTGTTAATCATGCCTGGCCTGCATGCCTCGAAGATTGCGACCACTTTGGTGCATGAGCTGGGCGGCGGCACGGTGATCGGACCGATGCTGATGGGACTTTCGAAACCGGCGCAAATCGTGCCCATGGGCGCGACGGTTTCAGACATGGTGAACATGGCGGCGCTAGCCGCGCACGACGCTATTTAGGGTAATTTCTGTGAGGGGGTAGAACAGCTGGGCTGGAACTTTTCAAGCTATCATCATTTTCGAAAAAGAACACCCTTGTTTTTTGTTTGCCAATCGGGGCAAAAGGACCCCGTAAACAGTAAATGAAAAAGAGAGAAACCGCATGAATGAGCATGCCTTCAAAAAGAAAACTTCATTAGACAAAGACCTTAAGAAAATCGTTCGCCTTGAAAAGGCGACCCTCGAATCCTCACGGCAATTCGTCAAGATCGGCCTAAGTGTGCTGTTCCTGATTGCGGTGTGGATATTTGCTTCCATGCAGACCGGCGCGATCAACAACAGCGACTACGTCATAGCCGCCGGTATAATTGGCGGCTATATGGCGCTGAATATTGGCGCCAACGATGTCGCCAATAACGTTGGCCCGGCAGTGGGTTCAAAGGCGTTGACCATGGTCGGCGCGCTGATCATCGCCGCCGTGTTCGAATCAGCGGGCGCAATCCTGGCCGGTGGCGATGTTATTACAACCATCAAAAAGGGCATCATTGACCCGTCCCTGATGCCCAATACGCAGGTGTTTATCTGGGCGATGATGGCGGCGCTGCTAGCCGCGGCGTTGTGGCTAAATCTTGCGACTCATTTTGGTGCCCCCGTATCGACCACCCATTCCATCGTCGGCGGTGTTATGGGCGCGGGTATCGCGGCTACCGGTATAGACGCCGTCAACTGGCCGACCATGGCCAAGATCGCCGCAAGCTGGGTGATCTCGCCGGTAATGGGAGGGGTTATCGCCGCGCTGTTTCTGGCCTTCCTCAAGTTTACAGTGCTAAATCAGGAAAATAAAATAGCCGCGGCGCGAAAATGGGTGCCTGTGGTGGTCGGTATCATGGGTTCGGCCTTTTCAATGTACCTGGCTATGAAGGGCCTGAAGAAGGTCATCAAGATCGATGCATCGACCCTCATGGTCATTGGCGCAGTGGCTTATGTATCGGTCTATTTCATTACAAGACATTTCGTCGCTAAAAAATCCCTGACGATGGAAAATCGTAAAAAGTCGGTTTACCAGCTATTCGTCATACCGATGATTTTTTCAGCCGCCTTATTGTCGTTCGCCCACGGGGCCAACGATGTCGCCAACGCTGTCGGACCTTTGGCCGCCATCGTTTCATCTTCGGCCAGCGGTGATATCGCCTCAAAGGTTGATATCCCCTTGTGGGTAATGCTGGTGGGTGCCGCCGGTATTTCGGCCGGGCTGGTGCTGTTCGGGCCGAAATTGATCAGAACGGTGGGTGAAAAAATTACCAGACTGAACCCCATGCGTGCCTTTTGCGTTGCTCTGGCTGCGGCCATAACGGTGATTATCGCCTCTACGATGGGCCTGCCCGTCAGTTCGACCCATATCGCCGTCGGCGGTGTGTTCGGCGTTGGACTTTACCGGGAATTTCTCACCAACCGCAGAAAGCGCGTTGTCACACCCAATGCCCTGGGTGCGGACGAAGGCATTGACGATAACCTGGACGAGGTAGATGAAATGTTGATGGAGGGGCGGGTCAGGACATTGAAAAAGTCCAACAAGCGCAAGCTGGTCCGCCGCCAGCACCTGATCACCATCGCCGCAGCCTGGATCGTTACGGTTCCCGCCGCCGCCCTGCTGGCCGCCGCGCTGTTCAAGGTCTTTCAGGCCATGAACGCGGGTTAGGGCATATTTTGATCAGGTGACACGCTTTTAAACTTTCACAGCAGCCCTTATCATATCACGTGTTACTGACAGCACTGTTTCCTGTGGGGGTGTTTTTTTCCCGAAAATGTGATATATTGTCTTTTCCGGCCCTTGAAACAGGGCCGGTTTTGGCTGTTTGCCACTTGAACAAAAACGCAAGCAAGACGAAGCGTGACCATAAGACTGACGATTTGATCTTTAATTAAAATACCGAACAACTTATCTGCTTGTCTGTGCTTAATAAACACGGGTTGCTGTAAAAATTAGAAGGTTAAGTATGGCTAAAGATTTGATGTACTCTCCGGGCGATTATGTCGTCTATCCGACCCACGGCGTCGGTAAAGTTATCGAAATCGAGAACCAGGAATATGCCGGGCATAAGCTCAAGCTGTTCGTTATTTCGTTCGACCGGGACCGCATGACCTTGCGAGTGCCGACGGACAAGGCTGAAGTTTCAGGTCTGCGTAAGCTCACTTCCAAAAAAATGATGGAAACGGCGTTGACCATTCTTAAGGGCCCCGCACGTGTCAAACGCACCATGTGGAGCCGTCGCGCCCAGGAATACGCAACCAAGATCAACTCTGGCGACCCGGTCGCTATCGCGGAAGTCGTTCGCGATCTGCACCGCGACACCGAACAGCCAGTCCAGTCATTTTCCGAGCGCAAGATTTACGAAACCGCTCTGGATCGATTGGCCTGCGAAGTTGCCGCAGTTGAAAAAACAGACCCGGAAAAGGCGACTGAGAAACTGGAAGACATTTTGTCCGCCTCTGCGCCGACGCCAGTCGCAGCGTAACGCCTGCGGGCACATTGTGAATTAAAGGCTCAGGTTGTTCCTGAGCTTTTTTTATTCCGAAATGACGCGAACCCGACTTCCCGGCTTCAAAGGGGTATCGCGCTTGATGTCATTCAACCGCTGCCCCCGCAGTGATGTCATGTTGGTTTTCGCAGGCTGACGCCAACAGCGCCATTCGGTCCGTGCCTTTCTTGCATCAACGCGTTCTTGTTCCGATGCCAGCAGTGTTTTGTTTATAACTGAACCCTTGCTTGCACAGAAATCTGGAAAGACTGGAAGGGTCAACCTGTTCAATCAGGAAATCCCGGTGCGGACCCAGTTTACCGCCACCAGGTGGGCGGTCTTGCCGCGCAGTGGCAACAGAGCCCGTCGATTCGAAACGGGCCTGAAGACGGACTGCCGTTGATGGTGAGACGCCAAACCGTGCAGCAGCAGCGCGGCGTGAACTCCCACTATGGATGCAGCTCACAATTCGTTCTCGTAAATCCTGTGAATATGATCGTGCCATAAAGGCTGGCCTCATTGTCCAGCCCTTATCTTGAATCACATATCAAACCAAATGGGAACCCCCTTTCAATTCATTTTTTACGCCCGATGCTCTAAGTCTTCAAGAATTGAATTCAGCGTTTACTTCGGTGCGACGATCATGATCATCATGCGGCCTTCCATTCTTGGAAACAGCTCGATCTTGACCTCTTCTTCCAGATCGGCGCGGATGCGGTTCAACACTTCCATGCCCAGTTTTTGGTGAGCCATTTCGCGACCGCGGAAGCGGATGGTGAATTTGACCTTGTCTTCATGACCCAGAAAACGCCGGGCGTTGCGCATTTTGACGTCATAGTCATGAACATCAATGGAGGGGCGCATCTTGATTTCCTTGACCTCGACGACTTTTTGCTTCCTGCGCGCCTCGGTGCGTTTTTTCTGTTCCTCGTACTTGTACTTGCCGTAATCAAGGACCTTGCAGACCGGCGGATCGGCATTGGGGGACACTTCGACCAGATCAAGGCTAGCATCCAAAGCTATTTCAATACCTTCCTGAACGGAAATGACACCGACCATCTCCCCGTCGGCTCCCACAACGCGCACTGATTCGGCGTTGATCATTTCGTTAACGCGCGGACCCTTTCGGGCCGGCGGCTGATTCATCGGACGTCTCGCTATTTAAAACTCTCCTACTTCTTGTTTATGTGATGATCAAGGTGTTATCCCCCCAACCTCGATCATTTTCAACCTTTTTCATGCGGTCCTGCCGCTTCTTCTACAAGTCTAGCGACTGCCTCATCCAGCGCAAGAGTTTCTTGATCCTTGCCGCCCATGCGACGCATGGCAACGGTGCCCTCTTCGGCCTCGCGTCCACCGACAACAAGCATCACCGGAACCTTGGCGTGGCTGTGTTCGCGCACTTTGTAATTGATTTTTTCGTTTCTGACATCAAGCTGAGCGCGAAGGCCTGCCTTGTCCAGGGCTTCCTTGACCTGAACGGCGTAGTCGTCGGCGGCCTCGGTAATTGTGGCGACGACAATCTGGAGCGGGTTCAGCCACAGCGGAAACTTACCGGCATAACTTTCGATCAGGATGCCGATAAAGCGCTCGAAGGACCCCAGAATGGCCCGGTGCAGCATGACGGGGCGGTGTTTTTCGCCATCGACGCCGACATAACTGGCGTCCAGGCGTTCGGGCAGGACAAAATCCACCTGCAGAGTGCCACATTGCCAATCGCGGCCAATGGTATCGCGCAGCACAAATTCCAGTTTTGGACCATAAAAAGCGCCATCGCCAGGGTTTAATTCCCAGTTGAGGCCTGCGGCTTCAGTCGCTTCTTTCAGGGCGTTTTCCGCCTTGTCCCAGGTCGCGTCCTCGCCGGCCCGCACTTCCGGCCGATCCGAGAACTTGACGACCACATCGTCGAAGCCGAAATCCTTGTAGATGCTGAGCAGTAAATCGCAAAATTCTTTTGTTTCCGAAGTAATTTGATCTTCGGTGCAAAAAATATGGGCGTCGTCCTGAACGAAGGCGCGCACCCGCATCAGACCGTGCAAAGCGCCCGACGGTTCGTTGCGGTGGCAGGAACCAAATTCCGCCATGCGTATCGGCAGGTCGCGGTAACTGGTCGTTCCCTGCTTGAAAATCTGCACATGGCAGGGGCAGTTCATGGGCTTGATCGCCAGCATCCGGTCCTCGGATTCGGCGATGAACATGTTCTCACGAAATTTTTCCCAGTGACCGGAATCTTCCCACAGGGCGCGATCAACCAGTTGCGGCGTGTTGACCTCAACATAATTGGCTTCTTCCAGACGCTCTCGCATGTAGTCCTGAATGCGACGATAAAGCGTCCAGCCATTGGGATGCCAGAAGACGGAACCCGCCGCGACGTCCTGTAGATGGAACAGGGACATCTCGCGCCCAAGCCTGCGATGGTCGCGTTTTTCGGCCTCTTCCAGCATGTGAAGGTGTTGCTTCAACTGTTTTTTGTCGGGCCAGGCGGTGCCGTAGACCCGTTGCAGCATTTCGTTTTTCGAATCACCACGCCAATATGCGCCTGCAAGCTTCATCAGCTTAAACGAAGAGCCTATCTTGCCTGTTGATGGCAGGTGTGGCCCCCGGCAAAGATCAATGAACTCACCCTGTTTATAAACGCTGATAACTTCATCGGCGGGCAGATCGCTGATCAGTTCAGCCTTGTAGGACTGGCCCTGGCTTTTGAAATAATCGATCGCCTCGTCCCGGTTCCAGACATCGCGCGTAATGGCTTCGTCCCGCTTGACGATTTCATGCATGCGGGCCTCGATTTTTTCCAGGTCTTCCGGCGTGAAGGGAGTGGATACGGAAAAATCGTAATAAAATCCATTTTCGATAGATGGGCCAATGGTTACCTGAACCCCGGGGTACAGCTCCAAAACGGCTTCCGCCAATACGTGGGCAGTATCGTGTCGCAAAAGGTCAAGCGCGTCCTCGTCCCTCGCCGTGACGATGGAAACATCCGTATCGGCCTCAAACACCGTCGATAAATCAAGCATTTCCTGACCGACACGAACAGCCAAAGCGGCCTTCGCCAATCCGGGGCCGATATCGACCGCCAGATCGGCGCCGCTGACCGGGCCTTCGAAGTTTCTGACGCTGCCGTCAGGGAGTGTAATTGCGACCATCAAAATCGCCTTTTGTCTGGATTAATCAAATAGGCGGTGGAATGTAAAACGATTAGCCTCTGTGTCAAGCGGGGTTAAGGTTTATAAGGCCTATTCTCATAAAGAAGGATTAAACAAAAGTGAGCGGAACGATTGAATGAAGTACTGGCAAGGTCAAATTACCGATGCGGGGCCCTATTCAGCGGATAAATCCAGTTCGGCCATAACCTGATCGACGGCAACATCCGTCAATCGGGGTTTTCTTATATGAGAGATTTTTTTGCCCCGCTGCCCGCACAATTGCGGGTCCGAAGCATAGGAATAAAGCACGACCGACGGGCAACCCATCGCGGCAATCAAATGCATCGGCCCGGTATCGTTGCCCACCGCGAAGCTGGCGCGACGGGCCAACGCCGCAATCTCCAGCAAGGTCGTTTGTCCGCAAAGGTTTTTTGCATCAGGGCAGTCGGCAACGATGGTTTCCGTGGTTTCCCCTTCTGCCGGTCCACCAATCAATACCGGGGTATAGCCCCTGATCGCCAATTGTCTGGTCAAAGTTGCATAGTTCTCATCCGGCCAGCGTTTTTCGGGCCGGTGCGCCGCGCCGCCGGGGACAAGCAAGGCAAAATTATCGCTTAAGTCGAAGCCATCAACAGGGGCGTCCAATCCCGCCAGTTCGGCGATGACGTCGGGTCCGGGAACAACTTCGATACCCGCCATGTTCAGTTGTTCCGCCTGTCGTTCAATGGTGTGCATGAAATCACGCCTGGAATTGGCGTGGGGATGGGAACACCCGGAAGCCATGCCCGACCATTCGGGACTTTGCCACGGCCAGAACAGACGACGGTAAAAAGAGCTTCTGTCGGACGTTTGCAGGTCGTACACCCGCATGAACTTGCCAGCGCGCAGCCAATCACGCAGGCCAAGCCATTGTTTAAGCGCAAATACACGGGGTTTGACATCTGTCCACACCCTGTCAAACAGGCCCGATGCATAGGCCATTTCTACGTAAGGCGCTGTTGTCAGCAGGGTAATTCTGGCATCCTTGTGATAATCACGAATGGCGGCGAATGGCCCCAGCGCCTGAACAAAATCGCCAAGCGCACCCAACTTTATAACCAGAATATTGTCAGGCATTTTCGTTTAGGACTTCGTCGTAAACGTCAAGGGTTTTGGCGCACATGGAGGCTTTTGAGAAATTCTCGCGCACATTGGTGACGGCATCTTCAGCCAGTTTTTTACGGGCGGCCTCGTCCAGTTCCAAAACACGGTCGATGGCGCCTGCCAGGGCATTGACGTCACCCGGCGGCACCAGCCAGCCGGTTTTTCCCTGTATCACCGTTTCGCGCACACCGCCGTGGTCGGTGGCGATTACGGGGCGGCCAAGGGCCTGTGCTTCTGGCAACACCCGACCGAAGGCTTCCGGATCGGTAGAAGCCGAGACAACGACATCGGTCAGCATGTAGGCGGCGGGCATATCGTTGCAATTTTCAATAATGTGCACGGTCTTGTTCAGTCCGTTGGCCGCGATCAGGCCTTCCAGTTCCTTGCGATAGTCCGTACGGCCCTGATCGGAGCCGACCAGAAGGCAGCGGATGTCCTTGTGTTTCATGGCGGCAATGGCTTCGATGAAAACGGTCTGGCCTTTCCACCGGGTCAGGCGACCGGGCAGCATGACCACAGGCATTCCGTCCTCCAATCGCCAGTCGGCCGCCAGTTTTACCACCCTTTCCGCCGATACGACCTGCGCATCGAAGCGATCCAGGTCGACGCCGCGTGGAATAATGCGAAGCCTGGCGGCTTCGATGCCGTAGTTCTTGCGAATGTGTCCCGCAATGAAGGTGGAATTAGCAATCACCCGCCGCCCGCGAATCATGACCGCATTATAGCGCCGTTTCAACCATCCTCCCAGGGAATAGGTGCCGTGGAAAGTGGTGATGAAGGGTGTCGAAGCCTGTTTCGCCGCCGCCCAGGCGCTCCACGCCGGCGCGCGCGAGCGGGCGTGGACGATATCAACGTCGTTGTCGCGAATGATTTTTTCCAGTTTGGCGATGTTGGCGTACATGACAAACGGATTTTTTGAATTAACCGGCAAGTTGATGTGTTCGGCCCGGGCCCGGATAATATCATGTTCCATAGGTCCGCCGGCAGAAACAACGATGGCCCGCCCCCCCGCTTTGACGATGGCTGAGGCAATCTCAACGGCGGTTTTCTCGACGCCGCCCTGAACCAGCGCGGGCAACACCTGCAAGACGGTCGGGTGCCTGCCTTTACCCTCGACGCCGTTGTTATGATCGTCAACCTGATTCATTGTGCCCCTTGGTACGTCACTTCTAAAAGAGAACCTATTAAACATGAGCACCCCCAGCAACGCAGATGCTTCGTATAAGATACTAACACGTCCGGACAGCGCGACAATCGCCTACAATCACCTAAAGGGTATTTCTCCCGGTGTCGTTTTCCTGGGCGGCTTCATGTCCGACATGACCGGGTCCAAGGCTTTGGCCCTAGTGTCCTGCCCCAGAAATACGCACGCGTATTTCTGGGATAAGCAGGCCACGTAAC
>MPMD02189072.1_pt1 | contig 16419 bp, 11 predicted proteins | sample 1617291 | NCBI WGS metagenome assembly MPMD02 (sample SAMN05944810, study PRJNA350692) | marine metagenome | biome: marine; feature: ODZ; material: water; isolation source: 120 m water sample filtered on 30 um supor filter | place: Pacific Ocean | collected 2012-04-09 | depth 120m m | reverse complement strand
GACACGACGGCGCCGACGATGGGCATGCCCGGAGGGCGCTAGGAGCGCGCGCCGCGGGACGCCGGTCCTAGCTTCATAACCGTCCGCGTACCAACTCCAGGATACGCGTCTCCTCTTCCTGCGCGCGCACCTCCAACTTCCGGGCCCGGTCCCGGTACGCATCCGCCGCGGCACCGTCGGCCAGGTCCTTGGCATTAATGGCCACATTGAGTCCCGCGCCAAAGACCGCCGAGCGCGCACAGAGGGCGCCCACGCCAGCATCCGAAGCAGAGGCCGGCAGTCCGTGTTCGGCCATGGCGGCAATGATGACCATCGACTCCAAGGCCGCCTCCATGACCTCAAGGGGGACATCGATAGCCCCGCGAGTGGCGGCCTGAATGGCCTCGGTGCGCTCCGCCTGCTCCTCTGCGCTGCCCTTGGGCAGGCCGAAGGCATCCATGATGCGGTTGAAGGCGGCCGTGTCTTCATCGACGAGGGAAAGGAGGCGGTCGTGACAGGCCTTGCCGCGCACGGCCCACTCGCTGAACTCCTGCCAGCGCTCATCCCAGCCCCGCTTGTGGCTTGAGAGGTTGGCTACCATGGTTCCCAGGGCCGCCCCCAGGGCACCCAGGGCAGCCGCCACCGAGCCACCGCCCGGCGCCACGGATTCGGAGGCTGTTTCGTGCACGAAGCCTGCGAGGGTGTTGTCCACCAGGCGCGCCGGGCTACCATCCGCCAGCACGTACTCGATGATCTTCTTCTTCGGATCAAAGGGCGCCAGCTCGTCCAGGCCCATGGACTTCACCGCGATCTTGATCAACTCCGCGTCACTCACGCCCAGGGACCGGCGCTGCTGTGTCAGGTAGTGGCGTCCGGCATCCAGCATGGCCTCCAGGGGGATCAACCCCACCAACTCCGAGCCGGTGACGCGCACACCGCGCGCCGCCGCCCGCTCACAACACTCATCGAAGGCCACGTGGGCCGAGGTCACGGAGATGTTGGTCAGGTTCATGGAGATCTGCGCCACGCCGTACTCCTCAATAAACCAACCGATGCCCTTCACACACTTGAGCGCACCGGGTTGCCACACCGCCTGCCCCCGGTCGTCGCGCACAATCTCTCCCGTCAGCGGGTTGCCCTCGCGCTTGATGCGCCCCTTTTCACGCACATCAAAGGCAATCGCGTTGGCCCTGCGCGTGGAGGTCGTGTTGAGGTTGACGTTGTAGGCCACAAGAAAGTCACGGGCACTGACCGCCGTGGCGCCGGAACGCGCATTGAACTCTCCGGGTCCGAAGTCCGGCTGCCAGGCCGGGTCGGCCAGCTTCTCCTCCAGGCCTTCATATTCGCCGGAACGCACACTGGCCAGATTGCGCCGCTTGTCTTCGCGCGCCGCATGCTCATAGCAATAGACCGTCAGGCCGACCTCCTCGCCCAGGCGGCGGGCCAACTCATGCGCGTGTGCCACAGTCTCCTCCATGGTCACGCCGCGAATCGGCACCAGGGGACAGACATCCATGACGCCGAAGCGCGGGTGCTCGCCCCGGTGCTGCGCCATGTCGATCAGCTCGGCGGCCTTGCGCCCCGCGCGCACAGACGCCTCGATGATCGCCTCCGGTTCACCGGCAATCGTCACCACCGTGCGGTTGGTGGCCCGCCCGGGATCGACATCGAGCAGGCGCACACCATCCACGGACTCCGCCGCATCCGTGATCTGGCGGATGAGGCCCATGTCGCAGCCCTCGCTGAAGTTCGGTACACACTCGATCAGTCGGTCCATGTCATTTGTCCCAGGCGCGGGTCGGCGATAAAAACAGGAGGTCATGATGCCCCCCGCGCCCCACGCCGTCGAGGCCCCAGGGCCTTCCCGGGCGACGCCCCGAGATTCCCGTTGTCCGGGGAGCGGCCCATGGCCCATGCTATGCCCATGAAGCGCATTCTCTTCGCCGGCCTCCTGGGAGGCGTCGCCGCCTGGACCTGGGGAGCAATCGTGTGGGTCGCCCTTGGCCTGCACCTGCCCTCGATCAACAGCTTCTCGGACCCGGCCCCCATTAAGGCCGCCCTGTCCGCGGCCGACGGCCAGGGCACCTCCGGCATGTACTGGGTACCGTCCCTGAAGCACAGCGCTGACATGGCCGAGGAGGACCAGGTAGCCGCCCAGGAAGCGTGGATGGACGAGGCCACCGAAGGCCCCTACGCCATCGTCTACCTGCACCCGGAGGGAGTGAATGCCCACTCCATGCACTACCTGTGGAAAGGGCTGCTGCTGGAAATCCTGGCCGCCACCCTGGCCGCCTGGATCCTGGCCCTGGCCTGCGCCTGCGGTCCCCTGCCCTACATGAAACGCGTGGCCGTGGTCGCCACCCTGGGCGTCTTCTCCGCCATCGTCGCCCCGATCCTGGGCTGGAACTACATGCACTTCCCCGGTGAGTGGACGCTCAATCTGGTCTTCGACCATGTCACCACCTGGGCCGTGGCCGGCCTGGCCATCGCCTGGCGTATCCGCTGAGGGAGAGCAAAGGGGCCAAGGGGCCGGCCCGGGCGCTCCATTTCACAGGGAACGGCTCGGCCCGCTCCCTTTTCCTGGCAAACCCCAGTTCCTGGCGAACCCCAGAAACAAGGCCCAGAGGACCAGGCGGCCAGCGATTTCCCCGGGCCAAGCGGGGCCCTTGGACTAAACTCCCCGGTCATGTCCACCGGCGAAACACCAGGCCACCCGCTGCTCAGCGCAGAAGCGGGCCGCGTCGAGCTCCTGCTAGGCAACGAGGCCATTGTGCGAGGGGCCATCGAGGCCGGCGTGGGCTTCGCCTGCGGCTATCCGGGAACCCCCTCATCCGAGATCACAGACGCCTTCGCCCGCCTCTCCCCGGCTCTGGGCATCCCCTTTGAGTACTCGGTAAACGAGAAGATCGCCCTGGAGAGCGCCTATGGCGCCTGCCTGGCCGGTGCCCGCGCCATCGTGGCCATGAAGCACCTGGGCCTGCTCTACGCCGGCGACCCCCTCTCCACCATGCCCTACATGGGCACCACCGCCGGCCTGGTGATCGTCAGCGGAGGCGATCCCTCCTGCCTGACAAGCCCCAACGAGCAGGACCAACGCCACCTGGGCGACTTCCTGCATCTGCCGGTCCTCGACCCACCCACGCCCCAGGCCGCCCTCTACGCCACACGCTTCGCCTTCGAACTCTCCGAGGCCTCGCACCTGCCCGTCATCCTGCGGCCCACCACCCGCCTCTGCCACACCTCCGCCCCGGTCACCTTCGGGGGCCTGGACAGCGAGGGCACGCCCCGCCCCACCGGCTTCCAGCGCGACCCAGCGCGCCTGCTCCCCCTGCCACAAAACGCCCGCCGCCTGCGCGTGGAAATCGAGCAGCGCCTGGCCACCGCCCGGGCACTGATCGAAACCTCGACCCTGTTCTCACGCCAGGGCCCCGCCCAGGGCCCCCGCGCCATCCTGGCCGCCGGTGTCCCCGCGGCCACCAGCGCCGATGTCCTCGCCGCCCGCGGCCTGACCGACACCACGCCCCTTTTGACCCTGGCCGCCGTCCACCCCCTGCCGGAAAGCTGGCTGCTGACCCAGCTCAAAGGCCTCCGCGAGCTCCTGGTCATCGAGGAACTGTCCCCCTTCATCGAGGACAATCTACGCGCCATCTGCCATCTACACGGCATAGATCTACACATCACAGGCAAGCGCACGGGCCACCTGCCCATCTACCACGAGTACGAACCCCCGCTCCTCGAAGCGGCCATCCTGAACTTCCTGAAGCTCCCCTCACCAAGCACCACCCTCCAAGCCCCAACCTCCCCCCTCACCGCCAGCACTCCCCCAGCCCCCCACACTCCCCCGGGCCCCAACACCCCCCCCCCCTTGGGGGGGGCTGGGGGGGGGGACAACCCCACCCTCCCCTGCACAGACCTCAAACCACACGACCTCCCAGTCCGCCCCCCAATCCTCTGCGCCGCCTGCCCCCACCGCTCCACATTCTTCACCGTACGCAGCGTCTTCGGCCCCGAAACCCTCTACTTCAACGACATCGGCTGCTACACCCTGGGCGTAGGCGAACCCCTGGGCACCGGAGACGCCCTGCTCTGCATGGGAGCCGGCCTGACCCTGGCCGCCGGAGTGGCGCGCACCACCGGCCAGAAAACCGTGGGCTTCATCGGCGACTCCACCTTCTTCCATTCGGGCATGCCCGCCCTCCTGAACACGGTGCGCCAGGGCGCTGACACCCTGACGGTCATCCTCGACAATGAGGTGACCGCCATGACCGGCTTCCAGGAGAGCCCAAGCACCCCGGTGGCCGCCCTGGTCCAGGCCGGCCGCGCCCGCTCGGCCGCTGACATCGAGGCCATCGTGCGCGCCCTGGGCGTCGACCACATCGAGACCGTCGATCCGGAGGACCTGCCGACGGCCCTGGCCGCCTTCCGCCGGGCCCGGGAAACAACCGGCCCCTGCGTGGTCATCGCCCGCCGCCCCTGCCCCGTTTCAGAGGGACGCGTCATTTCCGCCGGCGGTGTCGCCCCAGCCCCGAATGCTCCGGACGCGAAGCAAGCCAGCGCCCCGCTGGCACCCCAGCCCGTCACCTTCGCTATCTCAGAGGACCTGTGCCGCACCTGCGGCCGGGAGAGCGCCGGGCACCGCTGCCACCAGGAGACCCTGGTTCCCTTCGAAGGAGCCATGGCCCACGCCCGTTCCCTGGAAGTCATCCAAAGCCCCGCCTGCGCCCCCTCGCAGGCAGAATCCTGCGACAGCTGCACCCCCGGCACGCTCCCCACTCACCGGGGAGAGCGCCCGGCCACGGCCCCCTGCGCCTCCCTCTGCCCCCTGCACCTGTGCATCCAGGGCTACGCCGCCCACATCGCCTCCGGCGACCACGCCCAGGCCCTGGAACTGATCCTGGACGGCCTGCCCCTGCCGGACTCCGTCTGCCGCGTCTGCCACAAGCCCTGCGAGGATTCCTGTGTACGCGGCGACCTCGACGAACCCGTGGCCATCAACGCCCTCAAGCGCTTCGTCATGGACTGGGCGGCCCGCCAGGAGAGCTTCCCGCTGCCGGCGCAGTCCACCCGCTGCGAAGCGGACCACGGCCGCCGGGTAGCCGTACTCGGCGCCGGCCCCGCTGGCCTGGCCGCCGCCCACGGCCTGCGCCGCCGGGGTTACTCCGTCGATCTGTACGACGCCCGGGACCAGGCCGGCGGCCTGCTGCGCCACGGCATCCCCGCCTATCGCCTGCCCCCGGAGGTGCTGGACCGGGATGTGGAACGCATCCTGGAAATGGGCGTCCGCTTCCACGGTGGGCAACGCCTGGGAGCGGACCTCGACCTGGACACCCTGCTGGCCGAGAGCGATGGCGTGCTGCTGGCCCTGGGGGCCGGCGAGGGCCGCCGCCTGGAGTTCCCCTCCCTCGGGGCCGAGGCACCCGCCGGGACCACCGGCCCGTTGATAGTGGACGCCCTGACCTGGCTGGAATCCTCGAATGACGGCCAGGCCCCACTTGCCCCGGGCCATGTGCTGGTGGTCGGTGGTGGCAACTCAGCCATCGATTCCGCCCGCACGGCCCTGCGGCGCGGGGCAGCCTCGGCCACCCTGGTGTGCCTGGAGGAGCGGGATGAGATGCCCGCCATCGCCGAGGAAGTCACCGAAGCGCAGGCCGAGGGCGTGGTCATCCTGCACCGCCGACGTGTGCGGGGCCTGCTCCAGGGCTCCGTGGAGATCATCGGCGTGGCCCCTGAAGTCGTCGGCGATCTGCGGCCGGCGAACTTCACCGATACCGCAGGCAGCGACGAGACACTCCCCGCCGAGCAGCTGATACTGGCCGTCGGGCAGGTACCAGACGGCGACCTCCTGGGGAGCGCAGATGTTCGTGTGAATGACATGTACCTGGCAATTGATGCACATACCGGGGCCACATCCCGGGACAGGCTGTTTGCCGCCGGTGACCTGACCGGTGGCGATGGGACCGTAACCGGCAGCATCGCCGCCGGCCTCAGGGCAGCCTGGGGGCTGGATCAAGCCCTGCGCGGGGAGGCTGCAGCCGCTGCGCTGCCGCCGCCCCCCATTCCACCCCAGCCCACGGCCCCTCCGCCGGGCCGCCCGGGCGTTGAGCGCGGCGATCGCCATGGCCCCCCGGGCAAGCGCCGCCACGGAGCTGAGCTCGGCGGCCGGGAACGCCTCTCCTCCTTTAAAGAAGTCGTCTCAACGCTGACAGAGGAAGAGGCCCGGGCCGAGGCCGCGCGCTGCATGATCTGCGGCCTGTGTGGCAACTGCCGTCCGTGCTTGGACCTCTTCGGCTGCCCCGCCTTTTTCATGTCCGGGCCGGCCATCGAGATCGACCCCAACCTGTGCGTGTCCTGTGGCGTGTGCGCGGAGTTCTGCCCGAATGAGGCCATCTACCCGGTTTTTGCCTCGGAAGAGGGTACCGACACGGCCGGGCACCGGGAGGGCGTGACCCCATGAGCCCCTCGACCTTGCGAATACTGATCGTGGGCGTCGGCGGCCAGGGGGTTTTGAGCGCCGCTCGCCACATCGGCCAGGCGGCCCTCGACCACGGCCTGGAGGCGCGCATCGGCCAGATCCACGGCCTCTCCCAGCGTGGAGGCAGCGTAGAGTCAACTGTCGTGCTAGGTCCGGGCAGCACGGGTTTTGTGTCAATGGGCCAGGCGGATGTGCTGCTGGCCCTGGAACCCCTGGAGGCCCTGCGCGCCCTGGCCCGCGTACACGGCGAGACGCTGGCCCTCGTGAACCGCGCCACCGTGATCCCCTTCAGCCAGACCCTGGCCGGGGCTTCCTATCCCTCCGTGGACGGGCTGCTGGGTGGCCTGGCCGGGGTGGCCGGGCGTGTCTACGGCCTGGACGCCACGGCCCTGGCCAGCGAAACGGGCTCGCCCCGTTCCCTGAATGCGGCCATGCTAGGTACCCTCTGCGGCCTGGACTGCCTGCCGCTCGCGGCCGCCGCCCTGCGCCAGAGCCTGGCCGGCGCCGGTCGCCCCGCCTTCCACCCCATGAACCTGGCCGCCTTCGATGCGGGCCTAGCCACCGCCGACCAGCTGGAGCCCACCGCCCCCCCCACGAGACAAGCCTAACCAGCGCCCCCCAGCGAGATGACCACCTACAAGCTCGGTATCGACGTCGGAGGGACCTTCACCGACCTCTTCCTGTGGTCAGCGGACGGTGCCGTGGACAGTTTCAAGACCCTCTCCACGCCGGCTGATCCATCCGAAGGCGTCGAGAACGGACTGCACACCATCGCCGCTTCCCTGGGCATCTCCGCGGAGGAGTTCGCGGGCAAGGTGACCACCATCGTGCATGGGACGACCGTGACCACCAACGCGGTCCTGACGCGCGGGGGAGCCAGAACCGGGCTGGTGACCACTGCCGGTGTGCGCGACGCCCTTGAGATGCGCCGCGGCATCCGCGAGGAGCAGTACAACAATCGCTTCGAGAATGTGCGCCCCCTGGTCCCACGCCACCTGCGGCGCCCGGTGCGCGGCCGTCTCGATTACGCCGGCGACGAGCTTGAGGCCCTGAATCTCGATGACCTGCGCGAGGCAGCCCAGCTGCTGCGCGCCTCCGGCGTGGAGGCCGTGGCCCTGTGCTTCATGAACTCCTTCGCCAACCCGAGCCACGAGCAGGAGGCGGCGCACATTCTGGCCGAGGAGCTGCCCGGGGCCTACCTCTCCGTTTCCAGCGAAGTGCTGCCCACTGTGCGTTTTTACAACCGGGTTTCCACCACCGTGCTGAACTCCTACGTGGGCCCAATCCTCAAGCGCTATCTGGAGAACCTGACGGACAAGCTGGCCGCCCTTGGCTTTGGCGGCGTGCTCCTGATCATGCAATCCAACGGCGGCGTGGCCTTGCCAGATGTCGTGCAGGAGCGCCCGGCGACAACCCTGCTCTCGGGCCCCGCCGGAGGACCCGCCGGTGCCGCCGCCTACGCCGGAGATGACTGTATCCTGGTGGACATGGGCGGAACCAGCTTCGACGCCTCGCTGGTGCGCGGCGGCCAGGCGGAGATGTACGCCGAGAGTGAACTCGACCGCCTGCGCATCGCTCTGCCCATGCTGGCCATCACCACCATCGGTGCGGGAGGCGGCTCCATCGGCCGGCTCGACGGCGGTGGCCTCTTGCGCATGGGACCGGAATCCGCCGGAGCTGCGCCGGGCCCGGCCTGCTATGGCCGAGGCGGCGCGCACCCGACTTGCACGGATGCCAATGTGGTCCTGGGCTACCTCGACCCGGCCACCTTTGCCGGAGGCGAGATGCCCCTGGATGCGGGGGCCGCCAAGGCCGCCGTAGAGCAGCACATCGGAACCCCTCAGCGCATCGACGCGGAGCAAGCCGCCGCCGGCATGTACCGGGTGATCAACACCAACATGGCCCACGGTGTGCGCGAGATCACAGTCAAGCGCGGCCTGGATCCCCGCGAGTTTCCCATGGTGGTCGCCGGCGGAGCAGGCTCCTTGCACGCCTGCATGATCGCCCTGGAGCTCGACATACCGCGCCTGGTCATCCCCCCCACGGCCTCGGTCCTGTGCGCCGCCGGCATGTTGCGCTGCGATCTGCAACACGACTACCTGCGCTCCTATGTCTGCCGCTTCGGCGCCCTGGATGACCAGCACCTAAAGGCCCTGGTGGATGAGATGATCAACGAAGGCGAGGCCCATTTGGCTGGGGAGGGCATCGCCGCCGACGAACGCTCCCACGCTGTGCTACTCGACCTGCGCTACCTCAAGCAGTACCACGAAGTTACCGTCGCCGTTGATCGCGCCGCCCTTGAGCGCGGGGACCTGGGGGCCCTGGCCTCGTCCTTCCACGGCGAGCATAACCGCCTCTACGGCTACGACCTGTCCGCCGAGGGGACAGAGCTGGAACTCATCAACATTCGAGTGCGCTCCCTGGGCAGGACCGAGAAGCCGCCCCTGCCTGTGGAGGCCGACGGCTCCTCCGATGCAGGCGCGGCCGCCAAGGGCCGACGCCGGGCTTTTGTGCCGGAGCGCGAGGCCTTCGAGGAACTCCCGGTCTACGACGGCCACGAGCTGGTCCCGGGCAATCTGATTCCTGGTCCGGCCCTGGTGGAACGCGTGGACACAACCGTCTTCATCAGCGCCTCCTTCATGGCCTTGATGGACAATCAACGCTCGCTCGTCCTGACTCGCCAGGAGCTGCGCCCATGAAAAGCGCCCCGGTCATCGACAAGGTCTTGGTTTCCATCATCGGGAGGGCCCTCAAGGCCTTCACCGATGAAATGAGCATCTGCATGGAGAAAACCACGCGCTCACCAATCCTGTGTGAAGCCAAGGATTTCGTCACCGGCCTCTATGACGCAGAAGGGCGCATGCTTGAGCAGACAGAGAACCTGCCGATCCTGAGCTTCTCCCTGGGGCCCGTGTGCGCCCACATCGCGGAGAAGTTCAGCGGCAACGTCTTCCCCGGCGATGTCTTCTTCCACAACGATGTCTTCAGCCTCGGCAACCAGAACAACGATGTCGCCACCTTCAAGCCGATCTTCGTCGGCGACACCCTGGTGGCCTGGTCCGCCACCAAGGGACACATGGCGGACATCGGCGGAGCGGTGCGCGGCGGCTACAACCCAAACGCCACCGAGGTCTGGCAGGAGGCCCTGCGCATCCCCGCCATCAAGATCATCGAGCGCGGTGTCCTGCGCCAGGACATTTGGGATCTGATCTTCGCCAACATTCGGCTGGACATCGTGCAGGAGGACATGCGCGCAGAAATCGGCGCCTGCACCGTGGGGGAGCGCCGTCTGGTGGAGTTGATCGAGAAGTACGGCCTGGAAGTCTTCGAGGCCCACAAGCAGCACCTCTTTGAGGCCACCCGCCGCATGATGGAGGCGGAGATTCGCGCCATTCCCAACGGCATCTATGAAGGTGATGGCCGTGTCTACTTCGACGGCAAGAACCCCGGCTCCAAATACACCATCCGAGTCAAGATCACCGTGGAAGACGAGCGCATGGTCTTCGACTATTCGGACACTGATGCCCAGACCAACGGCTTCGTCAACGGCACCTACACCTCCAGCGCCTCCGCCACGCTCCTGACCTTCCTGCAGATGGTGAACCCGGCGATACCCCACAACCACGGGATGATTCAGCCCATCGAGATCATCATCCCCGAGGGGACCATCCTGAACGCTTCCTACCCGGCGGCCACCACCTTCGGCAACCACCTCTGCCCTCCCAATGCCGACGCCATCATGCGCGCCTTGGCGCCGGTCATCCCCACGCGCGTCACGGCCGGCTGGAACAACCTGTTGTGCTCGCTCTCCAGCGGCCACGACCCGCGCAAGGGCGATACCTTCGTGGACATCATGTTCATGGGCCTCAAGGGCGGTTCCGGGGCCATGACTGACGTGGACGGCTACGACCACATCGGCATGATCGACGCCTCCGGCGGCCTGCTCGACCAGGACTACGAGATGTTCGAACAGCAGACCCCCCATCGCCTCTTGCGCCACGAGTACCTGACGGACTCCGCCGGCCCCGGTCGACAACGCGGCGGCCTGGGTGTGGAAACGCGCTTTGTGATGGGCGGCGAGGACCTGGAGCTGGTGACCTTTGGCGACGGCGACGAGGAGCCGGCCTTCGGCCTGGATGGTGGTGGTGACGGCACCCTGAATAAAATCGAACTGCATCGACCGGATGGCACGCTAGTGACCCCCACCAGCAAGGACCTTGTGACAGGAGTTCCCACGGGCACACTCTATGTGCAGGAAGCCGGGGGCGGTGGCGGCTACGGCAACCCACGCCAACGCCAGGCGGCCCAGGTGGCGGCGGAGGTGCGCGACGAGCTGATCTCGCCCACGGCGGCGCGGGAGATCTACGGCGTGGCCGTGGACCCGCAAACACTGGACCTTGACGAGGCCGCCACGGCGGAGCTGCGCGGCTAGACATGGACTTTTCACTGACCGAAGACCAGCAGGCGGTACGCGAGCTCTTTCACCGCTTTGCCTCCGAACAGATTCGCCCGGTAGCGGAGTCCCTGGACCGCGAACCTCGCTTCCCGGAGGAGCTCTTCACCCAGGCCGGGGAGCTGGGGTTCTTCGGCATGCGCTACCCGGAGCCCGAGGGCAACGGCAGCGACCTCTTGTCCTATCTGCTCGCGGTCGAGGAACTCTCCTGGGGCAGCCTGGCGGTGGCCGCCGCCTGCACCATGCAATCGCTCATGGGCACCTTCTTCGTGCAGCGCTTTTGTGCGGGAGAAGTGCGCCAGCGTCTGGTGGCCGCGGCCCTCGCCGGTGAAGTCAAGGGCACAATCTGCATGACGGAACCGGACGCCGGCAGCGACCTGTTCTCCATGCGCACCAGCGCGCAGGAACGGGATGGCACCTGGTATCTCAGCGGCCAGAAGACCTGGATCACCTCGGCGCCCATGGCGGACATGTTTACCGTCTTCGCACGCACCGGAGCCAAGGAGCTGTCGATCTTCCTGGTGGAAAAAGGCGCCGCCGGCCTAAACGTCGGGCGCTTCATCGAAAAGATGGGCGTGCGCGCCTCGCTGACCTCCGAAGTCTCCTTCGAAGACACACCGGCCACCTGCTTGCTTGGGACAGTGGGTGGCGGCATCCCGGCCCTGCGCGAGATCCTGGCGGAGATCCGCCTGATGACCGCCGCCATGGCCCTGGGCGTGGCCCGTGCCGCCTATGAGGATGCGCTCACCTACTCCCTGGAGCGCGAGCAGTTCGGCAAGCCCATCGCGCACTTCCAGGCGGTGCAGGAGCACATCGCCGAGATGCGCACACGCCTCGCCGCAGCGCGCCAGTTGACGCACTGGGCCGCCTGGCGTTCGGAACACGGCCTGGAGAACACCGAGGAGGCATCCATGGCCAAGCTCTTCGCCTCCGAAGCCGCCATGGACATCTGCGATCGGGCAGCACGCATGCTGGCCAGCTACGGCTATGCCAGCGAGTACCCCATCGAGCGCTACCTGCGCGACGCGCGCTTCACGATCATCGGTGGCGGCACCTCAGAAATCCTGCGCGTCAACATCGCCCGGGGCACCACGCGCAACTGGCAGGGAGAGGCATGAGCAACGCCCCCATCAAGGTCGTGATCGCCAAGCCCGGCCTGGACGGACACGATGTGGGCGCCAAGATCGTTTGCCGCGCCCTGATCGAGGCGGGCATGGAAGTGGTCTACACGGGCCTGCGGAAGTCACCGCAGGCCATCGCCCAGACAGCTGTCTCCGAAGACGCGACGGTGTTGGGGCTTTCCGTGCTCTCCGGCGCACACCTGCCGCTGACCGCCAAGGTCCGCGCCGCTCTGGCGGAGCTGGGCGGTGCCGAAGTGGCCTTGATCGTCGGTGGCAACATCCCATCCCAGGACTTCGCGGCCCTGGCGGATCTGGGCGTGGCCGCAGTCTTCCCCACCAGCACACCGATGGATGAGATTGTGACATTTGTGCGCCGGACGGCGGCGCAAAGGAGCTCCGCATGAGCGCTGGATCGAGCAAGGATGCCCGACCCCTGACCTGGGAATCCGGACTGGACATCAAGCCCGTCTACGGCCCCGGGGAGCTGGAGGCATCCGGCGGCAGCGGAGCCATCGGCCAGCCCGGCGCTTTCCCCTACACGCGCGGCATCCACCCGCACATGTACCGCTCGCGTCCGTTCACGATGCGTCAGTACTCGGGCTTTGGCACGGCGACGCAGACCCACGAGCGGTTTCTCTACTTGATCAAGCAGGGCAACACGGGCCTCAACGTGGCCTTTGATCTGCCGACCCAGTGCGGCCTGGACTCAGACAATCCCATGGCCGAGGGTGAGGTGGGCCGCGTGGGCATGGCTGTCGACACCCTGGCGGACATGGAGGAGGCCTTTGACGGCATCCCCCTCAACGAAATCAGCGTCTCCCTGACGATCAACGGATCAGCCGTGGCCATCATGGCCATGTACTTCGCCCTGGCCAGGAAACGCGGCCTCGACCTCGCGACCCTGCGCGGTACGGCCCAGAACGACATCCTCAAGGAGTTTGTCGGGCGCGGCACGTGGATCTTCCCGGTGGAGGAATCCGTGCGGCTGGTGGTGGACACCATGGAGTTCTGTGCCCAGCACGCACCCAAGTACAGCCCGGTCAGCGTCTGCGGCTATCACATTCGCGAGTCCGGGGCCTCCCCGGCCCAGGAGATGGCCTACGGCCTGGCCATCGCCAGCGCCTACCTGCGCCGCGCCCTGGAGCGCGGCCTGGACGCCGACCGCGTGGCACGCGGCCTGACCTTCAACTTTGACATCTACGGCAACCTCTGGGAACAGGTCTGCAAGTTCCGGGCTGGCCGCCGCCTGTGGGCGCGCATCCTGCGCGACGAGTTCGGAGTAGAAGACCCCAAGTCGCAACAGCTGCGCATGATTGCCGGCGGCGGAGGCGGCGGCCTGACCATCGAGCAGCCCGAGAACAACATCATGCGCGGGGCCTACTACGCCCTGGCCAGCGCCCTGGGCGGCACCCAGACCATGGCCCTGTGCAGTTTCGACGAGGCCTACACCATCCCCAGCGAACACGCCGCCAAGTTGTCATTGCGCACCATGCAACTGCTCGTCCACGAGGTCGGCCTGGCTGACACGGTCGACCCCCTGGCCGGCTCCTATTTTGTCGAGACCCTGACGAATGAGATGGAGGAGAAGATCCTGGAGGTCATGGCGGACCTCAAGGAGCGGGGCGGCATCGTGCAGGGCATCGCCGAGGGACGCGTGCAGGCCGAGGTCAGCCGCCACGCCTACGAGCGCGAGAAGAAAATTCACAGCGGTGAAACCAAGAAGGTCGGGGTCAACATCCACCGGGAGGAAGAGGAAGAGCGAGTAATCGAGTTCCACCCCTTCGAGCAATCCCAGGCCGACGAACAGCGCGCACGCCTGGCGGCCGTGCGCGCCGAGCGCGACCCCGCCGCCGTGGAAAGTGCCCTCAGCGCCTTGGGCGCCGCGGCCAGTTCCGGTGCCAACGTGATGCCTGCGGCCATCGACGCCGTGGAGGCCTACGCCACCGTCGGCGAGGTCTGCGACACCCTGCGCGGCGTCTTCGGAACCTTCGACGAACCAATCCGCTTCTGAGAATGCCATGCAGAAACGCCCTGTAGTCCTCAGCCTCGAACAGGCTCTCTCCCTGCCCTATGGCACGCTGCGCTTCGTGCACCTCGGCTGGCGCGTGATCCGCATCGAGGCCACGCCGGTCGCCGGTCGCGCCACACCCGGCGACCCCAACCGTTACATCGGGCGGCCCGTCGCTGGCTCCGATCGCCACAGCTACTACATCGCCCCCAATGTCGGCAAGGAATCCATCGCCATCAACCTGAAGTCGGAAGAGGGGCGCTCCACGCTCCAACGCCTGATCCACGAGTTGGAAGTCGATGTGTTCTGCACCAACACGATGCCCGCCAGGCACGCGCCCCTGGGCATCGACTATGAGACGCTGAGCGCTCTGCGCCCGGAGCTCATCTGGTGTTCGGTTTCAGCCCAGGGCACGGCCTACCCCGATGTCCCCGGCTACGACCCGGCCATCCAGGCCCTCATGGGTTTCATGGATCTGACCGGCGAGCGTGACGGCCCCCCGCTCCAGTGCGGCCCGCCGGTCACCGACCTCAAGGCCGGAGACGAGGTCTTTGCCCAAACGATCCTGGCCATGCTCGAACGCACGGAATCCGGCCGCGGCAAGAGAGTCGACATCTCCCTGGCCCACGGTGCCGCCTCCTGGCTGCACACCTTCACACCCATGCTCGACATGGGCAGCCCCCCAGACGAGTTACGCCGCAACGGCAACAGCCACCGCCAGTTCATCCCGGTCAACTCCTACGCGACCGCCGACGGCTTCATCTACATCGCCGTCGGCAGCGACGCCCAGTGGACGCGCCTGATCGCCGCGCCGCTCTTCGCCGCTCTGGACGAAACGCGCTACCGCACCAACGAAGGCCGTCGCGCCTCCCAGGCTGACCTGCACGCGGCCATCAGCGCCTTGACCGCTCTCCACAGCACCGCCGACATCACTGCCGCCCTCGCCGCCGCCGCCATCCCCCACTCGCCCATCACACCCATCGAAGAGGTGGCCGACTTGCCACTGGTCGCCGACACAGCGCTCAAGACCACGGCCCCAGACGGCAGCGAGATCCGTCTACCACCGCCCGCCGTGCCTGTGGATCACCTGGATGCCATCGGTGGAGAACTACCTTTCGCCCCCTCCTACGGCGAACAGACCGATGCAATCCTGAGCGAAGCCGGTTTGGACGACGCTGCCATCGCGGATCTGCGCGCCTCCGGTGTAGTGGCCTGAACTCGGCGGCTTCTAGAGCGACTTGATCCACTCGGGGTAGTCATAGCGCGCCCGCAGCACCTGCCGGTGGTCGCCACCCAGCCAACTGTCGATGACCGCGGCAAAAACAGCTCGATAGTCGACGCTGTACTTGAGGTTCCCGTTCTCGTCGAGGTCTGTCAGCGAAGGCGAGGCCCCGTGAATCCCAGGCAGGAGTTTCTGGCCGAACATCCAGATCGGGGACGCAGCGCCGTGATCAGTACCGCCCGAGGCGTTTTCGGACACGCGTCGCCCGAACTCGCTGTAGCAGACTACGAGACAGTTCTGTGCCGCATGAGTCCCTTTGAGATCCTCAAGGAAACTCCCGATACCGCGACTGAACTCCCGCTGCACATCCGCCTGGCAGGCGCAGCCGGCACTGTGTGAATCGAAACTGCCGTGGGTCACGTGGTACACGCGTGCGCCGAAGCCACTATCCAGGAGTGCCGCGATGGTCCCCATGGACTCGCCGAACTGACCTACGGGATATTCAGCCTGGGGCTTGCGCCGACGAACCAGCCGACGGATCTCCGGGGCCAGCCGTTCCGTCGCCTGGCCCGTGTTGCGCAGGCGTGAAAGCATGTCGTGCTCCCTCATTCCCTCACCGCTCTGCAAGCGAACGGCCGAACGGCCGCCCAAGCGACTGTCCCCGGGACCAGTGCGAACGAGTGACCGCAGGCTGAGGGGCGTGTCGAAGCACAGGGAAGGGCGGTCCGGAGACCGCAGGGACTGCGGCGGGAGTGGGCCCACATGGGTGACCAGTTCCGGCAGGACATTGTCCGGCCAGAGGTGCTTACGCAGGCGACCGATCCACCCCTCGTCCTCAACCCGGTTGTCCGGCAGGGCGCTATCGATGATCGCATCCGCCTTGAAGTGGCTGAGGGGTGCGTTCGGATAGCCCACTCCTTGAATAATCGAGGCGCCGCCAGCCAACAGGATAGCGTGCAACTGCTCAAGTTCCGGCGCCATGCCGCGCTCGTCGTCGATGGGCAGGATCTCCTTTTTCGGAACGGACAGTGTGGGGCGCGCGCGGTAGTACACATCGTTTGTATGGGGCACAACCACAGACAGTCTTCCCCATGGCCTTCGATTGTCAGCAGACCCAACAGAGCCCCCAGGAGATCGGCCCGTTGAAACAGGGAAGAGTGGGTG
>MPMD02326761.1_pt1 | contig 16420 bp, 13 predicted proteins | sample 1617291 | NCBI WGS metagenome assembly MPMD02 (sample SAMN05944810, study PRJNA350692) | marine metagenome | biome: marine; feature: ODZ; material: water; isolation source: 120 m water sample filtered on 30 um supor filter | place: Pacific Ocean | collected 2012-04-09 | depth 120m m | reverse complement strand
TCCGTGGCGGCCTTCCGGAAGGGCAACGGCGCGGCCAACGCCTCGGTGAAGGTCGGCCCGGTGGTGATCCACGAGATCATGTACCACCCTGCCCCGCTGCCGCTCGGCGCCGGCACACCGGACGATGAGTTCATAGAGCTGCGCAACATCACCCACACGACCGTGCCGTTGTACGACCCGCTGCATCCGGGGAACACATGGCGCATTGATGGCGGCGCAGCATTCGAATTCCCGAACGACTTCAAGTTGCCGCCGGGCGGTTACGTGGTTTTGATCGAGTTCAACCCGACGACGAATCCCGACAAAGCCGCGAGCTTGGCCAAGCGTCACGGCATCCCGGAAGACGTGCCGATCCTTGGCCCGTTGCGCGGGCAACTGGCCAACGGCGGCGACACGGTGAGCCTGTACAAGCCGGACCCGCCGCAGGGCCTGCAGCATGACGACGCCGGTTTCGTGCCGTACATTCTCGTGGACCAAGTCATCTTCAGCGACACCGTGCCTTGGCCAGGCGATGCCGACGGCCTGGGCGCCTCGTTGCAACGCACGTCGGGCACGGTTTTCGCCAACGACCCGGTTAACTGGAAGGCCGCCGCGCCGAATCCCGGCCGCGCCAACCGCCCGACCGCTCTTGACGATACCGACCTCGACGGCATGCCGGACGAGTGGGAGACCGCCTTTGGCCTTGATCCGGGCAACAACGCCGACGCGGCGTCGGACGCGGACGGCGACGGCTTGGCCAACCTCGGCGAATACCTCGCCGGCACCGATCCTGGCGACGCAGCCAGTGCGTTGCGCCTGACTGCTGAAGGCCTGGCCAACGGCACATTGCGCCTGGTTTTCGAGGCGTTGCCGGGCCGGTTGTTCGAGATTCAGTCCACCCCGGCGCTTGGCCAGGCGGCGTGGAAGGTGATTCTGGAGGTCGATGTGAAGACCGGCGGCCCGCAGCAGGTCGAGGTTGACCTTCCGGACGGTGAGGCCCAGTTTTTCCGCCTGCTCCTTGTGGAGTGACCCGAATGGAAACCGCCCTCACCAACGCGGCCAACCAGACCAACTTTACCCCGCTCGACTGGGTGATCGTGGCGGTCTACCTGCTGCTCTCGGTCGGCATTGCCTTTTTCGTCAAACGTTACGCCGGCAACATGACAAACTTCGTCAGCGCCGGGCGCGCGGTGGGCACGTGGCTGGGCGTTGCCACGCTGACCGGCACCGAGATGGGCCTAGCCACTGTAATGTACAACGCCCAAAAAGGGTTCACTGGCGGCTTCGCGGCATTCCACATCGGGGTTATCGCCGGGTTCGTCGCGTTCCTCATCGGCGTGACCGGTTTCATCGTCGTGCGACTGCGCGAACACAAGGTGCTGACGATCCCCGAATATTACGAGAAACGCTTCGGCCGCCGCACGCGCATTCTCGGCGGCATCATGCTGGCATTCGGCGGCCTTCTGAACATGGGCCTGTTCCTCAAGTTGGGGGCGGTGTTCATCGTCGGCATTACCGGTATGGTGCCTGACAGCGGCGCAGTCAATGCAGTGATGGTCGTGCTGCTCTCGTTGGTGCTCATTTACACGGTCATCGGCGGGATGATCTCGGTGGTGATCACCGACTACATCCAGTTTGTCATTCTGTCGGTCGGCCTTCTCGTAACCGGATGGCTCGCCATCAAGAATGTCGGCTGGGACAACATTTTCGAAACAGTCCGAATCCACCACAAGGGTGACTCTGGCTTCAATCCGGTCGCTGCCGATAGCAACTTCGGATGGGAGTATGTCGGCTGGATGTTTTTCCTAGGAATCGTAAACTGCGCGCTTTGGCCGACGGCTGTCGCCCGCGCGCTAGCCATGGAGAGCACCGCCGCGCTCAAGCGGCAATACATGTGGTCGTCCATCTCGTTCGCCATCAGGGTGATCATCCCGAACCTGCTCGGCATCTGTGCGTTTGTGTACGTGATGACCGAGGCCCCGGATTTGCAGCAGCTTTTCTCCCCGGCGGATGCCGACGCCAAGGCGGTGGACAATCTCTACGCCATGCCGATCTTCCTCGGGCGTATCCTGGAGCCAGGGCTGATCGGACTGATCACCGCTGCGATGATCGCCGCCTTCATGTCCACGCATGACGGCTATCTGCTTTGCTGGAGCACGGTCATCACGCAGGACATCATCGCGCCGCTGTTCAAGGAACGGCTCGACAACCCGACCCGCATCAAGATCACCCGAATTCTCATCGTGCTCATCGGCCTTTACATCCTCTACTGGGGGCTGTTCTACACCGGCGAGGAGGATATTTGGGACTACATGGCGGTAACTGGCGCGATTTACTTCACAGGGGCATTTTCGCTGTTAGTCGGCGGATTGTACCGGAACAGGTACATTGAAGTTCTAAGGAAGTATGCGGTGTTTAACGGGAGATCTAGGCGGAAAGAGTACTGGTACTTCGCATTGTTTAACTACATCATCACTATTGTTCTTTTGACCATTGACGCCGAGGCCGGCATGGGCCTTTTTTTGAGCGGCATCTATACATTGGCCGTCCTGATCCCAGGCATGGCCGTGACGGTACGGCGGCTTCATGACACTGACCGCAGCGGTTGGTGGTTGCTTATCGCCTTGATTCCTCTCATCGGCGCCATTGTTCTTCTTGTCTTTATGGTCCAGGACAGCAAGCCTGGTAAAAATCAATATGCTTCCAACCCAAAAGATCCCGCCCACGACACGGCATTGCCGACGGCCAGTTCGACCGGCGCAGTGCTCGCGCTGCTGGTCGGCATCACGGCGGTATTCGGCCTTGGCCCGGTGCAGCAGGCCATTCACACCTGGATACCGGGAAGCATAGCTGAGCTCAAAATCACTGCCATCGATGATGACACAGTTGAGTTTAACACATTTGAATTGCCGGAAGAAAAGGAGGAATTCTTTCCTGATTTTGTCCGTAACTACGTAAAAGTCTTCTTTGAGCAGGCTAAGCCGTGGAGATTCAACGGGTTGAAAGGATGGACGGCTGTGATGCACAACGCGGCTGGCCAAGCGCAAGCCGTCGAAGTCCGGACCAGTGACCCCGATGCGGTCAAGATCGGCCTCGAGAAATACTGGGAAGCAGAAGCAAGTGTTTTTATGCGACTAGGATTCAATAAAGCATTTGTTAATGTTGTTCAGATTGATTTTGACCATAAACCAGACGAGACCGAAGTAATTACTAAGATTGAGAAAAAATATCCTCACTTGAAGGTCGAACACATTAGATGGATTCGTGAGAGGCGCTGGCCAAACTTTGAGCCACAGACCGGTGACACGGTGTCGTTCTACAAACTGCTTTCAGGTCAGAGGGTCGGGTTGATGACAATCGGTTTCACGCTGTTTGTTTTTATCCTCGGTTCGCTGATTTTCCCGGACCGCAAACAAAAGGAGGCTGCCAATGAGTGACGAACCCCAAGAGGAACCCAACGCCATTAATGCCGAGTCATTGCACGCACCCGCGAACGCTCCGGAGACGCAATCGTCTGAGTCACCCACACCGACATCCGTCAAACCGGTGACACCGAAGTGGGTGTTCATGATTCTCCAGATATTGCTTGTGGTTGGCTCGATTGCGATTTTGGTGCTCATCATGAACTTCGACTGGATGGATCAATTGAAAGATTACCTTGAAGACCATTTTTGGGAGAGCATATGGAAGTTTATGCTCTTGTGCACCTGCGGGCTCTTCGCCCTGATGTCGGTGCTGGTCATCGTGGGAGGCGCGCTGGACATCCGCAAACTGTTCCGCCGCCTTCGCGAACGGGAGGCCTCCGGCGACTCCGACGCCGCCGATTGACCGTTCTTTTGTTTTTAAATCCGCCCGACCGAGGCTAACTTTCCCCCCAGCACCCATGGAGTTGACCATCGAGACGTTCCGACAGCAGATCGACGCGGCGATGCAGTCGTACGACCGCCACGTGGTCTGCGTCTTCAAGACGCCGGACGACTGTCTCGAGGCAATCGAGCGGCTCATGCTCAAGGCGATCAAGGCCTACGAGAACCGCGCCGACGGCATGCGCCACGGCATCGCGCTCGACAAGGAAATCACCATCATGCTCAGCCAGACGGAAAACGACCCGCCGCTCTGCGGCATCTACTTCAACCTCCACACGCCGTACAGCCGCGAGCACGGCGGACACAACATCACTAAAACCAGAACCAGGGCCGGAGCCAACCCGTCGGACTGACGAGTCTCACTTCGGCCTGGCCTCGTCGCCCATCCAAATCTCCCCCTCGACGATATCTGCCACGGCGTAGGTGTCCCACGCCGGGCCGGAGACGCGAACCTGGCCCACCTTTTTCCCGAGCCGGTAAATGGCGAATTGCTGACCAACCGCCGGCAGGCCCTGCAAGCCAAAGTCGAGCACCACAAAGTTGAGCCGTGGATTTGTGCGCACCACCTTGCCCTTCACGCGGAACGCCACCGGGGTGACAATTGTCCCGCCGCCCGGCTTGGCCAAGGGCTGCATGGCCCCACCCCATCTGCCCGGCAGGGCGCATCCAACCAAGCCCAGCGCCACGACCGCTGTCAGCCACTTCAGCACCCCCACAGCATAACGCTTGGCCAGGCGCGTGCCACGAAAAACAGTTCCGTCTTCGCCCTGACCTACCGCCCTGCTAGGCTTGGCCAAGCGGAACGAACCATGAGCGACACACCCATTCTTGAGATTTGCATCGACTCGGTGGCCTCGGCCATCGCGGCGGAACAGGGCGGCGCGGCCCGCGTCGAGCTGTGCCAAAACCTGTTCGAGGGCGGCACCACCCCCAGCCTCGGCACGGTGTACCACGCACTGCAGCAGGTCGGCATCAAGGTCAACGTCATCATTCGGCCCCGCGGCGGCGACTTCCTCTACTCCGACGATGAGTTCGCCGTGATGCAGCACGACATCGTCGCGCTCAAGGAAATGGGCATCAACGGTGTGGTCATCGGCCTGCTCAACGCCGACGGCACCATCGACACCGGGCGCTCCAGCCAATTGATCGAACTCGCCCGGCCGCTTGAGGTAACCTACCACCGCGCGTTCGATGTCACCGCCGACCCGTTCCGCAGCCTCGACGACATCATCGGCCTGGGCGTCGAGCGACTGCTCACTTCCGGGCAGGAGCCGTCGGTACTCGAAGGGGTGGAGTTGATCGCCGAGCTGGTGCGCCGCGCCGGCGACGACATCATCATCATGCCCGGCGCCGGCATCACCGAGAAAAACCTGCCGCGCATCATGCGCGAAACCGGTGCCAGAGAATATCACCTGACCGGCAGCGCGCCGGTGCTAAGCAAAATGGAGTTTCGCAATGAACGCTGCTTCATGGGCAAGGCGCTCTACCCGCCCGAGTTCTCGCTGAAAGTCACCGACGCCGACAAGATCCGCAACTGCGTCCAACTGCTAACCGACGGGGAATAAACCTGGCCAAGCGCTCGGCTACATCTTGGACCTTGCCTTATCGAGAATTTTGCGCTCGCGCTCGCTCAGGCTGTGGATGCCCTGCTTGGAGATCTTGTCGAGAATAGGGTCCACCTCGCGGCTCATGAAATCCCCCTCGGCCACCTCGGCCGCATCGACCACCTTGGGCTTGCGCCAGTTGCGGCGGCGCGTGACGCCCGAACCTTTGGCCGGATCATCCGAGACGAACCGAATCCTGGGCATGCCCAGCAAAAACCGCATCAATCCACCATTCCGCACCAATATCGCCACGTAAAATGCCCCGTACAACAAGCCACCCAAATGCGCCGCATGCGCCACTTGATCTCCCGTTGCGGTGCGAATCGCGATCGAGATGCTCACGACCGCAATTGCCAGGCTACCCCAGAAAATCCAATGCAGTTTCATCCGCAGCGGCACGACAAAAAACAGCAGCAGATAGACTTCGCGATGCGGGAACAACCGCGCCAGAACCCCCATGAATCCGAACACGCCCGCACTGGCCCCCACCATCGGCCCGGCAAATTGATTTGGGAACAACGCCGCGAACCCCAGTTGAAACAACGCCCCGATTATACCGCTGACCAAATACAATCCGATAATCTCACGTCGTCCAATCGCCGACTCCAACGCACGCCCGATGAAAAACAAGCCCAGGCCATTCATCAGCAAATGCATCACACTGCCATGCAAAAACTGGTAAGTGAACAATTGCATCGGCAACAGCCAGGAAATCTGGCCCGAATCCAACGCAAGCCACTGGCCAACAATCGACTTTGCGAACAAGTCCATCCGCGCGGACAAACTGTTGGGATCGATTAAAAGCTGCAACAGAAAGACCACAATGTTGATCGTCAGCAGAATGGCCCATCCGGACCACGGCTTCTGCATCGATGGCGCACGGAACTGCGGTTCCTCCGGCCTCATGTAGGGTCGATCATCCAACATCGTCGAACGGCAGTTTAACACATGATTGCGCCCCGGCCAATCATATCGCTTGGCCAAGCCGGCGGATGCCCTCGCGGATGTCGGCCTCGGACGCGGCCCCAAAGCTCAGGCGCATCTCGTGGCTTGGTTTGGTCCGTGTCGGGTCGTCGGCGTAGCACAGGCCGCCCGGCACGTAGAGTACGTTGCGATCGAGTACTCTCTTGAAGAAGCGCGACTTCATCCCGGTGTTCACCTTGCGCGGCAGCACGGCCCAGACGTTCAGGCCGCCCTCCGGTTGCTCCCACTGCACGGTCCCGGGAAAATACTCGCGGATCGCGTCGGTCATCGCCTTGGCCTTGGCGCGGTAACGCCGTTGCACCTTGGCCAGGTTTTTATCGTACAGGCCGGAGGCGAGCGCGCGGCTGACAAGTTGCTGAATCAAGTGGCTCGTGCCGAAGTCGTGGTTGCCCTTGATCCGCAGCACCGACTCCAGCAAATTCCCCGGCAAGATACCAAACCCCACCCGCACGCCGGTGGCAAACGGCTTGCTGTACGTGCCGGAGTAAATGACCCGATCCGCCACGCCCTTGACGGCCAAGGCGGACGCCGACGGCGCGCCGTCGAATCCCAATTCGCGATAGGCGGCGTCCTCCATCAGGTAAATTGGATGCCCGGCCGCGCGCTCGTAACGGCGTAGCAACTTTAGCGCGCCCGCCTTCACCCGCATGATGGTCGAACGGCTGGTCGGGTTTTGGTAATACGAAACGAGGTACAGTATTTTCAACCGGGCCAGACTGCCGTCGCGCTTGAGCGACTCGAGGACCTGCTCGAGATGGCCAAGGTCGATGCCGTCGCGGTTCATCCGCACACCACGCCCGGCGACCCCGCGGCTCTGCATGATACCGAGGTAGACAAAATACGTCGGATCCTCCACCAGCACGATGTCGCCCGGGTCACACAACGCCTCGGTGGCCATGTAAAGAAACTGCTGCGAGCCGTGGGTGATGACAGTGCGCTTGGCCTCGTAGCTCGCCGCCTGGCCACGGGGACTACCGTCGAGCTGTCGAATGCGCTTGACCGTCAGTTTCCGGAGCGTGTCATCGCCCGCGGTCGAGCCGTACTGTAGCGCCGCTTGGCCAAGCGCGGCGTCGCCGAGCAACTCATTGAGTAGCCGCCGACAACCCGCCACTGGCAGCGTCGGGTTATCGGTGAAACCGGCCGCCAGAGAGATCAGCCGGGGCCGCTCCAGCTTGATGCGCATCAGCCACGAGATCGGCGGCTCTACCATGCGCCGCGCCATCGCCGAGAGGGCGCTTGGTTTTGAAGATTCCCCAGCCACCCGAGGTCGGAGCTTGCCCAACTCGCGCCGGCTCATTGCCAGGCGATTTCCCCGGCAACGATCGTCATGACGTTGCGCCCCTTGAGCGTCCAGCCGTAGAACGGGTTGTTGACCGCTTTGCTGGCGGTGTCCTCGCGGCGGAACACCCACTCGGCGTCGGGGTCGAACACGGTCACGTCCGCCACGGCGCCGACGCCGAGTGATCCTCGGTCAAGGTGGATCAGCTTCGCCGGCGCGACGGTCAGCCGCTCGATCACGTCACTGAGCGGCATGCGGCCACTGTGATAAAGCTGCATCAGGGACACCGCCAGTTCGTTCTCCAAGCCGGTGATACCGAACGGCGCGTTGGCAAACTCAACCTCCTTTTCGTAGTTGCAGTGCGGCGCGTGGTCGCTCGAGATGATCTCCAGCGTGCCGTCGGCGACACCCTCGATCACCGCCTCGCGGTCGGCGGCGGAGCGGAGCGGCGGGTTCATCTTGAAGTTCGTGTCGTATTCCGGCCAGGCCGGCTTGTCGTCGTCGCCCGCCCAAAAGACGGCCTTGCCGTCCTCGGGCCAAAACTTGTCACTGCCGGCGATCGCCGAGTCGGTCAGCGTGAAGTGGTGCGGGCAGGCCTCGCCGGAGACCGCCACGCCGCGTGACTTGGCCTCGCGGATGAGCCGCACGCTCCCGGCGGCGGTCATGTGCTGGCAATGGACGTGCGTGCCGGTTTTTTCCGCGAGCAGGATGTTGCGCGCGACGATCATCTCCTCGCCCGCCCTGGACCAGCCCGGCAGGCCAAGCGTGTTGTTCCAGTACCCCTCATGCATCACGCCCGCGCCGACGAGCGAGTAGTCCTGGCAATGATCCATCACCGGTAGGTCAAACATTGTGGCGTACTCCATCGCGCGCCGCATCAGATCGTTGTTCTGCACGCAATGCCCGTCGTCGGTGATCGCAACCACGCCGGCGTTCTTGAGCGAGCCGATCGGCGCCAGCTCCTCGCCGGCGATGCCCTTGGTGATCGCGCCGGTGATGAGGACGTTGACCTTGGCCAGGCGCTCCGCGCTGTCCTGGATCAACGCCACCGTGCCGGGGTTGTCGATCGCCGGGCTGGTGTTGGGCATACAGACGACCGTGGTGAAACCGCCCCGCGCCGCCGCCGCCGCGCCGGTGCCGATGGTCTCCTTGGCCGTCTGGCCCGGTTCCCGAAAATGAACGTGAATGTCGATCAATCCCGGGCAGACGACCTTGCCGGCGGCATCAACCTCATTCGTGCCGTCCGGCGCCTGAGCAGGCGCATCGGTGCCGATGACGGCCACCTTCCCGTCGGCGAGCAGCAGGTCGGCGGTTTCATCAAGGCCGTTGACGGGATCGATGAGGCGGCCTCCCTTGAGCAGCAACGAACTCACGGCGCACAGGCTAAGGAAGGCGGATTGACAACGCAAGCCGGGTTGGTACGCTGCGCGTGGTTGCGGGTGTAGTTCAATGGTAGAACGGAAGCCTTCCAAGCTTCACACGTGGGTTCGATTCCCATCGCCCGCTCCACTTCAATTTCCATTGATTGGCGTTCAACTACTGCCAATCTGCAACGCCTGAAGACACTCTCTGCGAAACTCGAAGCGCCACATTTGCCCCATGTGCCCGCCGGTTTCGTGAATCCGCACCCGATCACCCAGCGTCTGCTCAAACCACTGCACGTGCCCGGGTTTTAGCAGGAAGTCGTTGGCGGTGAGGAACACGCGGATGTCATCGGCGGCAAGCTGCAGGCCTTTGGTGCGATGACGCAGATCGCCGGCCTTGGCCAAGGTTTCTGCGCTGACACCTCGCTTGGCCAGGCGCGGCGACAGGATCGCCCGGTAATAATCGTCGTGGCTGTATGCATTGGCCCGGACGTATGCCTCCACGCTTGGGCGGGTGTGGCCGTGTATGGACAGGATCGCTTGGCCAAGGCTTGCTCGAAAGTTCAAGCCGACCATGTAGGCAGCCTCGACATCGCTGAACGGTATCTCCCGCGCGGCCTCCAAACTTGCCTGCTGCAGGGCCAGCAGTTTCAAGAGCGCCGATTGCTGGATCGCCTCCAGATCATCCCTCCCGAGCGGCGCGCGATACAGCCGATCCAGCGTCAGCAACCCGTGCTCGAGCACCAGCGGCGGGTTGACGGCCAGCACCCGGCAATACGCGTCCGGCGCCGATGTGGCGGCGAGGTTTAGCGCGTACCAAGCGCCTATCGACATACCGATCTGCGCCGGTGGCCCTGTCACTTGCCCCTCACCCAGTTCATGCCGCAACACTGTCGCGATGCCCTGCTGCACGCGCCGGATCATTTCCAGGTCGTCATCAATGTAGCCGGGCAGATAGCCCGCTGGGGCGCACTGAATGAATTCCCAGTTGAAGTTGTTGCTAAAGAGCGCGACGTGATATCCCGCCTTGTGCGCGATCTCTGCCATCGCAAAACAGCGGCCGCCAATCCGGTGCGAGCCCAGCCCCGGCATCACGTATGCAATCGGCGCCGGCTTGGGTTGTGGCCAAAAAGTAAACGGCAGCGGTTTCCTGAAGTCGTCCGGATGGCAGGCATCCGTGCGGCCGCGCCGGTTGAAGTCCGGATCCTCCGGGCGAAACAGCATGGCCAAAATGGTCTGCGTGTTCGGGGTGTCCTCCGCAACGCTCATTGGCGGCACATCGGCCACCTCTGCTGCGCGGCGTTGCGTGGTGTACAGTTTGCTCAGCGTGTACGGGTCGTACTCCGATGACATCAGGCCCAACAGCGACCTCGCGCTAAACGAGATCTCATTAAACCGAAGTGACGCCTTGGAGACCGGCGCATACTTCGCCGGATCGAGCAGGACATCACCCGCACGCCCGATCACGTCCCGCTCCGAGTTGCCCCCGAGCACCGGTACGTGCAGATAAATCTTCGGCGTCCAGCCCCAAGCGCCCAGTGTCTGGCCGAAATCCTCGTTCGACGCGGCAATCCCAAACCTCGTCGTGGCCGGGTCGCTGAATCCCAGCACGCCAGCCGAGCTGTTAATGACGAACCGATGCGTCTCCACGCCGGCCTCGGGCCACTTGGCTTGCAGCAGGTTGTTCGCGAGTCGCCTCGGGTAAAACAGGTTTCGCCGAAAATGCCGCAAGCCAACCCGGGCACGCTTCGGCATGATGCCGTTGTAACCGCGAGTCGCCGGTTCCAACACACCTGCTAGCAGCGCCTTGTCCAGGCTGAAGGACAATCTGTTCACCGGCTCAAGCGGATCGGACAGCATAGACGGCAAGAGCACTCCATCTTCCGGGCGTGACGGCTCAGGCAACATTTGAACAGCCCTATCCCTAGGAAACTGGACGCAACCCGTAATACCAATCACACTCGCGAAAACTGCTATCCCTAGAACAAATCTTAGCAACAAAATTGAATAAAGAGATTGTATCGCCGGAATCCGCCGAAAGGCAAGCGCACCTCAACACTCAATTTATTATATGTATTCGACAGGGCAGATGATCTCTGCCAAACTCGACGAACGCATGAAATCCCTGGCTATTGCACTCTCGTTCATTCTGGCCTACTCAACGCAGGCAGCCGACAAGCCGGCTCATTCTGCCGTCAACCCCGAGCCCCGCGGCGGCGGCTGGATGAAGCGACATGAGTCGTTCAACCAGCGCGTGGCTAAGGGCAACGTCGATCTGATCTTTATCGGCGACTCGATCACGCACGGCTGGGAAGGCCGAGGCAAGGAGGTTTGGGCGAAGTATTACGCCAAGCGCAACGCCGTGAACCTCGGCATCGGCGGCGATCGAACACAGCACGTCCTGTGGCGGCTCGACAACGGCAACATCAAGAACATCAGCCCCAAGGTCGCCGTTGTCATGATCGGCACGAACAACTCGGGCGGCAGCAACACCGCCGAGGAGATGATCGACGGCGTCACGGCGGTCATCGACAAACTCCGCGCCAAGCTGCCTGAGACCAAGATTCTTCTGCTCGATATTTTTCCACGCGGCCAGCGAATCAATGCGCAGCGCGGCAAAATCCTTCAGGTCAACCAGGTGCTCTCCCTCCTCGACGAGCGTCCCCACGTGCACTTCCTGCGCATCGGCCAGAATTTTGTCAGTCCCGACGGCAGCATCGCCAAGGACATCATGCCGGACTTCCTCCATCTCACTCCCAAGGGCTACGAGATCTGGGCCAAGTCAATCGAGCCGATGCTGGCCAAGTTAATGGGTGAGTAACCCGGCGCCCAGGCGCTTGGCCAAGGAGGCAGCCTGTTGACTGAAGCGGCCCAACCGAGTGAGTTCAACGAAGGGCTCCGGCTGTTTGACTCGCCGCACTTATGGACGCTTTTTCTCTGCCTGCTGGCCATCGTTTGCGTACCGCTCATCGGCCGGTGTCTTTCACTGCAAAACCGGCGGCGCGCCGTCTGGGCGCTGGTAGTGTTTGCCATTGCACAGGAACTCGTCGACTACGGCAACCGGGCCAGCTTCCGCGGACTCAACCTAACCCAGGATCTGCCGCTGCACATATGCAACTACAGCTTGGCGATCGCAGCCGTCGGGCTGGCCACGCGAAACCGTTTCTGCTTTGAACTCGCCTATCTGGTCGGCTTCACCGCCGGGTTGCAGGCGCTCCTGACGCCTGACCTCACCGATTTATACAACCTCACCGAGTACATCGTGTACTTCATCCACCACGGGCTGATTATTCTGTTTGCCCTGTGGAATATTGTCGTGGATCGCATGGTCACCCGCCACGGAGCCGTATGGCGCACGTTCCTGTTTCTCAATCTGATGATTCTGCCGGTCGCGGTTGTAAACTGGCTGGTCGACGCAAACAACATGTACCTCAGCGGCAAACCGAACGTCGACAACCCACTCGTGTTCGGTGAATGGCCCTGGTACATCGTCAACGTCGAGGTCATCGGGCTGCTGCTGCTGATTGTTGCAAACGTTCCCATGCTGCTCCTGCGGCGACGCAACACGAGATGAACCGGCTGTTCACTACCCCGCTGCTGTTCGCGGCACTGCTGACCGGCCTGGCCGCCGAGCCAAGCGTCATTGACCATTCGCACCTGCTTGTGTATCGCGACTCAGCCGGCAGCGAGCATCCCGTCACGACGCCCGCCGACTGGGCCAAGCGGCGGCGGCAAATCGTCAACGGCATGCAGCAGGTGATGGGGCCGCTGCCGAGCCGCACCGCGCTCCCTCCGCTCGACATGCGCGTGCGCGACCAAGCCGACGGCGACGGCTTCACGCGGCTGAGTATCGATTTTGTCACCGAGAAAAACGACCGCCTCCCCGCCCTGCTCTATCGCCCCAAAGCCAAGCGCTTGGCCAAGCGACCCGGCATTCTCGCGCTACACCCAACCTCGCCGTTGGGCAAGCATCGAGTCACGAAGGAAGGCGGCGTCCCCAACCGCGCCTATGCCTACGAATTGGCCAAGCGCGGCTATGTTGTCATAGCGCCCGACTACCCGCCGTTCGGCGACTACAAATACGACTTCGAGTCGGATGACTACGTGTCCGGCACGATGAAGGGCGTCTTCAACCACATGCGCTGCGTGGATTTACTGCAGTCACTGCCCGAGGTTGATCCTGGACGCATCGGCGCGATCGGCCACTCGCTTGGCGGACACAACGCGATGTTTGTTGGCGTGTTCGATCCGCGCATCAGCGTCATCGTATCAAGCTGCGGCTGGACGCCGTTCCACGACTACTACGGCGGCAACATCAAGGGCTGGACGAGTGACCGCTACATGCCGCTGCTCAAGACGCGCTACAAGCTCGACCCTGATCGCGTGCCGTTCGACTTTTACGAGGTCGTCGCCGCACTCGCCCCGCGTGTGTTCTTTTCAAGCTCCCCGCTGCACGACAGCAACTTCGACGTGCGCGGCGTGAAAAAAGCCGTCCCCAAGGCACGAGAAATTTACAAGCTGCTTGGCCAGGCAGACGCGTTGCAGCTCCGCACCCCCGACTGCGAGCACGACTTCCCCACCGAAGTCCGCCTCGATGCCTACCGCTTCATCGACCAAGCGCTTGGCCAAGCGGACGATTGAAAGCCTAGAGAAGTTGAGTGATCGGCTCGGCACTGCTTAATCACCCTCTCGAGAGGGAATGGTGAGGGTGAAAGCTGGCATTGAGATTTTGGCGCAATCGGTGGTTTCGCGTTTTCACCCTTTTCACCCTCATCCGACCCGCGGCCACCTTCTCCCTAGGGAGAAGGCATCAAGTCGATCGCGCTTGACCAAAGGGAGCGGGTTCGTCGCTCCCCTTTGGGGCCAATGGGCGCTTGTTCCCGCTTGGCAGTCGCACTACCCTGCTGGAGTCATGCCGTTGCCGGTGATTACCGTGGAGCAGATGCGTCGCTGGGAGGCGGCGACGTGGGAGTCCGGCAAGACCGAGGAAGAGGTCATCGCCCAGGTCGGCGTGGTGGTGGCGAATCGTGCAATGGAGTTGACCCGGTCCGGCGACGCCATCCTGCTACTCGCCGGCAAGGGCCACAACGGCGACGATGTACGCGCCATGGCAGGGCATCTGCCGGAGCGCGAGGTGAGCCTGCTTAGCGTGACCGACCCGGCCAAGACGCGTCAAAAACTTCCGCTCGATCTCGATCCCGCTCCGGCATTGGTCATCGACGGTCTATTCGGCATCGGGCTCAACCGGCCGCTTGACGCGGACTGGATGCAGGTTATCGCGCAGATCAACGCCAAGCGGCTGCGTGTGCTCTCGATCGACGTCCCCTCCGGCATCGACGCCGCCACCGGCGAGGTGCAGGGCGCAGCCATTCGCGCCGAGGAAACGCTGACGCTCGGCGCGGCCAAGCTTGGCCTACTCAAGCCAAGCGCCTCGGAATTCGTCGGTCGACTGCGGGTGGCACGGGACATCGGTCTGACGCCTTGCCTCGAAACGAGCGACCTGCTGCTTGGCCAGACGGAGGATTTTGTGGGCTTCCCGCCAGCCCGGCCAGCCGGCGGACACAAGGGCACGTTTGGCCACCTCGGCATCATGGCTGGCAGTGTCGGCTACCACGGCGCGGCGGTGCTGGCAGCGCACGGCGCGGCGCGAGCGCAGCCGGGGCTGATCACGCTGCTGACGCCGGACGAGGTGTTCGTGCCAGTCGCGTCGCAGCTGCAGGGCGTGATGGTAAAGCCGCTGGTGCCGGGCGAGATCACGATCCACTCGATCACCGGGCTGCTGATTGGCCCGGGGCTGGCCGCGGATGATTTACCGGCTGACCTGAAGGAAACCACCGGCGAGATGTGGCGTGAGTCGTCGGTGCCGATGGTGGTGGATGCCAGCGCGCTCGACTGGCTGCCGTCGGGCGGGCTGCCCGACAAGGCGATTCGCGTGATCACGCCGCACCCCGGCGAAGCGGCCCGGTTGCTCAACTCGAGCGCGGACGCCGTGCAGACCGACCGGGTGGAGGCGTTGCGAGCGCTCTCGGCCAAGTTCGGCGGCTGCTGGGTGGTGTTGAAGGGGCAGCACACGCTGATCGGGCACGGCGAGGGCGAGGTGTTTGTGAATCCCACCGGCAATCCGGCGCTTGGCCAAGGTGGCAGCGGCGACCTGCTGGCCGGTTACCTGGCCGGGCTGCTGGCCCAGCCGTTGTTGCGGGAGGACGTCGGCCGGACGATCCGCTATGCCGCCTGGCAGCACGGCGCGGCGGCGGACGAACTGGCAAGCCAAGCGCCGAACTGGGTGGTCGAGGACTTGGCCAAGCGGATTGGGGCCGTGCAGGCGTAAGCCCAAAAAGCCTTTTTGAATGCCTTTACGATCAATAATAATTGGGATACCCTCACCTTTCGTTCTGCCGTGCAGTCCGAGCTGCCAGAGTTGATTTTAGCGCTCCAATGACAGTGTATATTCATCTAACAAAAATCATCCTCCTGACCGCCTTCGCTTCGGGATTGATATTACTGCCAGGTTGTTCCCAGCAGAACACCGAGCCGCAGGTCGAGAAGGCAGCCGAGCCCAAAGTCCAATTGCCGGACGGAGCGGACAGTGTGGTTTTAATCCCGGTCAAACTCTTGGAGGATGAAGACCCCAAGCTATTGTGGGAAATGCTTCCGCCCTCATACCAAACGGACGTCACAAACCTGATCCATGACTTTGTAAACAACATGGACCAGCAGATTTGGGACAAGCTGTTTGAATTGCTGCAACAGGCCGGACTCCTGTTGAATGAAAAACAGGATCTGATCACCGCCATGATTGAGGAAAGTCTGGGTGGATCGGGTGCGTCACCGGAGGAGATGCAACAATCGCTCGAGATGATGGGGGAGATGCTGAAAACCCTGGTCGAGAGCGATCTGGGCAAACACGCAAAAGCCAAGAGCATGGACCCGGGCAAGTTTCTGGATGAAACCGGCAAGGAACTGTTCAAGTTAATTGCCGAAACCTCCAAGCTTGAAGAGGGCGATCCGTGGAACACGGAAATCAAGGCCAAGCTAAAGGACATCAAGGTGGAGGTGATTTCTCAGGAGGGCGACACCGCCACGATCAGCGTAAGCGGCATTCCTGATCTACCTGACATTGACGAGTTAACTGGCCAATTGCCCGGTTTTGATAATTCTGAGATGCCGGGACTGTCCATGCTCAAGAACGGCGAGCAAGAGGTCGTCAAGGTTGAGGGTAAATGGATCCCAAAAGCAATGGCGGATGGCTGGAAGGAAACCATAAATGGGGCCAGCGAAATGATTAATACCGATCTCAAGGATTTGCTCGGGCCGGAAGAGAAAAAACAGATCATGACTATTATG
>MPMD02196873.1_pt1 | contig 16433 bp, 13 predicted proteins | sample 1617291 | NCBI WGS metagenome assembly MPMD02 (sample SAMN05944810, study PRJNA350692) | marine metagenome | biome: marine; feature: ODZ; material: water; isolation source: 120 m water sample filtered on 30 um supor filter | place: Pacific Ocean | collected 2012-04-09 | depth 120m m | reverse complement strand
TTGTCGTCTTCCCATTCCATGACCTCGGTGGTTGCCGAGTGCTGGAAATTGGCGCGGGTCCATTGCTTGACGTCTTGCCAGGAATCGCTGTACATCGGGGACTCGGGATTCAAGGAAACATTTTTGCCGCCTTCGGCGAACAACAATTGCAACGAACCGGGTGGAATCTTTTGTCGCTCCATCGCATCCTCCCGGTTGGCGTGAATACTGTATGCGGGTCTGTCCATCCATGTGCCTGCACGCATGTTCACGAGGGTTCCCATCTTCTGGGCCGGGCTGACGAACTCGTAAAGGGGAAAGTCTCCCTCTAACACATAACCCCATTCCTGGAAGGTATGAAAGTGCCGGTGCTTATTCACGGCATCCCAACCGGGCGCAAAGTACACATAAAACAGAATTGCGCCATCGCTGTTGGAGTACACCAGCTTGCCTTTGGTGGTGTCCTTGGTACCCATCCGAAATCTCTCGTCCCACTCCAGAGCGTTGACATCGACGGTATTCAGTGAGCGCCACTCATTTACGGTGTCTGCGTTTGTGGCCGTGAAAGCGAGCAAGCAAGCTACTGGGAATACGGCAAAGCCTGCGGTTGAAATTTTCATCATATTGGTTGCCTTTTTTTCAGGTTAAGAACCGACTATTCGCTGATTCGCAATCGAGATCCCTGCGATTTTGCAGCAATGCGTAATGGTACGCATTGCGGGCTGCGATTCGCCCAAGGGTTATTGCCGGACCGACACTCATGCCGCTGAGTACGGCGTTGCCCATTAGTTGGCCGCAGCCCAGGGTCTCGCCAACTGCGTACAAACCCGGGATCACCATGCCATCCCGATGCAAGACCTGCAGGTCATGATTGACGGCGATCCCACCGTGAGTAATCAAGAGGGCTGTGCCCACTCGAATGCCGTAGAAGGGCGGGCGCTCGAGCTTGAACCGAAGCGCCTCTCGGCCAAATGCTTCATCGGCACCGCTTGCAACGGAGTCGTTGAATTGCCGCACGGTGGTAGTCAATCCGGCGGCGTTCACACCGAGTTTGCCGGCCAGGCCGCGCAGCGAGTCCGCGCTGGTGATCGCCACACCGCGTGCGATCTTCCGTTCCAGCGTTTTTTTATCCCATTGCATCACCGGCAGCGTGCTCATGTTTTTGCGAATGTGTTCGTCGAAGATCAGGAAGAACACCTGATCGCGTTGTCCGAGTAGTGCTTGCTCCCGGTCATCGGGGTTGCTTGTGCGTTCGTTGATGAATCGCTCTCCATCACGGTTGACCCAGATGCCATCAGTGTGATCATCAGGTGGAAATTGCATGCGAGCGCCGGTCGGGCCGCCACCGATATCCTGGATGGGAGCCGGAAAGATGATCAGTTTGTCCATATTGGTCAAATCAGCACCTACCGCTTCGGCCATGCGGATGCCGTCGCCATTAGCATGGGGCAGACAAATTACCGTCGCCGATAAAGCGGACGGGTTGTATTTCTGTTTCATCGTCCGGTTAGCGCCGTAGCCTCCGGTCGCGAGTACGACCGCATGTGCCCGGTAATCAATCTTTTTGTTTCCGAGTTCGGCACCGACGCCAATGATCCGTCCGTCCTTTGCCTTGAGCAGTCTTTTCGCGTTGACGCCAATTGCCAGTGAAATACTGCCACGCTCGACACGCTTGTTCAGTTCATTTTCAAACGGAGCCAGTATCGAACGAGCATGGGCAGAGCCCACGTACGTCCGCGGTGCGCTGTAATGCTCATGATCGTCCTCGAAAAACGGTGATTCCGGCGTGAAATCCACGCCGATCTCGGCCAACCAGTCAATCATTGCCGCTGCGTTGTCTACCGCGAGTTTTAAGAGTTCCGAGTGATTCTGATATTTGCCCATTCTTATCGCGTCGCGATAATGCTGTGCAGGGGAATCTTCGATTCCCCTGGCGATCTGCATTTTCGTGTTGGCGCCGCTGACGTGTCCGCCCGAGATACGCAGCATCCCACCGACAATCGGGTTCTTGTCAATGAGCAATACCCTGGCGCCCAGATCAGCCGCCTGAATGGCAGCCGGGATACCGGCATTCCCCGCGCCGACGATCAACAGGTCGGCAATCGTGTCTGGCGGATTAACGGTTTTGGTGTTCTGAGCCGGGCTCGGATCCGCAATCGCTGCAACGCTACCCCCTGCAGCTACTGCGGTTAGTAGATCCCTGCGTCGCCACGTCTTGCCGGTTTTCGTTTTCATACGGGTCGCATCGTCTTGCACACAAATGGGTTCGTTATGACCTTTCGGATTCTACGGCAGCAGTGAAGGTTGTTCGATCGGTCCACCGCCGACCTTCGTGCCTTCGGCATAGGTAACTTCGAGCCACATCGCACCGGACTCCGTGAGTGGGCCTTCCTGCCAGCCCCAGATGCTCATCGGCGGCTGATCGATGAAGTAATCCTGCTTGACCACGATGCTCTGTTCCGCATCGTCCGGTCCATTTGCCGTCCCGACTTTCAGGTCACCATACAGGATGTAAAAAAAGCGTTGTGCCTTTTTGAAATAGTTGCGCACCGGTGCCCCGGGATGTGACCAGCCCGGCGGGGCGTAGCGAAGCACGGATCTGAAGCCGCCCTGCCAGTTGTCGCTAAGCCATTTCACACTCACGCCCGGTAACTCTTTGTCGTCTTCCCATTCCATGACCTCGGTGGTTGCCGAGTGCTGGAAATTGGCGCGGGTCCATTGCTTGACGTCTTGCCAGGAATCGCTGTACCTGCGTGACTCGGGATTTAAGGAAATCGTTTCGCCACCTTCGGCGAATGCCAGGTGCACCGAGTTGGGTGGAATCTTTTGTCGCGCCATGACATCGGCCCGTTGGCCATGAATACTGTATGCGGGTCTGTCCATCCATGTGCCTGCACGCATGTGCTCAAGGGTCCCCATCTGCTGGGTCGGATTGACGAACTCGTAGATAAGGAAATTCCCCTCGAGCACATAACCCCATTCGTGAAAATCGTGATAATGCGCGTCTTTCAGGTAGGCATCCCAACCCGGCACAAAGTTTATATAAGCCAGCGTCGCCCCTTCCAAATTGGAATACAGCAGTTTCCCGGTGCTCCTGCCGAGTTTCCCCATGCGATACCGGTCATCCCATTCCAGTGTCGCGACGTCTTTAACGTTTAATGTTTTCCAGGTGCTATCCGGCGCCGCTTCCCGGGCAAGCAGAACCTTGCCGGCAAAGAGCAGATAGAGTGAAACAACCGAGCCAAGCACAAGTAAGCGCAAGCGCGAGACTCTATTCTGCCTGGTTTGATCCATGTTCTAACTCCCTTCTTAATAACCTGGCTTCAGTTTTGCGGGTTATCCAGGTTTTCTTCAGGTCGCGAAGTAGCTGCACCCAGTTCGGCGCGGGTGCGGAACGGCTTGAGCCCGAGCCACAACGTAATCACTGCCAGGATGCTGGCAATTCCCGCCGTGATCGAAATGGAGTACCTGACTGCTTCTTCGTAGCCAAACACGTAGTCGGTCAACAGTGCCGCAGCGGTCGGTGCAAACCCTATACCGATTAAATTGATTGAAAACAGATACAAGGCGGAAATAACAGCTCGCATTCTGTTCGGAGTAATCTGCTGCAGCGCCGCCGCCGCACCACCGTAGCCCAGGTTCGCAAAAAACCACAGCGGGCAATACAGGATTAAAACGATAGTTGCGGACGGCATCAATGGTGCGGCAATTGCAAACGGTGCCGAGCCTATGCCGGCAATCATTCCGACCCGCAGTGCCGCGTCCCGATGGCCCCTGGTCAAGAGCCGGTCCGCCAGCCAGCCTCCGGCTATAATCCCCACGGATCCGCAGCTCAAAATAATGATGCCGAGCAGAGGCCCGGACTGACCCGGGGGCATGTCAAAGCTCCGGAAGAGGAAAGCGGGTGTCCAGGCAAGCATGACGTTGAACGCGAAGGACAGCAGGGCGAAGCCCAGAAAATGGGCCCCATAGGCACGCCACCCCGTCAATGCAAAGCGGAATACTTCGCTCAGACCGGCTTCTTCCGTCCCGGATTGGTCGGGCGCAGTGCGAATACCCGCCCGACGGAGGGGTTCTTTGATGGTAAACATGAGCGCCGCAACCAAAGCGCCCGGAAGTCCGATAATAAAGAATGTCGCTTGCCAGGAGCGCACTGTGCCGACGATTGGCAGCGTCATCTCCGGCACGCTGGTCACTGCCTGGATTACGATACCGCCAATGATGAATGCCAGACCCGCTCCAACCAGCACGCCGGTGGAATAAACCCCCAACGCCCGGCCAAGTTTTTGTGGGGCGAACAGATCCGCAATAATGGAATATGCTGCCGGTGATAATGCTGCCTCACCGACGCCGACGCCGATGCGAGCCAGAAATATTTGCCCGAATCCTCGCGCCAGACCACAGGCAGCGGTCATGAGACTCCATATGACAATACCGGCGGCGATAATCACCCGGCGACTATGCCGATCGGCCAGGCGCGCGATTGGAATACCCATCAAGGTATAGAAGATGGCGAAGGAAAAGCCTTGCAACAAGCTTACCTGAGTATCGCTGAGCAGCAGGTCCTCCTTGATTGGCTGGATCATCAAACTCAGTATGTAGCGGTCAGCAAACGAGAGCGTGTAGGCGACAAACAGGATTGCCACTGCGTACCAGGCAACGCCCGCTGACGGCCAGGGTGTGGGTTGATGTTTTGCGTTGTTTTCGATTGAGTTCACTCGGCCATCCGGCAGTAGTTATGGTTCAAGGTATGAGGCCAACACGGAGTATTCCACAGGCTCGCTGTCGTGGGAGCCGACCAGCGTGACACCCTGCAGCCCGTTCGCCTGGATGGCTGCTTCAAGCTCCACCGCTGAATGGGCGGCTTCCGTACCCGGATCCCGTGTGACTCCTGCCCTGACAAACCGTGCTAAAGCAGAGATATAAAGGTCCCCGGCGTAGAGTATTCGCTCCTTCTCCAGGGCAACCATCACCATGTCAGTAATGTGCCCGGTCTTTACCGGATATACCACAATCGGTCGCAGCGGATCGTCAATTCGAAACGGCTTGTCAGTTGCGACAGTCGTAATGTTTGCCGGAGCGGGGTTGCGATCCAGTGCGTCGGGCAGGATGGTGGATTTCGGGCGCTTGAACTGCGCTTCATAGTAGTTACGCGCGGCCTCATGAACGACAATCGCCGCTCCTTCCGCCATGTAGGGACGAATTCCACCGGCGTGGTCTGAGTGGCTATGAGTGACGATGGCATGGGTAATCGGCTTACCGGGAAAGCGTTCACCAATCCAGTCGATAATTGCCTCCCCCTTCAAATCAAAGAACCCGGGTTCGACTATAACGACCCCTTCGCTTTGCTCTACCACCAACACCAGAACAGCGTCTGTGGGTACCGCATCCAGCAAGTACACACCGTCGGAAAGCTCCTTTGCCACAATTTCAGGTTGCCCGACAGCTCTTGAAGATGCACCTGTGTAAGAAAAACCCTGCAGGGTCTGACTGAGCCGCGCGCCACGCGATGCCCGTTCCTCATCGTGTTGATAGGTGACACCCTCAGGCGGCGTAAAGATGTCAGCATCGAACGTAGGATTGACCGCAACTACGGAGCGTTTCACTTTCATTGCCGGCGCACCGGCAATGGTCATCCTGATGTCCATTGGAAAGTACACACCATCGAATGATTGCCAGTCCCGATAGGTGATTTCCAATGGCACATCACCGTATACAGCATCGTGCTCCATGGTTGCCAGCTTTGTGATGCGCCCATTGGTACGATCAATCCACAAAGTAATGGGATAGACATCGTCTGCAACTGTGAGTCGTATGTGGTCAGCAACCTGTACATCGTTCTCCAACTGCCGGTTAAGCCACTGGGAATCGACTTCGAAGTCCTCGATGGATTGTTCAAAAAATTCGCTGCCCTGCCAGCGCTGCAGCCATTGATCATTGGTTACAATGGAACGTCGTCCGGAGACCCTGATCCGTGAGAAGGAAACCGGAAAAACCTCATCGGCTGAAAATAGTCGGACCTGCGTGGCTGGCGGTGTTTTTGCCAATGATGCTGGCCGACTGTTACTTGCCATTGCTTGCAGCAGAATGTGCGGGTTCAGAAGCCGCTCGGTTCGAAGGACTGCTGCCCGGCGATCGGGATTAATCGCCATCTGGACCGGTTCTTTTTGTAGATAAAAATCATCCGAGCCCATGACGAAACCGGAATGTTTGTCAATGAGTTCGGTAACCTCCCTTGTCATGCGGTAGTGGTTGGTATGCGTAAAATCCAAACGCAAACGTTCACCCGAAATATCGTAGCCAACCGAAACATCCGAGGTGCTGACCCGAAATAAACCCTTGCCGGGCTCCGGACCCTGCCCCATCATGTAGCGCTCTCTCGTTGCCTCAATCGAAAAAGCCTTCAGATCCAGCAGTGCCTGCCGACCGCCGATTCCCTTGAAGGCCTTTTCCAGCGCCTTTTCAGCTGTAATCGCTTCTGGCGGAGGACTGGTGTCCGGGGATGGTTGTTCTGTGCCCGAGCAAGCGGTCAGAACTATAGTCAAAACTATTGCCAGCGACCGTAATCCTGCCATCCTGACAAGCCTGTAATTTCTGACCGGAATAGCCGAGCGCATCTGCGTCTTGCTCAGAGTTCGAGATGAAAGCAGGGATGACATCAATTGCTTATTCATTGCTTTACAGGTTTTCGTTGTGTTTTGTATTCCAGGTAGGTGTCGGTTCGCATTGCCCATGGCGTATCGGATTCTATGTACCCTGGCATATCATCTTCCAGATAGCGCATTGTCACCGCGGGGATTTCGTCAAGATCAAAAATTTTCTTTCCCTGACCGCACCATAATGTGCTGCCGGGCTGCTGGCCCATCAGTAACCAGGGCATCCACTCTGCAATTTGAGTGCTGGTCAAATGACAGGGTGCACTGACGATGTCCGGGTTCTCGAGATCGGAAATCCGCCCCTGAAAACCTTCTACATATCGGATACGGATTGTCTTGCCGCTCGATGCCATGGGCCACTCTGCCGGATCAAGCTTGTTAATGAACTTGGCCCCCAGGTGCTGTTCGGTCCATATTTCGTCGCCGCACCGGGTCCAATCGAGAATCGCCGGCGTTTTCGAGTTGTCAAAGGGCCCACCGCGATAATGCAACGGCCGGACGATCTTTCCGGTCAACGGGTTCTCGAACTCATCAATTGGTTCTCCCGTCTCCAAGTCCGAGAAGTAGCCGTTGTCATATATCCGGTAGAGGTAGTTATCTTCTCCCAACTTCAGCCACACGCCTTTTATGAGTCCTGCATATCCGATCAACGGCACGGAATCGTCGGGCGTTACACCGAAGATCTGACCACTGTACCAGTAGTGCACATTGCCTCCGCCGAGCGTACCGAGCAATTTGACGTTCGCCTTCAGGTTATCGACGGGATCGGAGAAATCGATGGGATTGGTTGCCCGTGCCTGGTTACCGGGTACTTGAACGGCGCTGACCCCGGCTAAGACACCCATGCCGCCAAGTAGGCGACGCCGATTCAGGTTTCTACTCATGATCTCATGCCTCTCCGGTTGATTAGCCATCGCATCGGTGCGGGTTACTGGTGTGCACCTGAATGACAAAAGAAAATGTGTTTACACCGCTCAGATCAACACCTTAAATCAACACCTTAAATCTACACAGAAGTTTAAGGACTGCGTGTGATATGAGAATGGAACTTGCACGTTGTCTTGCGCCTGTACGCTGTTGTCTTCTGATTCAAATGACTGTAGAAAGGATGATGTCGGGAGTCAAGTATTTCCGAATATCAACCATAATTGTTCATATATAAGAATTTTGTTAGACTTTTAAAGATATTGAGAAGAGTGATGGTCAAGGCTTCACGCGATGGATAGCAAAGTCGTAAAATCAGTGGGACGCGTGTTGCGCGTACTGGAGCTTTTCGAGAAGCACCAGACGCCGCTTAGCGCAACCCAGATCTGCAATAGTCTGGATTTGCCTAAATCCAGCGCCAATGCGTTGCTGAAAAGCCTGGTCCAGCTTGGCTACCTGTCTATCGATGGGCCGACCAAGAACTATTTTCCGACACTCTCGCTCACAAAGTTGGGGGACTGGTTGCCTGGTGCGATGTTCGGTAGCGGGGAGATCCTGAACGTTCTCGAGGAACTGCACCGCCAGACGCAGGAAACCGTGACACTCTCGATGCCGAACGGACTGAATATGCAGTTCATTACGGTGATTCGCGGAACCTTTCCGATCTCGCTGCATATTCATGAAGGGTTTCTGGCGCCATTGTTTGGCACCGGCGTTGGTATTGCCCAGCTCTCCACACGCACGGACAAGGAAATAGCCGAGTTGGCAAAGCTGGCCAACCGCGGTGTCGGAGCTAAGACGTCGGTCGACCTTGTCAAGATCATGACCTATGTTAACGAAGCGCGCGCTAACGGATTTGCAGAGGCCTACAACCGGACATCGCCGGAAACCGGTGCCGTCGCAATGCCGTTGCCCGCCGGCATCTACAATCGCAGTCTGGTTATAGCGGTGGGCGGACCGTGGGAGCGGATCAAGAAGCGGGAAGCGCAGATCGTGCGCATTATGCGGCGCACCCTGCGCGGTTTTAAATGATGTCTGCTGAACCCGGTGAACTTTCTTATCCCTTTGCTGAAAAGCCGCTTCCGGGAAAGATCGTATTTGTTGCGCCCGGTGTGGCCTGGCTGCGCATGCCACTACCGATTGCGCTGAATCATATCAATCTGTGGCTACTCGAAGACGAGCAAGGATGGACTATCGTCGATACCGGAGTCTCCAATGACGAGACCCGCAATCTGTGGGAACAGATTTTTTCGTGCCATTTGAATGGCAAGCCGGTTAACCGCTTGATTGTCACGCATATGCATGCGGATCACGTTGGTCTAGCGGGCTGGCTCGCCGAACGCTGGAAGGTGGAATTGTGTATGTCCGGCCTTGAGTACTTCACCTGCCGGGTTCTGGTTGCGGATACCGGAAAAGAGGCGCTGGAGGAAGGCCTGCGTTTTTATTACGAGGCCGGTTTCGATGAAGAATCGCTGGATGTCTACCGGAGCCGGTTCGGTATGTTTGGCTCGTTCATCGGTAAGCTTCCGCAGAAATACCGCCGACTGGCCGACGGCGACAGTTTGCGGATGGCGGGGCAGGATTGGAAAGTCATAGTCGGGCGCGGCCATTCCCCGGAACATGTGTGTCTGTTCTGTCCGGCGCTCAATCTGTTCATCGCCGGAGATCAGATTCTGCCCAGGATCTCCCCCAACGTCAGCGTTCGGCCGACGGAACCGGCCGCCAACCCGCTGCAGGAATGGCTCGATAGCTGCGAAGCGTTGCCACGGGCTCTACCGAAGAATGTCCTGGTACTACCATCCCACGGCTATCCGTTTCACGGTGCCCACCAGCGGTGGCAACAACTGATCGTTGATCACGAAAGTGCCCTGACGCGACTTTACGATCTGTGCCGCGAGCCACAACGTGCTGTCGATACGTTCCCCGCTTTATTTAACAGTGCCGTAGATAGTCACAGCTTGATTATCGCGACCGGTGAGGGTTTGGCCCACCTGAATTATTTACTCGAAAAAGGACGACTTCGCATGACTCGCGACAAGGACGGCGTCAAGCATTATGAAGGTGTCAAATCAGATCGCCACTAATCGTCGTTAGTTTCGCCCTTAGCTGGTCTGCCTAATCTTTAATTGGCTGCCGATCCATCTTATATTGCAGATAACTGTCGGTTCGCGTGGGCCACGGCATCTCGGATTCGATAAAGCCTGGTTGTGCTTCTTCAATATACTTCAATACAGCCGGTGAGACGTCCGTCAGGCTACTGATCTTTTTTCCGTGGCCATGCCAGTAATTCACGCCCGGTTGCTTGCCCATCAGAAAGAACGGGTACCAGGGGTTCACATGATGGACATTGAGATAAGAGGGCGCACTGACTATATCTGGGTTTTCCAGGTCGGAGACTTTTCCCTGAAATCCGTCCACGTAGAGCAGATTCAAATTTTCCCCGGTTGATGCCAGCGGCCATTCGTCAGGATCAAGTTTGTTCGCAAATTTGAAATGCCTTGGTTCAGCAACCCAAACATCATCTCCGGACCGTGTCCAATCGAGCTTTGTGGGCGTCATAATAATGTCAAACGGCCCCCCTCTGACATCGATCGGACGGTTTATTTTACCGGTAAACGGATTTTCGAATTCCTCAACCCGCTCGTCGCTGCCCGGTAGAGTGAAGTACGACAAGTCGAAATTTCGGAAATGAAATGAATTGTTCCCCAGGTTGCGCCAAACCATTTTCAGCAGACCGGTCCACCCCAGCATTGCTTTTGAACCGTCAGGCGTCATCCCGAAAATAGTACCCTGGTACCAGTAATGCACCGCTCCATCTTCGATCGTGCCGGCCAGTTTGACATACGCGTGCAGGCTGGCCGCGTTGTCTGAGAAATCGATTGTGGTTCTCGGGCCGGGATCGGCATTAGCGGGCGCAGAGGGTAATGCGCCGGCGGTGCCAAGGGCACCGATTCCACCCAAGAGTGTGCGTCTGTTCAGTTTTCCAGTCATTACGTTGTCTCTCCTAGTGGTCGTTTCTGTAAATCGGCTAATTCCGCCTGTCCCTGGGTTGCGATTCGTCCTCATCCCGGTCGTAGGTGCCCTGGCTTGAAATGTCCAATTTTTATGGCTCTCAACCCGACTCACGGTCGACCATATCTCGTATCACCGAGCAGACAGCAGCAGTGTCTTGTTGTCCACGGCCGTCGGCGAGTGCGCTTTCGTACAGTGCGCTGCTGGCCGAAAACAGTGGTGTTGTAACGCCGTATTTTGTCGCAAACTCACTAATCAAATCCAAATCCTTCTGCCAGACGTCAAGTTTCATCGTGGCCGGTTCGTACTCGTCGCGTATCATCAGCGGGCTGCGTAACTCGAATACCCGGGAAGTACCTCCGCCGCTCGCGATGACCTCGCAAAGTGTGGTGAGATCAAGACCAGACCGCTCACCCAGCACAATAGCTTCGGCTGTTGCCACGTTGTGGATGGCAACCAGCAGGTTGGCGATGAGTTTCGCCGTCGTGCCGTTTCCAAACTCTCCCAGATAGTGGTCGGCACGGGCGAAGTCGGCAAACACGGGTCGGCATTTCTCCCAGTCTGTGCTTGCGCCGCTGGCGAAAATGGCAATGTCACCGGTGGCGGCCTGAGCGCCAGTGCCACTAATCGGACAATCGAGTAACGGAACACCGACAGCTGCCAGTCGATCCCGGTTGTTAACCTTGCAGTCCAGCGACAGTGTGCTGAGATCGACCATGACGAGGCCGTCGAGTTGCCGGGATTCCATGCTGGTGATCGCTGCCACTACGTCGTCGAGAGCCTGCCCGCTGGGCAGGCTTGACAACAGAAGGTCTGCCTGCTCGGCTGCGGCTGTTGGCGATTCGACGATGATGACACCCGTCTCGCGGGCTTTCCGGCACTGCGCCGGGTCCGGGTCATAGCCGACTACCTGGCGACCCGCTGTCACCAGGTGGCGGGCGATAGATGAGCCCATGATGCCGAGCCCGAGGACGCCCACGATCTGTGGCCAATCAGCACCTTGCCCGGGTTGCTTTGTCATGGTTTACCTTTTGACATTCTGCTCTGCAGACCTTCGAGTACCGTAGTTACGACCTGTGACACGACGGCTGGAAAATCATCACTGACCTCGCTGTGGTAAATATGTTTGCGGACCGCATAATAAAATAAGCCACCGTGCATCACCCAAACCTGTTCCAACTCGAGTTCTGTAATGGGTTTCTCATCAACAGAAGGCCAGCCACAGTAGTCACGAATCTCTTCACATATCGGCATCAGTAGCGTGTCCTCGACGATCCGGATATAGCGACGATTGAGTATCTCGCCCCTGAGTCCCGAAAACATGTACAGCCTGATCCATTCGTAACGGTAGGTGGCTTCGGAATAGTGCCGGTAAAAATCACCGAGCCGATCGTGCAATGATCGGGTTCGGTCGCGCAACAACGTGGCCCAGGATGGATTGATGCGATTGATATAAACTTCATTGAATACCCGTTCGATCAGATCCTGCTTAGTGGGAAAGTAGCGGTATAGAAGTGGCTGCGTGATATTCAGGCGTTGAGCCAGTTCCCGCGTTTGTCCCCCGAAGCCGCCCTCGGCAAAGAAATGTATGGCTTCTTCAACGATTTGTTGTTCGCGATCGTTGGCCGACAGCCGCCGGCGAACCTTGGTGGCTTTCTTGCGTTTTGAATTCATTGCCTTAGTCATCTGAATCAGTGCATCCAGCGAACGATGCCCGAGATGCCATCTACGGCAACCATCGCGCCATCGGGGATGCGTTGTGTGGCGTCGAGTACACCCAGGACCATGGGTATGCCTCGTTCCCGGGCCAGTGATGCGAAGTGAGAAGTGCTACCGCCCAGTTCCGCAACGACACCGGACACGCTGGGTAAGACGTGGCTTAATGCAGGCCCGGCTACTTTGGTGACCAGCACGTCGCCCGGTGCAACGCGGGTAAGTTCGCATTCGCAATTTACCACCCGGGCGCGCCCGGTACCCCAGCCGATCCCGGCCGGATGGCCGTTGAGCCGCGGATGGTGCAGCCAGATTTCGTCGGGTACTGTGGCTGCGGCGACTTCCAGCGGTCGCGCCTGGAGTAGCTTGAAGCCACTTTCATCCAGTGCCCATTCGATCTCTGTAGGCCCGCCGATGACGTCTTCGGCGCGTAACAGTAATTGACCCAGCGCAGTCGCCTGTTCGTCACTCAGACAGCGGGCCTCCACCAGGTCAGGTTCGACCGACTGTGTGCCGTGTACACAATTGACCGAATGGAATTTGCGTCCTGATTGAGTCTCGCGGAGCTTTCCGTCGCGGCTCAGTAAATACCGATCGGGAACCACTTCACCCTGCGCGATTGCCGATCCCAATCCCCATGTGGCTGTCAGGAGCATATCGCCATCAGGCGTCCGGCTCAGGCCGCCGCCCGCGGCACGTGCCATTACGAGTGGTTGAATGATCAATGCCATGGCTGTATCAGCCGGATCCAGGCCGTGACTGGCCATATATCGCAGGGCTCGGGTTGACCAAAGTGCCGCCCAGCAGGAACGCACCGCCGTGTGAAAGTCGGTTTTGCGTTCAAGTCCTAAGAAACTTTCGAACTGACCCGCAAAATTCGAGCCATCGCGATCCTCCACCAGGGCAGAGGAACGCACCACTGTTTTCGCCCCTGTGAGTTCTTGCCAGACTTTAAGTAATGCAATATCCACACCGGCCTCGATGGGCTCATCCATTAGCGCCAGCCTCATTTGCAGCGCACAGTGCCGTGCCTCAGGCCCGCTGTTAGAAAATACGCCGCTGGCAATATCCTCCAGACCCAGGTGTTCGAGCTGGCGACGATAGGCCTGTGCATCCAGACCGTATCCGCCGGGACTGGGCAGCCCGGCGGTGGCGAGCGCTGCCAGATTTGCGGCCTTCGGGCCAAAACGATTTGCATCGGTGGCTGCGGTCGAGTTCAGCGGAATAAGTAACTCACTCATGACGCGTCGATGATAATTCTCAAAATGCGGCTGGAGTTGCGTTCGAATTCTTCGAATGCGGCCTGGGTCGCGTCCAGCGGATACGTCATGGTGACGAAACCGGACACGTCCACCTGGCCCGATGCAACCAATTCGATAGAGGGAGCCATGTCTTCGGGCAATAATGCCCTTGAGCCGATAATGTTCACCTCTTTAATATATAGCGGGAAGCTGGAGAAATTAGTCACTGCCTCGTGACTGACTGCAAATGCGCAATAGCGGCCGCCGGGACGCAGCATGGTGATACCCGAGGCGAGAATCCCGGAGCCCCCCGCCGTATCCACGACGATGTCCGCACCGTCGCCGTTCGTCAATCGTGCTACCTCCGCAACAGCTTCTTCAGCGCCGGCCTGGATGAGATGGTGCGCACCCATCCTGGCTGCCATCTCGAGTTTCCACTGGGTTCGTGAGATGGCGATAACCGGGTCTGCACCGGCAAGCACAGCCAATCGGGTATGCAACAGGCCCGTGGTGCCCTGACCGACCACGACGGCGGATTCACCCGCTTTGAGGTCAATCCGGTTTTGCGCGTGGCGCACCGTAGCCAGCGTTTCGATTAACGTGGCCTCGTCGAGGGGCAGATGAGCCGGCAGCGGGTACACATAACGGGCAGCCAGGCTGACTAATTGACTTAGGGATCCCTCTACCTCGCGGCCGAAGAGTCCCGCATTGCGGCACAGATTCTCTTTGCCAGCCAGGCACAGATCGCACTGCCCACACGCGATGATTGGATTGATCAGCACCGGCTGGCCGGTTTTGAGACCGGAGACCCCCGGGCCGATCTCAGCTAACGTTCCGGTGGCCTCGTGACCCATAACCACGGGGTAATGCACGCCAGGATGCCGACCCGTGTAAATTTCAAGATCGGTACCACAGACCGCCGTGGCGGCGATACGAACCAATACTTCCCCGGTCCCGGCAATCGGCTGCGGACGGTCATGCAGCTCGATACGTCGCGGTGCCTCAAGTACGGCGGTCTGGGCAGATCCCTCGCTCATCGACAATCAGCTTACGATTTGCCCGTGTTAGATGACCGGTAACCGGGCAACGGGTCGACGACGGTGATTTGTTCCACCGGGAAGTTGGAGATAATCTCGATGTCGTCATCATGAACGATCAGCATTTCCTCGATGCGTACGCCCCATTCGAATTGCTTGCCGTGTTGCGTTTCCAGTGCGAAGACCATGCCCGCTTTGATCTCTACCGGATGATCCAGTGACCAGATGCGCGAGATCACGGGCTGATCGTATTGTGCAAGCCCGAGACCGTGCCCCCAAAGGTTTGCTGCTCCCTGATCCTCTTCTTCATATCCCCAGGCTTCCTTTGCCGATGGCCACTGGGAGGCGATTTCCCGTGTTGTTGCACCCACTTTCACCGCCCTGATTGAGTCGTAGAGCCATTTGAGGGCGGTAGCATAGATATCCTTTTGCTCTTGAGACGGCTCCTTGCCGACGCAGTAAGTGCGATAGTAACAGGATTTATAGCCGTTCCAGGTGAGCGCGGCCAGATCCATAAAGACGATTTCGCCGGGCTGGATGATGCGGTCAGAAAAATTTCGCCAGTTTGGCCAGGTATTCGGCCCCGACGAGACGATGACGTCCTCAACGTCTTCCATGCCGGCAAACCCATACAGGAATTCCATGATGTGGGCCGTCACCTGGTTTTCGGTTCGCCCGGGTTCCAGGAATTTCATACACTCCCAATGTGCGGCATCGCCAATGGCGCCTACGATGCGCAGACATTCCTGTTCGTCGACATTCTTGATGGCACGGGCTTCCATCATCGCGGTCATGCCGTCGGTCCAATCGATACCGGCATCCTTGAACGCCTCGAGCATATTGATATCGATGAAATCGACGCCGAGCTTTTCGCCCGCCACGTTACTTTTTTTCATTTCCTGCAGGACCGCGTTGGTGAATTTTTTCACCTGTTGCGCGGCCGCCGCTCCCGCAGCACCTTTGATCCAGGCGTAGGACCAGCGGACGTTTTCTTTCGGCAACCACGGTGAATGACGCTCGATCTGTATGCCCACGTCACCCTGCTCGAACAAAACGGGTGGATCGTCACCGCACAGCATCGCGTAGCGAAGTCCCGGTTTGAGCCGATTCCAACCGGGTGTCATCGTGCCCGTGACGTAGCGGACATTCTCGTCATACATCAGGAGCATCGCACTCAGGCCATGGGCCTTCATCCGCTCACGTGCTCGCTCCAATCGATATGTACGCAGGCGCTCCCAGTTGATACGCTGCTGCCAGTCCATTCCCACTGTACCAAAATTAGCTGTGCCAAAATTCGCCATGCCTGAATCTCCCGTTGGCGTACTTGCCCAATTTAATTTAGCATATGATAAACAATATTTTAGTCCGCCGATACCGGTAACGAGGTAGGAAAATCTGATGACCGAACATAATGTACGCGCAAAACCAGAAGCAGTATGGCCGGGGTTGGAAGCGGGTGTTCCAAAACCGGTGATGCCGTACAGCCCCGCCATCAAGGCGGGTGGTTGGGTGTTTATTGCCGGCCAGCTCGCCAGCGACTTCAAGACAGGCATCGCTCCTGAGGCCATACCCGGCAATCCCTATTTGGAGGATGGGCTGCAGTTACAGTCCCGGTATGTGTTGAATAATCTGGCCAGCACGATCGAGGCGACCGGTTGCGACATCAGCCGTGATACGGCGCGGATCTGGGAATGGTTCGTGTCCCCTGATCCTACGCCCGCAGCATTTGAGCGCGGCGATAACTGGACGGGGATCAGTATTGATTCTTACCTGAATGCGCGCGCATCTATCCTCGATGGAACTTGCCCGCCCACGTCCTCATTGGGGGTAGCGGAGCTGATGTGGCTTGGTACCACAGTGGACGTAGACAT
>MPMD02429662.1_pt1 | contig 16439 bp, 9 predicted proteins | sample 1617291 | NCBI WGS metagenome assembly MPMD02 (sample SAMN05944810, study PRJNA350692) | marine metagenome | biome: marine; feature: ODZ; material: water; isolation source: 120 m water sample filtered on 30 um supor filter | place: Pacific Ocean | collected 2012-04-09 | depth 120m m | reverse complement strand
AGTTGCCACCACCGTCGGTCCAGCCTCCCTCGATCTGCGTCGGATCGTTCCGACACACCGTTGCATCCACAAGTGTCAGGTTGGGGTGGGCATAATTGTAGATGCCGCCACCTGCAGCCGAAGTGTTATTGGTGATACGGCAGTTGCTGATTGTGTAATTCCCATAGATACCACCACCCTTGTTGCCGGCGTGATTGTTGATCCAAATGCAATCGGTGAGTGTCGAGACGTCGTCGCTGCTGCCGAACAGACCGCCGCCATGCGAACTCGCCGAGTTGCCGTTGAAGACCGATTGGCTCAAGGCCAGATGCCCCGACACGCGTACACCACCACCAGAGCCATCAATCACTGAATTCCCCACCAAGGAACAACCTGTCATCGTCGTGGTGCCGTACCCGTCGTGAATGTAGGCACCGCCCCCCGCCCACTGGGCTTCGTTGCCGAGAAACTCACAATTGCTCACCTGGGTATTACCGGCATATGTGGCACTCAGGCCACCGCCATACGCTGTCGTCGTATTCCCGAAAAACGTGCAGTCTTGAATCACATGGCCTGACCGGAGACGTGCTCGCAGTCCGCCGCCACTTCCGCCTACCGCATGATTCTGGTGAAATGCGCACCCGGACAACATGGCCGAGTATGAAGTAGTGCAATACACGCCGCCACCCTGTTCCGCCTGATTCTCGACGAAGGTGCACCCTGTCAAGCGTGGTGGACTATCTTCTCTGCAATAGACCGCGCCCCCATACTCTGAAGCAGTATTGCCGGTGAACTCGCAATCCTCCATGTCCGGATTGACGTGGTCGTAGCACAGCAGCGCACCGCCCCAAAAGCCGGTGTTTCCTGTGAACGCGCAATCACGAAACACGGGTTGGACCGGCGATTCCTCAGTGGACCAGCAGTGAATCGCCCCGCCTCCATTGAGGTCCGCAGTGGAGTCACCGCTGGCGGAGTTGTTGGTGAAGGTGCAGTTGATCAGCAGTGGGCTGCTTTGAAAGATTTCAATGCCGCCGCCGCCACCAAGGTAGGTACTGTCGGTCGCCTGGTTGTCGTTGAAGTTACAGCCGGTAAGCGTTGCTGCAGCCAATAAAATTGAGAGTCCGCCCCCATTGGACGCGGTATTTCCGGTAAACGAACAATCGGTCAGCGTCAAACTGTCGCTGCCATAATAGATGCCACCACCATAACTCTCGGCAGTGTTGTTGTTGAAGGAGCAATTGGTGATAATCGGGTCACCCTCACTGGCATAGAGCCCGCCGCCAGACCCCGTTTCCGTCCAGTTGCCCGTGAATGTGCAGCCCGTCACTGTGGGACTCGAACCGTTTGAACTGTACATCCCGCCGCCGCTGCTCGGAGCATGGTTGTTGGCAATGATGCAGTTCACAATGGTGGGACTGCTCGACCAGCAGGTGATGCCGCCACCGTCGTCTTCGCCCACATCGGCTTGGCCGTCGTCGTCCTGATCGAACCAGATGGCCTTGCAATTGGTGATTGTGAATCCTTCGATTCTGGTCGCAGGTGTCTCCCCAAATCCACACATGATGCCTCGGCGTACAGATTGCCCGTCGATGGTCGTCTGGGAAGCACCGCTGCTTGATCGCAGTACAACGGTTTTGCCGAGCATGTTGACGACGTTGTCGCCCGTGCCCGTATACGTCCCCGCCGCGACGATGATCTCGTCACCATTGCTTGCCGCATTTACCGCGGCTTGGATAGTGCCGTACTGCGACGGCACATGAAGTTCCGCGGCGGTTGTCACACCACACACGAGCAAGGCCATCATCGCTGCTGCAACTCGCATCATGTCATCTCTCCCTCGGGACATCGAGTCCCCGCATCACCGGAAGATAGCACCTGTGGCCGGTGGATCAAGGGTGCGATGGTGTACTGGGTCACATGAGCCGAAAAACGGCGGTATCTGGGGAAACCACTGCGATCGATGGTAGAACGCCCCCATGAAAGCAACACATCCGAATCAGGACGGGCCAGAGAGCGAACCCCAACCCTTGGCACCTTGCCAGCAGAATCCGCTTGGTAGTTACAGGTAGCTGGGGTATCGCCCCGACGTACACGCGTGCGTGTCCGGGGGCGCTGCTTCTGGCAAGGACCTATGGCTGTCTCTCCTTTGCGTTCTCGGTGGTGGCCCGTGCCATCATCACGATGGCGGTGCGAACGGAACTGGGAATGGTGTGCCATGCGTCGATTAGGTCGCCGAGGTCGCTGTCGATCGGCGGATCCCCCGGGCTACTGTCGTGTCTACTGTCGGGGTATGATGCCGGCGATTTGTAAGCCACCGTGTCTTCAACGCTTGTGGAATCGAGCGGAGCTTTCGTAAAGCTCAGGTCAGCGGTTCGAGTCCGCTGGGTGGCTCTTCTTCTCCCCACAAGGGGATTTGGGAGATAGTGGCCATGCGAGCGGTTTCAAAGATTGTGGTGGTACTGGGTGTTGGGTTGTTGGCCTTTTCAAGCACGGCTCAAGATGAGCATCCCACCGCGGCTCCGCCCGTGGACCCGACGCCGGCGGCTGAACCGACGCCATCGGCCGAACCGACGGTGTCGGCGATCATCGAACGATTCATCGAAGTGACCGGCGGTCGGGCTGGATGGGAGTCGTTGGAGAGTCTGCGTGGCCTTGGGACGCTTGAACTGGCTGGCGGCAGCGTCAGCGGCAGCCTCGCGATCTATCAGACCCTGGATGCGTTTCGCATGTCGGTCGATGCAGGAGGGGCCGGTACGCAGGTCACTATTCGACGTGGCAATGAGGCATGGCAGATCCAGACGGACGGAACGGTACAGCAAGTCACCGGTGGAGCGCTTCGCAAACTGTTGCGTGATCGATCATTCAACCCTCTTCTTGGCGCGGCCACGATGTACACAAGTATGGAATTGGCCGGTGTCGAGGAGGTCAACGGCGAGCAGGCATGGAAGATCCGCTGCGCTCTTGCAGATGAACCCGGCGGTGAGGATTTGCGGTTCTTCAGTGTGGCCTCCGGGTTGCAGGTCAAGGTGATTGAGCAGGGGGCTGGTCAGGCCGCAAGTTTTCCGACCGAGATCTTTCTGACGGACTACCGACAGGTCGGGCCGGTCAAGGTGGCCTTCGGCACCCAGCTCGCTCTTGGTCGCAGCAGTGTTCAAATTTCGCTTGAGTCGATGCAGGCCAACACTGCGATTCCAGACTGTCTATTCACGCTTCCAGCGGGGCCTGCCGAGGTGGCCGAGAAGGAGCAGGAATCGTCTCGGGAAACACTCGAGGCTTTCATGGCTGTCGATCTCGATTCCATGAGCAAGCCCGAGATCATTCACTGGCTCTCCCGCCTCGACGCGGCCAAGCGGGCCATCGATCCATCGGATCCTGATGCCAAGGTGCTTGGTGAAGCGTTGTCGGAGTTTCACAGGATGTGTGTCGAGAAAGTCAGAGGCGAGGCGTCTTCCGGGGGCGAGTAGACGTTTTCCGAGGGCGAGCGGGCGTCTTCCGGGTGGGGGTATCTTCCGGGGGGGAATCTTCCGGGGGCGGTGACCTGACTTGTTTCAGCCGCCGCAGCCGAATTCGGCCAGCAGGGCGAGGAGGTCATCGACGTCGTAGGTGGCTGGGTATCCCGCGATGAGTATCAGCAGATCATTCACATCTGTCACGCCATTGCCGTCGAGGTCCCACTCGCAGCCGCTTTCGCATTCGTCCGGGATGCCGTTGCCGTTGGCGTCGTTGCTGTCACCGCTGGCAATGTCGCAGGCGTCGGGCGTGTGGTTGCCGTTGCAATCGAGTTCACCCTGATACATGATCGTCGCCGCGGCGGTGTCTTGCCACACGAGGTTGTCGGCGTCGCGGCCTTGGAAGAGGGCTTCGAAGAGAATCTCGGAGTCGTGCCCCATGCTTGTCAGCCGCGCGATCAGCACGCCGTTGTGATCTTCACACTGACTGTCCATGAATTCCTGGCTATCACCCTGTTGATCGGCCACCACGACGAACCATGCGCCGTTTCCGACACTCAAGTCATCACCTGCTTCGAAATCGGTCCAGTCAATGCCGATGTCATTGAGCGCGTTTTCGGGGAATGGATCGCCAGAGGAATCCAGGCAACCAATTGTCACGCGGCTGTCCCACTCAAGATCCGGGACCATCGGATAGAGGGCGGGGTTGACGCCCTGACTGGTCGGACCACCATAAGCGTCCTGATAGAAACTCGTGTTTGTTGCGATGGTTTTCTGTTGGGCCTGATTCCCCGCGACCGCATCCAAATGCCAGTCGATGGGCAGTTCGACATAGACGTCCACCGTGTAACTCGGGGCACCGCTTGAGAGCAGATCCACACCGACGACATTCCAATAGACAGCGGAATACTCGCCGCCGCCACCACAGGGATCACTGCTGCAGTTGGTGCCGTCACCACCGTAGTTGCCGCCGGCCGCGTCGCAGTCGTCCTCGGGCAGTACGGAGCACGACCCGCTGATGCAGCAGTAGCCGATTGCCTCTACGCCACAGGGGTCGTTTGTGCAGTCACTTCCATCGCCGAGATACGAACCACCCATCGCGGCGCACTGCGCATCGGTCAGCACGACACATGCCAGGCCGATGCAGCACCCGCCTGTCGGATCACTGGTGCCGTTGAAGGTGAGCGTCATGGTGCCCTCGCCGGTATTGCCCTGCCAGCCGCCGAGCCGCACCCAGTAGGTCTGGCCGCTCGTGACTGGTATTTCCTCAATGAGGCTGTGGTAGTTCTGGCAATTATCATCGCTGTTTTCGTCGTCGCCATTGCAAGCGATCTGTACGAGCGTTTCACAGGTCAATCCCTCGTAGAGCACCACTGAGGTGTCGTATGAGGAGGGGTCGCATGTTGTCAGATCAATGTCACCGTTTCCGGGGGCGGACCACTTGAACCAGAAGTCGGGGCTGTCGTCCCAGTCGAGGTAGGTGTCTTCGCACTGCGATTCGTCGGGGTCGCCGAACCCACTGTCGGTCATCTCACTGGTGTCAAAGGCATTCTCGCCTTCGGAGGCCACTTTCGCCGTTTCGCAGGTATTGCCGTTGTTCGGGTCACACGGATTGCCATCGCAACTCACGTAGTCGCCCAGATACGTGCCACCCATGGTCAGGCAGTCGTGTTCGGTGATGTAGGAGCAGACGCCGCCAATGCAGCAGGCACCTTGTGGATCGGCACCTCCACCAGGGGCGAGCGTGTCGATGCCCTGCGGGTTGGAGCCGACTGGATCGAGATGGGAACGCATGCCATTCCATGCGCCTGCAAAGCCGCGGCCGTAATAGTCGTCATAGTCGTTGTCGCAGTAGGAGGAGCCGCAGCAGAGTGCGCCGATCGCGCGGTGGTTGCTGTCGAAGAGCGGCGATCCCGATGAGCCCGGGGCCGTCCGACCTTGTCCCCAGTTGACGCGCCAGTACTGTCCTTCGTTGGCGGTGACATCAGGGAAACTGATGCGTTTTTCAGCGGCCTCTGGATGATGGATGCCAGCGCCGTTGGTGGCGGAGTTGGCGCGGGACCAGCCTGCGTAGGTCACACCCCACGACGGGTTTGGCGCGGAGTCGAGTACCACCAGCGCCGAGTCGTAGTACTGGTCGTTATCGAGAAAGTTGCAGCCACTGCTGTACTGATTGAATGTGCCATCGCCGGGCGCGCCGCTGTCACCACTTCCGGGGGCGCGGCAGTAGGAGTTCTGGTGGTTCCAGTACACAACGAGCGAACCCTCGTTGCCGTTGTTGATGCCGCAGTGATGTGATGTCATGAAGAGCGGCCGCTGATCTTCGGCGGTGTTGTTGACCATGAAGCCGGTGCAGGTCCACCAGCCTTCGAGCGTGTACACGCCAACCGAGGGGACTTCATTGGCCCACGGGTCACCCTCGGGACACACAACGTCGATGTTGCAGGACTCGCTCGATCCTCGGAAGGGGGGGTCGTCGAATCCGCGGTAGCCCTCGTTGATTGAAGTCAGGTGCAGCCCGCCAGTCAGGGCCTCGCGATCGGCGGCATCGAGCGTCACTTCGATGACGACCTCGTCGCCATGAATGACTCGCGTCCAGAAGGCGCCGCCGCGCGGGTTGTCGGCAGCGGTCAGTGGCCGCATCACATCCCACCCGTCGATGCCGTAGATGGCCAGTTCCGCCGAGAGCGGAAGGTCGAACCGATCGAAACCGAAGTTCAGATGCGCTGCGCCTTCCGAGAGCACCCGCATCCGCCACATCATGCCGCCCTCCGGAAGGTGTTCCCACGTGCCGTGGGTGCTGGGGGACATGCTGACGGTATTGGGGGCGGCGAATCGAAGGGGGAGACCTTGTTTCGCTCGTTTGACATCGTCTTTGAGAAGCGTGTCGTAATCAGGACCCGGCATCGCAACCAACTGGACGGCCTCAAGGGGCAGATGTCCGTCCATCAGTCCATACGGCAGCGTTTCGCCGGCAGCGGCCGAAACCACGCCTGCGAAAGCCACCACGGTGGCGGTTGCCATCGACCTTGTGGGTGCGAATCTTTTCAAGAACAGTCTCTCCAAACCCGCCAACGGATCCTACAGGGACCGCGCGGGCCACAAGAAGTTCGGCCCAATTCATTCAAGGATGCCTCGCATCTGGCGAAATGCTCGTGATTGACGCTCAGATGGCGATATGAGGTCATTTTGAGACCCTACAGTCCGACCCAAATCCGCTTTTTGAGCCTCTGGTGGGGGGGACTGCTACCGTGTGCCGTATGGGGCACGTGTACGCCGTTTGTGAGTCCGAAGTCACCATCGCTGTCGAGGCAGCCGCCGCTGCCGCTGCGGTGCTTCGGCGGGTGGGAAGGGAGGTCCTTTCCGAAACCGGCAAGGACATCAAGTCCCAGGCCGATCTCGACGCCGAGGCGGCGTTGCTTGAGGTACTTCGGCCGACGGGCCTGCCCATCCTCTCCGAGGAAATGGGTGCCGATGCGAATTTTACGCTCGATCGGGACGGCTGGATCATCGACCCGCTTGACGGCACCATGAACTTTCTGCGGGGCATCCCGATCAGTTGCACCTGCGTCGGACTTTGGCGAGATGGCCGCCCGGTGCTCGGCGTGATTCACGAGATCGGTCGCGAACGGGCGTGGGTTGGTGGCGAGGGCCTTCCGACAACCTGCAACGGCCAGCCCACGCGGTGCGGCGAGGCCGAGACTCCTGCATCGGCCGTGCTCGCCACCGGCTTTCCTCGGTGCTTCGACTTCGGTGATGACTCACTCTCGGCCTATTCCCGCCGCATGTCGGCCTACAAGAAGATCCGCATGATCGGCTGCGCGGGCTTGTCGCTGGCGTGGACGGCGGGGGGGATGATGGACCTCTACCTCGAAGAGGACATCTTCCTCTGGGACGTTGCTGCGGGCATCGCGCTGGTCAACGCCGCCGGCGGCCACACGCACTTCACGCCGCCCGACCCGCAGTGGCGCACCAGCGTCACGGCGGGAAGCGAGCCGCTTGTTGCGATCGAAGCACGCTGAGTCCACGATTCTCATCCAAACAGCCACAGATCGCCACGAGATTTTTCTTGACCCTGCCGCTGCATTCGGTATGTTGAGTTCGGTGGCACGCCATGGGGCGTGATGCCGAGGGGAGAGAGAACATGCGGCTGGGTCAAACCAGCAATCGAGTATGGCCTGCGTGGGCTGAAGTCACGCGTATCGGGACGATCCTGCGCGTGCGGTGTTTGCCATGTGACCTCGTCGAACCGCGACGCATCCAGCGTTTTCATCTGTTGGTGCAGCACGAACTCGATCGCGGCGTTTCTTGCATTGAACTTGATCTGACCCAAAGCGAGGTCGCCGATACCAAACTTGTGGCGCTGCTGGTTCTCGCGCACCGGAAGGCTCGCCGAGAAGGTGTCGATCTTCAAGTGAGCGTGTCGGATCGAATCCAGTCATTGCTTGACATCTGTCACTGCGGCGGGATTGCGGGATAGATCAATCTGCCGGGTTGTGTTTCCAATCGTAATCGTTGCGTTGTGAAGTTCTCGCGGCACGCTGAAGTGGATCTGCGGGGCGGACCATCCTTGGAAGTCTGTGCCGGGAACGAGCCAGCGGTGGTGTGTTTCCGAGCCTGCTTTGATGATGATGTGGGCGCCCAACATGAATGCATCGTTGTCGAAATCGAGCACGATGCCGCGGCGATCAGGGTGCGAGGACCGGTTCTCGATGATCCGAACCGGACCGTTGAGTTCTGCCGTCACCAGATCGAGATCGCCATCGGCGTCCAGATCACCGAACGCGCCGCTGCGATCGACACGATCTTCCGCGAGCCAACCAGTCTCAAATGACATCGGGACGAACCGATCCCCGTCTCGCCGCTGAATCAGCGCGGGTTGCCGCCACGCGCTGGCCATGGATTCGGGCGTGGCATTCGGGTAGACGTGGCCGTTGAGGGTCAGGAGATCTTCGTCGCCGTCGTGATCCAGATCGAGCAGTCTGGTCGTCCATCCCAGCAGCGACCGCGTTGGTGGGCCGATGCCCATGGCGTTGGTGCGATCGACGAAGTGCTGCCCTTCGGTGATGAGCAGCGTATTGGTGTCGCTGGAGAAGTTGGTGCTGATGATGTCGGGCGTGCCGGTGCCATCCACGTCCCCAACGGCGAGCCCCATCGTGGCCTGCTCGGCCCCACTCATGTTCGTCGCGAATCCGCGTTCGCGGCCGACATCGCGGAGTTGGAGTGGAATGCCTTTGCTTGGCTCCAGCAGCTGATTCGACATGCCGTCGTTTCCGACGAGCACCTCGAGTTGGTCATCGTCATCGGCATCGAGCATGACGGCGTTGAGACCGTAGGCGGCCGGCAGGTTCGCTGTAGCGTCGGACTGGTCAAAGGTGCCGTCACCGCGATTGAGCAGCAGCACATCGGCCAGCGGCATGAGGCCCGCAGGCCCGGCGATCACCTGCTGCCCCCGGAAGTTGACGGTGGCGGGTGAAGGGGCGTCGAAGTTCCAGTCGACGTAGCGAGTGATGTACAGATCGAGATCACCGTCGCCGTCGATGTCGCCGGGCGCTGCGCCGGTAGACCATCCCGATACCGCAGCGCCGGCGGCGGCGGTGACATCGGTGAACCTGCCCTTGCCATCATTGCGAAGCAATGCATCGTTTCCGATGCAGGTGACGTAGAGGTCGTCGTCGCCGTCGTTGTCGAAGTCAGCCGCAGTCGCGGACGTCGCCCATCGCTGCAGATCGATGCCCGCCGTTTCGGTCATGTCGGTAAAGCGAAGCGTTTTATCGTCGTTGAGCATGTTCCGAAACAGCCGGCTGCCCGGTCCATGTTCGGGGTCGTCGGGCGAGGCGCCGTTTGCGACGAAGAGATCCAGGTCACCATCACCATCGGCATCGAAGAGACACACGCCGGGCCCGTTGACTTCAACAATGCTGCGTGGCGGCATGCCGCCGCTGCTCGTTACGAACTCGGGACCGGCCTGCTCGGTGACATCGACCAGCAGGATCTGCGGCGATTCTCGCTCACACGCCGTGAGCACCAGCACCAGCAGCAGCCGCCTCATCGCGGTCGCCCATCTGATGACTCGACGCGAGCCTTGGCATCATTCGCGGCGGCTTCGGTCGCAGTGGCTTCATCGTCGCGTCCAAGCCTTCGCAGCAGCCTCGCTTGGCGGTACAACGCTTCATGCAGATCCGGCTCCATTGAGACGGCTTCGGCCAGCATTGAAACGGCGCCGGCGACATCGCCTCGTTGCTCAAGCACTTCCGAGCGGCGGGCAAGCGATTTCGCAACGCCTCCGCGGCGATCAGGATTCGATCGCTGCAGGGCGATGGCGTTCTCGAAGAAGGCATCGGCGTCATTGAGATCGCCGCGTTCAAGTGCCAGGACACCCAGACCAAAGTGCGTGTCGCCTTCGTTCGGGTCCAGTTGCAGATGCCGCTCGAAGGCGGCTTGGCTCTTGTTTGCGTCTCCGGCGTGATAGAAGGCCCAGCCCAGAAAGTGCGCCGCTGGCGGGTAGGGCGGATCGGCCGCGAGGGCCCGCTCGAACCAGGGCACTGCCTTGGAATAGGCTCGTTCGTGATGATGCGCAAGCCCCATCAAGAAATGCGCTCGCCCATCTCCGGGGGCGGTGTCGATACGTTGTCGCAGTCTTACTCGGGCGGGGCCATATTGACCGGCGAGGATCAGGTTGTAGTGCTCGACGAGTTCCCCTGTCATGGCCGGTACCGGCGCCGGATCGGGGTTCTCAGGCTCACAACCGCCCATCAGCAGGCAGCACAGGCCTGTGAGGACCATCGTCCATTTTGCGGAGATTGACTTCACTGGGTGACCAGCGTCCGTTATGGTGGCTGCGGAGGGGCGTGTGGATTGCGTACTCATGAACAGAATCAGCATAACCATGCTTGCCGCTGTGGCGACGATCTTTGCGGCGACCGCTCAAGCTCAGTTGCAGCCTCGCATGGGTGATCCCTTTCCGGGGTTGACCGCTGAACAACTCAATCGCTTCGACATCGGCCGCACGGCATTCATGCGGAATATCACCGTTGAAGAGGGCCTCGGCCCGGTTTTCAATCAGACGTCCTGTGGCTCCTGCCACAACGCGCCGCTCGGCGGCCCGGGCGCCCAGCAGGTCACCCGCTTCGGCCGCATCGACAAGAAGGGCGGCTTTGATCCGCTCGCCGAGTTCGGCGGGTCGCTGCTGAACGTCAATGCCATCAGCGATGACTGTCTCGACGAAATCCCGGCGCACGCCAACGTCACATCGCTGCGGGTCACGCCAGGGGCGCTCGCCTATGGCTTGATCGAAGCGGTCCCCGACGATGTCTTCGTGGCAATCGTCGCAGCGCAGCCGGAGGCGCAGCGCGGCGTCATTCGGTGGACCGAGGCTTTTGAGAATCCGGGCGTATCCCGGGTCGGTCGCTTCGGCTGGAAGGCGCAGTTGCCGAGTGTGCTTTCCTTCAGCGCGGATGCATCGATGCAGGAACTCGGTTTCACGAACCGACTCTTGCCCAACGAGAACCCACCCCGCGGCGATGAAGACCTGCTCGCCGAGTGTGACTTCGTGCTCGATCCCGAAGACGGACCCGACGCCGATGGCTACGACTTCATTGACCGCGTCACCGACTTTCAACGATTCCTCGCGCCGGCGCCGCAGACGCCCCGCGTCGGCATGAGCGGCGAAACCGTCTTCAATGCAGCTGGCTGCGCTGTCTGTCATCCGTCCACCATGCAGACCTCCGACGACCCGATGCTTGAGGATGTGCTTCGCTCGCAGACGATCCACCCATACGGCGACTTCCTGCTGCACGACATGGGCGCCGCAGCCGACGGCATCGGCGATGGCCCGGCTGGCATGCGGGAGATCCGAACGCCACCGCTGTGGGGCGTACGTATTCGCAATCCGCTCTGGCACGACGGCAGCGTCAATGGCGGCACCTTCGAGAGCCGTGTTCGCGATGCCATCGATCTGCACGGCGCTTCGCTCAGTCAGGGACAGGCGGCCGCCGCTGCATTTGATGCGCTTCCCGTTGCAGATCAGGATGCGGTCCTTGCCTTTCTTGGTTCGCTCGGTCGTGTCGAGTGTGATGGCGACGGTGACGGCGATGTGGACCTTTCCGATTTCTGGGACGTGGATGGGTTCATCGCCTGCATGGGTGGCGGTGTCACACCGGACGATGCCTGCGCGGTCCACGATGTGGATGGCGATGGCGATGTCGATCTCGATGACGCGGCCTTCTTCGCAGCGGCATTTGACGGTGGACCGCGTGATTGTGACGGCAACGATGTGCAGGACTTCATCCAGATTGCAGAAGATCCCAGCATCGATGCGGATCAGAACGGCGAGATCGACGCGTGCAATCCCTGTCCGGCCGATGTCGACGGTTCCGGCAGCGTCGGGACCGACGATGTATTGCTGGTGCTCTCGGCCTGGGGCGGCTGCGCCAGCGGCTGTGACGCGGATGTGGATGGGGATCTGTTTGTCGGCGTGAACGATCTGCTTGCAGTCGTATCTGCGTGGGGGGCATGTCAGTGATGGGTGGAGGACAGGGAGCAACCATGCGAAACATTGTGATCGTCGGATCGATTGCGTTTTTTTCCGCGGTGGCTACTGCGCAAAATAGTTGGATGACCTACGCAAACGAAACAGACACGCGGCTGCAGTCCGATCCCTCGGTCGGTATCAGCGATGACCGCGAGAAGGACTACATCGTCGGCGACCTCGACATGGATGGCGATGATGATCTGATCTGCGTTCGGAAGGAGCCGTTTACCAGCACCGGCCGCAATGCCAATGTGCTGTTCCTGAATGAAGGCGGCGTTTTGGTCGATCGCACAGGCACCTATGCAGTCCAGTCGGATGTCGCGGGCGATCAGGGCTTCCTGACACCCACGAACGATCGCGACGTGGAACTCGTGGACGTCAACGGCGATGGTTGGCTCGATATCGTCACGGCCCCAACCCTGACCGACAACGACTTCAAGCATCTTTCGCATCCCAGGGTTTACATGAATCTCGGCGAGGACGAAGGGGTGTGGCAGGGATTCCGGCATGAGGACGCTCGCATTCCGCAGATGCACGCAACCGCCGGCCCACGGTTCTGTTCGGTTGCATCTGGAGATATCGACGGAGACGGCGATCAGGATCTGTACTTCGGCGACTATGACAGTGGCGGCTCGCAGATCCATGACTACAACAACCGGCTGCTGATCAACGACGGCAACGGCTTTTTTACCGACGAGAGCGAAGCCCGCCTGACTGCCGAGATGCGGGAATCGGCATTCGGCGCCGCGAGCGAAATCGCCGACATGAACGGTGACGGCGCGCTCGACATCGTCAAGCAGACATCACTCAATGCGCCCCAGCACATCGCCGTGACGTGGAACAGTCCCACGCACGAAGGCATTTATGTCGGCTATCAGATCATCGATCAACTGGCGCCCTATCACGTGTCGGTCGGCGATCTCAACGGCGACGGCATGCTCGACATGATTACCAGCGACGATGGCGTGGACAACTATTACCTCAATCAGGGCAATGATTCCAATGGCTACGCGCAGTTCTCGCAGCGCGCATTCAATTCGATCACGAGTGGATTCGGGAGCGACAACTACTGCGTCGATCTCGACAACGACGGTCACCTCGATGTGATCATCTGCGATGTCGATGTGGACATCTCAGGGTGCAGCCGCACTACGCACATCTTTCGAAACCGCGGCGAGAGTCCGGAGGTCACCTTCAGCCGCGACGACACGGGCATACCCGATTCCATGCTGAACGGTGTGCATGATGTGGGCATCATCGACATCAACGGCGACGGTTGGCTCGATTTGGTGATCGGCCGCTGCGAGAGTACCGAGGTCTGGATCAATCAGCCGCCCACCGGCATGAGTTTCAGTTGGGAGGGCGGCATCCCATCACAGGTTTCACCGGGCGCGCCGCAGGAAGTGCAGTTCACCCTGCACCCGATCGGCGAGGCCGAGGTCTCCCCCGGAAGCGGGGGTCTCTGGGGCCGCTCGCCGGGCGAGTCGTGGGAGGCGATTCCGGTCGAGTCTCTCGGTGATGAGCAGTACCGCGGTGAACTGCCGGCGGTGCAATGCGCCGAAGAGATCGAGTTCTACGCCTCGGGCGAAATCGTCGGCGGCATCATCTATGCCGATCCTTCCTCGGCGCCTGCAGCGGGCTACACCGCCGTGGGAGCTGACGGTGTCGAGACGCTTATCCGCTTGGACTTTGAAGAACCTGCGGTTGGATGGACCGTCGAGGATGATTCATCGCTCACGACCGGCTCGTGGGAGCAGGTCGATCCGATCGGCACGCTCTACGGCACGATAGTTTCGCAGCCTGAGGATGACGCCACTTCTGGCGGCGATGCGGTCCTTTGTTTCATCACCCAGAACGGCAGCGAAGGCGGCAGCGTCGGTGAGGCTGATGTAGATGGCGGCGCGACGACCTTGATCTCACCTGCCATCGATCTGGATGCCACGGACGGCACGATTTCCTACGCGAGGTACTTCTTCGACAGCGAAGCCGCCGATATGCTCGTGACCGAGATCAGCGAGGACAACGGCGTCAGTTGGACGATGGTGCATGAGACGAACGGTACGAACTCGGAGTGGCAAACGGCGACTTTCCGTATCGGCGACTACATCATTCCATCGGCCGAGGTCCGCGTCCGCTGGGTGGTCGAAGACGGCAACTCTCCATCCGTCGTCGAAGCCGGCATCGACAACATCCAGCTCGATGTTCTGACCTGCGATGAAGTTGAACCGTGTCTTGGCGACATCGACGGCGACGGCATCGTGACCGTTGACGACGTTCTCGCTGTCCTCAGCCACTTCGGTGAATCATGGAGCGGCCCGGAAGATCTCAACGGCGACGGTGTCATCGACGTCAATGACCTGCTCCTCATCTTGGCCGCTTGGGGTCCGTGCGATTGACGAAATAGGAGGCGCACCGCGGCGTCTCTCGAGGATCATCTGGCCCGTCGGATTGGCTCAGGCGCATGGTCCCCAGACAGCGAGCAGTTCAAGCAGGTCATTGACGCCGACGACACCATCGCCGTCGATGTCGCTGTCACCACTGCCGTCCCAGTCCCCGATCAGTTGCAGTAGGTCGTTGACGTTGACGGTGTCATCACCATTGATGTCCCCGAGGCAGTCGTTATAGACGGGCGTGACAACCATGGTGCCCTGAAGGTACACGCGGTCGATCTGGACGTTCTGTTCACCGAAGGGCCATCCCATGTCGTATACGACATCGCCGAGAAAGATGTCAGTCAAGGAAATGAAACCATTGCCACTCCCGGAGATCTCCATGTAGAGGTGGGCTTCAACATCGATGGTTCCGTCGTCATCGGCGTCGGCGGAAATGTAGGAGTCCCCGATCACGATCGGTAGTGGCCCGGGGTTGGAACCTTCTCCGTGCCGCATTTCTGGATCGATGCTGCTGGTGACGTCGAATGGACCAAAGACAATTCCCATGAACACCACATCCGCGGCGATGTAGGTGATGTCGTAGACATATTCGTAGTCCGTCGCGTCGGTGGCAACAGTCGTTGAACTTGTCCAGAACACATCCTCTCCTCCAGTCGAGACATCGAAGGACCAACTGGTACTTCCCGCGGAGGCAAAGGAGGTCAGGCAGGACATCGCAAGCAAGGCGGGCAGCGTCATGTGGTGTGGTGACATGTCGGACCTCCTCATGTTCCTTAGAGCGGATAGCAACATCATGCCAGATTCCCTCTGGCGTGCAAGTGCCTGCGAGGAGATTCTATTTGTGAGGATGGAGCCATTTTGGCTATTCGGGGCGTTGGCGGGGTGGTGGGGGTGGCGGGGGGGACTCCGTGGCATCATCCGCGAGTGATCGGCAGTGACACCGCGGGGCGCTGCTCCCGCACCAGATCGCGAATCACCATGACCAGGCCGATCACGAATGCAACGCAGATGGCCGCCATGATCGACGGATGCAGTGTGATCCACGGCTCCTCGAATACACCCCACTTGGCGGTGATTTCCACGACGTTCCAGGTGACGATGACCGTCGGGATGGCATACCGGATGGCGTACCCCATGTCTTTGATTCGCACCAGTCGGGAGAGCAGCCACATGCTCCCGATGAGGCTCAGTACCAGCGTGGCGTAGGTGAGTGGGTGGTGGACACCGAGGAGTTGCTCCTCGTAGAGCAGCAGGAGCAGTACGTAGAAGAACCACAGGATCGAGGCCATCTCAAATGCGGTTCGTGGTCCATAATTCGTGACCAGCCCGCTGACAGGTGCTTTTCGGGTCAGGTGCAACTTGCGCCGCATCCAGATGAAGAGGCTGCATCGCACATTCTCGTGCACGACCAGATAGAGCAGCAGGAGCAGGAGGAAACTCCAGGTGTGCATCATCAGTCGGTACTCCCCGGCGGTGCCGTTGACTTCACCGATGTCCAGCACGGTTGCGGCGTAGAGCAGTCCGTACTCGACAGCGCCTGTCCAGAGCAGCACGCCGGCAAATGCGCCGAGGAAACTCTGCCAAGCGCTCGAGCGTGTCCACCGAGTTACTGCCAGCAGACCAATTCCAATCGCAAACAGTCCGAACGCGCCCCACCAGACCTGATCAGCGAGCAGTCGGTTCATGACCACCATCAGTGCGTGCCCGAGCGGCATCATCAGGAAGATCAAGAGGAATGCCTTGAGACCTGTCATAAGGCTAGTATATTGAGACTCAGTTGCAACAGCAAGGTGGGGAGGCCGGATTTAAGGTCTGGGGATGCAACTGGGAGGTGTGGGGGGGGCACAGCAACCGCATACACTGGCCCGGGCCGCTTTCATCCGGAGCCTGGACTTGCGAAAGGAGCCGGAGGAGTCCCATGCGAATTACGGTTTGGCCGTGGGGGTACAGAGCTCTCGCCACGCTTTGCCTCGCCGCCATGGCAGGGGCTGGGGGCTGTCGCAGTATTGATCGAACGCACGAGGAGTACCGGTCGATTGCGACCAAGACACTTGTTGTGCTTGCCGGGACCTCACTGGGTGAACT
>MPMD02003537.1_pt1 | contig 16461 bp, 26 predicted proteins | sample 1617291 | NCBI WGS metagenome assembly MPMD02 (sample SAMN05944810, study PRJNA350692) | marine metagenome | biome: marine; feature: ODZ; material: water; isolation source: 120 m water sample filtered on 30 um supor filter | place: Pacific Ocean | collected 2012-04-09 | depth 120m m | reverse complement strand
CCGGTTTCTTCAACCAGGGTGCAAGACAGACCTCTGAAAGCCCATCCAGGCCAAGGAGGCCGTGCTAGTCGGAACCAGAGCCAGAGCCGGAGCCAGAGCCGGAACCAGAGCCGGAACCAGAGCCTGAACCAGAGCCTGAGCCGGAACCGGAGCCGGAACCGGAGCCTGAGCCAGTTGAAGAATGGGATACTGAAGAGGACGACGAAGACTTGGAGGCAGAATGGCCCGAACCCGGTGACGAAGACTCAGAATCCGACGGCTCTATTCCTGAAACGGAAGAAGTGGATGAGGAGCAAGTGGATGAAGAGGAGGTGCCTTCTGAAGAAGTAGAAGAACCAGAGGTAGAAGAAGAACCGGATTCAGAAACAGAAGAACCTGAGGTCGAGGAAGAGCCCGAGGTAGAAGAGGAGCCTGAGGTTGATGAAGAGCCTGAGGTAGAAGAACTACCGACTACCACGACTACCCCGCCGACAGCAACGATAGCGCCGGACCCCGAGCCGTCCTGGGACCGGTTCGAAGAGTGTCGTGGCACCTCAGCCTGTGCTGATGCCCCCGGGGGGTATGAAACTTGGGACGACTACGACCGAACCAATAACCCGGCCTACTTTGACGACTGGGGGCCACCACCCATCGGGTTCATCGGCTGGGACATCTACACCGACGCTGTAGAGTCAGGTGAAATAAGTGCCGACGATGCCGATGAAGTGCTACCGGGATTCATTGACGCCGATGAGTTAGCACCGCCCCCGCCGCCCGTCTATATGCCGACCTACACCTACGGGACGATTACCACGACCGTCTCAGAAACAATCTCTACTTCGACCGGAACCGCACAAACAGGAACCGAAACAACTACCAACATCACGACCTCGTTGACCAACAATGACTACGACGGCTACTGGTACGAGGCGGTCGCCACCGAAACGACGGTGACCGACACGTTCATCGACACGACCACCACGGTGGAACGAGAGGGGCAGCAACTCACGACCTGCACCTACATTGACGGCGTGCAAGATGGATGCGGCATTGAGACGCTCTGGGAAGAACCCGAAACGACCTCCACCGACGGTGTTGCCTACACGACAACAGTCTCCAGCACGGTCGATTCGACAATCCCGGCGTCATGCAGCCAAGGCGGGTTCACCGGCCTCGGCGACTGGTGCATCGTTGACTCAACGAGCCGCACCGACTACGAAGATGTTCAGTTCACGTTGGATGAAACAACCAGTGTCCGCATCGACGCTGAAACCAACCTGACCTATGACCAGTTCGTGGCAGGGAACAACCAGTTCGGAGATCCGTACATCGCCCTCCACCACGACACGGACGCTGCCACTGGCGAGCATTCAGGTGACACCGATGCGATAACGGTCGGTAGTCTGATCGAAGCAGACGACGACGGGGGCCGTGACTGTAACCCAATCTCAAACTGCATCACCCCGCCCGCCGGGGCAACCGATCCAGACGAGTTCCCAAACTCAGTCATCGCATGGGATTCCGGCGATACCCCGGTCATTGACAACGTAAGTGACGTTTGGGACAGTCGAATCGAACGAGTAGACATGGCAGCAGGCGATTACGTTCTCCGAGGTTCGGTCTACAGTGAGGGTCACAATGGCTGGTATAGACTTACCATTAGTGAGGACGAATGATGAACGTTGCAGAAGCCATCATTTGTGCCATGTGTGGTGCAATGGCAATAATATGTATTTATCTGTATGCCAAAATGAAGAATGATTAAATGAATTGGGGTTTCATTCTTGCTGGTTTCATTGGCCTGTTCGGCGGAGTGACTGCCGGCATTCTTTTTCTGCTCATATCTATACGAATCTTGGGAAGAAAACGTCATTGATAGACACTCCGCAGTGACGTTCGTCGACTAAACTAGGTACATCCTGCCATAGTCCTACCTCTCTTCGGGAATGGTTCTATGGAACAAATAGTCGTTGCTTTGCTGGGCGTACTAGGTCTACTAATCGCCTCTATGGTCGAGTGGTCTCGCCGTACCCACCAACGAGACCATGCCATGGTTCTGCAAATGCTTAAACAGATGGGCGACAGTCTAGGACGTTCGATTGATCGAGTAGAACAGACGGCTATTCGTACCGAAGAAGAACTTGACGGACACATCGCAGACCACGCCAGGGGCGCGTTCAACAAACTCCTGACTGAGCAGGTATAATCTAGGTGGCGACAGGGTTTCTGACCGTCCTTCACCCCCGGTCGCCCGCGTAAAGGAAGGGTTGCTCTCCCTAATCTAGCCGAGTAATCTATTCCCATGACAGACACCGTGCTGGGCACCCCAGACCTGGAGTGGCATAACGACGGCCACACTGTCACCCTCCGCCTGAACAAGTCCGAACTCGAAGTTCTGGAAGTCTCCTGTCCCAGCGACAACGGTGGACCCTGCGCCTCCGACGGACGAAATAGCGCGTCATCTGACGGCCTGGGTTGCATCGTCCAGTACTTCATCCGACGGTTCGGGATGGAATGCAACATCGGAGTGTGTCCACCCGAGGAAGTCATGGCCATCTGTTGGACCATCGTCGGAGACAAACGGGAGCCTGAGGCTGCCCAGTTGTGGTTTGTTCCGGTTAACGATGAAGTTTTCTACGCCTGGATGACTCAGTCTTCTGATCCGGACCAGTCTTCATAAGGAATCCGATCGCCCTCTTGCAGTAAATGATTATCTGCGAGTCCCTGACAGTAATCTAGGTAGCAACCTCGATGGGCGTGGATCAAACCCTCGTCTGGTGGCCACACGGACTTCTTTCCACAGAAAGAGCACTTCTGTAGGACGCGACTGGGAGCAGGATCGATATCGGCAGATGGTTCAACCATCTCTGGATGCTATCTAAAAGGGCTCGTCGGTGTCAACTGGCGGGGGTGGATTCAGCGCTTCCAGCAGGCGTGCTAGATGACGTATATCACTGTGGGTTTCGACGGCCTCACGGTCCACGTTGTACACATTTTTGTGGTTGATCTTTGTCTTTGTAACCAACCCCGCAGTCGTCAAAGCCTTCAAGGTCTTCTCTACTAGGGATTCACTGCATCCCAGATAGACGGCGATGGCTCGCTGCGTCATAGTTGGGTCTTCAATGGCTGCCATTAGAACCCTGCCGGCAGTTGACAACAGGGCAACAGGCTCATCGTTGTGGTATCTGAACAACTTGGTCCTGTCAAGCGCAAGCATAAGACTGTCGACAATGGGGTCTCCGGGTGGCGCATCGGCCGCTTCCGCTAAGACCCTTCGCAACTGTGATGAGGTGAGATCTTGACTCATTACCACACACCCTAGTCGGTGGTCCGCGTTGGAGCCGGTTACATGTAATAGGATTGCGCTTGCTACCCCCAAGGAGGGTTTTGATGCTCAAGGAATCTCTAGAGTCTCTGCTCGAAACAGACGAACCAGGCTGCAGGGTGGGACGCATGATGGCCGACTTCGACGAGGAAACGAAGGAAGTATTCATCAACGTAATGAAGAGTCTCGCGTCTTCTCGAGCGATCGCAATGGAGTTGCGTAAAGAAGGAATCATTGTGGACCGAAGCACTTTGGGAGCAGCAAGACCCTGTTTCAGGGGTGGCGCTGAATGTGCCTGCGGCTACGGAGAAGATCAGTGAGCAGGAAGCCTCCGAAACCCCTGAAGGATCGGCTGGCAACGGTCCAAGGGGAGGCCGATACAACTGATGCGTTGAGAGACAAGAACATGCCTCCCGGATGGGAGGCTGGTGTCAATTGGGAGGGAACTGAAGGGACAATTTCTACAGGCCCAGTTGATTCCGATCAACCCAACTGGGACAAGATGCTTTCTGCTCGCGGCTTAGACCCTGAGGTGTACGAGGTAGAGGGCGACTCTGTCAAATTTAGTTCATGGGATGGTGCGGGCGGAACGCTTCGGTTCTCATTCAAAGCCCAGATTCGACTCAAGCGACCAGCCTCATACATCCTACAGGAAGACGTATATCAGAGCATCCGGAAGGGTAAAAAGGTAAAGCAGAAGCCTCCATCTGGTAGTTGTCACTTTGTCATTGCACTGAGCGACTGGCAGGTTGGCAACAGAGATGGCGGAGGAGTAGAGGAACAAGCCCGTAAAATAGCCGATCTGGTAGACCTAATCCCTCAACGTATCGCTAATCTTCGAAAGATGGGTTACAAAATAGGTCATGTAGTTGTAGCCGGAATGGGTGATTTGGTTGAGGGGACGTGCGGTTTCTACCCGGCGCAAGAGTTCAGGGTCGAGGTGGATCGCCGGGACCAGATGAAACTGGTACGGCGTGGACTGACCGACATCATCAAAGCGGCGGCTTCGACAGCCAAACAGGTCACGGTTCTCACGGTGGGAGGTAACCATGGAGAGAATCGATCGAAAGGCAAGGCCTACACAACAACTGGAGACAACGATGATGTCGCAGTCTTTGAACCAATCGCTGAAGCATTCCAAGAGAACAAAAAGGCATACGGTCACGTCGGATTTAAAATCCCAAGAGAACAACTTTCCATGTCGATCGGTCTTGCCGGTCACATCGTTGCGTTTACTCATGGACACCTATCGCGACCCAGTCAAAACGCTGCGCAATCTCTATGGGTTTGGTGGCAGAAGCAAGCGATGGGACGCGGCCACCCGGGGGTAGCCGACGCAAACATCCTAATATCAGGCCACTATCACCATCTCAATGTCAAAGAGCAAGAAGGGCGGGCTCTATTTATATGCCCAAGCCTTACAGCCGTAGGTGAGTATTTCCAAGACAACATGGGGGTCAAAACCCAACCTGGAACGCTCACTATGACGGTGGACGAATCAGGTTGGGGGAACCTCCACCTGATCAACTAAGCCGTGCCCCACTTGTACACGGTAGAGAAGATCTACAACTTCACCTGTTCTGGATGCAAGAACTGGTGGTCCTACGCCTCAAGCCACAACGGCCTGCCCCTCTACATGCAGCAGAACTTCACCTGCCCACACTGTGGTCACAGGGATTCCATCGGGGTGAAGTACCAGTGAGCGCAGGCGGCTTTCTTCTGCGGTCCCCCGTACTGCTGATGCGGTGGCTCAAGGAATTCTGGGACTACCTCGGGTCAACACAATGCTGGTGGGGTCACTGATGGGCTGGTTCCTCGACAACAAGAACAACCTCCGGCGAGAAAACGCCGCGACTCATCCTTCAATGATTGCGAAAGGCGCCGTTACCTCTACAGAGGAAGACTACATAGAGAGACTGCGTAGTGAGAACACCCGGTTGCTCGCAGAGCACAAGACTCTCATGGACAACAAGAACCTGCACACACTAGCCCTAGAAAACGAAGTGCTCGCAGCCATTATCGATGGTCACCTGTTCAAAGAACGCCTACTAGAAATAGTAAAAATAGTCCTCTTCACAGAACTGGACACCTTCCTCGACAACCGTTTCACCAAAGGATCCAAGTACCCAGACGAACGGGTAGCAGAAGTCAAAGCCAAACTAGACACCCTCAATAATAGTCCGGAAGAAAACCATGGAAGATAGTTCCACACCCCTAGAAGGACTGTTTATACACAGATTCAAGTGGATGGACGACGCGTACTGCAAAGGACGCACCCACCTCATGTTCCCCAAAGAACACAAGGACATCACCTACATACAACAAGCAAGGGCCATCTGCGAAGAATGCACCGTCAAAACAGAATGCTTCAACTACGCCCTAGAATTCCCCCCTGCCGACATGCATGGAGTGTGGGCCGGCATGACCAGCCGACAAATAGCAGCAGAACAGCGTAGACAAGGTATAAAGCCAACACGCCCCACGCTAAGTCAGATGTGGAACGCATGGAAATAACCCGGCGGGCGTACCATGGGTATCGCGCTCCGATTGGCCGGGTGAGAGACAAGGGGGCGGAATCACCATGGGTATCGTTTTCCGGTTGACCCCCTAGAAAGAAACCCGGCGCCCCCGTGATGGTTGTCGTCTGTCACATGGCCGGGTAAGAAACAAGGGGACGCAAGTGCTATGGATGTCGGGCCTGAATTGATCCCCCAAGAAAGACCCGGCGTCCTGACGGTGGGTAACGGAGGTGCTCTGGCCGGGATAGAAAAAGGGGACGCGCCGATGATGGGTATCGGTTCATCACTGGCCCCTCACAGAAAGACCCGGCGCCCTCACAATGGGTAACGAAAGTGCTCTGGCCGGGTGAGAACTGGAGAGCGGTCATAGTTTAGGTATCGCCTCCCACAGTGGCTCTCCTAGAAAGACCTGGCGTCGGTTGTATGGGTAACGTTTGACGCTTGGCCAGGGAAAGAAACAGCGGAGCGCAGGTCCCATGTGGGTATCGGCGGATTAATGGCTCCACTAGAAAGACCCGGCGGGCCTGCTTTGGGTATCGCGACGTGCGCGGCCGGGTAAGAACAAGGGAGCGCGGATCCGTTAGGTATCGGCATTGGCTTGGCTCCCCCAGAAAGGTGACCCGACGGGCCACATCCGGGTATCGAGGGGTCCTTGGTCGGATACATAGACAAGAGGTTACCTAACCAACTCTCAAATTGCAAGTCTCACAGAACTTCATGCCAGCGACTTCCACCACCGCCATGTCACAAGCCAATTCCCCACAGGGCTGCGCCAGTTCGGCCCCTGTGGCGATTGCTTTGATTTGTTCTTGTACTGTTGGGAGGGGGTGGAGTGTTTTTTCTGGTGTCGGGAACCCCTGTTCTCGACGCATCTCGCTGTAAATACACCACTTTATGTAGTCGGAAAGGTTTAGATCGGCCTTTTTGGAGGCTTTCAGGATCCGGTTTTTCTCTTTTCCGCTTATTCGAAGCACAATATTGTACATTCGGTAGGGGTATTTGGCTCGGGTTGCCTTTCTCACTGCTGTTCGGCGTCTCTTTTGACCAAAGTTATTAGATATTCGGTTAATGTCATGCCGTATGCGTCAGCCTGGGATATAAGTAGACGCTTGAAGTCTGCTGAAACCTTCAGTGTGAGGGTTGATTTGTCGCCTGTGGGTTGCTTGGGCGGCCTACCTGGGTTACGTCGCATTGCTTTCCACCACCGTTAAGCCCCTAGCCATATGTTGTTTAAGGTTTTCAGTATACGCTGCCAGTGCCCACTGTCTGTCCCCGTTGGTGTGTAGTCCCCAGACTACGTCGGGTCCGATTTGTTCTATGGTTTTGAGCACCACCTCGTGTTCCGCTACTTCTTTCCGGGTTTTTATTGTGGTGCCTTCGTTCCGGGCTTTTATTCCGGCCTGGATGTATGACCAGAACTCGTGTTCGGATGGAACGGCTTCTTTTTTGGTGATGACGTGTCGGCGGAGGGCTCCAGGGGTGGGCATGAATTTGTCAGAAATTGCGCAGGCTTCCAGGGCCTGGCGGCAGTCGTCGAAGCCGATGTCATGCAGTACAGAAAACCAAGATTTGAACGTGATGTCCTGGTCGGCGGCGTACAAAGTCTGATTAAATAAGGCGAAGGTCATGAGAACCAGGTCCTTGAGTTCATTTTTTGTCATTTTTACCACTTCTCCTCGTGGGGCTCGCCGGAGCCACCCCATTCCGAAGCCGGGCCGGCCACATAACTAAGAAAACGCTCGATGTGATCCTGGTCCCGGAAGATCAGTTCAAGATCGTCGTACTTCTTGTTCTGTTTATTGCGACCCATATGGAAGTCGCTGCGCTTGCACCCATCGATGGCACGCATGCATTCGAGAGCCCCGTAGTCTGCGATAGCAGAAGCAACCTTAAGGCGGCGCTTCTTGTCAAGGGCCGGCACCCGAGTGCGACCTGGTCTCATCTGGGATAGCCAGTACTCATACACCTCAGATATCAGGGCATCAGGGACTGTCTCGGCCTTACGCCGCTGCTCTTTCTTCAGGCGCGACTCACCACGTCTCTTTGGAGACGGAGTCATGGCCCAGGGACATAGATCATTGAATAATCCAGCGCTTTCCACCACCGGAAGGCAGTAGCCGGAGTATACAGAAACTCAATGTCCTCGTCAAGGAATTTCTTCAGGATCCCTTAACCCCCTTTGGAGGGGGGTTTGGGGGGAACCTTTAGAAATACTCGGACTGATATATGGACGCGTCGATCCAGGACCGTGATTTTTCAACGATCTGATGTAGCGCCGGGCCGGCCGCTTGGTTGTGGGGCGAGAACCTAGCACGGTCACTTGGCCGGCGCCAGTAACTATCTCAGAAAATGAAGAAATGTGGTAATCTGGTAAGGCCGAAGCAGTAAACACGGCGAAGCAATGCGGTTGAGTCCGGGGACTCCAGTGGTGGCAGGTGGCGCTGATCTCTCCGGACTCCCGCATTTTTTGGGGGGTCTTCTCGATTTACCCGTAGTGCTATCCACCACCGCATTGCCTTAGCCGCGAGGCTCAAAATCGAAATCCCAATCGGCGATCGGGAAATTCCGAACTCACATGCAAAGTTCTGGTTTGTTTAAGCCAGCCAGGTAGCCTGGTGGCATAAATCAGAAAGTAAACTTTTTGGCTTACTTGTACTCGAAGGCCCCTGGAAGAACTCGGGGGCCGGCCCAGAACTTGGCTTTTTGTTTGATTTCTGAAGTGTCTTGCTGAATGAGAATCATTCTCACGACCTGTCGAGCACACCTCCTCGGTTTTGTGCTTTTTCTTCACTTTCTGAAGATGGCCGCCTGGTGCAGTATTTTGGCGGCAGGTTCTTGGCTTTTTGCCAAAATCCCTGAAGGGAATCGGCGATTGTGCCGGCGGACGCCTGGTAGTATCTGTGGCGTTATTTACATAACCGCAGGTCAGAGGTGGTTTTGCGAAATAACTTCACTCGTCGAGAATAGTGGGGTTTCAGAAGTTGGCTTTTTTGCCAAAAGTTGGAGCGCTCGAGGAACTCGGGGGGCCGACAAAGAACAAAATGGGGGGTGGGAAGAACTCCCCAGATAGATTAGACAAACTTGCAGGTCAGAGCGTTATCACTCGTTCTCAACTTGGGGGGTGGAATCCAGAAGTTGGCTTTTTTGCCACTTTTGTCGTTTCGGCGGCTGATTTACTCGGAGGGCAAAGCCCCCGCCCAGTCAAAATCCCCAGTTTCCGCATGCGCTCGGCTTACTTTAGCGGCCAAGGAATTCAAGAACTGCTCCCATTGGTGCTCACGCACTGAGAGATCCTGAAAAACGTTGCGAACCTCATCAAGGTTTTCTTGTACGAACTCATCAGAAAACGCAGCAAGGATGACTTTGTTGTCGGCAGACGGCAGAATCACGGGGCCATCTTGGTTGAGCACCGACCTCGGGTAGTGAACGGCTTTGATAATTGTTTTTCCGTCGCTGCCGCAGAAGAGCACGTCATTCCCGTCGCCTTGCGTCTCGATCATCTGTTCGGCGAGTTTGTCCATGAGATCCTTGAGTTTGGTGGTCTCCGGCCCCGGCAAGGACTCCAAGAACCGCATGATTTGGTCCCTGAGGTACTCGATTTCCTGTCGGTCCATAATGCCTCTCCTGCGGTGAAGGGGGTTGTCAGATATGCGACTCTCGTACTAGTGTAGACGTATGGACAACAATCTCAGGTTCCAATGGTACGTCGTAGCACTCAGGCAGTTCGCCTCCCGAGAGGGACACTGCCGGGTGCCGGCCCTACACGTCGAAGTACTGGAAGGCATGGAAGTCAAACTTGGCTCATTCGTGTCGTACCAGAGGCAACGCCGGCGCAAGTTGCGAGAAGATCTAAATCTTGCACAAAACCGAGGAGACCTCGAAGCGGTTCGCAAACTTGAGTCAACCATGCGCAAGTTTAAGGAACGTGAAGAAGAACTTGAAGCAATTGCTGGCTGGGCATGGGGACCCTTGCGTCCCGGGCCGTCCTCCAAAGCAGCACGCAACAGGGAGATCAAGCAACTCTACGGAAACGGCACTCAGGTCAAGGCCCTCGCCGACAGGTACGAGTTGTCACGTCAACGTATCCACCAGATCGTTGGACCTGGGGCATTGACCAATGCCTGAGACCGTGGACCCCAAGGAACTGACGGCAACTGCGCCGATTCTGTTCATTGTCATGTCCATACCCCTCTACGCCGTAGCGCTGTGGGGTGTCCTCAAGATCCTAGATGCGGACCTCCGCTGGACTCAATGCTCCGCAGTCTGTGCCATAGCGATGGTTATGAGGATGTGGGACCGGGGGCTGTTCGGCCAGAAGCGAAAGTGACCCCACCGGAGTAAGGAGGAACGCAACCTCCAGTGGGGCCAGATCCTACCAACCCATCGGGTAGTCGTCGTTGAGTCTTGACCCGTTCATGCGCTTGTAGACGTAGCGGAGTTGGCGCGGCCAATGAGTGCGCCCCTTCTGCCCACGTTTCATGTTCTTGAGCATGCTGACCGCCTCGTCCAGATGCGGAACGACGATGACACGATTGCGGATGCAATACTTGATGCACTGCATGGCGAGTGCTTCTGACGAGCCTTGCCCGTCACCGCAGACGCCACCGTCGCTGACCCAAATGACAGGAGAGTTGGAACGCTGCTTGTGGGCGACGCCCCATTCAAGCGCTGGCAGGTCGACGCCGTTGCCTTGCCCGGTGAAGGGTAGTTCCTCGCACATGCGCCCCTTGTCGGCCAGCACCCAAGCGTTCGGCGAGTTCGCCCCACGATCGGTGTAGCCAAGCACGGTGACGCCGGGAGCAGCCTGTAGAATCTCACGAATCTGCTTTCTGGTCAGGTCCATCGAACCGGAGCAGTCCAGCACCATGACTCCACCCACGCCCTTGATCGTGCGATCGAAGATACGCATTTCAGGATCGGTCAGGTAGCGATGCAGCCGACGAGGATGGCGACCCGTGTTCGACGGGACGCGCTTCTTGCCAATCGTGCCGGGAACGAGAACCGTGAGAGGAAGTTTCTCAACACGAAGTTCGCCCCAACGGGGAATGTCGTAGTGATGCTCGTCGGGAGTGATGCCCTTGAGTCGTTCACCGAAGCCTTCCTGTTTGGTCAGGTCGACCGGGCCGATGTTCGTGTGCTTGAGTTGGCGACCCGTGGGGATGCCCTCGCCGTCGGCGTCAGCGTTCTCGTCGCCGTCGGTGGAAACGAGAACCGATGCGCCGTCCTCTCCATCGGGATTCTCAGCCTTCTCAGGCTCAGGCTCCGGTGGGGGCGGTGGCTCCTGCTCTGCGATGCGATCGATCCATTCGGCGATGCGCTCTGTAGTGGCGAATCCCATCGGTGCGATGCCCGTGTCCTCATGGACGACGGTCGAAGCAAGTCTGCCCTGACGGTACGCCTTCTCCATCTCTTTCATGGCACGCTTGCTAATGTCAAGCAAGCACTTGCCCCAAAAGCGATCGTGGCGACGGACGCCGGTCAGGAACTTCTTGTGGGATGCGGTGCCGACACAGGCAATAGCCATCATCACGCAGCCACGCCAATCACGAAGTGCAACGCCACGCTCGCCGTCGTAAGTCTCGCCGTCGTCAGAAAGATGGCTTTTCATGTCGAACCCGGCTTTCTGGCAAAGGAGGTTCACACGCATTTCCTCAACGGATCTGAGTGCATCCTCCGATGCGATGCCACGGTCGATCCACGCCTGAAACTCAGCACCGGGCGAACACTTGGCGTGCATCATCTCATGGGCACGGATGCAACGTGACATGTCTGACTGGTCGACAGGTGCCTTCATCACACGCTCAGGAATGATCGTGTGTGGCACGCCACGCTTTGCAGCGCAGGCATCTACCGTCCAGCGTCCATGCTCCGTATCCTCACGGGTGAGGATTTCCGGCTCAGGGAAGTGGGTGGCTGGCTGGTTCATGCCACACCATCCACAGCGATCGCATCCATGATGGATTCGGCACGATGGCCGAACACGATCTCAGCAGCACGCTCAGTCTCCAAGCCTTTGCGAAGCGAGTCGAATGACATGAACTGGCGAAGCGAGATTCGACGCTCGCCAGCGTCAGCCATCTGGACAGCGATCCCACGCAAGTCCTTTGAGAGAATCTTGAGAGCGTCGGGATGGGGCTGGTCGATACGGATGCGGACGGGGAAACGGTCGGTGAGTGCTGGAGGCAACTCCTGCATTTCCTCTACGTTTGTGGTCATTACCGCGGTGAATCCAGCCTTAGGAGTGTGGACACGCCCGTTCTGTGGGTTCTCCCACGAAGCGGACTCTGGAGTGTCAAGCATGGCGAGCAGGGTGGCGAACACGTCGCCCCCAGCCTTGTCGATTTCGTCTACGACGAGTCGACCGCCAGCGGTGCCATCTCCGTTCCATGCCTTGAGCGCAGCACCGGATACCCAGCGGAAGTCGCCCTTCTCAAGCATGAAGGAGCCTGTTACGTCGGCGTTGGTCATGTCCTCTGTGCAGACCAGACGGAAAGCACCTGCCTCCACGTTGCCATGATGTAGACCGCAGTAGGTCTTGCCCGTTCCCGGTGGGCCAAACAGGATGATGCGATCGATCCCGTTGTCCAAGACCTGCTGGAACTTTTCCCAGCAGTCTGGAAGGGTGGTTTGGTCGGTGGTCATTTTGCAGTTCCTCCTTAGGAACTAGTGGTTAGTAGTAAGTACCCTATCGGAGTTAGTAGTCGCTGTCAAGGGTTTATTGAAAGTTTCTTTCGATTAGTTCAGAGCCGGATCACCGGGGTAGAACATGTAGTTGGATATACGGCTAAAAGGGTCGGACTGGGATTCCTCCCATCCGTTGACGACAGCCTCGATCATTACGGAGATGGGGATGGAGAGCGGATGCTCGCAGCCCTCCCACATGATGGCAGCCGTCGGCTCGTTGTCGCTGGCGTCGAAGCCGAACGCCATCTCGTATTCACGGTCGGTGCCGAAGGTGTCCTTCCAGCACAAGACCTTGTGAGCATGTTCAGTGGATTCGTCCACAGTATTCTCCTTCTGATAGGTAGGTGTGTTTGAAGTGTACGCGAATGTGATTCTTCTGTCAACTCTTGACAGGCTGATTTTGTCCGCACTCGTACAAGCCTTGCTTGATCTTGATGAAGTGGGTTGAAGTCTTGAGGTATTTCAGCACGGTCTGCGATGAAAAACCAGACTTTTCTGCAAGGTCGCTCGTGGAGAACTGCTCGCCCTCGTGCTGGCGCGCCCATGTCTCGAAGTCGGCGTACTTCTCTGCACGACCGTTCCCTGCTGGCTTGACGAGTTTGACACCCTGAGAGTTGGCAGTCTCACGGCCTTTGGCGATCTTCCAGATACGAGTCTCCACACGACCGGAGGAACCCTCGCCCACACAGAGGTCGCGCTGTCGACAATGGCCCTTCTTCGTTCCGTTCTTATTGAATGGGCCGACTGCCATGATGGTGTATTCGCCTATTGTCCCCCAGTAGCCCTTGTCCTCGCCCCACTTATGCTGGGGGTGACGTATGGCTGAATCAAAGCGGTACCAGCCCAACTCACGGACATGGTTACCGTCAGCGTCAGGCTTAGAGAGTTGGAACAGGCGACCGGGCAGAAGCGTGCCGACACCCTCTATCTCAATGGACAGCGGAAACTCGTATCCATCCTCAATGGCTTGGGCGTATTTCATGGCGTCCTCGACACGGTGTCTAACCGCAACCTGAGGATCGATGATCTTTTTACTCACAGGTAGTTCCCCTTGTTGGATATGTACGAACATCACCTTACACCCTGTAAGCGTAGGCGTCAAGTGATTTCTCGTGGACTCTCTGTGGGGTAGAATGGTTGGACGATCCAACCGGGAGAAAACATGCGGAAAGTAACCTCACACACCCACTACGTCACCGGGGTCATGTCAGAAGATGAGTCAGGCATCACTGCTGACAACTCTATGCATCCCGAGATGGGCAAGGCGAGCGGTCACGCTGACACGGTCACCACGATCGGTGCGCGGTTCGCCGGCCAGAAGCGCGGGCGAGCCCCGGCCCCCAAGGCTGCTCCGAAGGCCAAGAAAGCCAACGACGAGTAGATTCTGCGGGGCTTCACGCCTCGAGAGCCATTTGGGCAAAAGAAAAGACCGCACGGCATGCACCGCGCGGTCTAATCTTTTTGTGTTCGGAAGAACTTAGATGGAAGCCTTTTCGGGCTTGTCCATCTTCACCCACACGCCGTAGGTGCCGTCGTCGTTCTGACGAGCATTCACCGACAGGTTCGGGTACTTTTTCTTGAGGTTGTAGATGTACCCGATGTGCTTGCGGTTGCGGTCCAAGACCGACCACTCGCCCGGGTTCTCTGCCTCAAGACGGGCCAGAAACTTCTGGAGGTTGCCGTGACCCGGGCGCCCACGCTGGGGCTCCGGTGGCGTCTCTAGAATAATCTGGTACTGCTTTCGGGTAGACATAATGTCTTCTCCATTGTTGCCGAGAGTAATACCGAGAGGCATCACTTGATTCGGGCACCTACCGCTCGTATGAGCGATATGAGCCCTGCATCCGCGGTACTAACTGGTGGGGTTTCCACCACCGTGGAGTCCTTGAGAGGGGGATCCTCCAAAAGAATTTCGATCAAGGGAGCCGGCTTGGGTGGCTCTAGACCTGGATCATCGAATAGGTGTACGTTCTTGCGTTCCAGCCAAAGCAGACCGTGGCCCGAAATGGGTGTGACTTGTAAATCGAGATGCCCGTAGCGCTGACGTGCGTCAACGACAGCGATATCAATGACCATGTCGGCCCAGGTGACGGTGCCGGTGAGGCCCCGGTAAGCATCGAAGTTGATTTTCCCGTCCATCGTGCGGGCAAACTTCGTGCCATCGTTTGGCTGTGTATCTACAAGCATGTTAGTACCGTGAAAAAGGGTACAAGGGTCGACAGCGGTTTGTCAACCTCTAGAGAGAGATTTCTAATAACAACAGTGTTATTTACAATCATGCGCTCCCTCTCCGCATGTTGCACAGCCGTTTGAAGCGGCTTCGTGGAACTGTTGGACCTCTGGAGTCTCCTGAGCCTGTTCTTTCAGGTACTCACGTTGTGGTGATCCTGCGTACTCGAAGACGTTGTGCGCCAGACCGGCGTAGTGGGCCTTCGTGTCGTCGGTGCCTCCGGCGTAGGCGACCACGTCGCCATAGCGGAGAGATGAGAAGACCGGGTCGTTGCAGATGTAGCCGATCCCGTCGCTGTCAGTGCCGTCGATAACACGAACCCACATGGACTCGCCATTGAACTCGTCATAGTTGCACGGAAAATCAATGATTTTGAGAAGGGTGCCCTTCTCGTCCGTGGCTTTCCAGTTGGTTTGGGTGTATTCCTGTGTATTGGTCATGCCCAGATAGTAGTTGGGCCACCCACCTTTGTCAAGGGGAAATAAAAGTTTCTTTCAGAACTTGACAGATGGACGACAGGCGAGTATGGTTTGGGTACCTAAAGAAAGGGGTAGCGCATGGGCGCTGAACAGTTTGAGGTAATGTCCAACGGCAAGGATCTCGCAGAGGCGTTTACTCGCGCTGTCGATAATGCCTTCTATCTCTGGGGCCACGCTGGCTACACAGGCTCTATCTGTGAGAAGCCGGGTGCCTACCTTGTTCCCACTCCCAAAGGAGTGACGGCACAGGACGTTGCGGAGACCATCATGGCTGCCCAGGGATGGGATAACCACCGATACGGATGGTCGGACATGAAGCCAGAGTTCGTGGAACAGCAGAACAAACACTACGAACTGGCTGAGGCCGCCTTTGCGAAGGTCGCCAAATGGTTCGGACAGGACGAGGCTGAGAAGATCGTCAATATGTCGGACGACAAGTGGGACGACGCTGTTGCTATCGAAATGACCGCCAGCGAGTGTCCAGAGGCAGCCGAGAAGGACGATGATCGCTGGTTCTTCTTCTTTGGATGGGCGTCATCGTGAAAAGCATTGACGAGATCGAAAACGCACTGGCTGACCTTATTGCTGGGCCGGAGGCCGTTCTCAGACAGCAGTATTTGAAAGACCCCAACTTCTGTCCCCACTGCGAGCATCCCGTGATTGAGGCGGGAGAGTTTGATGTAGAGGGCCGCATTGCGTGGCAATCGGTTCTTTGTCGTCGGTGCGGGGCCGAATGGAACGACATTTTCGAGTTGAGAGCGATAGAAAGAACGAGTAGAAATCCCATAACCACTTGACAAGTGGGCCGGCACCCTGTATCGTGGGGTGTCTACTAACAAAGGAAACCCGAAAATGCCAAACTGGTGTACCAACCGACTGACCGTCTTTGACAAAGAGGACGGGACTGAACTCCAGAAGTTCGTGGATGCCATCACGCTTCCAGAAGATCACGAAGCGGAACATGACCTGACCCTCCCCTACCCGACTCCCACGATCCTGCTAGGCACCCGCTCACCAAAGCAGACTGTAGAGGGCATAGAGGACATGCGTGCCCGTCGTGATGCCGGGGAGATGAAGGCGAGCGAGAGATACGAAGGCGACATTCACGAGCCGACCGGATCGTGGGTGACCGACGAGTACCTGCAGGAGCAGTTAGATCAGATCAAGCAGGGCGAAGAGGCCGAAAAAGAGACAGGCTTTGACAACTGGTACCACTGGAACATCTCTCACTGGTCAGTCAAATGG
>MPMD02468435.1_pt1 | contig 16482 bp, 17 predicted proteins | sample 1617291 | NCBI WGS metagenome assembly MPMD02 (sample SAMN05944810, study PRJNA350692) | marine metagenome | biome: marine; feature: ODZ; material: water; isolation source: 120 m water sample filtered on 30 um supor filter | place: Pacific Ocean | collected 2012-04-09 | depth 120m m | reverse complement strand
GATGAGGTGCTCGACGCCCTCAAGCCGCCGGAGCCCGAGCCCGAGCCCGAGCCCGAGCCCGAACCGGAGAACCCTCCCGGAGACAAGCAGCTGTCGGCCGCCGACCTCGACGTGGTCTACGACGATCCTCGGGGCCTGGTCCTGCACCGCACGAAGGACGGCGCCCGGTGGTTCGCGACGCAGGTCGATCCTCGCAGCGGACAGCCTCAGACCTTCGAGCTGCACCAAAGCGAGATCGCGCCGCTGAAGAAGCAGCTCGCCGACTCGCCCTACTGGATGCTGGGAGCGGGCGAATGAGCCTGGCTCTGCTGCTGCTCATCGGTTGCGCCGCTTGGAAGAAGCACATGGCCGAGGGCGACGCCTGGATGGAGAAGGACAACCCGGGCGCCGCCAGCCGGGCATACGCCAAGGGCATCGAGGCGCGCCCCGACGAAGCCATCCTCCACCTCAAGATGGCCGAGGCCCTCATCGCCGATGCCGAGTACCAGCGCGCAACGGAGCACGGCGCGATCGCCCTCGAAGCGGGGCTCACGGAAGCCGAGCTCGTCCAGGCCGAGGCGTGGCTGGGCATCGGCGCGCCTGACACCGCCATCGACCTGATCAAGCCCCTCGCGACCAGCGGGGACCCTCGCGTCGGTCGCCTGATGGCGGAGTCCGAGCTGCTCCGCGGGGACCTGACCGCCGCCAACCACTGGCTGCGTGAGTCCTCCCAGAACACCAAGGACCCACGGCTCTGGGGCGCCTACGCCTATGTCGCCGCGCGCCTCGGAGACATGGAGCCCGTCGCCGAGGCGACGCTGATGTCCAGGGACTGGCAGGACGTGCCCATCTCGGCCCACGCCGACATCGGCGCCGCGTGGCTCGTCGCCGGAGAGCTGGCCAACGCAAAGAGCCAGTCCATCGAGACGATCGCCATCGACCCGAACGTCAAGGTCGAGGGCGGAGCCCGGGACCAGTGGCGGGACGCTTCCTACCGAGCGGCGCAACAACAGCGCTACGAGGCTGCGATCCGCAGCGGCCTGCGCGCAGCGGCCATCCAGAACGACGACGCGGAGCTGAGCTGGAGGCTAGGCACATGGTACGCTGCCGCAGATGACTGGGAAGGCGCCATCCCGTGGTTGGAGCTGGCGTTGGTCACGCCTCCCTACGACGCCCCAGAGCAGCTCGCCGCCACCTCGAGCGTGTTAGCGGTGGCGAGCGCCGGCGGCCTCGACCCGAGCGCCAGGAACGAGATCCGTGGCCAGATCGCCGAACTCCTCGCCCAGGCCTACAGGCGCACGGGACAGGTCGAGGAGGAGATCGGGGCGCTCGAGATCCTCCTGGCGACCGGGGCCACGCTCGATCCGGACATCCTCTACCGCATGGCCCTGGTGCTCGACCAGCTCGGCCGTCACAAGGACGCAGCCCGCACGGCGATGGAGGCAGCGCGCCGCGGACACGACTCGGCGGCGGCGCAGGCCGCCCGCTCCTTCTTCAAGGCGGGAGACGTGGAGAACGCGGTCGGCTGGGCGCTGCAGGCCTGGGAATACGCACCGGAAGACCCGGAGCTGGCGCTGTTGCTCGCCGAGATCTACGTCGCGGACCGGCGAATGGACGCTGCCCTGGACATCCTCGACTTCAGCCTCCTGGCTCATCCGGACGACCGCCGGCTGAAGCACACTCGCACCCAGATCATCGATGCATCGCGCTGATCTTAAGCCCTCTTGACAACCACCGCGGATGCGCGGGCCAGAATGCTCGCCTTTCCGTTCGGGAGAACCATGACGACCCTTTCGCGGACGCAGTACCTCGCTCTTCTTGCTGCACCCCTCGCTGTCCTCGTTGCGCCGATCGAAGCCGAAGCGGCTGATGTCTTCGCTGCTCCCGGCCACGCCCAGATGCTGCCGGCATCCCTCGTGGGTGACGGTTCCACGGAGGCGACGCTCCACATCGTGGCGTTCGCGCCTGACGGAAGCCCCCTCGAAGGAGTGAAGGGCAAGGTGACCGCCACCTCCGGAACCGTGGGCTCGCTCACGGCAAAGGGTGGGGGTGTCTACGCCTTCTCGTTCACCCCAGCGGAGTCCGCCGCCGCGGGCGAGGTCAGCTTCACGCTCAGGGCCAAGACCACGACAAAGGCCAGCTTCGACAAGAGCTGGACCCTGCCGGTCTCACCGCGGCCGCCCGCCACCGTGTCGATCAGCGCGAACCCCTCGGAGCTGATCCTCGGTCAGGACAAGACGACCGCGCTGTCGATCAAGCTCACGGACGCCGCCGGCAACGCGATCGCAGATGGCGCCGAGGTCTCGGTGCGCGCGAGCTCCGGCAGCGTCGAGGCGATCACCTACCTGGGCAACGGGACATACACCGCGCGCTACGCAGCGAAGGCGGTCAACTACCCCCACCTCGACATGGTCACCGTGGCCGACGCGCGGAACCCGGACGAGGTCTACGGCGTCTTCGCCCTTCAGCTCACCGGCAAGACCGACTTCCCGGTGTCGGCAGGCCCCAACGCCACCGTCATCATCAAGGTCGGCGGACGGGACTTCGGTCCCTACACGACCGACACGACCGGGCGCGCTCGCGTTCCGATCATGGTGCCTCCGGGAGCGGGCTCCGCCACCGTCGTCACCGTCAACCCCGACGGCTCCACGGAGGAGACCCCGCTCGACCTGAAGATCCCGGAGACAAGACGCGTCGCGCTGTTCCCGCTCGATGCGACGATCGCCGGGGACAGCACCCAGACCGTCACCGTCCGCGCCGCAGTGCGCACACCCACCGGGAGCCCCGACACCACCGCCAAGGTCACGCTGAAGACCTCGATGGGCACGATGGGCGCGACGACGCACGAGGGCAAGGGCATCTACGCAGCGACCTGGAGCCCCCCCGACCTGGTCACGGCCGACTCGATCGACGTGACCGCGTCCATCGACGGGGAGCCCGGGCTCCAGACGGACACCCTGTCGGTGGCGGTGGGAGCCGCTCCTGCGACCAGCGTGACGCTGAGCTCGGAGCCCACATCGCTGAGCGCGTCTACGACCGGCTTCAAGCTCTACACCAAGGTGGAGAGCGCCTCCGGCAAGGGCCTCGACGGACGGGAGCTCGTCTGGATGGTCAACGGCGCAGAGGTCAAGGGGACGAAGGACCTCCACAGCGGCGACTACACCTCGACCTTCTCGACCAGCGGGAAGGAGGGCGTCCAGGTCACCGCGATGGTGCCTGGCGCCATCTCGGGGAACCCGCTCCACCGGATCGTCGTCCTGCCGGAGACCGAGCGCATCGCCAACGACGGACGCACCCTGACGGGCGTCGTCGTGCTGACGGTCGACCGCTTCGGATACCCGGTGCCGGACGTCGACGTGGCCCTCAAGCTGGTCGGCGACGGCAAGCTCCAGAAGACCGTCACCACCGACGAGAACGGGACGGCCCGCGTCTACCACACGGCGGGCTCGACGGCCGGAGTCAGCTGGCTCCAGGCCCACAGCGGCGAAGTCTTCGGGAGCGCCGCGATGCTGCAGCTGCCGGCGGACGTGGCTCCGGGCTTCGAGCTCCCCACCTCCGGCGACGCGGCCACGGTCGCGAGCGCCGAACGCTTCGACAAGGCGATCGCCACGCTGGTGATCCCTCGGGCGGGCAGCGCGGCGATCGCCGGTGCGGCGCCGGGGGATGTGACCGGGAAGGCCGGCGCGCTGGCCACCCTCGAGGCCTCCGCCTCGCCCAGCGAGGTCGCTCCGGGCGGTACGGTCACCATCAACATCTCCGCAAAGGACGCCGAAGGTCGCGGGGTGGCCGGACAGAGCCTGACCGCGCTCACCAGCGTCGGCACGATGGCCGCTGTCAGCGACGCTGGAGGCGGAAGCTACTCGGCGACCCTCACGGTGCCCGAGTCCGCCCTGGGTGTCGCCATGGTCGTGATCACCTCTGGTGACGGCAGCGTCTCCAGGGCCATCCAGGTGCCCGTGGATGCGCCCGCTTGGGGCTCTACGGAGCCCGCGGTCGCCGAGCCCGAGCCCGTCGTCGAGCCGACCCCGGTTGTCGAGCCGACCCCGATCGTCGAGCCGACCCCGACGAAGGAGCGGACGACATCGGACTTCCCGCAGGTCCGAGCCCACATAGGCGGCGTGCTGGGCAACTACAGCTACACGCAGACCCGCACAGAGGTCGAGAGCGTCCTGTGGGACGACAACGTCAACCTCGGCACCTCGGGCCAGGACGACGACGCCCCCGCCGGCGCCAGCGGCTTCGACCTCAACGTCCAGGGCTGGACCCGTCCGCTGGTCGCAGACGCCGTCAGCGTCGGAGGCGAGGCCCAGGTCCGCACGACCTTCTACAGCGTGCAGTGGCCAGGCACCGACGCAGAGGACGCCATCGATGACGGCGTGCCCCACCTGACGGCGCTGGGCAAGGTGCGCTACGCCTTCGAGAGTGGAAACAACCAGTTCCACGTCGGAGCGAAGGTCGGCTACGGATACGGTGACTTCATCACCTACCAGAAGGGCACCGCCGAAGGCCTGCTGGGCTTCGACAGCCTGCCGCTCCACAGCCTCAACCTCGGAGCCGAGATCGGCGCGACCTTTGGCGATCGCGCGCATGTCAGGGCCGACTTCGTCGAGGGTTTCTACGGAACCACCCCCTACTCGATGAACATCGCCTTCGACGCGGGCGTGAAGCCCTCGACCTCCCTGCCGGTCTTCGTGGCCGCGGGCTTCCAGCTCACCGACCGCACGATCGAGATCGTCGCAGCCGGCGAGGAGGCCACGCAGGTCGGCTCGCTGTCCGACACGCAGATGCTCGTCTACCTGGGTCCCGGCTTCGAGTTCTAACCCCGGCTGATGGTCACGCGACGAAGCTCGACGGCCACCAGCGGCTTGTCGAGCCCGTCGCGCTCGACCCCGGCGATCTCCCGGACGACGTCGAGCTCCTCGCACTCCCCGAAGATGGTGTGGCGCCCGTTGAGGGTCTGTTGGGCGCCAGCGGTGATGAAGAACTGGGAGCCGTTGGTGTTTGGCCCCGCGTTCGCCATCGCCAGCAGACCGGGGCGGTCGAAGACCAGCTCGGAGACGATCTCGTCCTCGAACTTGTAGCCAGGACCGCCGGTCCCGTTGCCCAGGGGATCCCCTCCCTGGATCATGAAACCAGGGATGACTCGGTGGAAGCTGGTCCCGTCGTAGAGCCTGCGATCGACCTCGAGCCCCGTGCGTGGGTCGCGCCAGCTCCGAGTGCCCTCGGCGAGCTCCACGAAGTTGAGCACGGTGATCGGCGCCTTGTCGGGCCACAGGACGCAGTGGATCGTGCCCATCGCCGTGTCCAGCGTCGCGGTCAGGCCCTCGTCGCCCTCGACTCCCAGCCGGTTCAGGGTCTCCCGAACGCGCTGGTCGTCCAAGCGACCCTCGAGCGTCTCCGACCGGGACTTCCAGGCGTCCCGCTGTTGCTCGGCGGTCTCGAGCTCGACCTCCAGCCGCTCGACTCGAGCCGACAGTTCATCCCGCTCGGCCAACAACTCGGCCGGAGGTCCACACGACAACAGCATCCACAGCATGGCGAGAACCTATCGCGTGTTAGGCCATGAGCATGCGTTGCGCGCTCGTCCTCCTCGTCTCCGGCCTGACCGCCTGCTCCAACATGGCCATCGAAGGTGACATCGTGGATGTCACCGGCACCCCCATCGTGGGCGCCAACATCTCCGCCGTGGGCGCCCCGACGTGCATGACGACCACTGACGAGGCCGGCCACTTCGAGCTGGTCTGCGCGCCGGCCGTCTACACGGTGAACATCGGCGCGGCCGGCTACATCTCGGAGACCCTCGACAACTTCGACGCCAGCGAACGCCAGCGCTACCCGGTGGGACGAAAGGTCCTCATCAAGATCCCCATCGAGGAGGGTCTGCTCAAGTTCGACGGCCAGTCCTACAAGTCGATGGAGCCAGGTGTCGTGGTGAAGCGCGCCGGAGGCAAGGGCGTCTCCGCCTACCGGCACTACTGCCTCGAAGAGGACCACGACAACCCCGTGAACAGGATGCCGAAGGGCGCGGTCGCCTTCTTCGACAACGAGTCCGACGGCTGGCGCCCCTTCCGCCTCGATACGGAAGGCTGCGCCTACCGCATGAGTCCGACCACCGAGTCTCGCTGGGGCGTCGACTACGCGGAGAAGGCCGAGTTCGAGACGAAGGTGGTCGAACAGGGAAAGGAGATCGTGCTCATCACCTTCGAGCCCGGCGCCTACTTCATCGCCGACTGGGAGCGGGGCCACTTCACGAAGGTCAGGAACGACCAGGGGGAGACCATCGGCTACAGCGGCTTCTACGTCGAGGTGAAGTAGCCGCTGCCCTCATCGGGGGTTAGGGTCCGGGGTCCCCAGGGGTCCGGAGGATCGGTGGAGTTCAAGGTCGGCGACAAGGCGGTGTACCCAGCTCACGGTGTCGGGATCATCCGCGCCATCGAGACCAAGACGATGGAGGGTGCGTCCGCCACCTTCTACGAGATCAAGATCCTCGACAACGGCATGAAGATCTGGGTCCCGGTCGAGAAGGCCTACGCCAACGGCATGCGGCAGATCATCGACGCGGAGGACGTGGACAAGGTCTACGACATCCTCCGAGACCGCGAGACGCCAACGGACAACCAGACCTGGAACCGGCGTTACCGCGAGTACATGCAGAAGATCAAGACGGGGGATCCGCTCGAGGTCGCCAAGGTCCTGCGTGATCTCGCGCTCATGAAGATGGAGAAGAACCTCTCCTTCGGCGAGCGCAAGATGTTCGACCAGGCCCAGTCCCTGCTGGTCCAGGAGATCGCCGTGGCCAAGGACAGCGAGGAAGACGCCGTCCGAGCGGAGATCGAAGGCCTCTTCGTGAAGGAGGAGACCGACGAGGAGTCTTCGAAGAAGAAGAGCAAGAAGAAGAAGAAGAAGTAGTCAGGATCGCGGCTCGCGGAGGGGCACACCATGCAGGTCTACAACAGCCTCGGAAGGACCCTCCAGACCTTCGAGCCCGCGGAACCTGGCCGCGTCCGCATGTATGTCTGCGGCATGACGGTCTACGACCTCTGCCACATCGGCCACGCCCGAGCGATGATCAGCTTCGACATGGTCTTCCGCTACCTCAAGTGGAAGGGCTTCGAGGTCACCTACGTCCGCAACCACACTGACGTGGACGACAAGATCATCGAGCGGGCCGCAGAGAGGGGCGAGGATCCGCTGGAACTCTCGGCCCGCTACATCCGGCTGTTGGACGAGGACCTCTGCGCGCTCGGGCTCCACGAGCCCACGGAGCAGCCCAAGGTCAGCGACAACATCGACGCCATCATCGCCCTCGCCGAGCAGCTCATCGCGCGGGGCCACGCCTACCACAGCGGCGGCGACGTCTACTTCGCGGTCGAGACCTTCGCCGACTACGGCAAGCTCTCGAACATGAAGCTCGAGGACCTCGAGGCCGGCAAGCGCGTCGCTGTCGGAGACCGGAAGCGCAACCCGGCCGACTTCGCCTTGTGGAAGGCCGCGCGTGACGGGGAGATCGCCTGGGACTCGCCATGGGGCCAGGGCCGACCCGGCTGGCACATCGAGTGCTCGGTCATGTCCATGAAACACCTCGGCGAGCGCTTCGACATCCACGGCGGCGGGATCGACCTGATCTTCCCGCACCACGAGAACGAGATCGCGCAGTCCGAGTGCGGCACTGGCCACGCCCCCTTCGCCACCTACTGGCTCCACAACGGGCACCTCAACATCGAGGTCTCAGCGGGCGGCGACTGCGAGAAGATGTCCAAGAGCCTGGGCAACGTCATCAACATCCGGGACATCCTCGAGGAGGTCCCGGCGGAGGCGCTCAAGCTGCTCTACCTCGGCTCCCACTACCGCTCGCCCCTACCCTACTCGGCAGCACGGCTGGCGGAGGCGATGGGCGGACTGGACCGGATCTACCTCGCCAAGGAGTCCTGCCTGAAGCTCGGCGCCAAGCCGCCCAAGGCCACGCTGGAGCAGCTGTGCAACGAGGGGCACGGCAAGCTCGTGGAGTTCGTCAACGGCTTCCGGGAGCGCTTCGAACAGGCGATGGACCAGGACTTCAACACCGCCAAGGCCATCGGAGATCTCTTCGAGCTCGCTCGGGCGCTCAACCGGGCCGCTGACGACAAGTCGCTGAAGAAGCGCGGCGCGGCGCTCTTCGCCAAGGCGCTGGATGCCTTCGAGACCACTGGCGAGGTCCTCGGTATCGGCGCGATGGCGCCCCAGGCCTTCTTCGACGAGTTCAAGCTGAAGCGCCTGGCGTCGATGGGGCTGCCCATCGAGTGGGTGGAGGGCAGGCTCGAAGAGCGCCTCGCGGCGAGAGCAGAGGGCGACTGGGCCAGAGCGGATGCGATACGTGACGAACTACACAAACGCTGCGTCGTGGTGATGGACGGACCTGGGGGCACTGTCGACTGGCGCATGAGGGCCAGCGGATAGAAACCATCCCCCAAGTCATCGAACGACTCGACGAACTCACCCACCAAAACAGGAGACGACTCTCCCGCCGCGGCTACTTCTCCGCGATGTACCGGGCGATGACCGCTCGCGTGCTCGTGGGCGTCGAGACCGGCCGCTTCCAGGCGCCGGAACGGCTGAGCCGCCTCTGTGTCGTCTTCGCCCGCTTCTACTTCGAGACGCTCGAGGAGCCCACATCAACCTCGACCTGCCCCAGGCGGTCGAGGAGACCGGCGGCGACCTCGACGAGAAGCTCGGCCGCTTCGATGAAGGCCTCTTCAACTGGTCGGCTCAGCAAGCGCGCAAGGGCGCCAGGCAGTGCGCCTTGCTCCTCCGCAGCACTGGCCCCGGAGTCCTGCCCTTGATGGCGAACAACGCAGCCTTCCTGGGACGCTTGATCCTCTCCGTCCGCGCCGACGGGCGCATCGGCGAGACCGACTACCAGGCCCCCGAGCGCATCCCCGAGATCATCGACGACCTCGTCCGGCTCTGAGCAGAGGTCACGCGCCCGGACCACCTCGCCTACTGGACGAGCACCAGGTTGCAGGCGACCTCGGCCAGCTCCTTCTTTCCGTCGCAGGTGGCGTAGCGGACGAGCTCGACGACGTGGGCGCCGACCTCGGTGTGGCTGGCGGAGAAGCCGTAGCGGGCTTCCTTCTTCCTCTTGAAGTCCACGATCGCCGCTTCCTTGCCGCTGTCGACGGCCGCCCAGTCGACGTAGGTGTCGTAGGAGTAGGTGCACCCCTTCTTCGTCTCACGACCGTCGATGCCGATGTAGTGGTAGTGGACCGTCTCGCCGGAGGCGAAGCTGCAGCCCTGGTTGGGAACACAGGGCTGGACCTCGGCCTCTGACTCCGGGAACTTGTCGGTCTTCATGGCGATGAGGTCCGAGGCGTCCGTGCAGTGCTCCCACATCAAGCCGGTCTCGTCGGTCTGCACGAACTGGTCCGTGCCGACGGGGTTGCTGTCTTCCTTCACGGCCCCGTTGTAGATGGTCATGTAGTTGTCGGTGACGCGCAGGAGGCACTTCTTGTCGTTGACCTGGGCGTAGAGCCGCCCCTGGAGCTTGTTGCCCAGGTTGTTGTTGTTGAAGACGAACTGCTCCCACTGCTCGCCGCCCTTGTACTTGGCGATGACCTCTCCGGCTTCCTTGATGCCGGCGGCGATCTCCTCGTCGTTGGCGAGGCCCTGGGCGATCTTCGCCAGCGCCTCCGGGGTGCAGGCGGCCGGATCGCCTTCCTTCTCTGCGACCGTCAGGGCCTGGCACCAGTCCTTGTACTTGGGAGGCTCGAAGCAGGCCCACTCACCGGCCTTCTCGAAGCAGTGGTACTCGTAGACATCCGAGTAGCTGCCGACCGTGTACTTGACCTTGAGGGTCCCGCCCTCCTCGTAGAACTTCATGCGCGTCTGGCGATCCGGAGACCGGACGCCGGAGCCGTCAGCCGCCAGCTTGTTGTAGAGCCAGGTCGTGCCCGCCAGGGTCTCGTTCGTGAGCGCGCAGCCCTCTTCGGTGGGCTGGTTCAGGTTGAGCCTGTTTGAGCGCTCTTCGCAGGCCGTCAGGGCAGTTAGGAACAGGAGCATCAGCGGGTCCTTGCAAGGCGGGAGGTGGCGGAGGGTATCACGGGGTTATCGGGCAGCTCGGACTGCCGCCAAGTGGAGGAATGATGCGCGCAGATGGACGCTCGGCCGGAGAGCTGAGGCCCTTGTCTTTCGAGCCGAACGTGGCTCTTCACGCAGCCGGTAGCTGCATCGTCCGACTGGGCAACACCCACGTCTGGTGCACCGCCTCGGTGGACGAGTTCCTCCCGAGGTGGCGCCGCGACAGCGGTCTCGGCTGGGTCACCGCCGAGTACCGCATGCTGCCCGCCGCCACGGACACACGGTCCCGCCGCGAGGGAGACCGCATCAAGGGGCGAACGGCGGAGATCCAGCGTCTCATCGGCCGGTCGCTGCGAGCCGCCGTGGACTTCCGGATCCTGGGCGAGCACGTCATCACCATCGACTGCGACGTCCTGCAGGCCGACGGTGGGACGCGCACGGCCGCCGTGACCGGAGGCTACGTGGCGATGGCCCTGGCCTGCCGACAGCTGCGGAACAAAGGTCGGCTCGTACGCTCCCCGCTGATCCACGAGGTCGCCGCCGTGAGCGTCGGCATCTGCGACGGCGTGGCCCTCTGCGATCTGCCCTATGTCGAGGACAGCACCGCCGAGGTGGACATGAACGTGGTGATGACCGGCGAAGGGCAGCTCATCGAGGTCCAGGGCACGGCCGAGGGGACCCCCTACACGCGCCAGCAGCTGAGCACCATGCTCGACCTCGCGGAGGACGGCATCCGGCAAATGGTGCTGGCCCAGCGTGCGGTGCTCGGGTGAAGGTCGTCCTCGCCTCCAACAACGCGCACAAGCTGGAGGAGATCGGGCGAATCCTGACCGGACGCGGTCTCGAGTTGGTTCCGCTGTCGGCCTTCCCCGCGATCCCGGACCCTCCAGAGGACCAGGAGACCTTCGAGGGAAACGCCCTGCAGAAGGCGCGCTTCGTCTTCGAGCGCAGCGGCCTGCCGGCGCTCGCGGACGACTCCGGGCTGGCCGTGGACGCGCTCGACGGCGGTCCGGGCGTGCACAGCAAGCGCTTCACCGCAGAGGCCATCGCCCCGACCAACAACGCGAAGCTGCTGCGGGTCCTCGACGGCGTAGAGGTGCGGACGGCTCGCTTCGTGTGCGCGCTGGCCCTGGTGACCTCATCCGGCGAGGACACGGTGCGCGGAACGGTCGAGGGCTGCATCGGCCACGCTCCCCGCGGCGACAAGGGCTTCGGCTATGACCCGTTGTTCCTGCCCAACGCGACCCCGGGCCGGACCATGGCCGAGCTCGCCAACGCCGAAAAGGACGCCATCTCCCACAGAGGCGATGCGCTCTCCAGGCTCCCCCCGCTCCTGGACCGCCTCCTCCAGTAGGGGTCTCAGGGCGTGGACTCAGCCGGCTCGAAGCTCTGCACGTAGGCCACGACCTGCGTGATCTGCTCCTCCGAGAGCACGCCGCCCCAGGCGATCATCAGGGGTGAGACGCCCACGCTGGCGCCGCCTTCTGTGACCACCTTCTTCAAGTGAGCCTCGTCACGGCCCTCCCAGAACGAGGCCTCTGTGAAGTTCGCAGGCTTGGGATCCAGTGCCGCGCCGGCAGGGCCTCCGCCGTCACCTTCCGGGCCGTGGCAGGTGACGCAGAACTGGGTGTAGACCGCCTTCCCGGGGAGGTCTTCGGCCAGCGCCGTGCTCAGCAAGGCGAAGAGGAACAAGGGGGCCTCCTAGAGGAAGAAGTGAGCGAACAGGACGACCTCGTCCATGTCCTGGTTGGCGGCGGACAGCAGCGTGCGCGAGTCCTTCGCGGCCTCTTCGGCGCCCGGCACGAAGGTGTGGCGGTAGAGCACGCGGATCTCGGAGAAGCCGCTCGGGAAGAGCTCGAAGCCAGCTCCAGCCCGGTGCATGAGGTTGGGCGTCAGCGTGATCTCCGGGTCCCAGGCCTCGTAGAAGAGCTGGAGGTCGAGGCCCTGACGCGGCGCGAAGTCGAGCTCCGTGTAGGTCACGTACGAGGTCGTCAGGGTCTCCGCGGCGTTGTCCGATGTCCGCCGGTAGTCGGCCTCGGCGAGCACGGTGAACTTGCCGGCTGACAGCATCAGGTAGGGACCAGCTCGAAGATCGAGGGTGCGACGGTCGAACTCCTGGTAGTTCTCCGTCTCCACCGCGCCCCCCGGCTCGTACCAGCCGCTGGCGCCGAAGGTGAGCATCGCCGGGCCCGGAGACAGGTTCACGTCCGCCCGGCCAGTGACGGCGGGCTTCCAGTCGGGGTTGAGTCCGCCGGTGAGTGCTGTGCCGTTGATGACCGAGAGGTATGCGTTGAGCTTGCCCGGCGTGATCCTCACCTCGACCCCGGCCTCGCGCAGGTTCGGCTCGATGCCCAGACCCTCCTCTCGGATGTAGGTGCGGTGGTTCGGCAGCTTCAGCCCGTATGCATGTACGAACTGGCCGACCTTGACGTAGCCACCGCTGTCGCCGAGCTGCTTGAGCGCGAAGGCCTCCAGGCTTCCGGAGCCCACGCCGTAGTCGACATAGAGCGAGAACGACTTCGTGACGCCGAGGGTGAGGTAGACGTCGTCCTGCATGAGGAAGGCCGAGCGCAAGCTCGGGAGCTGGAAGCTCGTCGCCTCGTCCCCGCTCTCGTCGATGATCTCCCGTGGGAAGGTCGCGATGACCGCACCTCGCACGTCGGTGCCGATGGCCAGGCTGCTGTCTCCGGCGATCCACTCGGTCTGGAGGTTCGAGGTCTTCTCGGCGTCGCCCGGATCCCAGGGGAGCTGGAACTTCGCGAAGACCTGCTTGCCGTAGGTGTTCCGCTGCCCTCCGCCGGTCGGGTTGACGTGACAGAGGCTGCAGTTGGTTCCCTGGCGCGCCGCGAAGCGCGGGATGGCCCAGGCCTCGGCCTCCAGGACCGGTCCCTGGCTCTCGAGCCGGAAGCGTCAGAGCTGGTCGAAGAACTGCTCCGGATCGCAGGTCACGTCTGTCGCCACGATGGCCGGAGAGCAGGCGACGATCAACAGCAGCACGGCCTCCAGGTAACCCGAGCCGTCCGGTGGCATCCTTCGCCGCGGAGGCCACATGTTGCTGTTGTTGCTCGCCTGCGTCGATGCTCCCGACGACCTCGTGCAGGACGAGAGCCTGCACCCATGCGCCGTCGACGCCGGTGACCAGGAGCTCCGGCTCTATGACAACGACGGAGCCCTGGTCGTCGCCTGGGACAGCGACGAGATCTGGTCCCTCGCCGTCACCAGCCCCGACGCGAAGATCGGCAGCTACGGTCGCCTCGAGTCGGGCCGGGTGTCCTGGAGCATCGCCGGCGAGGACTTCAGCGAGCTGTTGGTCTCTCCGGTCTTCTTCGGCTCGCTTCCAGCCGAGGCAGAGGACTACACTGCCTACATGGGCGGAGTGAGCGATGACCTCGACACCGAGCGCTGCTACGAGGTCCAGACCAGCGACCTCCACCACGCCGCCTTCGGGCGACGCCAGTTCCGCCTCTCCGAGCTCCCACACTGGATGAACTGAGCTGGGAGCTGCGCATCGAGGTCGGCGCGACCCACCTCGACCTGGACATCTACGAGCGCCGCGTCGAGATCCTCGCCCGGGGGCCGGGTGAGCTGACGGACGAGATCGGCCAGCTCCTACGCTTCCGGAGGCCGCTGGTCGGCGAGGTGGACCCGAAGGCTCTGCGAGCACTGCTGATGGGGGCGGAGGCCGGGGCCCTGCTCGCCCGTGTCCAGGACGGCACGGGCGTCGACATGTTGTGGAGCGGGGACCGCCTGGGCACGTGGACCGAGGACGCCTTCGAGGCTGCCTGCCTGCTGCACGAGGCCGTCGACGGGATGACAGAATAGGGTCGTGCTATTCCTGCTGGCCTGCTCGCGACCGGTCGACACCGGGGAGCCCGAGAACACCGAGATCATCGCTGCGGTGGAGCTCGTCGAGGAGGGCGTCACCACTTGCGCGGCGCCGGGGGATCGAGAGACCGAGGGCATCCTCTGGAGTCCGGACATGAGCGGTGCCTGGGAGGGCGAGCTCCCAGAGGGCTACGAGCAGACCACCCGCACCTCGCCGGGCATGGCGGTGGCCGACATCGACGGCGACGGCGGGTGGGAGCTCATCTTCTCGAACAAGACCCCCTCCTTCATCTTCACCTTTGACGAGCTCGGCGACCCGGTGGACGTGACGGATGTCCTCGGTCTGCCGCGAGAGGACTCGGGGGCCTGGGGAGCCTCGACCGTGGACCTCGACGATGACGGCGACGTCGATGTCTACATGCAGTGCCGAGGGCAGCCGGACCGCCTCTATGTGAACGAGGACGGCGCGCTCGTCGAGAGCGCCGACGAGGTCTTCGACGAGGTCCTCGACTGGGGAGCCAGCGGCTCGGCGTGGGGAGACATGGACGGTGACGGTGACCTCGATCTCTTCATCGGCACGACCGATGGCCCTGGCGGCCAGTCCTACGCGATCCCGATGGAGGGCCCACCGAACTTCATCTACGAGAACCGTGGCGACGAGGGCCTCGTCCTGCGTCCCGACCTGCTGCCCCACCAGGCCACCTACTCCTACAGCTTCGGCGCCGCCTGGATCGACCTGGATCTCGACGGGGACATGGACCTCTACCAGATCAACGACCACGGCGACGCGGCCTACGGAAACCGGGTCCTGATGAACCGCAGCGAGGAGGGCAGCCTCGACTTCGATGACATCGGCGAGTCCGGGCCCTGGTTCCGCGCCTCTGCGATGGGGCTGGGGATCGGCGACCTCAACGGTGACGACGTCCCGGACCTCTTCATGTCGGACTGGGGCCGCATGGTCCTGCTGGAGAGCGCCGGCGAGGGTCTCTGGATCGACACGACCGCCGCCCGGGGCTTCGTCGTCGACCCTGCCGACGGGCGCGAGGTGGCCTGGGGAGCTGACCTCGCCGACCTCGACAACGACGGCGACCTCGACGCGTTGTCGAGCTTCGGCGTCTCCTACGATGCGGAGAGCCGTGGCCGCGAGCAGCTCGAGAACCAACCCGACGCGCTCTGGCTCCAGGACGATGACGGGAGCTTCGTCGAGGTCGCCGACTCGTGGGACTTCACCGACCGCTCGGATGGGCGTGCGCTCGCGGTGGTCGATCTCGATGACAACGGCTGGTTGGACATCGTCAAGCGCCGCCTGGAGCTCCCGCCGCTGTTGCAGTACCAGCGCTGCGGCGAGGCCCACTGGCTGAAGATCCGCCTGGCCCAGGAGGCCCCGAACGTCAACGCCATCGGCGCCAGGGTGCGCATCGAAGCCGGCGGCAATGAGCAGTGGCGCTCGCTTCACGCCGGCGGAACGAGCCTGGGCTATGGCGCTCCGCCAGAGCTCCACTTCGGCCTCGGCGATGCCACGACGGTCGACCTCGTCGAGGTCCACTGGCCGGACGGTGCGATCTCGCGGGTCGAGGACGTGACCGCGGATCAGCGGGTCTGGCTCGCTCGGGAAGGAGCCCGGAGCGTGGCGGGCATGCCGGACTGACTCCTCAGAACTGGAAGTTCTGAGTCCCACCTGTCGATCGAGTGTACATGCGGATCGACAAAGGGCTGTACACGGTCATAGTGGCCTAAAGAGGCCTGGAGAGGCCCGTACCGTGTACAACTTCCTGCGGCTCAGCGGCTCCGCTTGAAGTTCCAGAGTCGGGGTGCTTCACTCTGGGTCCCAGGAGAGCCTTCATGACCCAACGCAGCGTTCTGAATTGGATGGCACTCGGCCTGTTGGGCCTTGTCGGTTGCCAGCAGGCCCCAGCCTACGCAGAACCCACCGGTGCTGCCTCAGGGGCACAACGAAGGGTGCTGCACCCTGTGCTACCAACCCAGCTGCCTCTCTCTCACCCCGACCGGACCCACCCTTGAACGACACTGACGACGTCGACATCCGCCCAGAACCTGCAGGTCAACGCGATACCAAGAAGAAAGAGGAACACCCCGAACGCACGTCGCACCGGACGCGGGGAGGTTTCGAGTAGCCACGTCTGCAGTCGCCAGCTCAGGCGGCCGAAGAAGCCCTGGTAGTGGGCCGCCAGGCCAGAATGGTCACCATGGCTGCTTCTTGCCATCCAATCCGGATCGATCACATAAAGGACACCGATTGCGGCCAGCGCAGTCGTGAGACCGCCGAAGAAGATCTCGAGGTCTCCATGGAAGATAGCGAGCCCCACGGTCCCAAGTGGAACGAGGACAAACAGCCCAAACAACACACCGCCTGCGATCCGGGAGCCCCTCGGGCTGAGGGCCTGGAGGCGGTTCAAAGGGTGCTCGAACGCTTGATCCTCAGGGTGATCGGGGTCTTGCATCCAACGAGTCAAGCACTTTCGACCCATGCGGTCAAAGCGACAGCACCTCGAAGGGGAAGACAGTCGGCGAATGCAGCAGCCTCTTCAGGTGGTCCACGCTCCTTGCCCGCAGTGCAACGGGCCCGCGGTCTTCCGCTGGGTCGGCGGTCGCTGGCTGGGGGCG
>MPMD02040863.1_pt1 | contig 16509 bp, 15 predicted proteins | sample 1617291 | NCBI WGS metagenome assembly MPMD02 (sample SAMN05944810, study PRJNA350692) | marine metagenome | biome: marine; feature: ODZ; material: water; isolation source: 120 m water sample filtered on 30 um supor filter | place: Pacific Ocean | collected 2012-04-09 | depth 120m m | reverse complement strand
TAAATATTAATGAAAGTTCATTATATTTAAATAATAATGACGTTCCAAAATTACTTAATAGTGGGTATTCAGTTGTAAATATTTCAGAAAGTGAAATTACTCTACAGAATAATATTTTATATTATTCAGGTAGAATATATGAAAAAATAGAAAAAGCCAAGGCTATTATAAATGATAACTCCAACTATAGCGAACAGTTAAAAACGCAGATTACCAACTTAAAAAATATTCTTCCAGAGGTAAAAACCATTGAAAATATTAATTTTAAAGGAAATGAAAACTGGATTAGAAAGCACCTTGAAAATATTTTGAACATTAAACAGAAAGAGAACACAAGAACAAGCCAGAATGAATGGTACATAGCCAACGGCTATAGTTCACCTTTTAACTACAATGAAATAACTCTTTATGAAAAATATTTGAATAATAGATCGCTTGTAAGAAGAGAAGAAAAAGAAGCAGCTATTTTATATCTGCAAAGAGTATCAGAAGCAGAAGAAAAAATAATTGAAATTAAAGAAAAACTTAAACAGTTCATACTTAACAATACCGAATTATGTACACATATAGAATATGAGTACAATAAAAAATTCAGATCATATGTTAAGCCTGATTATTTAAAAGCTAAGTATTTGATTCAGGATATTTTAGACGAAGTTAAAAGAAATAGACCTATCAACCCTAAGACTGGCAAAGTAATTGAGTTAAGGGATAATCAAATATCATGGATTATTCAGGCATATTATGAGGGTAAAGGAATAAACGCTCATGATGTCGGAGGGGGCAAAACTTTTGCATCTATAGTTTTGGCCAGACTGTTAAAAAAACGTGGTATTGCTAATAAACCACTTTTTACAGTGCCGGCAAAAACTATCAAAAAATGGGAATCAGAAATTAAAATACTATTTCCAAATGCAGAAATTATTAATTTGGGTAATCTTCCTAAAAACAAAAGAACAGAATTATTACTTAAAACAGCAAAAACAAACGCCGATTATATTTTAATATCACATGAAGGATTTAAACAGATTGAACTTGATAGCAGTTCAGAGCTTTTATATTTCGATAAAGTTGTAAAAATATTTAAGTAAAACTATTAAATGTAAATCAAGAGAAAATTAAAAATGCGACTTTGGTCAATACATCCAAAATATCTTGATACAAGAGGTCTTGTTGCTTTATGGAGGGAATCTTTACTTGCTAAAAAAGTTCTAGAAGGCAAAACTAAAGGTTACAAAAATCATCCGCAATTATACAGATTTAAACAACAGACTAATCCAGTTGAAACCATGAATTTCTATTTAAGTGAGATATATAAAGAATCCCAGCGAAGAGGCTTTAACTTTAATCCTGATAAGATAAATAAAATACCTCAAAAACAGTTTATAAAGGTTACAATCGGACAGGTCGAATATGAATTCAATCATTTATTAAAGAAACTAAGCCATAGAGATATAAAAAAGTATGATTTATTGAAAGAAATAAAAAATATAGATTTAAACCCTGTATTTAATATTATATCTGGAAATATTGAGCTTTGGGAAAAAATATAAGTTTCTCTGCTTTTTAGTGAGCGGAGCGATCAGAAAAAAGCTTAAAGGGGGTTAGCTGTTGGGGGATTTTCCCCCATAAGATAGCGAAGCGTAATAAAACCCTATGATGTTGGTTGCTGAAAATTTATTTCTCTTATTACGCTTGAGCACTTTTTCGCTTAATCGCATTAACATTTTAAACGTTTTTTTACAAAAAAAACGATAGAGCTAATACAAATAAAAAATAACCGACTACAGTTTGAGTTTGTCGAAAAGAAAGATACATTTTTTAAAATGTTTATTAAAAAAAACATTAAATAGAACACGTAAATAAGTTTTACTTTGTAAAAATCATCTCACAAGTTCGAATGAATAGTAGAGTAAAAAACAGAAAAAAACTAATGAATATTAATGAAATAAAAACAAGTATCGGCTCATTCCTTGGTCCATATTTAGGAAAGCCATACTATACTTTAATGAAGCTGTTAAGAATACAGCTAGGATTACCAATAGACTACGATGGCAATGAGGCAAATTCATATATTAAACAGTTATTAGAATCTAACAAGCCATGCATGATCGCCCGATTTGGAGAAACTGAATTAAGAACCTGTGTTGCATATATAAATAAAAAAAATGGTATTAAATTTGGAATAAAAAACTTTTTAAGAAGAGAATCTTTTACCTGGGATGAAAGAATTAAGCATAGGATGTTTGCCCTTGCGGGGTTAACACCAGCAACTCCAGAAACATTGGATTTTTTTTCAAAAAAATTAATTGAAGACATGAAACTCGTAGATATACTTGGTTCTTGGATTACTTTCGAAGAAAGAGTTCAGCCTTATCTTCCTTCTGCAAAATTTATTCCTCTCAACGACTTAGATCCATGGAAGCATAAATCACCATGGACTACTGCTTTAAAAGAAAAAAAAGTATTGGTTATTCACCCTTTTGAAAAAACAATAAAGCAGCAATACAAAAGACGAAATTTATTATTTAATAATGAATCCGTATTACCTGAATTTGAATTAATTACAATGAAGCCATTTTTTCCGCTAATGGATACCAACTATAAATATAATAGCTGGTTTGAATCATTAGATGATATGTGTAAAAAGATCAGCAAAATTAACTTTGACATAGCAATTATAGCTGCAGGTCCTTATGGTTTCCATATAGCTGCTCACATCAAAAGAACTGGGAAAAAGGCTGTGCATCTAGGCGGAGTTACTCAACTTTTGTTTGGAATTAAAGGAAAAAGGTGGGATAACACTGATGTTGAAAAAAAACTTTATAATAAGCACTGGATAAGACCTCTTGCTAGCGACACACCTAAAAATTCCCAAAAAATTGAGAATAAATGTTATTGGTAAATTAAACGAGAAAATTCATATGAACAAAAAAATATATGTTACAAAACCATCACTTCCTGAAATTAAAGAGTTAATCCCATATCTGGAAAAAATATGGAACTCAAGGATCCTAACCAACAATGGACCATTTCATCAGGAATTTGAAGAAAAACTGGCTAAATTTCTAGGAGTTAAATATGTAAGTCTTTTCTGCAATGGCACAAGTGCGCTTCAGGTAGGCCTTCAAGCATTAAGAATTACAGGAGAAGTAGTTACCACGCCATATACTTTTGCAGCCACAACACATGCTATATACTGGAATAGGTGTACTCCAGTTTTTTGTGATATTAATGAAGATGACTTTAATATTGATCCCGATAAAATAGAATCATTAATTACACCAAACACAACAGCAATACTACCAGTTCATGTCTATGGAAATCCCTGCAAAATGAAAAAAATACAAAAAATTGCCGACACATACGGATTAAAAGTTTTCTATGATGCAGCCCATGCCTTTGGAGTAGAAAAAGATAGTACATCCATTCTTAACTGGGGCGATTTATCAATGCTAAGCTTTCATGCTACAAAAGTTTTTAATACTTTTGAAGGAGGAGCTTTAATTACAAACGATAAAAAGCTAAAAGAAAGAATTGATTTTCTAAAAAATTTCGGTTTTGCTGATGAAGTAACAGTTATTGCTCCGGGAAGCAATGCTAAAATGGATGAGCTACGCTCTGCTATCGGCCTATTACAACTTAAACATATTAATAATAATATTGATAAAAGACGGATTGTTGCAAAATATTATAAAACTAAATTTAAAGAAGTTAATGGTATTCAATACCTAAAAGATTTGCCAAAAACAAGAAGTAATTATTCGTATTTCCCAATTTTAATAGACTCTATAAAATTAAACAAAACAAGAGACGAGCTTTATAACAAATTAAAATCAAATAATATTTACGCCCGGAAATATTTCTATCCTCTGATAAGCAGTTTCCCGTCCTATAACAATTTACCTTCCGCTTCAATCTCCAATCTACCGACCGCTGAACGTATAGCAAAGGGAATATTATGCCTTCCCATCCACCACGATTTAACAATTGAGGAACTAGATAAAATAATTAACCTCATCTTAGATTAAGAGTAATAAAATGAAAACTTTGTATAAAAATAACGATATTGCAATATGGGGTGCTTCTGGACATGCGAATTTTGTAAAAAATATACTAAAATTAAACGGATGGAATGTGATTGGAGTTGTAGTAGATTCTTCATATAGTTATAACAATACGTATAATAATAAACTATTGGGAGACGAAAACATATTAGATATTCTTTTCAAGCAAGGTATAAGGAATTTTGCTTTGGGATTTGGAGATTGCAAGCAAAGAGAAATAAAATCAAAATATCTAAACAAACTAGGTTTTAATATAACAACATCAATACATCCATCTGCATCTATCGCATCAAACTCAAACATTGGCAAAGGGGTAATAATCGGAGCTAATGTTACAATAGACCCCAACGTAATAATTAATAACTATTCTATTATTAATAATAACGTCTGTATTTGCCATGATTCAAAAATTGGAACATCTGTCCACATTTGCCCTGGTGTTTCAATCGCAGGAAATGTAAATATTAAAAATCGTACATGGATAGGCATTGGCAGTATAATAAAAGAAAGAATCACAATAGGTCATGATAGTTTTATTGGTGCAGGCAGCCTAGTTATAGAAGATATTCCACCAATGAAAATTGCATATGGTTCTCCCTCTACGGTTAGAAATTGATCAGATAAATTGAAGAAAAGCACAGAGAATACCGGTAAACCCCATGAAGATAAATAAAAAAACAAATCATGCAAAAACTTTTATGCGTGGTTCTATTATTTCATTAATAGGAACTGGATTATTAGGGCTTCTCAATTATTTAATCAGAAGAAAGTTATCATACTCATTAAGTTTAACTGATTTTGGTTTTATATATGGAGCCTTGTCTCTTTGCAGTATCTTCTTGGCGTACATTGACATTGGGCTCGGCCAATCAGCAATTATTCTAATGTCAAAAGCTGCAGAAAAAAAAAATAAAGCTCAGCTCAACCTCTATTATCTTCAGTATTTTATGATTAAAATATTAGCAGCATCTGTCATTTTCCTTATAATAGCTGCCACATACAACTTTTGGGTATACGACTTCTTAAAATATAACAACATAACTCCTTTTTTTATAATTTTATCTATGCTTTTTACGCATTCCATTGTTTCTGCTCCTTCATCGGTTATCACTGCATTAAAAAAATTCGGTATATTTAATATTGGACAGCTTATGTCGCCAATAATAATTCTTATCGTAATTTTAATGCTCAATCCAACCCAAAATATTAATATTTATGCTTCTGCGTTTCCTATAGCTGCACTTGTAGGATTTATATTTTTCTTCTTCTCTGCATCTCTTTTTGGTTTTTACCCAACAGCTAATAGCTATAATGCCCTGATAAAATTAGGCCCAATATTTCATCTCAGCAAATGGATTGCAATATCCACACTCGGCTTAACAACAATGTACTACATGGATTCCATGATGATAATCTGGCTGGATGGATTAAAAGCAGTAGCCCTTTATAGTATCGCACTTCCAATTATGCAGATAGCACAAAGCTTAATGGTACTACCGGCAGTATTTATCCCTATTGTCTCCGGAATGTGGCAGAGAAAAGAAGTCGATCAAATTGGTAATGCGTGCAGTATAATAACTGAAATCACTATATATGGATTTTGGCCGATTTTATTTAGCATCATACCAGCTTCAGGCTATTTGATAACATTACTGTTTCCAGCTAAATATATTGCAGCATCACATGCATTGGTTTTTCTTTTTCTAGGGAACATATTCTTTTCATTAGCCAATTTCTATATGGGAACATTGAATGCCGGTAAATATGCAAAACTCGTTGCACTAACAATTATTATTGCTTCAGCCGGAAACCTTATACTTAACTATCTTTTAATTCCGTATTTCAGTATAAACGGAGCGGCAATTGCAACTGCTACATCCTACATTCTGATTTCAGTTTGTTTATACTTTGTGCTTTATAATAAACTAACTACATTTAAAATAAATTTTAAAAGCCTTCTTTTCCCATCAATTATCGGGACGATATGCTTAATATTAACATTCATATCAACAGATATTTGGAATATGAGCTTATTGCATGCAATATCATTTGTCATTTTGACAAACTGCGTTTATTTTATCTGCTCGTACAAAAAAATTAAATACTATTATTCATTAATTATGGCCTTAATAAAATCATAACCACTAAAAAAAACTATCCACAGATTACACACTGATACGATCAGTGAAAATTAGTGTTAATCAGTGGTCAAAAAGGGTCTTCAACTACTATGTCACTATCAATTATTTTCATACATACAGGCTACAGCGATTATATGGAGTATTCTTTGCGACAAGCAAAGTATACAAATCCAGACTCTGAAATAATCCTATTAGGCGATGAATCAAATGATCGATTTGATTTTGTTACACATGTTAACATCAAAGATTACTTCACAAGTGCATCAGAATTTGCAAAAATATATAAGCATTGCTCCACCAATCCATATAAATATGAACTATTTTGTTTTCAACGCTGGTTTGCCCTATATGAATTCATAACAAAAAAACAGATAGATGAAGTATTCGTTTGTGACTCTGACGTATTAGTTTATGCTGATATAAGCAGAATATTAAAAGGAAATTATAAAAACATTGAATTTGGCTGTTTATGGCACTATCCAAACAAGGCACACAACGCCGCAATATCATTCTGGAGCAAAAAATCATTATCAGCATTCTGTAAAAATATCAACACTCTTTATACTGAATCAAGCTGTCTTAAAAAGATTGAAGCAAAATGGAAAAAGGTAAAAGAAAGTGGCATTCCAGGCAGTTTTAGCGACATGGATAGTGTAGAAGATTTTACAAATAAATATTCAGACAAAATGAATATTATAAATTTTTGCGAAACTATAAATAATTCTGTTTTTGATAATAATGTTAATGAACCATCATGTTTTCACCCTAATGAATATAAATACAGCTTTGGAGTAAAAAAAATAATATGGAAAGAAAAGATACCCTATTGTTTTAATATTAAAGAAAAGAAAAACATCAAGTTCAATTGTTTACACATGCAGGGATCTGCAAAATATCTTATATCACGTTTTTATACCGGAAAAAACTTCAAAGAAAAATCACGCCTAGACATTAAATTTTTCTTTGCCAACATTGCTGCATTCTGGTATAAAACTCTAAAAATACGCTACCGATTTGCATTTATATTTAATCGACTGCATAAAAAAATAAAATAAACATTTACCATATCATGTTTATAATCTGTGGTTGTATCTCAAGTAGTATTCAGTGCAGTAGCATCTACTAATTGACATCATTTTAAAAACACCACTTCTTCTTGCCATTTACTTTGGGATCTGCACCAAATTATCTAATAAGTTATCATTAAATATATTCTGAGTATATTTGATTTTTTGCATACTCCCTTTCATCTTCAACTCATTACATAATTCGTCATCAGACCACAACATTCCTATACACTTTGCCATATCTTTTATAGATTTGGGGTCAAAATAAAGCGCTGCATCACCACACTGCTCTGACATTGCATAAACATTTGATACTGCCATTGGGCATCCAACAGCCATGGCTTCCAAAGGGGGAATATTTGTTGGACCAAAAAAAGTTGGATATATCAAGCCTCGAGCCCTTTTATATAATTCAGGCATATATTCATCAGGCACATACCCCAAAAAAATTACATTATCTTGTAGATTCAACTCATTTATTTTTTTTAAAATATCATTATAAGCATTTTTTTTATATCCAACCAACACTAATGAAATATCTTCATACTTTTCCATAACACAAGCTATTGCTTTTAATAATTTAATATGGTTTTTATGCTCCCAAAACTGTGCAGGATAAAATATATATTTTTTCGGCAAATTTATTTGTTCATCAAAATCATCAGGAACTTCTTCATTATATATATATTCTGGAGGAATGAAAGGTAATGGAAATATTTTATCTTTATTATTTTTATATGATTCTAGAAGTTGCTGTTTCCCAATTTCGGAATCAACAAAAAGAGCCCTACAGTACTTGCACATTCGTTTAAAAACCTGCTCTCGCCAAAAATACACCAATAAAGAAGAATTTTCAGGAAACCTTTCATATCTATGCATTAAATCATGAACTATCCCTAGCGAAGAAACAGGCATTTGGTAACAAAGAAAACTTAAAGATGAAAATATCCATAAATTACAATTTTGTCTTTTTAAAAGCTCAGCATTAGAATCAAAAAAAGATGCTATTTTTTTCCAAAAGAAGACAGGAAAAAAAGTTAATGTCAAAAGAACCCCTAATAAATATGTCCATTTAGTACACCTAACAAATATTTTTTCTACATCGACAGGAAGATAATTTTCCCAAATTTTATCAGTATATACAATTACTTTATAATATTTATCTTCAGGCAATGCTAGATAGGCCTTTAATAGACTTTGAGAATACTGAAAAGCCCCCCCAATATGAGGAGTTACGCCTAAAAACAACCCTACTTTTTGCATATAAAACAAACTCCCCAAGTTTCAAAAGATGGCACTTTTCCTGTAATCCATTCTTCACTTGCAATAACTTCAATACCAATATCATTCAACAACAATTCAATTTCTGTATCGAATAAATATCTCATTTTATGGGTCTCTTTTAGTACATCTGTTTCATTTGTAATTTTATCTTCAATTGCAACTGTGTAATTTACATCTACACAGTTTTTTTGTGGATACATTACAGGCTCCGCTATTCTTGAAACACAGATCTCCTCATTTTCTAATTCCTTAATTCTTCTTTCAGGTTTTTCACTTAATACCGCAGGTCCATACCAACAATCAAAAATAAAAAAACCGCCTTTCTTAAGATGTTTATTCACTGTATTAAAAGTAGCTTTTAAATGCTGGTTTGTAACTTGGTAACTTACTACATGAAAAAGAGATAGAACGGCATCAAATATTTTATCAACTTCAAAAGTCCTTACATCTCCTTTTTCAAAAAATAATTTCGAATTATTTCTTGCTAGAAATCTCGCACGCTCTAACATATCCTCGCTAAAATCTATTCCATGAATATTATATCCATACTCTGATAGGAGACTTGCATGTTTGCCAGTGCCGCAACCTAACTCCAAAATATCCCCAAATTCAATCTTATATTTTGTTAACAAAGAAAAAATATAATCTGCCTCTTTTGGGTAATCTTTGTCTTTATATAGCAAATCATAATATTTAGCATAATTTTTAAAAACCATTTTTAGGCTCCTATTAGTATCTTTTTTAAAGCTCCAGCAACAATCATAATTTGCTCATTGGAGATCGCCAGCCCGCTAGGAATATAAAATCCTCTTCCTGCAATATATTCGGAAACAGAAAACCTTTCATTTGCAAATAATCCTTTTTTTAGAAAAACGGGTTGCTGATGAATAGGCCAGAAAAATGGACGTGTACCAATACCAAGTTTAGCAAGCTCACGGCAAACATCATCAGTTTTAAGTTTATTATCGTTCTGAATTAAAATAGAAAAAACCCAATATATATTTTCAGCATAATTAGTTTTCTCCAATGGCAAAACTATACCTTTAATGTCAGAAAGTAAAGATTGATATAAGGCTCCAATCTCCCTTTTTCTTATAATATGTTCATCTAATTTTTCAAGTTGTGCCAACCCCAAAGCTGCCTGAATATTTGTTATCCGATAATTCCAACCAATTTTTTCATGAACAAAGCGTCTTTTCCCAGGTTGAAAACATAAATTCCTATATTCCCTACAAGCACCATAAACATCCTCATCATCTGTCAATATCATACCACCTTCACCAGTAGTTATATGCTTGTTAGGATAAAAACTGAAGGTGCTAACATCTCCAAATGAACCACATTTTCTATCTTTATAGTCAAGTCCAATCGCTTCTGCAGCATCTTCAATTATTTTCAGGTTATACTTACCTGCAAGCTCTAAAACAGGATCCATATCAACTGGCAAACCATAGATATGAACAGCCATTATTGCTTTAGTTTTTTCGGTAATCTTTTCCTCAATCAAGTCAACATTCATGTTCCAAGTATCTGCACAAGAATCTACAGGAACAGGAACTGCGCCCGCTTTTATGATAGCATTCGCACAAGAAATAATGGTAAACGTTGGTAAAATAACTTCATCGCCTACACTCAATCCTAATGCTGCAACTGCAATCTCCAGAGCAGCAGTCCCATTTGACACCGCTATACCATATTTTCTACTATTATACTCTGCAAAAGATTTCTCAAAACGCTCAACAAAGGGGCCTTCAGAAGAAATCCATCCAGTATCGATACACTCATTTATATATTTTTTTTCATTACCGTCAAGTAGTGGTTCATTAACCGGTATAAAATTTTGCATAACATACAACCTTATTTTTACTGTCCTTCTATTCCCTTAAACCTGACTTTATCCTTATCTGCAGAGTAAGGTCCCTGTTTTACTTCATACATCTCTAAATCTTCAAGTACTTCAAAGCCATGTCCGCCCGCAGCCAAAAGTATGACATCTCCTTTTCCTAATACATGGCTTTCTAAGTAATTTTCTTCATCATCATAAAAATTGACCTTCAACTTTCCCGACTTTATAACAAGAACTTCCTGCGTGTATTTTACTTCACGTTTAACAAGATTGTGCCTATGTGCACTAATAATCTTTCCTTTATTGTGATTCATATAAGCCAATTGTTGAGAAAAACTATCAGGTGTAAAAAAACTTACGCCGTCCTTAGAGTAATTACTTTTTATTATAATTGCCAAAATATTGTTATTATGTCTTATTTCCTTTATCATATTACAATGCCTCCAACGATATCTAGGATTCTATTAACTTTAAAATTACTACCATTTCTACAATTTTTCCACAGACTCTTCAATATTTAAAGTAAGATATAAATACATCTCAACTCCATATCCTAAAAGTATTTTCAAAGCTATAGATATCCACAATTTGATAAACTTTCCCCATCAACTAGTGCAACATTGAATTATTTTTGGTATACTACGATATGAACTTAAACTCGGGAGTTTGTATGGATAAAAAGTATATCATAGATTTATCACAAGATGAACACAAATTTTTACTTGACATTGTTTCTAACGGCAGAAATTCAGCTAAGAAGATTCAGCATTCCAATATACTGCTTAAAGCAGATTTAAGAGAGGGATGGATAGATAAAAAAATAGCCGAAGCATTTGGCACAACTATAAGAACGGTTCAGCGGATTCGAAAAGAGTTTGTTGATGAAGGAATTGAAATAGCTATAAACCGTAAGAAACACTCAAGATATAAACCTAGAAAATTTGATGGGGAAATGGAAGCTGTTTTAGTGGCTGAAGCTTGCAGCTCAGCACCTGAAGGTTACAGTAGCTGGACCCTAAGCTTACTTAAGGAAAGAATAATTGAGCTTAATATTGTTGATTCAGTATCTAGAGAAACAATTAGGCAGACTTTAAAAAAAATGAAATTAAACCTTGGCAAAAAGTAGAATGGTGTATTCCAGCAAAGTCCAGTTCGGAATTTGCTTGTAACATGGAAGATGTTCTTAGTGTATATAAAAGACCTTATGATAAGCGTTTTCCGCAAGTTTGCGTTGATGAAATGAGTAAACAATTAGTAGCAGAAGTTAGGAACACAATACCACCTAGACCTGGTACTTCTGAGCGTTATGATACAGAATATAAGCGAAATGGAACCGCAAATATTTTTATGGCTTTTGAGCCAGCAACAGGTAAACGCTCATTAAAAGTAACCGATCATAGAAAAAAAGTTGATTGGGCAGTTTTCATGAGACATTTGGTTGATGATGTTTATAATGATGCAGAAAAAATCATTATTGTTATGGATAACCTGAATACTCATAACTGTTCTTCTTTATATGAAGCTTTTAATCCAAAAGAAGCAAAAAGAATCATGGCCAAGCTTGAAATACATTATACTCCAAAGCATGGAAGCTGGCTCAATATGGCAGAACTTGAACTCAGCCACTTAAGTCGCCAATGCCTTAACAGGCGCATAGCCGATAAGAATATATTAATAAATGAAACCAGTGCCTGGGAAACGAAACGAAACAGTAGAGAAGTAAAAGTGAACTGGCAGTTTACCTGCGAGGATGCTAGGGTGAAATTGAAAAAACTGTATCCAGAATATGTGATAGAATAAAATGGACTATGCACTAGCAGGTATCTACTTTATCCAACAACCCTGCTAGATGTTGAAAATATTCATTTTTCAAAGAGAATCCAAGTCTGAACTGCAATATATTATATTCTTCAAAAGAAGCAATAACACTTTAAGGATGATGAAGGATCCGAAATTGTCCGATTTGTAAATGTAAACAGTTAAAAAAAAATACATTTTTGAAATATCAAGCATTCCAGCTCGCCCATTTTCGTATGATCTAATAACATTCGTATTTCTGTATTTTACCATATTAGGCAACGTCTTTCAAAGACTATACCTAACCACAAAGTAGTATTAAGATAAACCCAAAAAGGCGCGTAAAAACCGTAATAGATATCTTCTATTAAGCCTATCCTCTTTTACAGCTTTTTTCAATAATTTCATATACTTCGGCTTATCACTTTTCTCAATAGCCAGCTTCGCCATATCAAAATAACATTTTCCCAATCTTTTTTTGAGACACTTTCTTTGAGCTGCTGTTAAGTTCTCAACAGATAACCAATAAGTATATATTCTTTCCAGTTCATAAGGGTATTTTGCTTTTGAAGCTGATGAACGGCTAGTATTACTTGTATGCAGCCTATAAAGCATTAATGGTTCCGACAAACAATACGGTTTTGCATTATATGCTAAACGTAGATGAAATTCTAGATCATCAGCTAACGTAAATGTTGTATTATAGCCTCCAGCTTTATTCCACAAGCTTCTCCTGATAAGCAGAGTTGAAGTATAAATATAACTTTTTTTAAGTAATGAGGCAAAAACATCTCTAGAATCAATCTTTTGTGATAATGTTTTTATTTCTCCTTCTTTTTTGTTAAACCGGGTAAAGCCGGTAAAAACAAAACCTATTTCACCATTTTCATCAAGTATTTTCACCTGTTTTTCAAGCTTATCCGGTTCCCACAAATCATCATGATCGCAAAACGCTATATATTCACCTGATGCTTTTTCTACACAAGCATTTTTTGCGCCGGCAATTCCCTGATTTTTTTGTTTGAAAGCCTTAACAGGTTCTTGGAATGCAGAAACCAACTCCCATGTAGATTCATCAGGTGAACCATCATCAATTATAATTATTTCAAAATCTTTATATGTCTGATTCAATATACTACGAACTGTTTCCTGTATATACGTTGTATTATTATATACAGGAATACAAACTGAAACTTTTGGTCTTGTTTTTTTCATTTTATTACATTCTCAACTAATTTATTCTTCTGAAACATGGTAATCTGCTTTTTCTACCATGTAGGACATATAGGACTTGTAGAAAACATTTAAAAGGTGCCACAGACTAACTCAGGCAGCATTACTAAAACCACTAATATACACTAATTTTTAATGAGCAATCTGCTCATTAAAATATTTTATTTATTCGTGCCAATTGGTATAATTCGTGGCTAAAAAAACGGTTTTAAAATTTACAATCTATACAGGATTCGATCAAGCTTTAGAGGTTCGAATAGTTAATTCAAACTCGAAACAATTGAGAAAAACTCTAAAAATACATGCCCTTGGGTATACATTTCTACATGGTAAACATTCTTAGTTTGTATAATTCAAATTTAACATCCAAAACCCAAAACTCAACCCCATCTTCTACTCCAGTCTATAAGTATTATATTTAAAAATATGTTAAAAACGGAATTCCCGATAATAAAATAGGAAGTAATTTTATAACAGGCATTCCGCACATAATATTTGAAGTTTTTTGTATTTAAAAATCGGTAATTTTTAAATATCATGTATATCTTAGTATTGCTTTTAAAAATATCAATTGGAGCTTTGGAGATATATGGATATAACTGAATTAGATATTTCGACTAAAAACTTGGATCACCTGGGAGTTGTTTCCGGTATAATAGATGAACTTGGTATTGTAGAAAAAATAGACAGTCTTATTCCCATCTCAGACTTAAGTAAACTCAGTATCGGCAATCGAGTTAAGGGGATGATTTTAAGCGGCTTAGGATTTACAAATTACAGATTGTATATGTCAGAACATTTTTTTAAAAACAAGCCTGTAAGCCGATTGTTTGACGATACTGTTGAAGCAGAACATTTTAACGATGACGCGTTAGGCAGATGTCTCGATAAAATACATGAATATGGAAGCAGCGCATTTTATGCTCAAATAGCATTTGCTGTAGCGAAAGAAAAAGGTCTTCTGGAAAACGGATACCGCCATGACAGCACTAGTCTATCTGTTTCTGGAGACTATGAAGAATGCGATGAAGACTCCATAAATATAACGCATGGCTATTCTAAAGATCATCGTTTTGATCTTAAACAAATAACGCTTATGCTTACAATGTCTTTAAGTAACAGTTTTCCTCTATGGATTTCGGCATTGGATGGCAACGCGAATGATAAGAAGTCTTTCCATGAAGTAGATAAAAAATTCAGAGCATTCAGAAAACAGTTAAAACAAAGCAGTGATCCACTCATTGTAGGTGATAGTGCTTTATACAGTAGTGAGCTTTTAAAACGTTCAACAGAAGATATTGACCTTTATTGGCTTACACGTGTTCCTGAGAGTATAGCAGATGCTAAAAAACTGGTCATGGCCGACGAAGCTGATATCAATTGGATATCACTTAACGATGACTATAAGGTTACAAATCATTCTATTGAGAGACAAAGTGTCAAACAGCGTTGGCAGCTTGTTTTTTCAGAAAAAGCTTATGTGAAGGAATGTAAAACATTTCATAAGCGTCTTCCTAAATTGAAAGAGAAATGTGAGGCAGAATTAAAAAAACTTAAAATCTTTGCATGTGAAACGGATGCACATTAAATTAATCCAAATTGTTCATTTATTGTAAACATATTACCTAGCAGAAGTTCAGCAAGAAGGGTAGAGAAAAAAGAGAAGAAAACGATAAAAATTATATTCTATTGAGATGAAAATTATGTACAAGTGGCGCACATCGTCCGCTTCACTCCGCGCATAATATTTTTTCATGATACAAAATATCACCTGCAGGATTAAAATCACTCTCTGTTTTACTTTTTTTTAAAAGAATATCATTTAAGGCATTTGTGAAGCCTTCATAGAATATACCCAGCTTCGGGTGCCACATTTCCCACAAAATCATTTCTGAATCACAATATGGGCATTTTAAAGGGTCTATTCCTGTAGACTGCTGATAACATTTCCGGTAACTTGGACCGGGTATATTTTTACTGAAGTTTTTTATAACTTTTCCTATTTTTAAGCAGAAATCAATAAACTTCTGCCTGTATTTCATGTATACTGCCCCAGCTTGAATTCCATAATGCTTTATAGAGTTAATCCCCTTTGGCATAACATGCTGTATTATTCTTTCTATGAAGACTAATACCGGAACTGTTTCGTATTCAACTCTATCTGTTTTATGTGCTTTGTAATGATACGTTACTTTCACACCGTCATAATCATCTATCCTGTTCACCGAGATTGGAGGTGCTACAACGTATTTTGCCAAATAACGGGCAAGACCTCTAAAGTCAACTGGCACAACTTTTTCATCAATATAAGCTACAAATCCATTGGGATAATCATCCTTGCAACATTGGATATACAAATGACTTAATCCACCCAGAACATCCTCAAGCAGCTTTAGGAGATACTTCTGCCACATTTTATGCAGTAATTCATATGGAAAGAATTTAATCTCTTTGAAATTATCATATTCATCAAATCCTCCGCTTGTTGCAATAATATGAAGATGAACATTGTAGCTACCGCTTCTTCCATGTGTCTGTATAACAATGATATAGCCACCTTTTATTTTCTTTCGTACGATTTTAGAAAATAATGCATTAAGGCAATCGGCACCATACTTAGGTAATTTTTTGAGCAAATCATTGAAACTCCAAAATAGGTTTCGCAACACTTCAGGAACAGTTAAAACGGTATGCCTATACATCATACCCGGATTTAAAAGTTTACTGACTGAACAAACCCAACTATCTACTTTTTTCTTTGCACAGCTCAAGCATAGATAACTCTTGCAGGTCATTGCTACCGTTCTGTTTCCTTTTCCACAATGGCTACACCGATAATGTGCATAACCCATTTTTTGGGGGTTTCGGCAATTTTGGAGTTTATAGATCAGCTCATCATAATACGATGTATCATACCAAGGGTATTCTTTTTTGAAATCTACCCAATGATCTCTTAAAATTTTTTTATATACATTATCTGAAGCATCTGCATTAAAAATCATGATGCTAAAAATAGCTCATTTCTAAGTTATTAACAGGCTGCAGCCTCGAAAAAAAGAAATTTCCTATACTAT
>MPMD02230481.1_pt1 | contig 16512 bp, 11 predicted proteins | sample 1617291 | NCBI WGS metagenome assembly MPMD02 (sample SAMN05944810, study PRJNA350692) | marine metagenome | biome: marine; feature: ODZ; material: water; isolation source: 120 m water sample filtered on 30 um supor filter | place: Pacific Ocean | collected 2012-04-09 | depth 120m m | reverse complement strand
CGCGACATCCATCACAACGCTCTTTAATCGCCTGGCCGCTTCCATGGCACGAAGGACAGGTAGTTTGCATCCGAAGGATCCCGCTCGATTGGATCACCTGCCCCTGACCACCACAGTAATTGCAGGATTCCATGGCGGTTCCATTTTGAGCACCATTGCCACCACAGTCGTCGCATCTCCGCTGTCGAGTAAACTCGATCGTCTGTCGCACACCACGGGCGGCTTCAAGAAGGTCTATCGTTATTTCACATTGAATGTTTGCCCCGCGGCGAACCCGGCGACCTCTCTGCCCACCGCCGAACATATCGCCAAAAATACCACCCCCAAAAACATCGCCAAACGCTTCAAAGATATCGCCAATGTCTTGGAAGCCTGTCCCTCCCTCCAGACCCGCATGGCCGTACCGGTCATAGCGCGTGCGCTTTTCGCTATCACTGAGAACCTCAAAGGCTTCGGCGGCTTCCTTAAACCGTACAATCGCCTCTTCATCGCCCGGTTTTTTATCGGGGTGGTATTGGATCGCCAGCTTGCGGTATGCGACCGCAATTTCGTTCGATGTGGCCGAACGGGACACCTCGAGGACTTCGTAATAGCAGCGCTTCTCGGTCATGCTCATAACAAATTATAGGCCGCTGGACCAAATAGAGCCTATGTCAGTTCTGGTTGAACAACAGACTGTTTTTGAACGATTCCAACAACAGGGGCCACTTCCGGCGGAGCAGAAATGGCCCATGCTTACACTTTAGTTTTCGGTAATCGGATATTCCAAAACACTCAGAGTATCCTGCACGCGTCCGTATCTTTGGCGAGGGTCACGCAATCGCACCCTCGACCCGCTTCTTGTCACTGTCATCCTCGTCAAAATTGGTTACCAAAGCCTCGGTGGTAAGCATCAAAGCAGAAATGCTTGCGGCGTTAGCCAGCGCGGTACGGACAACCTTGACTGGATCGATAATGCCCGCCTCGAACATATCCCCGTAGTCTCCAACTTTGGCATCGTAACCTATGTTCGCCGATCTCTGTGTCACTTCATCCACAACGACCGAACCGTCGATACCGCCATTGTCCGCGATCTGTCGCAGCGGCGCTGAAAGGGCCGTGAGGATAATATCGACACCAATTTTTTCATCCCCTTTTGCTTTACTGCGTACTGCTTCTACAGCTTCGCAACATCGCAATAATGCTACACCACCACCCGGAAGGATACCCTCCTCGACAGCTGCCCGCGTAGCGTGCAGCGCATCTTCTACCCGCGCCTTTTTCTGCTTCATTTCCACTTCGGTATCAGCACCTACCGAAACCACCGCCACGCCGCCTGTCAGCTTGGCCATCCGCTCCTGAAGTTTTTCGCGATCATAATCGCTACTCGAGGCCTCGATTTGATTGCGGAGTTGGGCAATACGCTTTTTGACTTCTTCCTGTTTTCCGGCTCCACGTACGATTGTGGTATTGCTCTTGTCAACCGTGATCTGTTTGGCACGGCCCAACTGCTCGAGTTCCATATTTTCAAGTTTAATCCCGAGGTCCTCGCTGATGAGCGTGCCTCCCGTGAGGATCGCGATGTCGCTGAGCATCGCCTTGCGACGATCGCCAAATCCTGGAGCTTTCACGGCACAGACATTGAGGACGCCACGCAACTTGTTTACCACCAAAGCAGCCAGCGCCTCGCCCTCGACATCCTCCGAGATAATCAACAATGGCTTGCCCGATTGGGCGGCTTTTTCGAGAACCGGAACCAGTTCCCTAAGATTGCTGATTTTCTTTTCAAAAATCAAAATCAGGGCATCCTCAAGCACGCAGTCCCGTTCCGCGGGCCGCGTGATGAAATAGGGTGAAACATACCCTTTGTCAAATTGCATGCCATCGACATATTCCACCGTCATGTCGGCTGTTTTGCCTTCTTCAACGGTAATCACACCATCTTGTCCAATCTTATGCAGAGCTTCGGCCAACAATTCGCCGATAACCATGTCGTTGTTGGCACTGATTGCCCCGACGTTGGCCACATCCTGCTTGTTATTCACCGGACGGGCAAGGTCGTGGAGATTTTCCACCGTAGCCTCCACCGCTTTTTCAATACCCCGCCGAACCGCCATCGGATTACTGCCGGCAACAACATTACGGAGGCCTTCTTTAAAAATAGCGCGGGCCAGCACTGTGGCAGTCGTTGTTCCATCACCAGCCAGGTCGGAGGTTTTGCTGGCCACTTCGTTGACCAGCTTGGCTCCCATATTCTCAAACGGGTCCTCCAGTTCGACTTCCTTGCTGACGGTTACCCCATCCTTGGTAACTGTTGGGCCGCCAAAAGACTTGTCAATAACAACGTTTTTTCCAGTTGGACCCATCGTGATTGCAACGGCATCCGCCAGCTTTTCGACACCCTTGAGCATCTTTGCGCGGGCCTGATCTTCAAACATCAATTGCTTAGCTGCCACGGGAACAGTTCCTTATTTTGTAATCGTTGATTTTTTGTGCTTGTTGATTTTTTGTGCTTGTTGATTTTTTGTGCTTGTTGATTTTTTGTGCTTGTTGATTTATAGAGAAGAATAGTTTTCAGTCGACAACTTTGGCAAGAATATCTCCTTCTCGGAGAATTTTGACTTCACGACCGTTGAGCTCCTGGTCAACACCGCCATACTTTCCAAAGTAGACATGATCGCCAATGGCAACGGACAGTTCGCCTCGATTGCCACTCTCGAGCAAGCGACCGGGACCAACCGCGACAACAGTACCGAGCTGTGGTTTTTCCTGAGCAGAGTCCGGCAAGACAATTCCGCCTGCCGTTGTTTCTTCTGCGTCAACCAATTCGACAACAACTCGATCATCAAGTGGCCGGAGTTTTTCTTTCGCCATCACATTTTCCTTTATCACAAACAGGGAATGTTTTACTTGGAAATCAACGTATACAAGCGGCCGACTACATCATGCCGGGCATACCGCCCATGCCACCCATGCCACCCATGCCGGGCATGCCACCACCCATGCCGGGCATGCCACCACCCATACCACCCATGCCGGGCATACCACCGCCCATGCCATGATCGTGGTGATCGCCAGCGGCCTCATCCGCTGGCTCTGGGATATCGGTGATCAGCGTTTCTGTCGTGAGAAGCAGTGCCGCCACACTCGCCGCATTTTGAAGCGCGCTGCGGACGACCTTGGCCGGATCAATAATGCCCGCCTCGACCAAATCACAATATTTGCTCTTGTCGGCGTCAAAACCCTCTGTTTTGCTCTTGAGCTTCAGGACACGATTGACAACAACCGCACCATCGTGCCCGGCGTTCTCAGCAATACAGCGAAGTGGATAATCCAGAACATTGCGAATGATGGTAGCGCCACGCGCTTCATCACCCGAAAGAGCCAGTTTGTCGAGGGCTTTGGCAGATCGTATTAACGTAACCCCGCCACCCGGCACAATGCCCTCTTCAAGGGCGGCGGCGGTGGCACTTTTTGCATCTTCGAGCAGTGCTTTGCGTTCCTTCATTTCGGTTTCCGTCGCAGCACCGCAGTTAATCTGCGCTACGCCACCGGCGAGCTTGGCAAGTCGTTCCTGCAGTTTCTCCTGATCGTAATCGCTGTCGGTCGTTTCAATCTCTCGACGAATCTGATCGACACGGCCTTGAATATCTGTCTTCTTTCCACCGCCACCCACCATCGTCGTCTCATCTGTAGAGATCGTCACTTTTTTCGTTCGGCCCAGATCAGATAGCTTAACCGCATCGAGAGAAATTCCCAGATCTTTGAAAACTGCGGTGCCGCCGGTCAACACGGCAAGATCGCCGAGCATTGCCTTGCGCCGATCGCCGTACCCGGGTGCTTTCACCGCGCAGACATTGAGAATACCTCGCATTTTATTGACGACAAGCGTGGCTAGCGCCTCACCATCCACATCCTCGGCAATGATTAATAGAGGTTTATTTTCCTTGCTGACAGCCTCAAGAATCGGAACCAAGTTTTTGGCATTGGATATTTTTTCTTCGTAGATCAACACCAGGCAGTTTTCGAGTTCGACCAACTGCCTGTCGGTATCGGTGACAAAATGAGGCGAGAGATAGCCGCGATCGAATTGCATTCCTTCAACAACCTCAACGGTCGTCTCTGCCGATCGGCCCTCCTCAACAGTAATGACCCCATTTTTTCCAACCTTTAAAAAGGCATCGGCCAATACTGCTCCGATTGCGGGATCATTATTGCCCGCGATTGTGGCGACCTGAGTGATTTCTTTTTTGTTTTTCTCATCGATCTTACTCGCCATTTTCAAAATGGCATCGCACACCACTGCCGTCGCCTTACCAATCCCTCGCGAGAGCGCCATAGGATCCGCCCCGGCGGCGATCATCTTAAGCCCTTCCTTATAAATCCCCTCAGTGAGTACTGTCGCGGTAGTCGTACCATCACCGGCGACATCATTGGTCTTGGTGGCGGCTTCCTTCACTAACTGAACTGCAAGATTTTCGTTGGGATCTTCCAGTTCAACATCCTCAGCAACAGTGACGCCATCTTTAGTGATTTTTGGTGACCCCCAGCCTTTGTCGAGTACGGCATTGCGACCTCGGGGGCCAAGGGTACTACGAACAGCCTTGGTCAGTTTGGTTACACCGTCGGCCAGCGGTTGTCGCGCTGCGTCGTCGAAGACCATTTTCTTTGCCACGATCGGGTTCCTCCTCAACGGAATAGGTAACAATGAGTCTATAAAAAATGGCGGGTTAGTTTTTCGAGGGCAAAAAATGTCCGTGCAAAAAATGTCCAAACGTCCCGGCAGGTCGCCAAAGAGAGCCCTCGACCGGTGGACAACCGGTCCCACTTTATCCCCGCCTTTTTGGCAGACAGGAGCGGTATAGCCACACTATGTAATGCAACGTCGATGCCAACCGAGAACTTATTTTCTAAGTTGCTATTATTTAAGGGTTTGAGACCGGAACGGATCCTGTGCGATTGTGCGGCGGTCGCGGGAAAACGGCACCGCCATGCCATTTTGGCAGCTTTTGTCGGGCTGCGAATCGATGCGGGCTGCGGCTAGAGAATAAACGTATCGTCCGCAGCGAGCGAGATCGCGAAGCTGGCCAAAAGGTCTGCCGCACGATCAATGTCCTCAAGAGAAATCGTCTCGACGGCACTGTGCATGTAGCGATTGGGAATACTCACCAGCGCCGTCGCCACGCCACTGCGGGTCACCTGTAGCGAGTTGGCATCGGTTGGCGTCGCGCGACCAATCGCCCCAAGTTGATAGGCAATCTTTTGCTCCTGAGCAACACCGATCAGGCGGTCGACGACCGCTGGGCTATTATTTGGTCCGCGATAGATGACCGGGCCACCTCCAAGTTTTACATCTCCCTCGGTCTTCTTATCGATGGTGGGACAATCTGTGGCATGGGTCACATCCACTGCGATTCCAACCTGAGGGTCAATTCCATAGGCACTGGTCCGCGCGCCGCGAAGGCCAATCTCCTCCTGCACGGTTGAGACCGAGTACAGCGAGCAGCCAAGCTTCGCCGAATCAACTCGCCGCAATGCCTCCATCACCACCCAAAGGCCCGTTTTGTTATCCATGGCCGGTGAATTTGCCAACCCACCAGCCATCGACTGAAAAGCCAATTCGAACGTGACCGAGTCTCCAATCCGCACTTGAGCAGCGGCTTGCTCCTGATCCTTGGCGCCGATATCAATCCAGAGATCTTTAATTTTAGGTACCTGTTTGCGCTCTTCCTCACTGAGCAGATGAATCGGCTTTCGCGCAATGACGCCTGCAATAGGTCCACCGGCAGCCCAAACCGTCAAACGCTGTCCGATCAATTGCACAGGATCCCATCCACCAATCGGTTGCACGTAGAGAAAACCATCGTCGTCGATATACGAGACAATCAAACCAATCTGGTCACAATGTCCGGCAAACATCACACGCAGGGGGGTCCCCGGATTTTTGACTGCAATCACATTGCCGTGGGTATCGGTACGGACCTCATCCGAAAATGGTTGAGCATATTTACGAACAACTTCCTGCACCGGTTGCTCATAGCCAGACGGACTGGGTGTTTCAAGAATGTTTTTAAAAAAGCCGAGAGCTTCGTCCGTCATAATCCATGGTCCTTCCGTTTTAATAGCCAAAGTCATCCCCAGAGACAATGTACGGTCCACCCAAGCAGCAGACAATGCGGTAGCGAGGTGTTGTGCTTGACGGATTACGCAGGCCGAATCTAGGATGGGAGGCTGGTTTCTCATTTAGGAATTGCCGGATCATGGAAAAAACAAAAGTTGCCATTGTCGGAATGGGTACAGTCGGCACGGGCGTTGCACGCCTTTTGCTCGACTATGGGGATCGCACTGCGCGGCACGCCGGCCGGATACTATGGCTGGAAAAGGTGGTGGTCCGTGACCTTTCCAAGGCCCGTGACATGGAAATACCGGAAGGGGTCCTGACGGACGACCTTGCGGAGGTGACCGAACATCCAGATATCGGTTGCGTTGTCCAGGTTATCGGCGGGCTGGAGCCGGCACGCTCCATCATGATCCGGCTGTTGGAGAGCGGTAAGGATGTGGTGACCGCCAACAAAGCACTGCTCGCAGAACATGGTCCCGAGCTTTTTGATCGAGCCCGACAACTGGGCAGGGCCATTGCCTTTGATGCCGCGGTCGCGGGAGGAATCCCGATCGTCACCAATATTAGCCAATGTCTTTCGGCCAATGGAATTCAGTCGATCCATGGAATTCTCAATGGAACCTGTAATTTTGTCATTTCCCAGATGGATGAGCTGGGGACCGATTATCAGGAGGCTGTTCGCGAAGCGCAGCGATGCGGGTATGCCGAAGCCGATCCGACGACCGATGTCGACGGAAGCGATGCGGCACAAAAACTGGCTCTGCTGTCCCACTTGGCATTTGGAGCACGGGTTCACTGGAAAGATATTCCTCGCAAGGGCATCGAACTGTTGGGACCGGAAGACTTGCGGTTTGCTCGCGAACTTGGCTACCGGGTAAAGCTTCTAGCGGTGGCACAATTAGTCCAGGATGAGCTTGAGTTGCATGTAGGTCCACAGTTGGTGCGGAGCGATTCGCCACTGGCAGATGTTGGCAGCGCGTACAACGCAATTCGGGTTGTCGGTGATGCCATAGGACGCGCTTGGTTTCATGGTATGGGTGCCGGGCAGATGCCGACGGCCTCTGCGATTGTCGCTGACCTCATCGATATGGTCGTCGGCCGCACGGCAATTACTTTTCGCACCCTGGAATTGTGGTCTGAACAACCCGCTCGCGTCATGCCCCGAGACTCAGGTACTGCCTCCGGTCGTTATTATCTCCGTTTTACCGCCAGGGATCATCCGGGGGTGTTGGCGGAGATTACAGGGACGCTGGGACGCCATGGTATTTCGATTGCATCATTCATCCAGCATGAAAGTGAGGGGCAACTTGGAGACAACGTGCCGCTTGTAATTATGACCCACGAGAGTACCGAAGGAGCCACACAAAGGGCGTTTAATGAAATCTGCGAAATGGAAATGATCGATGGCCCCTCGGTGCGAATGAGAGTTCTTGATTAAGACGGCCCGCATTAGCGGAGTTCTGCAAACCCATGCTGCCCCTAATTCCATGAAATATGTGATCGTGATTCCTGATGGCTGTGCTGATGAGCCGCAAAATTCTCTCGATGGCAAAACACCTTTGGAAGCTGCGTGCGTTCCGGCAATGGATCGCATCGCCAGCTTGGGAATGGTCGGGCGCAGCAACAACGTCCCCGACACCCTGCCGGCCGGCTCAGCGGTCGCCAATATGAGCCTGTTGGGCTACGATCCGGAGCAATATTTTACAGGACGAGCACCTTTGGAGGCGGCGGCGGGTGGCACCGAACTCGGCGAACATGATTGGGCGATCCGCTGTAATCTGGTCACCATCGAAGATCAGATTATGCGCGATTTTACGGCAGGCCATGTTTCCACGGTGGAAGCAACATCGCTTTTAAGTTCGCTAAAGAACCATCTTCAAGTCCCCCAGCTCCAATGGGTTCCCGGTGTGGGCTATCGGAATCTGCTCATCTACAGGGGCGCATCGGATGAGGTACCGTTCAGCAAGGATACTGTTACCACCCCACCCCATGACCTGACCGACAAAGAAGTTCTCAACTACTACCCACGAGGCCCTGGCAGTGATCGTCTCAACAGCCTGATGTGTCAAAGCATCGATGTTTTTCGTGATCACGAAGTGAATCTTGCCCGTCGCCGCACAGGCAAACTCCCCGTCACAAACATTTGGCTTTGGGGCCAGGGCAGCCGGCCAGCATTGACATCTTTTGCGGATCGTTTTGGCATTACAGGCACCATGATCACCGCGGTGGACCTGCTGCGAGGTTTAGCGGCGGTGATTGACTGGAACATCCTTGAGGTTCCGGGGGCAACAGGCTACACCGATACCGACTATGCCGCCAAAGGCCAGGCTGCCATCAACGCCCTCGCCACAACCGATCTCATTTGCGTTCATATCGAAGCGACAGATGAGGCCTCGCACGAAGGAGATGTGGGTGCAAAAATCGAGGCTCTCGAGCAAATCGATGAGAAAATTGTGGCGCCTCTTTTCCAGGCCTTGCAGGAAACGGACAAGTATCGCATTTTGGTGACTCCGGATCACCCGACCCCCGTGCGCACCAAAACACATAGCCATGGATTCGTGCCACTTGCGATCGCGGGAACTCAAATCGAGGCGGATACCAATACCCACTACGACGAACGGACCGCCGGAATGTCAGAACTCGCTTTTGACGAAGGGCACCGACTCATGGAGTTTTTCCTGGGCAACTAGTCCGGAGAGTCTATTTTTATCATGACGATCATCGTACAAAAATTTGGCGGTACCAGCGTTGCCGACAGCGAAAAGATTCTCTCGGCAGCCCGCAGGGCTGTTGCCGCGCAACAGCAGGGCAACCAGATCGTTGTGGTCGTCAGTGCCATGGGGAAAAATACGGATATGCTGGTCGATCTGGCGGGCCAGATCCATTCTCGTCCACCTGCACGCGAAATGGATATGCTGCTTTCCACGGGAGAACAGGTAAGTGTCGCGCTGATGGCGATGGCCATTGATTCATTAGGGTCACAGGCAGTCAGCCTGACCGGGGCGCAGATCGGCATAAAAACTGATAGCTCCCACACCAAGGCGCGGATCTTGTCGATTTCGACCGATCGGCTACACACATTACTTGACAATGGCAACATCGTCATTGCTGCCGGGTTTCAAGGTATTGATGAAGATTTCAACATTACCACCCTCGGCCGGGGCGGGAGTGACCTTACCGCGGTTGCACTTGCGGCGGTGCTTGGCGCCGAAGCGTGTGAAATTTACACCGATGTGACAGGCGTTTATACCACCGATCCAAGAATCTTGCCGGAAGCACGCAAAGTTGAGCAGATAAGCTACGACGAAATGCTGGAACTTGCGAGCCTTGGTGCGGGAGTACTGCATAGTCGCTCCGTCGAATTTGCCAAAAGATACAACGTTCCTATCCACGTCCGCCATAGTTTTTCCGATCAAGTCGGAACGCTGGTTGTTTCCGATCCGGAATCTCCCAATCAGGCCGTTGGAGGCGCGGCGGTTACGAAGAACGAAGCGCTCGTATCGGTAAAAGATGTCCCGGACTGCCCCGGAACCAGCTTGGCAATTTTTTCTGGGGTTGCCCAGGAGCATATTGCCATGGACATGATAATTCAGAATGTCGGTGAAGATGGAAAAGCAAATATTTCTTTTACCGTGCTGGAAGATGATTTGCCCACGACTCGTGACGCGATTGAAAGAGCGCTTCAAGAACTTGGTAGTGGACATATCGAAGTCGGTACCGGCGTGGCTAAGGTTTCTGTCGTGGGACTCGGGATGGCGCAACAGATTGGTGTTGCAGACCGCATGTTCCGCACGCTCGCCAATGCAGGCATCAATATTTCGATGATTACAACGAGTGAAATCAAAATCTCGGTCCTCGTGGAGCATGAACAGGCGCAGGAAGCATTGCGGGCAATCCATGCTGCCTTTGAACTCGAAAAACCGCCCGAGGAGACGTTTTCAGGCGAGATAAAGCAGCGCGGTGATTCCGACGCACTGCGCGTTTTCACCGACTTGGCGGGCATGGAGGGTCTCTGCGTCGATGGTATTTTGCTCGACAACAACCAGGCGCGCATTACGATCAGCCATATTCCTGATGAGCCGGGAATCGCTGCTCGAACCTTTGAAAAAGTGGCCGGCGAGGGGATTTTTGTCGATATGATCGTACAAAGCTATAGCACAGGTGGTAAGGCAGATTTGAGCTTTACGGTGCCGCGGGACCATCTGACAAAGGCGGTTGAAGTCGCCCAACAACTGGCCAACGAGATGGATTGTGGCATGGTTACCAGTTGTCCTCAGGTCGCAAAATTATCCGTATCGGGCATCGGGCTTCGAAGCCATACCGGTGTCGCGATTCGTATTTTTCAGGCAATGGCCACGGCGGAAATCAATATCGAGATGGTTAACACCAGTGAAGTCCGGGTGAATGTCGTGATCGCCGGAGATTGTGGCGAGGAAGGCCTCGATTGTCTTCAAGAAGCGTTTGCCGATGTACTCATGCGCTGAGTCTTTTGCGGCGTTCATCACCCGCTTACCGATCAGTCGCTATACGTCGAAGTCGCCCAAACTGTCCTGAAGGACTTCTTCGTTGACATAAATTGGCAGCGGAGGGTCACAGCGAACGGCCAAAGCGATGGCATCGGAGGGTCGCGCGTCGATCTCGATCAATTCCTTTTCATGGCGAACCCGCAATAGCGCATAGTAGGTATGTTTTCGCAACTCACTAATGATGACATCCTGAAATTCCCCACCCAGAGTTTCGACCACATTTACCAAAAGGTCGTGCGTATGCGGTCGAGCTGGCTCAATTTCTTTGACGCGCCTACAGATACTGACCGCCTCGGGTTCACCAATCAAAATTGGAAACGTTCTCTTGCCGTCGACTTCACGAAGATAAATGACTTGTTGGTCATTGATATCGTTGAGAACGATCCGTGAAAGTTTCATTTGCATGGGCATTGGTTCGGCCTTTCCGGGGGGTCGGTAGAGATTTAATGCACTGCATTCTTTTCTGCATTTTTTTGTGATGCAATGGGACAACATTACCCAGACAGACTCCATTGTACGCCCTGACTCTGGCACAAACCACGCCCTCTCCGCGATTTGATTGAATCTTTTGTTCTCGGGATTCGCGCAAAACCGTCGCAAACCTTATCCGCTGCGCAATTTTTCAAGTGCCGCTTGATGAAAAGCAACTTGACTTCGAAGTTCTTCTAAAGATTGTCGCTCCTGAGAAACGACCGCCTCCGGAGCGCGGGAGACAAAATTCTGATTTGCTAGTTTTTTTTCCTTACCGGCGATGGCTCGCTCCAACCGCTCCAGCTCCCGGTCCGTGCGGGCGATCTCTGCCTCAATATCGATGAGCCCGGCCAGGTCGACAAAAATCTCAATTCCGGCGGAAAGGCTACTGCTGGCGGAAATAGCGGGCGGTTCGATGGCGGGGCCCCAGCCCATGGCCTGGGCGGACGCCATCGACTCAAAATAGGCTGCCATCGGCCGCAGAGATTCTGCGATGGATTCCTCGCAGCGGACAGAAAAATCGATTCTTTTTTTCGGGGCAATCTGTTGTCGGGCACGGATTTCCCGAATCCCGCCAAGCACTGCTTGAAAGCGCGAAAACTGCGATTCTATTTCTGCGTTTTGATGCTCCAAATCCACCTCTGGCCAGGGAGCGACGATGATACTCTCGGCAGCCTGTTGTGGCAGAAGACCTCGAACCGGTGCATCGTCATCGAGGCATTGCCATACCTCTTCGGTAATAAATGGGATGAGTGGATGCAAGAGTCGCAGCAGGGTATCGAGGGTATGTGCCAGCACGCGACGCGCAACGGGAGCCTGATCGGCGTCTTCAAAACGCAACTTTACCATTTCAATATAGAAGCTGCAAAACTCATCCCAGGCAAAATCATATAAAACGCGAGCAACCTCAGCATATCGATATTGGTCGAGCGATTCGGTCACAAGCTGCGTGACCGTGGCGAGGCGACTCAAAATCCAGCGATCCTCCATGTGCAGCTCTTCCCGGGTCACCGGGGCAGACGTATACTCTCCCAGATTCAGCAGCGCAAATCGGGAGGCATTCCAGAGCTTATTGCAAAAATTTCGTCCCAACTCAAATCGCTCGCTCGTGGCCGCAGCACGCGGCAACGCCTTATCCTTTTCATGTTGTGCCCACTGTGTTGAAAAATCCCCATTGCATTTGGGGCAGGGCACAACCGGTAAGACTCGGTTCTTCTTTGTCTGCTCTACCAGGGCTTCGCAGTGAGGACAGATGAACTCGACTTTCATCCGCGCATCTTGATTTTCGGTCGCCAGGTAGGCGATTCCAAACCGAAGGGCATCTGCGCCGTATTTATTGATGACATCGAGAGGATCGACTCCGTTGCCTTTCGATTTCGACATCGTCTCCCCATAGCCGTCAAGAATTTTGGGGTGGATGTAGACTTCCTTAAAGGGAACTTCATCCATATTGTGAAGGCCAGCCATAATCATCCGCGCGACCCAGAGGGTGATGATATCCCGACTCGTGATGAGTGTGCTCGTGGGATAAAAATATTTCAGCTCGGCAGTCTCCTCTGGCCAACCGAGTGTTGAATGGGGCCAGAGCGCGGAACTAAACCAGGTGTCCAGAACATCGCTATCCTGCAAAAACCCAAGGGCCTCGATCCGCGATTCGGTTTCGGCATCCTCATCCTGAATGCAGACCTGAAGATATGCTGGAACGGTCGAACCCTCCGTCGCAGTGTCGTCGGTGCAAATCGTGTAGTGGAGCTTGTCTTCCTGCTTTGCCGGATCTGCGTCGAGTGCTTGCGTGAGGCGATCAAGATTTTTTATGTCCTCCACACGGCATGACCAGACCGGAATGCGGTGTCCCCACCAGAGTTGCCGACTCACGGGCCAATCGCGTTTTTCACTGAGCCAGTCTATATATCCCTTTTCATAGCGCTGTGGCACTATTTTCACTCTTTGCTGCGTCACCGCATCAATGGCCGATTGCGCCAAGTGGTCCATCGCAACGAACCACTGATCTGCCAAAAAAGGCTCTATCGGGGTTTTGCTGCGGTCGGAGTGGGCAAGATCGATCTTCCGATCCTCGACTTGCTCCAAAAGGCCGGCTGCTTCTAGATCGGCAACGACCTGCTTGCGAGAGTCCGCAATATCGAGCCCTTCGTACGGGCCGGCATGACTATTGAGTGTGCCAGACGGGTTGAGAATATTGATCATGGGCAGGTTTTGGCGCAAACCGACCGCATAATCATTGGGGTCGTGTGCCGGTGTTATTTTTACGCAGCCACTACCGAGTTGCGGCTTGGCCCATTCGTCGGCAATGAGGGGTATTTCCCGGTCCAGAAGTGGTAGTCGCAAGCACCTTCCCGATGTCGCCATATCTCGCAGTTGCTCCAGATGGGGAAGCACTTCACGCGTCCGCTGAGAGAGTTCTTTGAGCTGCTCGGCGATTTCTTCTTTTTCTTTATCGGATGCTGTGGCCAGCTTTTTCTCTAGATCGTCCTTCACTTTTTTTAGCGCATCGGCCGGACGAGGATGGACCGCAACTGCAGTATCTCCTAAAAGGGTTTCTGGTCGCGTTGTGGCAATCGAGACAAATTGTGGTTCCCCCGGTTTTGGTTCCACTACCGGATAACGAATGTGCCAGAAGTGCCCTGCAACCTCCTCATGAAACACTTCGTCGTCGCTGACTGCCGTCTGCAGAAAGGTGTCCCAATTGACGAGCCGCTTTCCTCGGTAGATGATCTGTTCTTTAAAAAAACTGTAAAAGGTATGGCGGACCGCCCGAGCACAAATCGGATCGAGTGTGAACCGTGTTCGCTCCCAGTCACAACTGCAACCCATCTGACCCAGTTGCTGGATGATCCGCTGCTCGTACTGTTCTTTCCAGGCCCAAATTCTTTGCAATAGTTGTTCGCGACCCAAGTCATGTCGCGAAAGGCCCTCTTCCTCCAGCAAGCGGCGTTCGACGACAGCCTGTGTTGCGATTCCCGCGTGATCGGTCCCGGGCATCCACAGGACATTGTATCCTTGCATGCGCTTGAATCGGATCAGGATATCCTGAAGTGTATTGTTCAGCGCATGCCCCAAATGCAATGCGCCGGTGACATTTGGCGGAGGCATGACAATCGAATAAGGTTCGCGATCGGTGTCCGCCTGGGCGTGAAAATAGCCCTGTGATTTCCAATACGGATACCAACGCTGCTCGGCGGCATGGTGGTTGTATTGCTTGGGCAATTCTTCCCGCAATGCGTCAGTCATTCCGCCTGTTCGTCCCGGTAAAGTTTGTATTCGATGCTATCCACCAGCGCCATCCAACTGGCCTCGATTACATTTTCACTGACTCCCACGCTGCCCCAAATACCATTTTCATCCTCACTTTCAATAATGACCCGAACCGCAGCAGCCGTACCAGCCTCGGAGTTGATGACTCGAACTTTGTAGTCGACCAACCGCATTGTATCGAGATTAGGGTAAGCCCCATTGAGCGCTTTGCGGAGAGCCGCATCCAAGGCATTTACCGGGCCGTCTCCCTCAGCGACTTCATGCCGCACTTTGTCTGCAACCCACAATTTTACCGTGGCGGCTGTGGTCACCTGACCGGAGCGATCCGTTTCTACATTCACGTGATAATTGATTCGCTCAAAATGGGGCTGGAATGTCCCCACGCTTTTTTTCACCAACAGATCAAAAGACGCTTCGGCGGCTTCAAACTGATAGCCCTGGTTTTCAAGGTCGACCACCAGCGCGAGGATGCGATCCATTATTTTTGGATCGTCCTGAATGTTGTGTTTGGTGGTCATGGCAATAATATTGGATCGCCCCGACAACTCGCTGACCAAGAATCGCCTCTCGTTACCAATTTTTTCTGGATCGATATGCTCATAGCTCGCCGTTACGCGACGGACAGCATGAACGTGCATGCCCCCTTTATGGGCAAACGCACTGGTTCCCACAAACGGTTGATTTGCCGGGTACCGCATATTAGCCGTTTCGTACACAAATCGAGAAAGCTCCGTTAAATGTTCTGCGCCGCGGTTACGGAGAACAGAATACTCACTTTTTTTGACAGCAAGATTGGCAATGACCGCAATCAAATCCGCATTTCCACAACGCTCACCGAAACCATTGACGGTTCCCTGAACCTGGACCGCCCCGGCGGCAACAGCGGTGAGAGAATTAGCAACTGCTAATGAACAGTCATTGTGACAATGGATTCCTACTGGCACGTCGAGGGCATCACGGGCTACCGACGTGAGATCGTAAATCTCCTCCGGCATACTCCCGCCATTGGTATCGCAAAGTACGATTGTGTTCGCTCCAGCACCGGCTGCGGCCCGAATTGTTTCCACCGCATATTCAGCATTCGATTTCCAGCCGTCAAAAAAATGTTCTGCGTCGTAGATCACCTCTCGGCCTTCCTGACAAAGATATTCGATCGTCTGAGCGATCATGTCCAGATTTTCCTGATTGCTGACCCTCAGCACCTCTGCAACATGAAAGTCTGACGTTTTTCCGACGATGGTGATGACACCGGCATGGCTCTCGAGCAGCGCCTGCATCCCCGGATCATTTTTAGGGTGAGTCCCGCGACGGTGGGTCATGCCAAAAGCACACACCTTGGTATCTCCAAGGTCGATATCCCGAATCCGCTGAAAGAACTGGGCGTCCTTTTCGTTGGAAAGTGGATAGCCCCCCTCGACATAATCAACGCCAATCCCTGCAAGTTTTTCCGTGATGGAAAGCTTGTCCTGCAGCGAAAAGTTTACACCTTCCCCCTGGCTGCCATCCCGCAAGGTAGTGTCATACATTTCAATGGTTTTCATGGCGTTTTATTAAAAAACCCCGAGGCGTTCGGGCCTCGGGGTTCTTTGTTTTCGTTGAATTACGGAAAAACCCTAGGGCCACTCCTGCGGTCGAATGATAATCACAGCACGGATACTGCGATCACGAAACACACTTAAAAACGCTGGCGCCACACTCGTTTGCTGTGGGGCACATTTGCGGCGAGAAGTAGTGGTTTGTAAAAGGCCCATGGTTCGGTTGTCCTGTTTGTATTTCAAAACAACACGTGGAAAACAACACATAGCAACATTAAGACAAGCATACGAACGAACAGACGGCTTGTCAATGCAGCCACCCATGCAACCAACAGAGTGACTCCGATTTCGTTTGAGCGATCCACCAAGGGGTTCAAAAGTTGTGGTACAGAGCGGCCCACTCGTCGCAAGGCAAAAAGAGGGTGGGGATCAAACCGTCTCTTCCTCGTAGGCATCTTCTTCTTCATACTCCTCTTCGTATTCGTCCTCCTCGCCGTCTGCCAGGGTATCCTCTTCGTACTCTTCCTCTTCGTATTCTTCTTCCTCACCGTCTGCCAGGGCATCCTCCTCGTACTCTTCCTCTTCGTATTCCTCCTCCTCGCCGTCT
>MPMD02117135.1_pt1 | contig 16592 bp, 2 predicted proteins | sample 1617291 | NCBI WGS metagenome assembly MPMD02 (sample SAMN05944810, study PRJNA350692) | marine metagenome | biome: marine; feature: ODZ; material: water; isolation source: 120 m water sample filtered on 30 um supor filter | place: Pacific Ocean | collected 2012-04-09 | depth 120m m | reverse complement strand
CTCGACGCCATTATGAACATCTCTGAGGACCAGTATGGCTGCGGCGAGCTTGCGCGGGCTCCGGCGAAGCCGCTCGCGCCGCTCGACGCCCACATGCGCATCTCTGAGGACCAGCATGGCTGCGGCGAGCCTGCGCGGGCTCCGGCGGATCCGCTCGCGCCGCTTGACGCCCACGTGAACATCTCTGAGGACCAGTATGGCTGCCGCGAGCCTGCGCGTGCTCCGGCGGAGCCGCTGGCGCGGCTCCGTTGGGACTTCGAGGTGGACGTGAAGGAGAACGACGATGCCTCGTCTCATCGCCTGCAGGCCCTGCGCTGGGCCATCAGCGAGCTGTCACGGCACCTCGGCCGCACCGTGATGGATTTCCGTCACGGCAGCTCTCTCAGTGAGGCATTGAGCATGCTGTCACGGCCAGTTGACAAACCCGAGGTTTGCGTGTCTTGGGGCCAATGTGATCGAGGCGTGTTGACGTTTTTCTGTTTGGATTTCAAGTGTAGGCTTAACGTAGTAATTAGTGAGCCATAAGTATGAACATCACAGCCAACACGACCCAATTCACAACCATAACCACCAGTGCAACAACCACAGACACGACTACGCCAACAACACCGAACACAATAACAACAAAATCGACGACGGTTACGACGGCGATTCAGACGAACGTCCTCTCAACACCTGTTGTACCAGACACAACTGCAACGAATGCAACCCCAAGGCCGAGATGAAGCTCTCGCGAGGTCGCCGCGCCGAGGACAACATCTCGGAGGAGCTGTGTTGCTGCGACGAGCCTCAGCGGGTGCCAGAGAAGGCGCTATCGACAAGCCTCGCCACCAAGGTAAACATCTTCGAGGGCATGTGTGGCCGCGGCGAGCCCGGCGGCAAGCCTGCCCGAGCGCCGGTGACGCCGCTCTCGCGGCGCCTTGACGTCAACGCGAACATCTCCGAGGACCAGTATGACTGCGGCGAGCCTGCGCGGGCTCCGGCAGAGCCGCTCGCGCAGCTCGACGTCAACGTGAACATCTCTGAGGACCAGTTTGGTTGCGGCGAGCTTGCGAGGGTTCCGGTGACGCCGCTCTCGCCGCGCCTCGACGCCAACTGGAACATCTCTGAGGACCAGCGTGGCTGCGGCGAGCCTGCGCGGGCTCTGGTGACGCTGCTCTCGCGGCGGCTCGACGCCAACTTGAACATGTCTGAGGACCAGTATGGCTGCGGCCAGCCTCCGCGGACTCCTGCAGGGCCGCTCGCGCAGCTCGACGTCAACGTCAATGTGAACATCTCTGAGGACCAGCATGGCTGCCGCGAGCCTGCGAGGACTCCGGCGACACCGCTCTCGCGGCGTCTAGACGCCAACTTGAACCTCCCCGAAGACCAGTATGACTGCGGCGAGCCTGCGCGGGCTCCGGCAGAGCTGCTCACGCCGCTCGACGCCCACGTGAACATCTCTGAGGGCCAGTATGGCTGCGACGAGCTTGCGCGTGCTCCGGTGAAGCAGCCCTTGAGGCGCCTCGATGCCGACGTGAACATCTCTAAGGACAAGTATGGCTGCGGCGAGTTTGCGCGGGCTCCGGTGGAGCCGCTCTTGCGGCCCGACGCCATTGTGGACATCTCTGAGGGCCAGCATGGCTGCGGCGAGCCTGCGCGGGTTCCGGCGGAGCCGCTCGCGCGGCTCGGCGCCAACGTGAACATCGCTGAGGACAAGTTTGGCTGCGGCGTCGATAGGATCTCTGTGACGGCGCCTCACGGCCACGAGGCCTGTGATGGGGCCACCGGCGGTGCGAAACCAGCAGCACATCGGACCCTTTCGCCGACGCACCAGCAGATTCCTGCGCCATCAGGGTCTGTGACGATGGCCGGTCTGCAGATCTTTGTCAAGACCCTAACCGGCAAGACGATCACCTTGGACGTGGGGGCCGATGCGACCATCGATGACATCAAGGTTAAGGTCCAAAACAAGGAAGGCATAGCGCCAGATCAGCAGCGCCTGATCTTCGCCGGCCGGCAGCTGGATGACGGATGCACCCTGCAGAATGCCCACATCCGCCAGGAGTCGACGCTCCACTTGGTGCTGCGCCTCCGCGGAGGCGCTGGGCAAGGTAATGCAGCCGCAGCACCGATGGAAGCGGAGCCTGAACCGCAAGTGCCACTGCTGCCGCCGCCGTCTGCGCAGGACGCGCCGCTTTTGATGCACATGCAGCACGTCGTGCCTGACTTCAGCGGGCATCGACTTAGCCATGCGATGTGGGACCACCAGGCCGGCATGTTGCTGCGGCACACGGTGGACCAGCTGGGCGCCAAGAGTGGTCAGACGGTGCATGTCCTAACGGCCAGCATCAATTCGCTTTTGGCCGCATTTCAGGCTGCTAACGAGCCACATGGGCCTTACCAGTTGTACCAAGACGTCGGGGAGCTCATCGAGTACGTCACTGGCGAAGTCGCCGATGCGGCCGCGTGCCCCGTCGTCCTTGCTTGGGATCTGGCGCCGGGACAGGTCGCCAGTCTTGCCCACAAACTTGCAGTTCTTGCCGCGGCTAATGTCGCTTTTGTGCCATTGGTCAGCGCTGTAGACATGCCAGCACGGGAGGTAACCAATGAAGTCTCGCTTCTTAGTCATGTCCAGACGCATTACGGGTCTCACGTGTCGCTGGCAACACGGGCGGTGGTTTGTCTGGATCCGTGCTACGGCAGGCAATCACCGCATGGCAGGGGCCTTCAATATTATCGCAAGCTGCTTGTGCAAATGCAGCCGGAGGCCCTCCTTCCTCGGGAACGCCGGCAGCTGCAGGGTTACAACGCGATGGCTTGGGTGCGTTCACCAGCACTGCTGTGCAGACAGCCTTCGGTGCAGATCCGCATTACGGTGGCCAATGCGGCGTGGAGCTGGGCACAGCGCACGCTGAGCGAGTTCAAGCAGAAAGTCAGACGAGAGGATGCGGATGTCAGCGTCACAGATGTGGCACCGACCCAGCTACGGCACACCATTGGCCGCCTGATGCCGCGTCGGTTCAAGACGGTCGCAGTTCACATTACACCTTTGCGCGGCCAGCTGATGTGGCTCGTCCAGCAATTGCGGGACACCTTTGTTCAAGCGGGCCACGGTTTCTGGTATGATTACGCAGACGATTGTCCTAAGGATGTGTGCTTCTCGCCTGTCACAGTTGACGCTGACACTGCCATTCACGCTGTTGGCGTGGCCGCCCGCCGGTGGGCGGCTGCAGATGCGACGATACTTTGGGATCTTCCGAGTCGATCGTGGCTGGTGATGGCCGACCCGTCAGAGCACGCGCTTCAATTCGCAGAGGACTTACGTTCTGTAGAGGACCGAGCGCTGCGTTTCCGACGGCCTGTGAATTGGCGCCTCAGCACGCGAGTCTCGCTACATGATCGCGCTGGTCTGAATTGTACCATATGGGCGGTGTCGCAATTGGACGACCCGTCGGTTGTCGAATACCAACTCTCGCCCTTGACACCTGGTGAGATCATGTACTTGCAGGAGGAGCGACGAGAACACTTCCCAAGGTCCAAAGCCAGCTTCACAGCAACACACGTGTTGGATGCGGACGGTCAGCCTGTCGGAGCTGCAGTGCTCAGGGTGAAGAGCATGGACGAGAGCGTCCCCGATGACTTCCACCAGGTTTTGAAGACGTGCTTGCAACAGGGTGTCTTTGAGTGGCGCGGTGTTCGCTGCGAGCTAGCACACTATGCGGGCTGCTCCGAGCCCAGCTTCCGAATAGGCGCCCGGCTTGGTCGCACGGATGTTCGCCAGGACCTGTGGGCATGGGAGCAGCAGGCCCGTCCGGGCCAACGGCACCACATGCACCTCCCTCCAATGGTACGTTTGCAGCCCATGCCGTCCTTCGAGGCAGCCGGCAAGGAGCATGGCAACACCACCCTACCGTGCCGAGAGCTGGCGGTGTTTCTGGGCCCGGCTTCCATTGGCCTGAGGCTTCCCGCATCTTCGACCCCGCATGCCAAGGAGCAGCCTCTGCTGACGTATGCGGCGGATCACCCGCCGCAGCTGCCTTGGCAGCCTTGCGTGAGCCAGCCGGAGTCAACGCTTGCGCAGGTCGAGACCGGATTGCGGGGCCTAGGGCATGAGGTGGTTACGCTGCCAGCCGAGAACCCGTTCCTGCGCGGGCTTTTTGCGTGCATGCTCAAACATGGGGTCTTCCCTGATGGTGTGCCTGCGCGCCCCCAAGTCGCAATCTCTGTGAGCCAACGCAGTGTACCCCGCAATGTGCTGTTTCGCTTGCCGCTCTGTGCGATCGAAGCGATCTTTGTCTGGATGCCCGGGCGGGAGGGCCTGACACTGCGGCCATTGGATGACAATTCGTTTGTTCAGTGTCCACCCGAAGCATCGGGAGCTTTTGAGGAGGATGCCAGGTACAGCGTGCAGTTGCACTCTGCGCGACAGCTTCTGGCGTTGGGCTCGATGCGGAGCTGGCGCCTGCGAGGGCCATTGCTGGGTACTCCTGGCCCAGAGGGAGAAGCATGCGCTCGCACCTACACCGGAAGATCTATCATTGGCTACGTGTTGAAAGCTCAGCCTCCTCCGCCGCAGCGAGCGCCGGCTGCGGCGGCTACGACCACCTTTCAGGACGCCTATGTCCAAGGATTGCCGCGGCACTCAGGCAATGCTCCAGAAACGAGTGCGGGAGCCGGGCCGAGCGGCGGGGCAGGGAGCGCGGCAGGCGCTTCTACGACGGCAGCGGCTGCAGGGGGAGCCCGGCCGAACACTGGCCACCAGCCCAGCACACAACGAGCTCCGGCAGCGCCAGCTTGTACGACTTTGATGACGTCATCAATGGTAGGCTCGCATGAGGCCACTGCGGAATCGCTAGCGCAGGGTGTTGAGATTCTGGCCGGACAGGCCGGTCCAGATGCAGCGGCTGAAACAGCACTCGTGCGACCTTTTGGCGTCGGCCCCGGTGCTGGAAGACAGAGTTCGCACAGCGGCGACGCCCTACCGAATGCTTGCGATGTCCCCGCCCAGCTAACAGCGATGGCCAGTCAGAACGTCGTATCGCTCTTGGCTTCAGATTTGCCTGGCGACACCGCCGGTCGTGACACACCCCTTGCCGTCTCAGTTGAGGAACTGCGGCGCGCGGCGCCCTCGGAGTCAGCTGCTCAATCTTCTGAACCAATTGCTACGACGGGTCGGGATGCGATGCTGGCACCAGCTTCGACAGAGCATGTCGGTGCCGACCACCGTGACGTACAAAATGCCGACGTTGCGGTCGAATGGCCGGGGCACGCAACAGCCACGGGATCGGGTCAGACGGGCAACTCGCTACCGGGGAGTGCCGGGGCACTTGCGCCTACACTCGTCAGCTGCGCTGCCGCCGCAGAGGCGCCAGTCGGGTCACTGCCTGATGACGGTGGCGGCCGCTGCCGCGGCAATGTAGCCGCAGGTGCGGAGCGCGCGGAGGGACAAAACGGCTCAAAGCCGCCGGACGCAGCCGGGAATCATGTGGCCAAATTGCTTTGCAACTTTGAAGAATTGGGCACGAGTGCGGGACTAGCGGACCCACATGCGGGTTTGTGGCCGCCGCTACCGGCCGCTGTTGCGGCAGCGACGGGCAATGAAGTTCAGGAAGAGGTCTCCAAGCGGGTGTCCGCGTATTTGCATCGTCCATTGGAAGCACTGCGCGGCACTGAAGGTGCTTGCTTCCTGCGCTCCGTCGCGCACATGCTGCACCTTCCGGAGGAATCGGATGGCAACGAAAGCTGGCAGGTGTTCTGGTACCTTCTCTGCTCGGCGTGGCTACTCGCCGGCGATGGCAATGATAATTATGCCAAGCGCGGTGCACAGGTAGCACTTGAAGCGCACCCTTACTGGAGTGAGGCGATGCGATGCGACCCTGCCTTGAGTGCAGCTGCAATTGTTATCTGGCAATTCGAGGGCATCCTTGCGAATTGTATGGCACACCCTTGTCAGTACACCACCGACACGCAGGTTGTCGAAGCAGCTAAATTGGTGCAGGCATTCTATGGGCACCAGATCTTGGTCGTCAACTCGACGGTATCTCATGCGGACGCGGTTGACGCGCTCAGCGGTGTACTGCAGCCCGAGGGCGTCGCCATCACGGATCGTGCTCGCATGTCGCAGCATCCGTTCCTTTTGCTGCGATTTTACAACCATTATATTACAGGTCACTCCACGCAGCCCATGCCGCCGTTGACGGCGTCAGCCTTTGATACTTGGTTTTCGGGAGGCTGTATGGGGCTACGTGCCTTACTGGGCGAGGGCGACCTAGAGGCTTCTCGGGCGAATGCCAGGCGATGGGTGCTGACTGAGTTAGCGCGAAAGCGGGGAGCGAGCCCCGACCCGCCGATCGAAGCTCAATGCAAACGACCCCTGTGTGTGTGGTCGGTGTGCGGCCGGGCTCGGGTCTGGGAACACGCTGTCAAGCGCCTCGGGGAAGACTGGGTTGTTGGCGTGGAATCCGAGGTCAACGACACCATACGGGCCATTGTTGCCAAGATGCACGGCTTACCGCAAAGCCCTTCCACCAATATGTACCGCAAGCCGGATGGAAAGCTTGTCGCCTACCCAGGTGACGCTCTCACGCTGTTCGCCGACGGCGGGCGGCCGCTCAAGCAGCTGCTGCGCCGTTGCCCATTCAATGCGTTGCATTTGGTGTTGCAGGCAACGCCCTCGTGCGATCTCCGCAGGACCAGATTCAAAGGTGAGTTTGGCTGGTGTGGGCCCCGTAGTGTCCTCCTCCATTCCGGATTGGTCCTTCAGGAGCTGCTGCGGCACCACGCGCCCGACACTGCGCTTGTGGTTGCTGTCGGCGAGCACGCCGCCGAACTAGCGGACCAGTCGCTTTTTGCGAACTATCTAGCCGATGTCACGCAGGGAGAGGTGTCTTACCTTGATACCGGGCAGATAGATCTCCTGGCTTCCCAACGTGCGTGGGTGTCGCCTTTTGGCTTCGCCTCGAAACTCGAGGTGCCAGCTGCGCATAGCGGTGTTCAGAGCGGCTGGGTGCCTTGTGGTGTTGTGCTGGCGCACGCGGCGGACATCGTCGGTCCCGATCTCGGCGAGACTCTTGTTGGCCTGCTGCGTGATACCAACGGTGTCTCGCGGGTCGTGGCGCCTACTCGCGTGCACGATGAGATCCCAACACGATATCGGTGCATATTCCACAGCTCGCCCTCCCTAATCGAGTTTGCTTCTGCAGAGTCGGAGTGGCAATTTGCTGGGCAGACAGTGTTGCTAGCATCGCACGCGCCTGTCTCTGATCTTGGCGCAGTTGTGCTGCGAGCGTTTTCTTCGCCAACGCCGCAGCGCTCCTGGTGGGCAGTGCCAGCGCGGCGCTACGAGGGGTGCTTGCTAAGTGCCTCAGTCGCACTGGGCGGCGCCATTTCCGACGGTAGCGTGCTTTTCGATCCGTGCGCTTACCGGGCTCAAAGCTTAGTGCAACGGCACGACGAGTGGGGTGAGCCAATTCCATGCGATTGGTCGGCCTTCGATCGAGACTTCCCGGATGCACGGCGCCAGTTCGAGCAGTTCGATTCCGCGGCCACGACTGCGGGGGATGTGACGAAATCGCTGCAGCCGGCAATGCGCATTCTGCACCGGCGCGACGTGACAGATGATTGGGGTGTGCGGCCTGTTGGTTTGCATGAGTATTGCAGGCTCACCGGACTGCAGATTCCGCCGGGCCAGTTCGCTGACCAGTGTGTGGCGGTCTTGTTGAAGCGGGCTACGCCGGTTCTTCAGCTGACCCGGGTGCTCCAGGGAACCGGGCCGGATCACAGCCTTCATGCCGCTCTGCATGGCCGCTGGGTCCCAAGCCAAAGCGGTCCGCTTGTACGTGCTCAGCTTGCGGCGAAGTACGCTGTGCTCCTCCAGCATGTCCGTGGCCGGCCGCAGGCGAAGGCACCCTTTGCTCGCATTTGCCCCACGCCTTTGCCGAGAGCATTATGGGAAGAGTACCTTGCCGCTGACAGTTCGTTTCGCCAGCCTTGCGATGATGAGCTGTTGCAGCTAGATTCTGTGCCAGCTTACGACGCGGAATCTCTGCCGGCTCGTCGTGTCGCTGCCGAGGTTCCCGGTGCCTCGCGGCCTTCGCAAGGCACGAAGCGCGGCGCCGCGGCCGCGTCGACGTCTCATCGCCCCGTAGCCGCACGAGTGTCAGGTGATCCGCATCAGGCGGGGTCTGATGCGGCAGCTTCGGCTAGCCTGGCAGGCTCTCGGCCTGTAACTGCTCCAATTGCTTCCAGTAGCATTGCGGGCGAACTTGCCGGAGCACAGCCATTCGGAAAGGGCATGGAATACTCCGCAGACATGTCGGGTCTGATGGTCGCCCTGGGGGCTGCTATGCGCGTGGACGAGCGGACTCTCGCACTCTCCGCTGGATATGCTTGGGTACGCGAGCGATATCCTGCTTTGTGGCATGGAGATCTCTTCGAGCAACATTTCGCATTTCAGTGTTGGTTGGCGATCAGCGTATGGCAGGAACGAGAACCGCCTGCAGTGTATTTCTCGGAGGCCACGGACGACCGCAACATTATCGGAAGTGCGAAGTGCCTGCTACGCGGGGTTGGTTCGCAAGCCGTGTTGCTATGCCAAGCGCCGCAGAAGCGACTGCGTGTCTGGGTGGGTCCCACTCTGCCCGGGCTCGGGGTCGTCGTGGGGCTGCTGTTGCCTCCGGCGCCAGATGGCCTCTACCTTGCTATCCCGTCGCTGCGTCTCTGCAGCGAGCTTGCGATGTATCCATTGGAGATGGGAGCCGTTGCAGCGCGGAAACATCCACACAATTTGCTCTTCATGGCTGTCTGCACTCTTGGCATGCCTAAGCTGATGGGATCAGGAGTGGTACCGCAGGGGGGTGGCGGCTTCACACGATTCGTGAATCAGTGGATGGAAGATCGCCCGGTTCCACGAGCCAGTGAGCTCCACAAGCTTGGAGAATTGCTGAGGAGCTTCGTCCGACACATCAGCGCTGCCGAAGTCCCGGCATCGAGCCAGAGTAAGCGGCCCACTGCATGTGCAGAAATCATCAGCCACACTTTTGATACACTGCCCCGCTGGCTAGTGGTGGCAAACCCTGGCGCTGCTCATTGTCTCGAGCTGTCGAGCGGCGCCGCGGCAGAAACAACTGCCGGATTTTTTATCAATACGAATTCACTCTACGCTCTTTGGTCTACGCCCCGTCTTCATTGCAGTGATGCGCAGCTCGCCGCTCGCCGGAGACTCAGCGAGGGACTGCTGCGCGCGACGCAGTCGGCATGACGTCGAATCCTCTCGGATTCTGTGTCAAGCATTGGGATTTGCCTCTGTCATTGTTCCCGCCGCGCGCGCTGCGGTCGTACACAGGTCATCTCACAAGCTGCTGCCGTGCGCTAGGGGTTGCTCGACCTCGGGTGCGGACGTGGCAGCGGTGCGCCTGGCTGGCGGGCATCAGGCCATGCTCTACCACATCTCTGCTCCATATCCACGGGAACCTCGATGAGGATTGCCGCTTGCCCGCACTGGCAGAGTTCTGCTCTCGCATGTTTGCGTCCCAGAGTCCGCGACAGCTTTGGTCCCGACAGCTCTCGTTGTACAGCCTGCAGCGCAGTTTCCGGCTAACGACTTGGAATGTCACGAGCCTCCGCAGTCAGCGGGATGGTACTGGGAAAGTGCTACGCATTCGGCGTTTCTCCGATTTCGGCATCGTTGCGCTTCAGGAGACGCACCTACTCGCAAACGACCCTTTGCCGCTCGCCCAGTCCTTGCCCCATAGTGACTTACATTACTCCACTGCCAGACGCACGGACAAAGGAGGCACTTCCGGCGGATTGCTGTTTGTAGTCCCTGGGCATCTGGGTTACAAGGTCGAGGGCAGCGTGCACGAGGTTTTGCCGGGATACTTGGCTTGGTTGGTGGTCATGTACAGTGGTCTTCGATTTCGGTGTTGGAATGTCCATGCTGTCCCGCACAGGAAAAAGCAAGTCATCGAGGCCTTGCGCGCTGAGTGCCAGCGACTGACGGAAGACGCGGGCGAGCAGGACGTGCTGGACGTTTTTGCGGGTGATCTGAACATTTCGCCGCGACGGGAAGCGGATGCTGAGCTTTTCGATCTGGCTTCGCGGGGCCTCCGGATGCGCTGTGCTCAGTTTGCGTCCCTTGCCGGGGGCCTTTCCGAGGGCACCTATCGAGACGCGAACGGGCCTCATTGGATCGACCATGCTGGTGGCACCACAGCTTCCGAGAGTTCCGTGATGCTGGTATGGCACTTGACCCGGGATCAGCCGGCCACTGCCTCTGGGCATCATGTGCCGTTGGTGCTCACGGGTAGCTTGCGGCACCGTCGTGCAGAGCCCAAGAGTCCCTGGCCTGCCCTCCCTACGTGGCTCTTCGTCGGGCGTACCAGTTCTACGGAGGATCTGGTTCGACGCTTGTCTCGGAATTTGACGGACAGCGGTCTCCCTCTTGACGTTCTCCGTGCGCAGCGCCATGCATTCACACAAACAGGCGGGCGTGATGGCCAGCAGTCCTTGCTCGATGAGGCCCAGCGCCTCGCAGATGCGAGCTCTCTACGCAGCAGCCCGCTAGTTCATTTCAATCGAATGGAGCAATGCGTCCACGCTTGGGCCAAGCGCGAGCTCCGAAGTGTTCGGAAATCCCCTTGGCAAGTTGTGAAAGAAGCAGCCGACATCGCCAGTGGCCGGCAAGTACAGGTGCCAGCCGACGCTTGGCGGGCAGTACACTTCATCCTGGATCTGCAGCCCGCTGGTGTGCTCAAGGGCGATGTATACGTGCTCGGCAGGTCGGAGGCTCAGATTGTTGTCGAGGCCTATTCGGCGCTCTGCCCCAACGCCGGCGATTTTCAAAGTAATCCCGATGTCCCGGATGCTGCCCAATATCGGCGTTACCGCCGGTTACTCCCGAAGGTGCAGCCGTTTGACGAGCGGCTGGAGTCACCAGAGGGCTTAACTGACGACGTGCAAGAGTTGGATCGCATATACGCTCAGTCTCGTGATTTTTGGAGCTGCCGACCGGAAGTCGATGCCATTGGCCAATTGCAACATCTGATGCATTATGTCGAACATGTGGTGCAGGATTCGAGCCTAGACGTGGCAGTTCCGACCGTGGCGGAACTTCACCATATTGTTGTCAACACTCCGGACTCATCGCCAGGATATGGGGGTGTGCCCTTCGCAGCGTGGCGGTTGGTCAGCTTGGGCGTGGCAATGTTGCTACGATGCTTCTTTCGCGCTTTGCTAGAGGACAGCGCAGCTGCACTCGACGAGTCTCCTCTCAGGCATCAATTGATTCGATGGATATCCAAGAAGATCGCTGCGCCGCAGCCTTCTGCTCGAAGGCCATTGGGTATTTCGGCTTCGTTCTACCGGCTTGTCAATGCAGCCCTACATCGCATATTCATGCAGCACGTCAGGCCGCGCATGCATCCTGCTCAGGCACTCTTTCGGGAGAAGGGGGAGGCACTCTCCGCAGCTGAGCATCTGCAGTCTTTCCTCGACACCGGTGATGCCGCGCCCTATCCGCTGCCGAGCCCGCCCACTGCCGAAGCACGCCGCAGTGCTGTGAAGATAGTCGGGCCCTGGCTGCAGGAGCCAACGCGGCAAGATGACGATGTGGACTCGCTACGGCTTGTTTCGTTGAGCGACTTCAACAAGGCGTTCGAGCGCGTCAGCCCCAGTTGGATCATGGTGTTGCTCTGCGCCTGGGGCATCCCGCTCTGGCTCTCAGCCCTGGCCACTTTCTTCCTGTATGATCGCATTGTGCACTTGTCCGTGCGGGGCTGGGTCGGGCCTGGGCGCCGCGTCTTCTCTGGCGTTGACATAGGGGGCAATGCCTCTTCTGGTCTCTATTGCCTTGGCTTGGGTCCTCTCTTGTGGCTGCTCGCGTTGCTGCCGGATCTGCAGCAAATCGAAGCCTACATGGACGACCTTGCCGCCGGAGGGGGGCTTCGCGGCACAGCATGGTTCCAGGCGGCGCTGCTCAGCTTCACGAATGTGATGCCACTCGTGGTCGATTACCATTCGTGTTGGCACGTTAGCGATGGCGATGAGTGGCGCGGCTGCGGCACGCCTTTTTGGAATCTCAAAGCTGATAGCGCGCATCTGCGTTCGGTGCGTGCTCCTAATGGTGACTCGTGCCAGGGTCGCTGGCGAGACTTGCAGCTTCTATGTGACAGCAAGCAGCCGGCTTGCCAGTGCAACTGCAAACTTCAGATTGTGCCACATCGGCGGCCCACAGAGGCCGAGGCGCTTGGGTTGTTCTGCCTGCCTTGGGGCGTTGCGTGCGTCGCTGAACAGGCAGAGTACCTCGGCGTTATCATCGGGGCATGTTGCTTGTGGACCCTTCCGCAGCCACCGAGCATCGCGGTTCACCGTGCGCAGCTGTCCTTTGCGAAGCCGTTGCGACGTATTGCCGGCAAGGTGGAGCTTCTTTCGTCTGTCCCGCTCAGCGTGGCGCAGCGCTGCGTGACATGGGTTGTGTACATCTTGCCGCTGATTTCGTATGTCGCCCAATATTGTTGGTTGTGCAGCACCGTTGAGGCGCAATTGGTTCAGCACCTTTCTCAGCACATGCGTTGCTCTTGGTGGCTCTCGACCTCATTCCTTCAGTGCCTGCGCGTGTGGAGTGGCCAGTCGATTGGTCCGCAAAGCGTGTCCGCTGTGTGCGCGGGCCACTACGTCGGACGCTGGCGCAGAGCCCAGGGAGCGCTGTGGTGGCACACCTTGCGCCTTTCATCCGCCGGCAGGCCCGCTTGTGATGCGGTTCTGGCTTGCCTGCGCTGGGCTGAGGACGACCGATGTTCGCGGATGACTGCTCGTGTTTTGCTTGCTGTTTCTGACTCCGCGCCTGTTGATCAGTCAGGAAAGGTTGCCGGTGCGGTCCGCGCCGCTCTGGATGAGATGCATGCTGCGCAGCACGAGCGCAGCTTTTTGCTGAAGTTCAATCGATGGCCAGCTTCGATGCAGGCGCCTCTGACGTGCCAGACATACCGGCACCCCAAGCATACGTTCACACAAATCTTCACGATGTTCAGGTGGTTGACGAATGCAGTGCCTACCGGTCGCCGGCGACGACGCTGGATGTGCCGTCCGCTTCGGCTGTTGCATTGCGAGTGCTGTGGGGCTAAATCGAATGTGGTGCCGCTTTCGCGGTTGGGCGAGATGGGCGTGTGCCACGACCACCTCGCGGAGCTGGCATCGGACCATTTCGACGGCAGCAGTTGGCGAGCATATGTGCACTTGGTCGGCCGTGTGGCGCCAGACTTAGTCGAGACCGTGGGGCCGGACAGTCTGTCACATCCGGTACTTGACGCTTGCGATGATGGTCGATCTATGTCGGACCGTGAGCCGACCGTTGCCTCGACTTGCGCGGCTTGCGGCCTTAGCGACGACAGTTTGGAGCATCGATTCTTCGCTTGCCCAGTGTTCGGCTCTGCTTGGGAGGTCGCCTTTGGCCATGCGCAGGTGGCCTGGACAGGATGCATGCCGCAGGCAGCTACGTTGCTAGCTTTCTTCCATGCGGCCCATCTCTGGTTCGCTGCACGCTCGCATGTGGACGGGAACTCGGTGGCCGCCACATCTGCGACGTGGCACCGCAACTCGGTGTCTTTACTGCAGTTGTGGTGGGATGGGCTAGCTGCGGGAGATAAGCCATGGGAGCTGGCGCGCAGATTGTCAGGCCACGGAGTTCGCTTGAGCGGCCCTCGCCTTGCAGCAAGGTCCGCTGATGTCAATGGGCACCTCTGCGAGCAGGATCTACGGATGCTCTCAACAGTCTCTCGGCTGGGCGCCGCCGTCGTGCGTGCGTTACGCAGCAATGAGACGGGAGTCCTGCCACCGTGCCGACAATGCGTGGACTGCTGGTGCCGAATGTCAACACATCCCGTCATCCCTGTCGCGGTAGGGCCAGGAGTGCATGCCGAAGCCGGGCGGTCTGATTACAGAGGCCGCCGGTGGGGCGTTGCAAATCGGGTCCCTGGCGCTGAGCGCATCTACACTTGGCTCTACCATTCCGCTGGCGGCGTCTATCGCAGTTCTGAGCGCCCCGCGCTGCTTCCGCGCATCGTGCGGCTTGGGTGCGATTACACAGTGCAGATCATCGATGAGGAGTGCATGTGCGGATGGCGCCGTTCCTGCGTCCTCTCCGCGCGGGAGCTGGCGGCCGGCACGGAACTCGTGACATTGCATCAGGCTACATGGAGGCCGATGGAGAGCCGCCTGATCATTACTGGCGATGGTGGCGGCAAATTTGTCAACGATCAACCTTGTTTCGGTGCTGGCCTCGTCGCCTTCATCTACAGCGGTGGCTTGGCACAGCGGCTGGCCGAACTGGTGCTGCCACTGTATGGCGCGGAGTCTGCGCAGGAGGCCGAGGCCGCAGTTGGCTGGGAAGCCGTGCTGTGGCGCACCCAGGTCTTGCGCTTGGCCTTGGCGCGGGGGTTTGAGCCGTCGCCTCCCGACATACTGTATGGCGACTCGGCCAACACAGCGGGAGCCTTGGAGGGCCGAGTTCGATTGCGCGCACCGGCGCCGAATCGATGGGCTGCCGGCATGCGGGAGACGACATCCACCCATACGCGCAGTTGGCACATGGTTGCAATTCCCAGGTCCATGAACAAAGCGGCAGATCGAGTTGCCACCACAGCTTGGCAGCTTGTGCGCGACGTCAGGGCTGCGATGCCTAGGCTTACGGTGCTTGGATCGGAGACGCAGCTGCAAGGATCGCGCGAGGGTCTCGCGCTTTCGTCGACATATAACTGGGTGCAGATCCTCTTTGTTTTCGATAGTCGGCGTTCAGATGCTGCTGGTATTGAGGGCGCACCGTGGCGGCTTCGGCTCGCTGAGCATTTTGCCATGCCGATGTATCAGCGGGCGCCTTCCTTGAGTTCCAATGCCGCCCTTCCACAGCTGGAATGGACCATTGCCCGGCCAGAATGGACACACCGCGTTCTGTATTATGCCTTGTTGTTTATACCATCGCATGGAAATCGAACTGGCCAAAGGTTTTATCGATCCTGGAAGCTTCAGCAGACCTACGATCTCGCTTCCCAAGTGGAGGGAGGCGGGTGGGTCTTCACATGGCATGCAACGGCCGACGGCACCGGGCAGGGACGTGCCATTGAGCGGTCACCGGGTGTGCAATTTTTGCCTCGACCGCTACGGGCACTGCTTCTCGCGGTGCGGCATACCGAGTACGACCTCACGGCGTGCCACCTGGCCGCCATTGCATCCGTGCTAGGGGTCGGGGAAGCCCCTGTTTTGCACCACGTGCTTGCGCAGCTGAAAAGCGAGAATCGCGAATCCTTTCTCTCGGATTTACCTGGTGGCAAGCTGTCGCTCGTGGCGCCTCTGAATTGCACAGATCTGCTCGATCCCTCAGGACCCATGCGACGGTGGATGCGTGCGCAGGGTGCTGTTTACTTCGTCTCGGGCCTGAAGGGATTCGCCGAGCCATTCAACGGTGATTACGACTACGAATCCAGGACGCGTTACAGGCATGCGCTGGGTGGAGTCATTGAGCTCACCGAGGGGCATTGGACGCTGGTCCTTGAGGGCGCCGGCGTGTGCTTCCGATCCGGTGTAGCTGGTCCAACTGCGCCTCCATTGGGCCGATGGGAGGTTGTCGATGCGGCTGCGGGCAATCTCTGTCTTGAGCGCAGGCGGCGCGCAATCGCAGAGTGGTACACGGAGTACGTTAAAGAGCTGCATCATGTGCTGCCCGTTGCGATTTCCAGACTTCAGCAGAAGGGGTACACTGGCTTGGCTGGGCAGACGACCCGGAATCTTGTCTATCACCACACCGCGCAGGTGGAAGCGCAAGTGGTGCGGCTTGTCTTGATGGACCTGCGAGGGAGACGACCGCTCTTCTCGCACGCCTTAGTGCACGATGCGTTGTTCATAGATACGAGCGTGCAGTGCCACGAAGTCCTGTCAGCATTTGATCGTGTCATTGCTGTTCTCGGCCTAGCTCCGATGCAAGTTACCGAGAAGTCGTGGACGAAGGACCTGCGTGCAGCGGAGGCGAACCTGGCGTCCAGCGGGTACACCGAGGATGCTCCTTTACCAGTGGAGTCCGATGACGCGTACAATGAGGCGAGCACACTGCACCGCTATGCGCCGTTACATCTCTTTGATACCGCGCATCGGCTCCCCCGGCGCTGACGACACTCACGTCGTCAGTACGGACCCACCCGGCACACCCGCATTGGCTCAGATAACCCCGCCATCAACCACACGCCCACGAACGCAACCACCACACCGACCATGACGACGCTTACAACGATAACATCAAAAGGCAGTATTTTCCAACTTCTGACTATGCCTGCGCCGAGTGCCTGCCCTGGGCTCTTGGGGTAACTTGAGCTGCTTTGTCGACAGCGACGGCTGCGAGTGCCTCTATGCGGCCGACTTCTCGGGGGCCACCTGCTCGGAGCCTCGGCCCTGCCAGGTCGCGACCGACTGCAGCGGGCACGGCTACACCGCCTCATTTGCTCAGCGGCCTCGAGGGCCTCGATTAGCGGCCCGGCAAATCGGAACGGTGCGGCAAATCGCAGCCCTGTCGTCGAGACAGGTACGGTCAAGCTCTCAGCGGCCTCAGGTGCCTCCGTGCGACGCCT
>MPMD02007152.1_pt1 | contig 16629 bp, 8 predicted proteins | sample 1617291 | NCBI WGS metagenome assembly MPMD02 (sample SAMN05944810, study PRJNA350692) | marine metagenome | biome: marine; feature: ODZ; material: water; isolation source: 120 m water sample filtered on 30 um supor filter | place: Pacific Ocean | collected 2012-04-09 | depth 120m m | reverse complement strand
ATCTTGTTCTAATCCATAACCCTGACCTTTAGCCGGATTATTATTAATATCTAAATTATCACCAACTTTAACTGTCTCAAGAACATCATTGAACACAACGTCCAACGATCCAGTTCCCTTATAGAAGAGAATCTTAGATTTATCTCCAGCATCTGGTGGTTCGACAAATGTAATTACACTACCACCTGTAAAGGTATAAGCCAATTCAGGTTCTTGGAGAACCTCATTAATGAATACCAATAGTGTCTTATCAACTTCAATATTAGATCCCGCTTTTGATCTAACTGAGAAAGGAGCGTCATTCAGTGTCAATCTAAAGGCTGTCTTAGTGCCATCAAATTTGCCATCCAATTTATCAAGTGGTTCCAGAACACCTATAGACCAACCATTGAAACTATCCTTATAAGTGCGAGAGATAGTAAGTGAAAATTCTGTAAATGATAGGGCAGTGTCTTTTGGTATTCCTACAGATCCACCAACTCCTACTGTCAATACTTCTCCATTACCATATCCATGACCCAAATACTTAACCTCAAAGTCAACTACACTGGAACCTTGACCAACTACTACATCAATTGTAGCCTCTGTTCCTATTCCAGAAGAAGAGCTACTGTAGATTAGTGGCATATTGGTATAAGCCAATGGATCATCAAATACAACTTCTGGAGGATTAGTTGATGTATAACCACTACCAGGATTAGTAACAGCAACACTTACAATATGACCACCACTAATTGCTGCAGTTCCAATAAACTCAATAGCTGGAATTCCATCACTATAAGTTTGAACTCCAACATTTACTGTACTTTGAACACCTTCTCTATATCCAGAACCAGTGTTTCCAATACTAATAGATGTAATAGTACCAAGACCAGAAACATTGGCTGTTCCTCCAGCTGCAACTAGTGGTTGATATCCAAATCCAGAATTAGATTCTACTGAAATAATAACACCACCTCTAGGAAGATCGCCAGCATTAGTGTCATAGGTAACAGTTGTTCCTGAACCAGTGAATGTAACACTAGTAATGCCAGATGTTTCATCAATATTATAGTTGGCAGGTGATGCTTGAGCACCTTGTGGTTCCTGGAAGATATTATTAATCAATACAATTGCATTATCCGTAGAGAATCCAGTAATATTATTATAATCTGATGTTAGATTAAAGTGACTTGTAATACCAGTAAATTGCTCAGAAATATCATCAAAGATGTAGTTAGTAGTATAAGCTTTATCTACACTATCAGGAGCGGCAGATCTAATAAATGTTCTTCCTTGGAAAGTAGAATTAGTAGAAATACCAGTCCAATCTCTATAATCAGGATTACCTACTGTAGTGCTCAAAGGAACCTGTCCATAAGGTGCCTGAGAGAAGTGAAGTGTATTTCCTACAATATTATAGTTACCTGAGATCTTAGTAACCAATGTTCCTGTACTATGGCTAGCAAGTTGAGTTCCAACCTGAGCTCTTCTAACAAGAAGATTAGTAGCACCTCCAAATCCAACTTCCTCTACAATCATAATCTCATCTTCAATCTTAATAAGATCTCTTGCAGCTATTGAAGTAACACCAACAAGTGGTACTTTAGTGTCTTGAATAATATTATCACTCAATGTAGTAGTAACTGCAGTTCCAGCAATTGGAGATTGAATCATATTATCAATACAAACCAATGCTCTATTGTTTGCATTAGGTGAAGTTAAACTATGAGAAGTTCCAATTCCAACAGCACTAATATCTAAAGTTACTGGATTTATCTTCAATGCATTTTCAGCTGTTGAAGCAAATCTTATAGCACCATCATTCTCTTTAACTGCATAAACAGTAGGTGGTAATTTATCAGTGGCCCCAATACCCGGAATAGTAGTTGTAACAATACCAATAGCTTGTGTTGTTCCAGCACCAGCATGAACATAAGTTAACTCTTCACCAGTAACAAAGAAGTGATCAGAAATTTGAATAGCATTTGGATATAAATTAGTTCCTCCAATATACCTTCCTCTCTGTGAAAGATAATTCTTGCTGACTTGGAAGGAATCCAATCCCTTATCCTTATAAGTCCTCACTATCCCCATTGTTCCATTAAAGGAAACAGAAGGCCATCCAGCATAAGCTCCAATCCATATATCAGTTCCAGTAGGACTAGAATCAATAGACTCTGTATAGATTTGAGTGGTTCCTTTCACTCCATTCAAATAGACATCAATATATTGACCAATTCTAGTAACTACAACATGATTCCATTCATCCAATAAGACAGTTCCACCATCATATGTAAAATCAAATTGTGTTTTACCAACCTGATTATGATTAAATGAAGTCATTAAATTTCCATTGTGATCAATATAAACTATAAAGATATTATCGACACTATACAGGGTGGACCAACTACTTATTAATGCTGATGGACCCACAGCTGATGGAGTATTTTCCATCTTAGACCATACCTCAAAAGCAAAGTCTCCTGAGAAATCAAAATCAGTGTCAGAAACTAATGCCCTTCTTGCATTTCTAAAGTTATAACCATAACTATTATATTTTGTTGTAAGATTGATTAATGTGGCGTCATTTCCTGAAGAACTTCTATCTGTCCAAGTAGTAGTTCCATCGGCAGTTTCACCATCCAAATACATGATTAAACCATCTTCTACAATATCTTCACCAGTTTCTCCAACTACAATTCCATTAGAACCATCAAAATCTCTTTTGAAGATATCTAAGGATTCATGTTTAAGATCAAAAGCAGTAACCACATCATTGTGTGATCCTTTATAAGATCCATTATCAGATTCAATAACAACATTATTCAAATCTATAAGTGTAGGATTAGCATTGTCATCATAAATTTGAAGTTCAAATCCAATAACTCTAACTTCAGCATTAACACTAGCAATAGGAGTGAATAGAAGATCTAAACTAGAACCAACAGAACTAATTCCTACAGTTCCAATACTATTACCAGTTTCTACATTAGCAAACTCAACAAAAGCTTCATTTGTATCAGATTTTATAATTGCTATCTCTGAACATTGATATTGATTAGTGGTTGTATCTTCAACCGACATAAAGTAATATCCACTCTTATAAGGCTCATCAAAACTTGCTACGACGTGTGATGTAGGTGATCCAGAAGAAGAAATAGCCTTATATCCTGTAGATACTCTAGCAACAGATAGTGATGTTGATCCAATCCCTACTCCACTAGAAGATAGAGCCATGAGTGAAGTATTAGCAGTAATAGCAACAGAAACATTAGGATGGAATTCTACTATTATATCACCACCACTAATGGAAGAATTGAAAGTACCCAATCCAGAACTTGTTCCGCCCAAAGTATTAGTTAAATCGCCATATTCCACCATATAAACATCAGTTCCATCATGACATAAACTCAATTCTTGAACAGCTAGATTTCCTCCAGTGTCCTCAAGTTGAACATGAACTTTAGCTGATGTATAATCGGTTGAGATTGCAACCAAAGTGTCCTTTGTGACTCCCGCACCAACATTTACATAATAACCTGTTACTATACCAACAGTACCTAAATCCAGTTGCTCAGAGAGAATATCATCATTTAAAGTTCCCAAATCTACAACAGAAACTGCATAATTATTATATTCTGATTTAATGGGATTCCAAGTCAATCTCCAGTTATCAGCTTCAACAGAATAGTCATAAGATCCTAATCCACCATAAGGATAGGTACAAATGGTAGCATATTGGTTACTATACGCAATATTCTTATATTGAAGAAGTGAAACAATAGAGAATTGTCTTTCATCAGTATAAGTGGTATCCTGAGCAAAAGTGAATATCTTATTATAAGTTCTATCAAAACCGAAATATGCAATAGGACTACTACTAGTAGCTCTAGGATTACTATTGAAAGTACTACTCATATCATCAATAGTAAGAACTCTATTACCAACGGATTCATAGAAATCTGTAAGAGTCCTATTTTTAAAATCGATAGTTGTGGAAATGTTTATATCACCAATTTCAATAGTTCCTTCAGTTACATAATCAAAATCATAATAACAGTTAAAATCACCATATCCAATAATTTCATTTACAATCTCAATATTAGTATCTTCAGGTAGAGTCAACATGCTATCAGCACTATCACTCTCAATCACAAGATCGCTGAATTTAGCAAATCCTGAAGTATGGTTTAGAGAACTTACTGGATCATCCCAAGTTTGAAGAGGAACTCTAGATTCTAGTGAATATGAGAAGTTCTGGTAGTACTCATTATTAGGCAATTTCTGCAAACTGTCATTTAAGAATCCACTATTACTTTGCCATCCACTATAGACTGTCGTACCAGCACCTATAAGAATTTCAGAGTTAAAATCAATCTTGGTCTCAATCACACCCTGAGTGTTAGAACTTTTACCTTTTACAATACTTCCAACTGTAAATTCCTTACCAGTAGTAATTTTTAACTGCTCCATCTTAGGATTCCAATTCTCAACGTATCCTACCTTTCCATCACTAATAACTTCTTCATCGATGAAGAAGTTATTCTTCTTAAGGACTGAATTATAGATTGGGAAATCAATTTCTGAAATAACTCTAGCTCTAGAGTTAGATGTATCTATAGTTCCAGGAACATCTCCAACACCAAGATAATCAGTCAGTTTATACTCAATCCAAGCACCTGTTCCTCCAAGTTGACTATCTGCATTGCTAACTTCAAATAGTGAGTAGTTATAGTTCTCTGAATTGTATCCAGTTCCAGTAGAACCAACGCCAACACTAACATTTTCCACCATAATCTTGGATCCTGGATTATAGGGAAAATCTAGAGGATCGCTAAAGGTTGCATCTGGGAAAATCCTTACAGTCTTGGTAGATGCGTTATAAGTGAGTGATGAGAACCCAACACCATTAGAATTCCTTATAGGAATAATAGTAGGAGGTACATCATAAATTCCAGTAGTATTTTGAAGAATAGTGACTTGTTTATCACCTAATTTATAAGTGATGTCAATATTAGGAACAATCTTACCAGTATAACCATCTTTTACCAATATTTTAGGAGATACAAGGTAATTTCTTCCTGCGGAGGCAATTCCAATACTTTCAAAGGAAGCAAGAGCTTCAATCTTCAATATTTCAGGAAGATTAGCAATAGCTCTTAAAGTAGTGTCTGTTGGATAGTCAAATCCAATAGAACCCATCCTACTATTCAATACTTTGCCAATATTATTGCTTTGTGCGTTTATAATGGCTCCAGTACCTTTGTCACTAGTAACTGAATTTATTTTTGGTAAAGATTTGTAACCATTACCATCATTCAACATTTTAATTTTAGTAATAGTACCTTCTGTTGTTAGTGCATCTGTTTCATAGGTTAAATCCGAATTAGTATCATTATAAGTGAAAATATCAGGGATTTGTCCAATATTGAAGGTGAACGTAGTAGTTCCAATTCCAGTAAGATTATGTTTTCCATCATAAGCCGTTTTTACTATAAAAATCTTATTATATGGATTTACGTCTTTATCAATTACTAGTTGACTCTTAAGTGTTGGAATAATATCCAAATTATCCAGTTGGAACTTGTAATATAGACTTTGAGGGATGTTTTCATCAACTTTAATAGTCAAATGAGCACTTGCATCAATACCAATCTTACCACTAGAGGTAACTTCAAACTCTCTATTAGATTTGGAGGTTAAAAATCCATTATTAAACTCAGAATCAGTAAAAATGTCCAAACTAAAGGCAGAATAGGTAATCCCATTCTGAATAAATGACAAAGATGGGTCTGAAAGGTCAAATTTCAGTTTTTGACCTCTTTTTACATTTATTAGAGGATTAATCTTTGATAGAGTTCCAGCTGAAGCGCTTGTAAGATTAACAAAAGCGGGATTTTCTTCATTTAATTGGAATTTTTCCTCAACAAGACGAATTTTGTTTCCACTGAAGGGAATAACATAATACATTGCTTCATTTACTAATCCACCAACGGGAGTAGAAGCTGTATGAATGACTTTATCACCTTTTTTAAACTTATGAAGGGTAAAGGTGATAGTATTCATTATAGTATCAACATCACCAGATGCAAATGTCACTGGATCACATACTATTCTTCTATTATAATCATTATACTTAATAGTAAGAGTTTTAATATCTTTTGGCTCAATAGACAAATAAACCTTGTCACTAGTTCCATTTTGATTACTTAAAAGAGTACTCTTCAACCCATGTGTCGATGCGGTAGAGACTGTAACTATATTTTTATCAACTTGTCCAGTAATAACATTGGTTAATGATGTTTTGAAGCTCTGATATACACCAGTTCCAATATTTGTAAAATAAAGGAGTCCATTAGTTGTATTAATACCTACAAAACCTGTTGTTGTCATTCCAACTCTAGTGGATGACACTCCAATAAAGTTACGACCTATAGGTGCAGCATATAACTTCTCATAATGTAAAAGATTTCTATATGGTTCTCCTTCAATACCATTCCAAGTAACAATAGATGTTCCACCATTAGGTCTATAATAAAGAATATCATTTAATTGTAACTTATGATCCTCTATGTAAATGGATTGAGGCTCAACAAATACTTGAGTGACTCCTACACCAGGCATGGAAAATACTATGGTATTTCCAACACCAACTCCAGTTACTGTACCCAATCCAACAGATTCGGCAGGGTTAAAATACTCTTCCCTATTGAGTCTAAAAGTTTTAGTAGTTTTCAGAGATCCTACATTAACTTTAAACTTCCTGGGATCTTCAAATAACTGAGTAAGACTAGTATATGCAGTTCCTACTGTACCACCATACTCTCTCAATACCCGAATTCTTTCAGTTCTTCCATCTACGTTAAGAACTTTAACTTTTTCTGTCCCAATACCCAAAATATCATTTTCACGAATATATGGGAATTCTAAAAGTCCAGAAACATAGAAATATGTGGTCAAACCAGTGGTAGCTGTACTAGCTATTCCCAAAGTTGTAACAAAATTATCAGATCTAATTCCAATAGTATAAGATCCATCAAATCCATCAAAATATTCAGACAATCCAGAAATATTAACAATATCAAAATTCTCTAGATCATGAGGTTGAGTATTAAAACCAACAAATGATCTTCTACTATCAGTAGCTGAAAATTCAACACCATAAAATACAGTAGTTGCACAACTAACAGTATTAATAGTTTTACCTGATACTCTTTCTACTCTAGCAGAAGCATCTTGACCTTCTGTTCCATCATTATCAAAAACTAATCTATCATTAACTTTATAAATGCTACCACCAGTAATAATTCCTACACCTTCAATAGTACCAATAGAAGTTCCTTGAATCTCAACAGTAGATTCTACAATCTTATTAGAATTGAAGACATAATCATAACTACTCTTATCATCATTGGTATGATATACTTTAGTATTTCTAAACCAACCCTTATCCTCAATATCATAAGATGTTTGATTTGAATCTTTACCAAAATTGAAGATGTTAGGCTCTGATTCAAAAGTATTGCCAATAATATAAGGGAAAGCAGGTCTCTTATAATTTGTGAATGGACCTTCAGAGTCCACACTAATCATATTAAGAGTAGTAAAATAACAATACTTACCAAGAGGGAAATCTGGAGTAATACAGAATCTGCCATTATGGTCATCTAAGTCTCCTCTCTCAGTGAAGATATAATCCTCAACAAAGAATCCACCACCAAAAAGTGAAGTTGGTGGTCTATGAGTTTCATCAACACTTAATTCATAACCAGATTGAATCTGCTTGATATTACCACCATCAGCATTAGTATAACCATAAGGACCATAAATTGGATTTCCATCATATGCCCATCCCAAAATAGGAGAGTGATAATTGCTGGCTATCTCAACACCATTCTGTACCTTTAAATCAGGAACACCATAAAGAGTATTATCTTCATCCTCACCAGCGACGACATAAGTCGATTCTCTTAAAGGTCTTGGTGCATAAAGATGTGAATACTCCAAAGATGAACTATCAATATTCTCATTAATAAATCCATCATCATCTGTCAAAGTATTAAAGTTTCTTTCAAATAGATTAATAGACCAAGTACGTAAAGTACAATCAATTTTTGAATCTAATCCAGCAGAAGTTACTGTTAATGAAGTAGATTCTGTATCGAAACCTACGCCACCATTTATAATTTTTACTTCTGCCAAAATACCAGTAGCTGGATCTATAACAGGAGTAAGTCTAGTATTGCTCCCAGTTCCACTAACTACAATATCTGGAGGAGAATTGTAACTATTACCTGGTGAATTAATAATAACCTCATCAATCTTCCCATTCTGAATAATTGGAGTTAAAATAGCTCCTTCACCACTAGAAAGATTAATTCTAGGTTGTCTATTAAAATTAAAGACTTCGGAAGCACCATATCCAACACCACCAGAAGTTAAATCAACAGATTCAACAGAACCCCTGAAAATGGGTTGAACTTTGGCTGCAAAATCTTGACCTGTACGAATATTAACTCCAATATTACCCTCAACACTTACTGTTATAGGTTCGTAATTAAAAGTTCCATCTCCAACAGAAATAAGATCTACCTTAATATCATTATCATAGTAATATTTGAAATCTGTTACTCCTGTCCCTACAAGAGTTAAACAGAATACATTATTATCAACCTTCTTAACATAATATTTTTCATTAGCAGATAATCCTACAATAGGTGTGCTACCAGGAGAATACTGAATAGTATCTCCACTAGAATATCCGTGATTTTTGATAGTAATCTTATCGAGAGCTGTACTAATACCTGTAGATACAACTTGCCTCTTTCTATTCTTATATCCTCTACCAGGATTAGTAATAACAATATTAGATACTATTCTCTTCCTAGAAGTTGATTTAATATTCTGTACACCAGATCCGAAAGAAACAAGATCTACAGTATTAATACCAACTCTAGAATCATCTGGACTGGTATAAAGCTTAATGGTGTAATTGTCTACAATTCCAATATAATAATAGTTATCAGTAGTGAGTCCAACAACTCCTGAAAGATTATTGGGGTCATATATTACCCTCTCATTATCATCAAATTTATGGAATGTAGAGAATCCAATAGTATTATTAGCAATACTAACATCCCCACCATTCCTCTCAGCATTAAATGAAGGGCTGTGAATAACAAATGCCATATTGACTGCAGCCGCAGCATTTTCAATAGGATTGCCACCAGTAATCCTAACAGTAGGAGTATCTACATAATCATAACCAGTATCTAATAATTCCAATCTTTCAAGTTGTCCTTCTACATCGCAAATACCAGTAGCACCAGTTCCAACAGCATCTTGCACAATTAGAATGGGAGGATTGATAATATCATAATTTTTTCCACCATTTGTTACATCAAATGACTGAATATCTCCATAATATAAAGAATTTCTGGATTTATAGTTAATAATTTCAGCGCCATTAATTAAAATACCAGTATATCCTGGATCTGTCTCATAAGTCCCACTTTTATTGACTGGTTCTGCAATTTCTCTATAAATTCCTTGAGGAGCAAGATATTTTAAGTAAAAATCATAGTAGCAAAACTTATTATCGGACACTTCCCCAGCTAATTTGAGGTATTTTCCTCCAAAAATATCAGATTTACTGTTAGATAACTTAATATCAGTAGAATTTATCCTTTTTACGTAATAAACACCAGCATCTATGTCATCAAATTTACTTTCCGACTCAAGATTGAGAACAACTCCATCAGAAGTTATTTCAGTAGTCCTAATAACTCCTGGTTCGTAGAAAATTGCATCACCAGTGTAGAATCCATGATCAGTTCCAGAGGTTAAAGTGAGAGTTTCAGAGTCACTTTGTGCTAATCCATTAAAAGTGACTACTTTATTATAGGCATTTAATGGCAAATTTGGATAATTCGGTATAGAATTGGAAGCAACAAGTACTTCTTCATCAAAATTTACATAAGTATTTTGTACATTTGCAAAGAAATCTTTAATTTGAGTATATTTTGAAGAATCTCCCTTCAAAATATCATTTCTAATAGTAAAATTCTTCCCGACATCTATCAAACCTGACAATCTTATGATGAATTTAGTGCTAGAAATAATTCTTGATACTGATCCTGATGTTTTTTGATCAGAATCATCAATCAAATTGACAAAATAACCAGGTTGTAAGAATTGATCATCATAAGTAACTACTTCATAACTTCTCTCAGAAGAGTCAAGAAGTGCAATACTCTCTACTGCCCATTTTGTCTTAACATTAAACTTCCAATTTTTGGATTTTTCAAGATCGGACTCTTTTCCTAAGGACTGAATCCTAACAGTATCATCTTTATTATAAAATTCTGATGGACCATTTACCTTAAATTCAGTTAAAGTTGAAGTTATTCTGACTTGAATGGATTGTCCAATACCAACAGTAGCATAAGAAAAATCATCCCATCTAATATTAGTAGCTTCAGGAATAATGGCACTTACCCCACTTACACTTAAAAACTGTGTAGAGTTAGTTCCACTGTAACCCATACTTACCGAATTACCATCCGCATCATATCCTACAATTTTTCCACTCCACGGGAACCCAATTGTTGAATCTACGTCAACAATTGTAGCTCCGATAGAAACTGCATTCAACGCTTGGGTCTTCGGATTAGGTTGAAAGTCCCCATAAATGGATCCGAGAGTGTCAATATCCCTCTGATATCCAGAATCTACTGAAATTTGGTAATAATCACCTTCCGAATACTGAATTTTTTCAACATTTGTAACTGTTCCCCTAGAATTTGAAGAATCTTGGAAAATTGTTCTATTTTTTAAGTCTAAAACGTTGCCATTTACGGATTCAACAACAAAATCTTGAGTAACTCTATAATCTGCATTAGAGGGCTTAAGTAAAAACTTACTCGGCTTGATAATTTCTACTTCTTCGCCATATAATGCTCTAAAAAGTATCTTAAATGACTCATCCGTACCCTTCGATTTGTAAAAAGTGTCAGCACCGAAGATAAAATTCCTCTGATCAATATCAGAATGAAGATTTCTATCAGTAAATCCGGGAACAAACTGTCCTTTTATCTTCTTAAAGAATTCCTGTAAGAAAATAATGTTCAAATTATGAACAACTGCTCCCTTAGTATGGCGCGCCTTCTTCGAAGTAGTAAAAGTGAGTTGATCTGATTCAAATCCAAGATAAGTGGTAATACCACTAAATCCTCTATTACAATTTACAAATGTTTGATCAGTTTTATACTCATATTCTATAATTTCATCATCAATTTTAATTAAACCATCTGTTTCAGGAAAACCTTCAGTAAAATTACCATCTACAGATACAGTAACAGTTCTATCATTATAATTAAGGTCTTTTTCTAAAATCGTATAAGATTTGAGATTGACAAGTTCATCAACTTTGACGTATTGGTCAATATTTTGTATTAAATCGGCTGGCGCGCCTTGAAATTCTTGAGAAACGTAATATTTTTCTAAAAATTCTCCTAAAAGAGGAAAATCTTCTCTAACATATCGTGGAAGCTGACTCTGAACGATATCTTGGAATTTTACTCTATCTATTGACATCTACTGTTATCTTGTAAAAGTACCATTGGAGTAACTAGAAGTTACGTTATAATTACTACCTGAAATATCATCGCCAGATGCAATATTATCCGACTTCATAGTTACTGTTGAGAATCTAGTATCTAATTGTAGATAAAGATCCTGCAATCCAATAACATCATTAGAATAAGGAATAGTTGATATTTCTATAAGGGGCGCTCCTCTATTTACCACAGTAGAAAGAACCTTCATTGGGTTCATCTTAATTTCACCTTTCTTATAATTAATAATACCAATGTTCTTCTTAACAATAACTGGTTCTGCAAGAGCATCCAATTTGAATAGGAATACAGATCCAGTCAAAAGATCTTTATTAGGAAGATCCCCAAGATATACAGTTCCACTAATACCACTTACAGCAAATCCAGAAGATTTAATGTTATAACCATCTTCACTACCTACGTGGAATCTATTTCCATAACAAATCTCATATTCAGCAAAAATATTAAGAGCGGGTCTCAAATCTCTTCTCATATTAACTGTCGTAATGTTGGAAGTAATAGATGAATGACTATCATCAATAACTTTCAAGAATTTACTATATTTAAATCTTGCTCCAAACCTATTAAGTTCAGTAGAATCAGCATAATCTACAATATTATTTAAAATGATATCTTTTACATAATTGTGAGAAAGTGCCAGATTTGTATTATAATAAGCTGTAGTTTGTGTATCAATATATAAGTATTTTAAATCTACAACTTCACTTACAATACCAGCAACAGAATATCTCTTCAAATCCCTCTGAATATTTTCTTTAATTGATGAAGAAAGATAAACACCATTTTCGGGTTTAATACTAACATAAACTTTTCCATACTGGGGAGGTTCTAAATCCTCTCCACCATAAGCAGATACTGATTCACATTCTGGATAGATTGAAGGAATAATAGCTTCATAATCTGATGCTGTCACAGCTCTATTTTGGGATGCGTAAATTTGAGGTGCATATTTCTTAATGGAGTTTACATCCTCAATAGATTTACCACCATAAGATGTTGTATATGTGGAAACTGTTGAAACTCCTTTCGTAACAGCTCCACCATTATTGTCTCTAAGAGAACCAGCAAAAGTAAAGCTGGAAATATCATTACCTAATTCACCATTACCAGAAATATAGTTAACGGTAACATAATTTGGTTCTTGTAACTTTAGACCAAATGTGCCATCACCAAATAATAACTCATATCTCTCATCTGGTATTTCTTGAATAAAGAAAATTGGTGAAGTTGGCCCAACTTGTACCAAACTATTTGATAAGGTATATTTCCTTTCGATAGTAGAACTTTGTGAATCTCTAACAATTACTCTAATAGTAGAAGTATCAATACCACTATTAGTTAAAATATACTTTTGATTAGGATTTCTAGAACTTACAGTAAAATCCTGACTAATATAAGTTCCTTCATAAATTTTAATATTATTGAAAGTTGCAACCCCATTAGAATTTACATTGACAGTAATATCAGAAGGAATGGAGAAGATATAACTTTCATTACCAAAAGTTTGGTAACTTAAAGCAACAATACCTGATTTAAGAGTTAAAGTAACAGCACTTGTACTGGATACGTCAACACTAAAACTAATATTTGATACAGCAGATTTTTTGGAATGAGGCAAATATCCAATATTACGTGCTAGAGATACCACATTTTCTCTTAATGTGGCACTATCAATAAACACTTCATTAGATACCATATTGGCATTATATGAAGTGATGTAAGTATTATATGCTAGAGTATCAATTATTGTTGAGAGATTAGATCCCTCAAAATCATAATCCGTAAATTTTGAATTAGATTTCAAATAATCCCTAATGGAAGTTTTGATCTGATCAAAATTTAGGTTGCTAAAATTAACTAATGGCATTTACTTATTACCTAGTAGATTCTAATGCGAATGTGAGTGTTTGTTGTGGAACATCAATACCTACAATATTATATCTTATAGTTACGTCAAAACTATGTTCTATTTCATTAGCTAATACATCAACCTTAGTTAACCTAACACGAGGTTCATAGGAAGTAATAGTATATTCGATTTCATCTCTAATAGAAGAAGAAGTCAATCTATCCAAAGATTCAAATAGTAAATTAGAAACATTAGAACCTACTAAAGGTTGAAATGGTTTCTCACCAGGTATAGTATAAACTAAATTACGAATGGAACGTGCAATAGCAGTCTCATTCTTATTATCAATCAGATCATTATTGATAGGATTAGTCAGAAACGAAGCACTTATATCCTTAAATGCTTGACTGATTCTCTCAACGGGCATTGAAAAATGTTACAACAATATCGAGTTATTTATATTATAAAAACTCATTTAAGACGTTAGGATCCCCAAAAGCTTCAATATCTTCAGGATCAGTCACTTCGAATAAATCAGTACCTTTGGATTTCTTCTGAGGGGTTATATCATCTTGATTGATCTCACGTAACATTTCTCTTTCATCATTAGAGATTGGTTCAACTAATATTAGTTTGCGGTCCATAATAGGGTCCTTTATATACTACTATTTACGAGCAATAAAAAAGGGGAATTACTTCCCCTGTCCTCTATATTCTTTCTTAGCTTTATTCCTACTAGTAGAAACATACTTAGTATGTTTACCATGTCCTTGTCTAGTCTTCTTAGGGATGGACTCAATATAGTCGCCCCCAAGAACACCTTTTACAATTCTAGCCATTTAAGTGTCGATCCTCCCAGATTTTGTACATTTCTTTTATTTCAGCATACTCAGGTTTATCCATCATTTCCTTTGGTGGTCTTGGAATATTTTCCTTATCCACTTCAGGATGAGATTCTACAACCTCTTTAATTAACTCATACATCTTAGGATGTAAAGCTTTATAAGGTTGTAACTTGGATAAAATTTCTTTCTTATCCATTAGATAACCCTAGTCTTTTCATGCCCAACTCTAATACGTGGATCACACCAGATCTCAAATCCAGCTTCCATAGCATCTAAACAGAAGCTAACATCTTCACCACACATATCTTGAACAGCACCAGATTCAAATACTTGCATCTTAGGAGCAAACCAAGGATACTTCATTTCATCATGTTCAAATACACCCTTCTTAATCATAACCCAACCAAAGCCAGTATAATCAACTGTAAAGGGTTTACTACGCTTACTAATGCCATCAACCATCTCATGGTTCATAACACCACCATTATTCCTAAAGTCATCTTCATCTAACCAATGTGCAACTGAAGTAGTCTTACCATCTTCTGTTGCATACCATCCAGCAGCAATAGAGTTCTCTTTAGTTTCATCCCATGTTGTTTCACCATCTTCATTAGTAGAAACAACCTCTTCAGGAACAGCTAGATCGCATAGTTGCCAAAACTTATCACTATTGAATACAATATCACTATCAATCCATAACTGATAATCATATTCCAGTTTACCATCCCATGGAAGTTGATCAGGACCTCTAAGAACGTTTGCACCCAAACACTTACAACGTGCAAAATTAACCATGGAACTATAATCCTGGCTAATCTGAATACTCATTTGGTTTTGAACTAAATCGAAACATAACTGTACGAAACTCTTCAAGAACTGATACGAAACGCCACGACCAGGAAGACAAAATACAATACCTTTACCCCGCATTCGTTGCTTGATCGCATCAATGTCCCATTGGGGTTCATCGCCCTTTTTTGGTTTGGGACTTGAAGCTTTAACCGTAAAACCTTTGGCCATTAATAATGTCCTCTCATTTCAATTGTAATTATAACTCAATATTTAGATCCTGTCAATAAAACCTTTATGTAGTATAAACCCTTCCGAGCTCCCGAGGTGGCTCCGAGAAACAACCGCCTTATAAGACTTAAGAATACTTAAGACTTAAGAATCCCCACTGAGAACCTTGGTAGTTAGTTTCTACCTAGAAGGGCATAAAGTATTAGTATACTTACTGAGAATCCAAGGGTTATACCATATAAGGTAAGGAAGTCGTATGCAAATTCTTGTAAGTTTATCATGTTTGTTTCCCTTTAATAAATTTATATCAAAGCAACTATGATAGCTCCAAGTACTATCCAGAAAATAAAACTTAGAGGACCTGTGATTAACGCAGTGGGAAATAATCTTAAGAGAAGTCCTGAGAAGATAACTCTCCACATATTCCAATACCTTTTCTTTCTTGGAGTATATGAGTAACATTTCTCAAGATGTCGCTCATCGAACTTATGTTTCTGAGTTTTGTTGAATACGTCTGGAGTTTTTGTCATTTTAAGCTCCCATCGAGGTTTACAAGATCTCTATATCTCTTCATAATACTTTCATCATCATTAAAGTTTTTGTAATGCTCTGAGTTTTCTCTATGTGTTACCCACTCTAAGTTATTCACATTATTGTCTAATCCATTCCTATTCTTGTGATTAACCTCAATCTTATGAGTATCCTCACAGGGTAGGAAAGCCATTGCCACCAACCTGTGAATATAAAACTGTTTCTTTTCACCATCCTTTGAAGATAACCTTACAAAGTGATAGGGGGATATCTTTCTAGATTTTCCAGGTCTTAATACGCTGGGATTTTTCCATTTATGAGATATTACAAAACCTGTAGACGTTAAAAAATACCCTGGGAATTTTTCCATCCCGGGTATATTACAAATCTCAAAAATCTTCATAGGGGTATTTGAAATTTTATGAATTTTTTTTTATATCTCTAAGGGGTATATACTTTTGTAGGTTGCCCTAGACCGGTCTTTTTCGCATCACTTTCCCTTAAGGCATCACATATCAACCATTATACTGTCATTTCAGCATAACTGTCAAGTGAATTATGACCTTATGTAACAGTGGGGAGGATCATAAGCCCTCCCTATCTGTCACAATCACTCACTATTAATCTACGTTAAGAGTCTCACGGATAATATAACCATCAATAACTGCTAACAATTCATAACCGTTATTGCATGCCTTAAGTTTAGCATAGAGTTCCTGGACTGTCATGAGAGTGTATGTCTGTGTTTACTCTGTTATTATAAGGT
>MPMD02206492.1_pt1 | contig 16700 bp, 14 predicted proteins | sample 1617291 | NCBI WGS metagenome assembly MPMD02 (sample SAMN05944810, study PRJNA350692) | marine metagenome | biome: marine; feature: ODZ; material: water; isolation source: 120 m water sample filtered on 30 um supor filter | place: Pacific Ocean | collected 2012-04-09 | depth 120m m | reverse complement strand
GTGTCGTTTTTCTGGCTACGCCCCTGATGTTCCTCATCGTGAATTTTCAGAACATCGACTTTGAGCAACTGGGTCCATTCTTCCTGGACAGGGTTTTCATATACATTCCCATAGCCCTCACCCTCATCCTGGTGGTTCGCTACATGTTCCGCAATTTCAGACGGATCAAGCTGCACGTGGGGCCCGACGGCCTGGTGAGGGAGGCCGGTGCGTGGCAGCAGGAAGCGCGCTGGGACAGCATCAAGAAGGTAGTCGTTTGTAGCCTTCCATCCGGTGCTCCCCGGTACGTACACATATTCTCCGCTAGCGGTCGCCCCATCTCGATCTTGCCTCTTGAGCAGATGGCTGGTTTTGTCGAGCAGGTAGAAGAGAGTGTCCCGACGTCGACCCCGTTCGTGGTCAAGCGGCAGAAGCTCGACTGGGAGAACCCGCTCCTCATTGTGGGCCTGATGTCCTTGGCCGTGCTGGTGTGGTTGGCCTACAGATCTCTCGGCGGTCCTGGAATCCACCAAAACCTTCCTCAGGTATACATGTGCGCATTCGGCATCTGGTTCATCGCCTATGGCCCCATCTCCAGGACGACCCAAAACCATCGGAAGCTTGAGGTAGTCCTCGGCACGCTTGTGGTTATAAGCAACCTCTGGATACTCGTTGAGGCAATTCTCTAGGTTGCCGTAGACCACCCACTTTCCGGCTGGCGCGCAGGGCAGGGCCCAGGCCTTGTAGGGGATACTTGGCGTAACGTCCGGTGTCAGTGAATGTGTCAGTGATTGCTGCGCCGAAGCGTGCGAAACCCTGCGAGCCCCTGCAGTCGACTGACTCGATCTCCGGGACCTACCGACTGTCACGGAAAAGGCCTTGGCACCCACGGGACCGGCGATTCAGCGGCACGGTGCCCCCCGCTGCGGCCCCCTGCGAGGAGAGGGAGAATGGAGGCGGCACCCGGACTCGAACCGGGGAATAACGGATTTGCAATCCGTCGCCTTAGCCACTTGGCTATGCCGCCTCTCAGCGCTCTGAGGAGGATACCCCGCTGCCGGAGGGGGTCAAGGGAGTGGAAGAGATGGCTGATCAGAGGATCCGGGACCCTGACCCTTGGTGCGGGTTCGTGCAGGCTCTAGCCTAGGCGCACGGGGACGTGGCGGAATTGGTAGACGCATCGGACTTAAAATCCGAAGGGCCCATGGCTCGTGAGGGTTCAAGTCCCTCCGTCCCCACCAACTGGACAGCCGACCGCAGCCCCTCACCCCCACCTCCTCCCTTGGTCCCCACGCCCTCCCTCCCCGCCGATGGCAACGGCCAGGATCCGGCAACCGGCGGCTCACGGGGCAGAGATCGACGAGCCCTCCTGGGCCTGCTGGCCCTGGCTCTCCTGCCCCGGCTGATCATCCTGCTCGCACCCCACGCCGAGTGGAGCGTGCACGGCGAGGAGTACCACCGGGCCAACGTGGCCTGGGAGCTGCTGAACGGATCGACCCTGTCCCTGATCGACTACCAGTACGCCCCCTTCTTCGGCGGCTCCCTGGTGACCAGCGTGCTGGCTACACCTCTGTTTGCTCTCCTGGGAGTCAAGATGGTGGTGCTCAAGCTCGTACCGGTCCTCACGCATCTGGTAGCCGTGGGACTTCTGTTCTGCATCCTGCGACGCTGGGTCTCGCGGCGGTCGGCCTGGATCGCCGGCCTGCTCTTCGCCCTGGGCTCACCGGGCTACACCTACCTGACCACCATCGCCTGGGGCAGCCACCTGGAGAGCAACGCCCTGGGCCTGGGCTGCCTGTGGCTCATGCTGGATCTGCACGAGCGCGAGAGACAGCTGGGCCGGCGCCTGCTGCTCGGATTCCTGGGAGGGTTCTCCCTGTACTTCGGATTGCAGTGCGCGCTGTTCCTGCTGGCGCTCCTGATCGTCGATGGGTTGAACGATCGCGGAGTGTTCAGGCGACGGGAGTTCGCAGCCCAGGTGGCGGGCTTCGGCCTCGGCTTCAGCCCCTGGCTGATCTACAACCTGAAGAACTCCTTCAGCGGCATGGTGCTCTACGACCAGAGCCTGGCCCAGCACATTGACTCGGGGGGACCCACCTTCGGACGGTTGGGACAGATCGTCTCGCAGGCCCTACCCGGTTCCCTGGCCTTCGCAGACCTGGGGCCCCTGCCCGGTCGGGGCCTGGAGCTGGCGGTCTACGCCCTCCTGCTGGTGGCTTTCGGAGCCGGAGTGAACAGCTGGCGAGGGGGCAATCGGCCCCGGCCCTGCACGATGGCCATCATCTACGCCGTCACCTTCCTCCTCGCCTACAGCCTGAGTGATTTCCCCATCGCTAGTGGTGGAGAGATCATCTACGAATACCGGTACGTGGGTCTGCTGTGGCCCTGGGCCCTGATCCTGGTGGCAGTAGGCGCTGAACGGATCCTCGAGGCCCGTCCACGGTGGAGCACAGCAGGCCGGGGAATCCTGGGGGCCATCCTGGGGATCTCCCTGCTGGGCAGCGCCACGTCCTTTGCCGATCTGGACCGTTTCGGCACGGAGCTCGACCGACCCGCCATCGGGTTGATCGGTCACGGCAAGTGGTACGCCTGGCGCTGCTGTAACAAACCCGAGCTGCGGGAGCGGGTACTGGAAGGGGTAAACGCCCGACCACCCCAGGTAAGAAGGGAGATCTTCAGGGGCATGGGCCGCATCCTGCGCGACCTCTCGCAGTACGAGGAGGCTGACATGCCCGCCCCGTACACCCGCGGGAAACAAACCCTGGAGTGGTTCCGCGAGCGGGTTCCCGAGAAGTACCGCAACCTGTTCAAGGGCCGGGTCCCGCTGGGCACAGAACCACCAGCGGCAGCCGAGCCCGGGGATGGGGATTCACCCCCGCAATAGTCACAGCTACCCGTATCCTCTGCTTCCATGTTGATCCTCCCCTGCTTGTGCCTCGCCGTGTCAGCTCCCCTCCAGCCGGCGGTACAGGACGAGCCACCCATGAACGTCATCGTGCTCCTGGCCGACGACCTGGGCTGGATGGACCTGGGCTGCCAGGGCTCGACCTTCTACGAGACGCCGCACCTGGACGCCCTCGCGGCCAGCGGCATGCGCTTCACCCAGGCCTACGCGGGCGGGCCCGTGTGCTCCCCCACCCGCGCCGCGCTCATGGCCGGCAAGACGCCGGCGCGCATGGACACCACCGACTGGTTCGGCGCAGGCCGCGCGGGGAAGATGCTGCCCGCCGACTACGTCCCCCAGCTGCCCCTCGAAGAGGTCTCCCTGGCGGAGGCCCTGCAGACCCGAGGCTACCGCACCGCGTTCTTCGGCAAGTGGCACCTGGGCAAGGAGGGCTACTTCCCCGAGGACCAGGGCTTTGAGGTCAACGTGGGCGGCCACCACCGCGGCAGCCCGCCCGGTGGCTACTTCGCCCCCTTCAAGAACCCCAAGATGGAGGACAGCCCCCCGGGCACCCAGCTCACCGAGCGCCTGACCGACGAGGCCGTGAGCTGGATGGAGTCGGTGCACGAAGAGCCCTTCCTGCTCTACCTCTCCTGGTACGCGGTGCACACACCCCTGCAGACCAAGCCCGAGTACAAGGAGTACTACCAGCAAAAACGCAGCCAGCTGCCCGAGCAGGAAGGAGAGCCCTGGGGCCAGGAGCGGGAGCGCAAGGTGCGCCGCGTTCAGGACCACGCAGTCTACGCGGGCATGGTCCAGAGCCTGGACGAGAGCGTCGGACGGCTCCTGGGCCGGCTCGAGGAGCTGGGCCTGACGGGGCGCACCCTGGTGGTCTTCACCAGCGACAACGGCGGGCTCTCCACCTCCGAAGGGCACCCCACCTCCAACCTGCCCCTGCGCGGGGGCAAGGGCTGGCTCTACGAGGGCGGCATCCGCGAACCCATGCTGGTGCGCTGGCCCGGAGTGACGGACGCCGGCTCGGTCTGCCACACACCCGTCATCTCCATGGACGTCTACCCCACCGTCTTGAGCGCGGCCGGACTCGACCAGGCCCCCGAGCAGCACGTGGATGGCATGAACCTGCTACCTCTCCTGCAGGGGGGCACAGCCCCCGGTCGCGCCCTGTACTGGCACTACCCCCACTACGGCAACCAGGGGGCCGCGCCGTCGGGCGCCGTGCGCAGCGGGGACTGGAAGCTGGTGGAGTGGTTCGAGGATGGCACGACCGAGCTGTTCGACCTGGGTGCGGATCCGGGCGAGAGCCAGAACCTCGCAGCAGCTCAACCGGGACGCACGGCGGCTCTGCAAGCGGGCCTGGAGCGCTGGCGGAAGAGCGTGCAGGCCAGGATGCCCAGGCCCAACCCGAACTTCGGGAAGTAGAAGCGCTGAGCCCTGGCCCGAATCCGAAGCCTCTCCTGGTGGTAGCGACCTCCTGAGTCGTTACGAAATCACTTGGAAGCCTCAGGCTGCGGAGTAAGCGTCACCACACGGTCTATTTCTCTGACGGTGTAGAGTTGTCGCCGCCCGTCCTCGTCACGGCCATGGCCTGGGGGCCATGAGACCTCGACCTCGACCGTTCCCTCCCATGAATCATCGAGGTCCAAGGCGAAGTGCAGGAGACCGTCATTCTGGTTGCCCTCACCCGTCCCCACGACTAGATGCCGACTGAGGATCCGCTCCCCCTGCCGAATCCGAGCGTTTGCACCGATCACGCTGGCATGACTGAGCCCACCTGCCACGGGTGCTGCAAGCCTCAACTCCAGCCAGTGTCCTACCTCTCCGCGATTGACAAAGAGCTTCCCCGCGGTAACCAGGTCCATGTCACCATCACGGTCAAAGTCGGCCCAAGCCGCCTGGTATGTGGCCGGGAGCTCGCCGAGCCCGATGTCATCGGTGATGTCTTCGAACTCCCAGTCCCGATTATTCCGGTAGAGGACGGGGTTGTTCTGAAGGCCAAAGGAGGCGACCGGATACACCGTCGTAAAGAAGAGGTCCAGGTCTCCGTCGTTGTCGTAGTCACCAGCAGCCGGTGAAGCGTAGCTCTCCTGGTAAAACACTCCGCATGTGCCCTGATCCTCAAATGAGAAGCCGTCCGCCTCGCCCAATCCACGTAAGAAGCGCGACTTCGGTTGGTCGCCCCGATCATCCCTGTGCGCAAAGTTACCAGCGAAGAGGTCAAGCTGGCCATCATCATCGAAGTCTCCCCACGCCGCTCCAATGGAATGACCACCTTGGAAACCAGCAGAAGTCGCGATCACCCCTAGAGACTCTGCAACGTCCGAGAATCCGCCTGCGCCGTCGTTGCGCCAGAGCAAGTTCGGCTGGAGGCGGTAGTTGGAGACATAGACATCAACATCTCCGTCTTCATCAAAGTCTGCAGCTGTGACGCCGCGCGCTCTGTAGCGACCATCGCTCCAAACCAGAGCGAGCCCCTTTCCCTCCAGGTTCCGCAAGAGATGGTCTGGATAGGTGATGTTCTCCCCCCAATCTTCAAAGCCACCGACGTAGAAGTCGATCCAACCATCTTGGTCGAAGTCTCCAGCGGCAACCCCCCTGGAGCGCGTTCGCGGCAACCCCTCGAGCTCGAGTTCTTTGAAGGCCGCCGTGCCGTCATTGAGGAACAGGCGCTGACCGGCACAAGAGAAGAGATCAAGATCACCATCACGATCAAAGTCCACCAGGACGCCATCTGGAAGCTCCGCAGCCGCCCTGAACCGATCGCCTGAATCGTTTAGCCAAAGTCGGCCACCCGCGAGGAGGTCGCTCCAACCGTCACCGTTGCAGTCACCCCACGCCGCGCTCTCGCCGCTGCACTCAAGGCCCAGACTCTCGCTCAGATCTACGAAGCGGGCCTGATCCTGCACCTGGGACTGTGCGAAGAGCGACGAGCCAAGGAAGGCTATCCACGGGCATGCGTACGGGATTCGTCTCACGGGATCGCCTGGACGCTCGCTCCCCGTGGTACGCACGGCCCCGATCAGCCTCGCTCTTCGATCGGCACCCAGGGGGCATCGTGGACCCCCGTGTAGATCTGGGCGGGGCGGAAGAGGCGGTTGTCCTGGTGCTGCTCTTCGTAGTGGGCCAACCAGCCCACCATGCGCGCCAGGGCGAAGATGGGAGTGAAGGCGTCCGTGGGGATGCCCAGCTTCTGGTAGACGATGCCGCTGAAGAAATCCACGTTGGGGTGGATGCCGCGGTCGCCCAGGTCGGCCACCACGGCCTTCTCCAGTTCGAGGGCCGTGTCGTAGAGGGGCGTGGAGCCGTGGGCTTCGAACAGCTCCCCGGCCAGACGCTGCAGGGTGTGGGCGCGGGGATCCTTGGTCTTGTAGACCCGGTGGCCGAAGCCCATGACCTTGCCACCCGTGTCTCGCTTGGCGGCGTACCACTCCTCCACCTGCTCGGCTCCACCGATGGCTTCCAGGGCCTGCAGGACGCGCTCGTTGGCACCGCCGTGCAGGGGACCGTAGAGAGCACCCACCGCGGAGCTGGCCACGGTGTAGGGACCCGACTCGGTAGAGCCCACCACGCGCGCGGCGAAGGTGGAGGCATTCATGGTGTGCTCGGCGTGCAGCACGAAGCAACAGTCAAGGGTGCGCTCGGCGATGGCGCTGGGCGCCTCACCATTGAGCATGTACAGGAACGCCTCGGCGGAATTGGATCCCTCCGTGGGCGCAAGATAATCATCCCCGCGGCGCAGACGTTCCAGGGTGGCGATCAAGGTCGGCGTGGCGGCGATCAAGTGCAGCACGGCTTCGCGCACGCTGGCGGGATCCTTGACGTCTACCTTGGGTTGGGTCATGGCCAGAGCGGCCAAGCCCACCTGCAGGCCGTTCATGGGGTGGCCGTTCTTGGGCAGGCTGCTCAAGGTCTGCACCACCGCGGGCTCGATCCCACGGCGGGCGGCCAGTTCCCCGCGGAAGGTCTCCAGCTCGGAAGCGGTGGGCAGGCGACCCTCCAGAATCAGGAAGCAGGTCTCCTCGTAGTTGGAGTGCTCCGCGAGGACCTCGATGCGGTGACCGCGGTAGGCGAGAATGCCAGCGGTGCCGTCGATGAAGCTGATGGAGGACTTGGCGGCGGGGATGCCAGCCAGGCCGGGTACGAGTACGGGGTCGGTCACAGTAGTGGGGTCTCTTGTGCAGGTCGTTGCTGGGGTTGCCGGGCGTCCTCAGGTGGGACTCGCCCGGGCATGATCGTCTATTTGCGCCTTCCGAGATAGTCCACAAGGAGGCGCGCACCCACGCCGCTGCCCATGGCGCCTCCAACCCATCCGCGGCCAGTAGTATTCCAGGCGGTTCCGGCGATATCCAGGTGGCTCCACTCCGTATCCGGGGACACGAAGTGAGCCAGAAAACCCGCGCCGGTGAGGGATCCCCCTCCCACGGCGGGGGAAGAGATGTTTGACAGATCCGCCATCCTGCCCCGCATGGCGTCCTTGTGGAGCTCGGTCAAAGGCATCGGCCAGCAGGCCTCCCCCACGGACTCGCCCGCCGCGACGAGCTCGTCGCGCAGCTTGGTGGTCGTTGGATAGATCGCCGTGTGCTCATGACCCAGCCCCACGATCACGGCACCTGTCAGGGTGGCCAGGTCGATGAGCGTGTCCGGCTTGATCTTCTTCTCCGCATAGCAGAGGGCATCGGCCAGGATCAGGCGACCTTCGGCGTCGGTATTGTTCACCTCCACCGTCTTGCCGTTCATGGCCTTGTGGATGTCGCCCGGCTTGGTGGCGATGCCATTGATCACGTTCTCGGAGGCGGGCACCAGACCGTGCACCTCCTGCGCAACGTCCAGGTCCCCGAGCGCGTGGAAGGCACCGAGCACCGCAGCGCCACCGGACATGTCGTAGCGCATCTCATCCATCTTGGCCGAGGGCTTGATGCTTATGCCGCCGGCGTCAAAGGTCAGGCCCTTGCCCACGAAGCACACGCGACCCTTGGATCTCTTGGCCTTGGGCTTGTAGGTCAGATGGATCAGGTAGGCGGGCAGGCTCGATCCCTGTGAGACCGACAGCAACAGGCCCATGCCGAGCCGCTTCATCTCCTTCTCGTCGATGATCTTGACGCTGATGCGCGCGCTGCGCTTGGCGAGCTTGCGCGCCTCGGCCACAAGCACCCGCGGGGTCACCTGATTGCCCGCGCCATTCTGCAGGTCGCGGGTGTACATGTTCGCAGCGGCCAGATGGGTGCCGCGCCTGGCACCCTTGCGGAAGGCCGCATCGCCACCGAGCAGATCGAATCGCTTGCAGACTTCCTTGGGCGCCTTGCCCTTGCCACCGGTGTACTGGTAGCTGCCCATCACCAAACCTTCGGCCAGGGAGAGACCGGCTTCGGCGGATCCACCGGCGAGAGCAGAAGTCTTGGAGTGCACCCAAAGAGCGCCCTTCGAGACCTTTTCTCCACGGGCATGGTTGGAAGCGGCGGCACCCGCGCGGCGCAGCTCCTCGGCGTCCACGTCTCCAGCAGGTCCCAGCCCCAGAAGCAGGACGCGCTTGGCCGGCCCCTTGACCGCCCAGGTGCTGGCCTGGGTGCGACGCTTGCCGTCGAAGCCGGTGAGGAAGCCCTTGGGCACCTCAACCCCCTTGGGCAGGTGGACGCGCTGGCCCTGACAGACGAGCACGGCCAGGAGGGGCGTGGTCGGCAGGCTGGCGGGGGCGGACTTGGAGGTGAGCTTCATGGGCTGTTGTATTGGAGAGAGGGCAACGCGCGATCGCGTGATTACATGTCAACGTATTTGGGTCCGCCGCCACCTTCGGGCACGAGCCACTCGATGTTCTCGTAGGGGTCGGCGATGTCACAGGTCTTGCAGTGCACACAGTTGCTGGCATTGATGACGACAGAGTCCGCGCCCTCGGGCCACTCGTATACCGCGGCCGGGCAGAAGTGCTGGCACGGGTTGCCATACTCCGCTGTGCAGCGCTCCACGCAGATCGTCGGGTCGACGACCAGCAGGTGCGAAGGCTGGTCCTCCTCATGGATCGCGCCCGACAGGTACACGTCGGTCAGCTTGTCCATGGAGTCCGCGTCGTTGAACTTGGGCTTCTCCAGCTTCGCCTGGGCCGCACTCTGCATGCAGGCGTGGTCCTCATGGCCCGGGCGTCGGGCTTGCAGACCCCGCCCTCCCGTGACCCGCTGCACGGCGAAATCCAGCATGCCGGTGGAGACTCCGCTGGCAAAAGCCTGTCGGTAGTTGCGCACGCCCCACAGCTCGTCCTTGGCCCAGGACGCCTCGAACAGCTCGCCGTATCGGGCGAGACCCTGGGCGGACGTGTCACCGGCCTGCAGCGCGTCGGCAATCGCCTCGGCGGCGAGCATGCCGGACTTGATCGAGAGGTGGATCCCCTTGAGGCTGGCGGCGTTCAGGAAGCCTGCGCTGTCCCCCACGAGCACGAAGCCATCCCCGAAGAGCTTGGGCATCGAGTAGTAGCCCCCTTCGGGAATCGTCTTGGCCCCGTAGCGCAACACCTCTCCGCCCTCCAGCAGAGGACGGATGCGCTCATGCTGCTTCCACTGCACGAACAGAGCGTGGGGATCGAGGGACGCATCCCCATGATCCAGGCCGACCACGAAGCCGATCGAGATCTGGTCGGGAGCCACACCGTAGACCCACGAGCCGCCGTAGCCGCCAGCGTGGAGCGGATAGCCGCCCGTATGGAAGACCTTGCCGTGCATCTCGCGTCCGACCTCTTCACGCACGCGCCACAGCTCCTTGATACCGGTGCCGTAGGTCTGGGGGTTCTTGCCGGCGTAGAGGGCGTGTCGGGTGAAGAGCTGCTTGGCGAGACTGCCGCGGGTGCCTTCGGCGAAGACCGTCACCTCCGCTCGCACCCGTGCACCGGCCTCGAAGTTCGCCTTGGCGCTGCCATCCTTGGCGATCCCACCGTCCCGCACATCGATCCCGACCACCCGCTCGCCCTCGTAGAGAGTCTCCGACGCAGGAAAGCCAGGCTGGATCATGATCTCGGCCTGCTCAGCCTGCTCGGCCAACCAGCCGACGACCTGATTCAGGCTGACCATCAGGTTGCCGTGGTTCTTGAGCTGCGGCGGACACAGGGGCCCCTTCATGGTCCAGTGCTTCCCGCCAGGGCGCAGCCACTCGGCCCAGTCGTCCCCAACTTCGGAGATCACCGGGAAGCCGCGCTCACGCCAGTCCGGGAACAGGTCAGAGATGCCCCGGGGATCCATGACCGCGCCGGAGAGGGTGTGGTGCCCGATCTCCTTCGCCTTGTCGATGACGAGGATCTCCTTGTCCCCCATGCCGCGCTCCTCGAGCAGGCGCTTGAGATGGATCGCACAGGAGAGGCTCGCCGGTCCCGCGCCCACCAAGAGGACGTCGACGGGCAGCTCTTCGCGCTCGACATCCGGAAGGTTGAGGGAGGTGGGATGGTGACTCATGCTTGAAAGGCCTCTAGGGCCCGGTTCCCACGGGAAACGGGCCGAGCAGGATACCAGCAGGCCCCCAACGGCGTCCAGATCGCCGCCCTATCCACGGGGCGAAAGGTATCGGTCACGCTGAGACCCGCCCGCCCGGGCGGGCGCCGTCAGGAGCGCTCGCCGATCCAGTGCTGCCCGTCCTGGTAGACCTCTTTTTTCCACACGGGCAAGCGTTCTTTCAGGGACTCGATCAGGAAACGCGCTGCAAAGAAAGCCGCCTCACGATGGGGGCTGGCCACCGAGATGACGACCGAGGGCTCCCCCACGCCCACCCGGCCCGTGCGGTGCACGCAGAGCATCCGCAGGGGTTCGGTTTCTCCGCCCTCGCCGCCAAACAACTCGGGATCCTCCAGGGCCGAGCGACAGTCCTTGAAGATACGCCCCATCTCCGGACCGGTCATGGCCTCAAAAGCCTCGTAGTCGAGCTCGACCACGTCCCGCTCACGATTGTGGTCCCGGGTGACGCCGGTGAAGGTCACCACGGCACCGCAAGCGGGATGTTGGACTCGCTGGGCCAGCCGGCCGGGGTCGATGGGCTCTGCGCTGAGTTCGAACAGGCCCGCAGCCAGGCGGACGTCTTCATCGCCCGGGTCGGCCTGCCCGCCCGATACGGGGGGCAGGAGTGCCAGCCGATCCCCGCCGCAGAGGAGGTGGCCGTCCGGGACGTAGTCGGTCCCCAGAACCCCCGCCACGGAGGTCAGGTCTCCCAGCTCCGGATGTCGACGTCCCAGCTCCGCCTTGAATTGCCCCACACTCAGGGGCTCGGACAGGTCGTCCAGCACCAACTCATCCACTCCAGCCCGCTCACGCAGGCCGGCGAAGAACAGAACAGTCAGCTGCACAGGCCCTGGTCGAGAACTAGAAGGGCGTGTCGTCAGCTTCGAGGAAGCCGGGGCCGGAGCCCTCGCCGCCGCCAGCGTTTCCACCACCGCCAGCGTTTCCGCCGCCGTAGTCACCATAGCCGCCGCTCGAGGCCCCAGCGGGCTCGCGCTGAGCTTGACCGCCACCGCCACCGCCACCGCCACCGCCATCCCTGGAACCGCCGACGAACTCCCAGTTGTTGGCGACCACGTACAGCTTGCTGCGTTTCTGTCCGCTGTTCTTGTCCTCCCAGGTGTCCAGGCGCAGCTCCCCCTCAAGGAAGGCGCTGGCGCCCTTGCGGTGGTACTTCTCGAAGGCCTCGCCACGCTTGCCGAAGATGGTGACGTCCACGAAAGTGGGCTCTTCGCGCCACTCGTCGGTCTGGCTGTCCTTGAAGCGGCGGTTCACCGCCAGGCCCACCTTGCAGATGGCCATCTGGTTCTGGGTGAAGCGAATCTCGGGGTCCCGGGTCAGGTTGCCCATCAAGATGACTTTGTTGAATGAGGACATGATCTAGCGTCTCCTGTTGTTCTGAGGCTTTGGTTATCGCGTAAGGCGTATCAATTCGGGAGATCTTCTCCGACGTGATCTGGTCAGCGCCGCCCCCTCGGGACCCCGCTCACCAAGGGTCCATGCTAGCGAAACCGAGGGCAGAAGTCATGCCGTTTGGGGCATTGGCCCATGGGCAGATGCAGCGTAGAATCGGCGTGTTCCCCTATCCCCACCGACCATGACTCCACCGCAACCCGCCTCCCCCGACACCAAACGCCCCAGCGGCCGTGAACGCCGCCAGTGGGACAGAGCCAAGGCCGAGTGGCCCGTCATGCTGCAGCTGGAGGACGGCGCCCACGAGGCCAAGATCCGTGACGTCTCCCGTGGTGGCGTGTGCTTCTTCCTGGACCGGCCCGTGCCGGAGATGACCGTCCTGCAGATGGACTTCGAGCTGCCCGTGGCCAGCGGGGTGCGACGCATCCGAGGCCAGGGGGTGGTCGTGCGCTGCGAGCGCATCAGCCAGGCCCTCGACCACTACGAGATCGCCGTCTTCACCCAGGAGATGGCCGAGCCCGACCGGGACACCATCGAGACCTACGTCAAGGCGCGGCCCGAGGGCCAAGAGGTCTAGGCCCCCAGGACAAGAACGCGCGGGATGCCCGCCAGATCTTGTTCCACCCTCGCTTCCGGGTCCGCCTGTCGGCCCAGCTCCAGGGCCGCAGGGCCCTGTTCGTGGCCGAGCTCCACCAGCATCAGGCCTCCGCTCCGGAGCCAACCCCGAGCGCCCTGGGCCAGGGAGCGCACCCAGTAGTGCACGTCATCCTCGGGCGCAAAGAGGGCGCCCGCAGGCTCGTGGTCCCGTACCTCGGGAGCCAGGGACTCTCGCTCGGCGGGGTTCACATAGGGCGGGTTGCACACGATCAGATCCCAGGGGGCACCATCACCGGCGGCCTGCAGCCCATCCTGCTCCAGCCAGGTCACCTCGGCGTCGAGGGAGGTCGCGTTCGCGCGCGCCACCTCGAGCGCCTCACCTGAGACGTCCACGGCATGCACGGTGGCAGAGGACACCTCCAGGGCCAGGGTGATGGCCAGGCAGCCGCTGCCCGTCCCGATGTCGAGGATGCGCGGGGCCTGCTCGCGATCGGCCAGATGATCCCGAGCCAGGTCCACGATCAACTCCGTCTCCGGACGCGGGATCAACACCCCGCTGCACACCCCAAATGACCGCCCGTAGAACTCCCGGGCGCCCGTGATGTAGGCCACCGGCTCCGTGGCGGCACGACGCTGGAGCAGGCTGCGGGCACGGACCAGCTCCTCCTCGGCCACGGGCTCCTCCAGCCTCAGCAGAAGGTGCAGCCGATCGACCTCGAGGGCGTGGGCCACCAGGAGATCCGCATCCAGGCGCGCCTCCTCGACCCCCTTGCGCTCCAGAAAGGCACGCGCACGCTCCAGCATCTCGCCCACGTTGCGCGGGCGCTCGGCGGTCTGGGAAGAGGAGGCCGAGGGAGGCCCCGTGTCCCCGCCCTGGGCGCTCACGATCTCACGCCTTCTTGTTGCCCGGGCCCTTGCGGCCGACTTTCCTCTTGGGCCCACTGCTGCCACCGGCAGCCCGCTGGGCCTCGCGCTGGGCCTTGCGCTCGGCGCGTTGGGCCTCACGCTTGATGTCACCATCCACCTTGGCCTGTTTCATGGCGATGTACATGGCGTAGATGGCCATGCAACCACCACCGCCCACGATCAGGCTGCCAAAGATCCCCAGGACCGCCCGGGCACCCAGAACACCCAGGAGGGTGAAGCCGCCGAAGACACTGATCATACCGGCGATTCCAGGCCCCAAGAACATCAATGGAAAGATCGGATTGAACTTACCACCGTGCTCATATCCGAAAATGTGGGAGAAGGTGGCACAGGCCAGGAGCAGGGTCGCCGCCTCGGCACCAATGCCACCGATGGAACCTGCCAGATAGGCATTCACGAAGGCTGCGATGGCCACAACCCCCGCCAAGCCCGTGGGGACCATGGCGTGCTTGAGCGCGAGCTTTGCAATGAAGCCTTCGCCCTTGCCGCCGTGGGTGGCCATGTAACCCTGATGGAAGACCCAGCCCGCCAAGAGAACGAGCGCCTTGGAGATGTAGAGCGAACCCCAGGCGCTGAAATCGACATCCAGGGCCGCGCGGAACGGTAGCAGGGCTCCGACAAGAAGTACCTTGGAGGACTTGCGCAGGATGAGCGGTGTCTGCTCCAGCTCCCGCTTGTCGCCCACTTGCACCTTGGCCTGGGCCGCCGGGGCAGCCGAGGCAGCAGCTTGCGGCTCTACCTCTTCTTCGCCCAGGGCCGAGGGCACCTCCGAGTTCGACACCGGCTCAGGCTCAGGCTCAGGCTCGGGCTCGGGCTCGGGCTCGGGCTCGGGCTTCTCTTCAAGGGGATCGAGGTCGTCCAGAGCCTCCAGCTCGTCCATGGGCTGGAGTTCGTCGAAGTCGGGAAATTCTTTTGAGTCAGAAGCCATACTTGATTGCTAGCGATATCGGGGGAGAGAGGGGGTGTAGCGTTTTACCACGCCCGGGGCATCTCGACTACCAAAGCAGACCTCACGACAGGTCCAAAGTCGTTCCCAGTGCGCTGTAGATGGACCTAGAGGTTGCGCAGCCGGTCCTCCCGGTCCTTGGCCTCGAGGGCTTCGATCACGGGCTCGAGGCGGCCTTCGACCACCTGCTCGAGACTGAAGTTCTTGCGCTCGGTGTCCTCAAGACGATGGTCCGTCAGCCGATTCTGGGGGAAGTTGTACGTACGGACCCGAGCACTGCGATCGCCGGAGCCGATCTGATCCTTGCGCTCGGCGGAGCGCTCCTCGTCGATCTCACTCTTTTTCAGCTCAAACAGCCGCGCGCGCAGGATGCGCATGGCCTTGGCCTTGTTCTTGTGCTGGGACTTCTCGTCCTGACAGATCACAACCACCTCCGTGGGCAGGTGGGTGATGCGCACGGCCGAGCTGGTCTTGTTGACCGACTGACCACCAGGACCCGAAGAGCGCATGGTGTCGATGCGCAGCTCCTCATCCTTGATGTCGATCTCCACCTCCTCGGCTTCCGGAAGGACGGCGCAGGTGGCGGCGGAGGTGTGGATCCGACCCTGGGTCTCGGTACTTGGCACGCGCTGCACGCGGTGGCCACCGGATTCGAAGCGCAGAAGCTTCCAGGCTCCCGCGCCCTTCACTCCGAAGACGATCTCCTTGAACCCGCCCACCTCGGTGCGCGACTCGGAGATCAGGTCCACCTTCAGGCGGTGGTTCTCGAAGAACTTCGAGTACATCCTGAACAGGTCGGCTGCAAACAGTGTGGCCTCGTCGCCACCCGTACCGGCGCGAATCTCGAAGATGACCTTGGTGCGATTCTCCTCGGGATCGGCGATCAGGGCCAGCTTGATCTGGCCGTCGAGCTCCTGCTCCTGCTCCTCAAGGCCGTCGAGGTCTTCCTGAGCCAGCGCGACAAGATCCTCGTCTCCACCTTCGTCGATGATCGCCACGGCCTCCGCACGCTGCTGGCGCAGGGCTTCCACAGCTTCAAACATCTTGGCCGAGGCCTCCAGGCTGCCGCGCTCTCGCAACAGCGCCGGATAGCGCTTGGCATCGGCAAGCACCTCGGGCGAGCCAATCAACTCGGTCAGTTCCTCGAACCTCTCCGAGCGCTCGCGCAGCTTGGAGACCAGTGCGTCGTTGAACTCCATGGACCTTGTGGAGCGCGGGCCGGCAAGCGCCAGCTCCTGCGCAGCGGAGGACTAGGACTTGTGCTTGGCGTGCGCGCTACCGTACTTCTTGACGAAGCGGTCCACACGACCGGCGGCATCCACGAACTTCTGCTTGCCCGTGTAGAAGGGATGGCAGACGTTGCAGATCTCGATACGCAGCTCGTTCACCGTGGCGCGCGTCTCGAAGGAGTTTCCGCAACCGCAGGTGACCTTGCAGTCCTGGTACTTGGGGTGAATCTTGGCTTTCATCGTTTCCGTGCCCGTTGTGGGCCCATGGGATGGGCCAGCCTGGTGTGCGCGCCATTTCCAAAGGCGCAGCGAAGGGAATCGGGCGCAAGAGGGTAGCGGCCGTCCCGCCCGGCGGCAAGGGGCCCGGCCCCGGGGTTGCCAAGCCCCCCTCAAGCAGGGGGGTCCAGGGCCGCCAGCAGGCCCAACGCCAGGGCCACGGGCAACCCCACCACGTTGTCGAATCCACCCCCCTCCAGGTTTTCGACGAAAGCGTCGGCAGTCTCCTGGATGGCGTAGCCCCCGGCCTTGCCCCGCCACTCCCCGGAATCCACGTAGGCCTCGGCCTCAGCGGGCCGGATGGGCCGCATGGTGACCCAGGTCTGCTCGTGGGCCGTGCGGACCACACCATCCCGGGTTCGTACGACGGATACCCCGGTGACAACGCGGTGGCGAGTGCCGGACAGACTCTCCAGCATCTGAAGTGCTTGCGCCTCACCCTCGGGTTTGCCCAGCAGGCACTCATCCTCGCCCTCCCCCAGGACCACGATGGTGTCCGCCCCCATCACCAGGCAGTGCTCGCCAACATGGGATCGGGCGACTGCGCGCGCCTTGCGCTCGGCCAGGGCCTCAGCCGCTTCCCGAGCGAGCCAGGAGCTGTCCACACCCTCGTGCACGTCCGAGGCTTCGATCTCGAAGGTCCATCCCGCCTCCCGCAGCAATCTCTCCCGACGGGGAGAGGCGGACGCCAGAATCAAGGCGGCCCGAGCCACGCTTCCCTACCTCCGCCGAGCGGCACTTTTCGCGGTCTTCTTCTTGGCAGCCTTTTTCTTGCCGGGTGCCTTCTTGGCGACCTTCTTCTTGGCAGGTGCCTTCTTGGCAGCCTTCTTCTTGGCAGGTGCCTTCTTGGCAGCCTTCTTCTTGGCGTCAGCCTTCTTCTTGGCGTCAGCCTTCTTCTTGGCGTCAGCCTTCTTCTTGGCGTCAGCCTTCTTCTTGGCGTCAGCCTTCTTCTTGGCGTCAGCCTTCTT
>MPMD02371655.1_pt1 | contig 16707 bp, 20 predicted proteins | sample 1617291 | NCBI WGS metagenome assembly MPMD02 (sample SAMN05944810, study PRJNA350692) | marine metagenome | biome: marine; feature: ODZ; material: water; isolation source: 120 m water sample filtered on 30 um supor filter | place: Pacific Ocean | collected 2012-04-09 | depth 120m m | reverse complement strand
GAAGCACCTGATCTGCATCAGTATTAGAAATCGTCTCGAAAGACGTACCAATAGTAGCATTATCAGCATAGGGCTGAACCAGTGCTACATTAGTAACAGTATTAGAAGCAACTGCTAAGGATTGGATATTAGCAATATCAGTCATAGTATAATATCCTTTCCTTAAGAGGTTTTAAATTCAACACAACCTTCAGGACGGATAAATCCGTGGCCCATAGCATACTTAGCCACAATCCACCAACCTTGAAGTCTAATGTCGTATTCAGTTTCAACTGCCAGGTTCAACAATTTAACAGTAGCTACTGACGATTTATGCATAACCAATGCTTTAGTCGTAGAAAAGTCAGCTTCGTGAGTTGTAACCCCAGTAGAATCACTGATATTAGTAATAGGAAGATTGTTGGTTTTCACAATATGAATACCAGCTACCTTCAGTACTTCACCTTCTGCATATACTCCCCTTCCACCCCAATCACGATTGATTAGACTAGTAGTTTCTGCCATTAGATAATACTGGGCAGGACGTACATACATATACCTGTCATTTTCAGGAACATTATTTTCATCCAGTTGTTCAGCAGCATCAAACAAGCCACCACCCAAAGTAGATCCAGATGTTCCATAAGAAGCATTGGTCAAAACCGAACCACCATTACCACTCGTAACGAGGGTAGAGGAACGAGCTCCCAATACACCTTGCTGAAGTACATTCTTATCCCACTGAGTACCAAGAATAATTCCAGCTTCTTTAGCATAGATAGAACGTACATCATAATGATTCATAGCTTCATCAAGATTATTGACAAAGTGGTCTGCAATCAACAGACCATCAATAGAAATGACTTTCTCATTCTTATTGATTGCCGTACCATCAAGCTCAACAGCAGTAGTACCTGTACTACCTGAACTATTAACATAGGCATATTCAAGAGCTGCAGTTTTCCACACAAGGGGAAACTGAGCACTAATGCCAGAACTGATGGAACGGATAACGTGCTTATCCATAGTAACACTAGCTTGTTCAAAAGCAGTCAACACTTCACCAGCGTAGACTTTTAGAAACATCGCACTGGAATCACCAGCACTATTCTTTTGACCAGAGCGAGACATTACTTGGACAGGTGCGGAAGTGTCTGTTACACCCATAGCAAGTCTCCTTTATATCTTAAATTAATAAAAAAGTATCTAACATAAATGCTATACTTCTTCATTAACCTTTCGATCTAAAAGATTATCCACCTCAGTGGGTCTTCCGTCTACTCGCTTAATTACTTTATAGCTCGTTGTGCTTAATGGGCATATTAAGTAGTACCCATTCTGAATACATCAGATCGTTCAAGCTTATCGTGAATGTCTTGTCGATAAGCCATGTCTCCTTCATATCTTGGGTCTTTCATAGCTGCAGTTACTTCTGCATTACTTCTAAAGACATCTGTATTTTCACCCATTCTCGTTGGGGTATCTCCCCTAACTGTGTAGCCCTCACTACCCATAGCATTTTGGTAGTCAGCTCGTAGACCTTTAGCTGAGATCATAGCTAATTGAACATCTCCACTATTAACAGCACTATCATAAGCCTGAATTTGTTCAGAAGAATAATTAGCTTGAGCCCACTCTACCATATCTGTATAAACTTCTGCACCACCGATAGAATCTTTAACCTTATTACCTATTTGTTCTCCCAAAGCTTTTACACCAGCGATATAAGTATCAGCATAATCCTGGCCTATCCCTGCTTTTTCTAAAATCTTATAGCTTTTATTTGAGAGAGCTCCTGTCTCCATGTACTCTTGTTGTAGAGCATTCATATCAAATGGAGCATCAGGTATTCTAGGTATACTTAAGTCATCACTAGAAGTTTCTTCTAACTCTTCTTCCTGTGGAGAGTGGAACTTTCGTTCTAACTCATCATAACTTTTTCTCCACTCTTGATCTGACTTAAATTTTTCTGGTCTAAATGTTTCATCTATTACTTCGGGCTCTTCAAGCGGAACAGCTCCTTGATCAATTGTGTTCTCAGCCAAAATAGCTTTAGATGCCATTTCACTCTCATGCTCTTCCATATTCTGAGGAGCATCATTATCAACTATCAGTTGGTTTGCCATAACGCTCTCCATAGGTTTCTTTGATTGTACCATCACGCAATTTTATTTTAGTATAGGTTGATGGAAGTCCACCACCTCTACCAGTACTAACTCCAGCCTTTTGTTCTAAGATCTCAAACGTATTATCAACTTCTTTAAGTTGAGTCTTAGATGTGATGCTTGTTCCTGATTGTTTTTCTTTAGTTTTTTTATTGGCTTTCGGCATTTTGATTAGCTCGCTCCCTTATCATTTCTCCTGCTTGGTTAACAGCATTAGGTGTAGCAGCTACTCCAGCTTGTTGCATCATTTGTTGCTGTTGTGCTGCTTGACGTTCTTGCTGTACTTGTTCCTCAGGTTTTATTAGTCCCTTCATATCTATTCCAAAACCAACCCCTAGTCTTTTCAGAACATCACTAGGATTAGCATAAGTTAAAACTGCTTCAGGTCCAAGTATCTGAGCTGCTGTTTGTAAGAAAGTAGCAAGCTTGTTAGCATCATTTCCTCTACCTAAAGCTTCAAATCCAGTGATAATTATGGGTTCTACAGACCCTTCAGGAAGCTTAGGTAGTTTCTTCTCTCTTTCTAAGACTGATATAATACGTTTAATTAAAGGAAGCTGAAGTTCATGTGATAGTAAACTATAAATTCCACCAAGGGAAGTCTCTAGTTCATTAGCTAAGAACCTAATTTCTTCAGCAGTAACTCTCTCAGCATCTCTCTGGACACTCTGGTTTAGAAGGAAAGCTGCTGCCAATCTTTGTTCAGTTTGTTTAATTGTTTCTTGGGCTACTCTAAAATCATTGAACTTCTGCATCTGAAGTACAGTTACGTCTTCAGCAGAGCCCTGCCTAACTGCCAGGTTGGGAGCCTGAGAGATAGTCTTGAGCTTTGTAGTTCCATTTGGTCTAACCAAGAATATAGCTCTGGCTGCAGCAGCGGAGCCTTCAAGGATAGCCTTGGATAGCCCTTCCAGAGCTCTCAAGTCTCCCAAGTATTCTTCTACAAAACCCCTACCATAATCTTCACCATCAATAGAGGAAAACCTCAGGGGGAGCCAAGGGTTTTTATCTAGTGGATAAATAGAATCAGTATTCGGAATACGTTTATCATTAACTTCTTGGAATACATGAATCTTATTATTCTTACGCCTTGCTACAGTGTAAAGATTAAGATCTCTTTCATTAGAAGTAGTAGATGTGTCACCTCTTTCATTGGGTGGAGAGCTACCAAACACATCTTTGTATAACTCCCTACTCATTTGTTCTTTAACAATAACCTCAAGCATCTCCCCCTGAGGATCTCGCCTTACTACATATTGATCTAAGTGGAAAACTCTAATCTTATTGTTTTTATCTACATTAATGAGGGCGTTACCAGTAATGATAAGATGACGTAGGCACTCATTGAGTGGCACTCGCATGGCCTTGGCTTCTACTTCATCCATTACAGCCCTCTCCATAGCATTGAGTCCCTCTTCTACTGGAGCTCGTTGTGCCTGTAATTCCTGGAGAGTGAAGTCATCTATCTGAAACTTAAAGAAAGGAGAGTTAGGTGGGAAGAGAGTAAGAAGTAGTTTAGCTGATAGGTTGTTTACTCCTCTGGCTCCTATCCCCTGATATGGTGTGGGTAAGTCTTGGTCTAACGTAGAGTTCCTTGGAAGAACAAAAGGTATGGTTACTTCGGCTCCATCCCAAGCTCTATTTAGAAACCACTGTTTACGCTGACTTAAATTAGAATATTTTTTTGATATAGAGTCTGTCATTATTATGCTATCTGTAGTCCTGTATTAGAAAGTGAAGTAGCTAGTCCTAACTCACCCTGAGCTGCTTGTCCTTCTCGTCTCTTCTTAGCTCTTTTAATTTCTGATGCCAACAATGCTGGAGCCTGTCTCCCACCTGATCCTGTAATCTGTGACTGTTGAGTATTATAAGCTATTGGATTGTAAGCACCTTGGTAGTATTGTGAGTAGTCTTGTTGCTTAGGTGCAAGCATATTCATAGCCACCCCACCAACTAAACTTGTAGTAGCAGAACCTAATAAAGCAGCAGCCTTAAGACCACCACTTATTCCAAGAGGCTGTAAAAAGGTTCTCCCCATAAAACTGCCCACTTGTGTTGTAAATGCTTTTCCTACCGCCAGATCGGTTCCAACACCAAAACTCGCAGGACTTATACCATAACCAATACCACTGGTTACAGCTCCCATCATAGCACCTTGGAGTGGATCACCACCAGTTATAGCTGAACTGACTGCACCAACACCTGCACCTATAGCTATTGCAGCAACAGGAGGACACATAGTTTAACCTATATTCAAGCCAGTAGGACCACCACCAATTCCGGTGACTCTGAACTGAGATTTTCCTTTAGCTCTCCTTGCAGTTCTTGACTTAGCCTTAGCTTCAGGCTTGGTCGAAACAGATACTTTAGCTATAGGAGCTGGTGGACTTGGAGGAGGAGGAGGTGGAGGGGGAGGTGGGGGTGGGGGTGGAGGAGATCCACCGCCCATACATGAAATAACACTTATAAGTTCTAGTAACACTTGACTAACTCTCCATTTTAAGATGTATCCCTAACGATAACTTGTCCTTCTTGTTCCAAATTGGATTGCCTTAACTCATCTTGCTTATCTTTTAACCACGATATTACTTGTTGTTGACCTATCAGCTTGGAAATCTCAGGCTCTGTAACCAAGGTATTAGGCAAGTGATTGGGGAAAGTTTCCTCTAATAATTCCACCAATTCATCAGTAATAACTATCCCTATACTGGTGTTATAATTTCTCATTTTAGAAAACGGCTCCTAAAGGGTCGAAATTAATGTCTACATATAGACATTATTTTATTTAACAGGACAAACTCCTTGTAAACACTCGTCATCCTCCAATTCATGCTGTCCACTCACAGCATCTAGGTCTACAGGAGTGAGTTGGTCTATATATTCCTCATATTCCTTCTGAGTTACTACTTCTTGGGGGAGATAGGCATAGACTTCTTGATTATCAAGGATGGGAAGAAAACTAACACCAACATAAGAAGACCAATTATTCCTGAGCCAATCAATAATAGTTGGGATTTCATCCCTCTTATAAGTAACCGTAATCGAACAGTTCTGCTCAGTGTACGCATCCATAAGTAATCTATACCTTTGAAGCTGCTTAATAGCCGTCTCGTGATTAACATATTTATCTCCCTCTTTTTCAAACCTGATACTTTCCCACTTGACAGGAAAGGTAACAATCACATTATGATCGTCCACAGGATTGGTTACAACTTGATAGCCAGCCTCTCTAAGTCTAGATAAAATAGGATCATTCACAGAAAAGTTTACATGATTAAACACATATTTTCCTACAGGTTTATGACATCCCTCAGTTGTGTCCATGATTTTACTTAGAGTACCGCTTGGTTTAATAGTAGTTACATTCTTAGGTCTTTGAGTACCCAACTCATCTGCCATTGAGTAGGCTCCATGTATAGCTACATTCTTTAGCCTCTTGAAATCATACTCATTCATGTCCTCTCTTGTAGCTATCCCTGTAAGTCCTACTCCACAAAGCCTGAGGTATTCATTGTTCTCATGCCAGGTTCTTTGTAAGATACCATCATCTAAATTTACCAGTGTTTGTCTATAGTTAGCCCTACTAATCATATAAATAGCTCGTTCCAAGCCACCAGAATCGTTCCGAAACTTAGACAGGTCCACTTCAGATAGATTACAGAAGCTTTTATTTCCTAGAAGAATCTCTGCACATGGATTAACACCAGCAAACCAAGGAGCTCTCTTACGAGCCTCTTCTCCATTGATAATTCCAGGTTCAGAGCCACCTGATTCTGTTATAATCTTAAAGACATACTCAAGCTCTTCCTTGGAAGGCTCCTTCCAGAATACTACAGAGTTATTTGACTGACTCCTATGAGGGGTAGAAGATATGTCATTCTTAGCTCTAGCAAACTGCTTCCACTCTGGTGTGTCATGGTATACCAGAGCTATCTCTGCTGATCTTCTGCTGCTGAGAACCGTACCTAACCAGTTCATTATATCTAGTATATCTATTTTAGATAGGAGCTGCCCTGCCTTCTTATTTAAAATTTGAACGATAGCTGTGTATGCTTTTGAGATTGGGGCATCCCCTGAGCTGATCCACCCATACCCACTGAGGCGTTGTCCTGCTGGCCTGAGTTGAGTAAGATCAAGTATGAACTTTGAAGCTTTCCCTTTGAAAGCCAGAAGCTTACCGATACTTTTCGCCCACGACTCAGCAGAGTCTCCAATCGTAATGGTCCAAGCTCCTGTATCGCTGTCAAAAGATTCTTTGTTTCCCTCATGTCCCCCTTTCTTTGTACGCTTACTCCTAATGATTTCAACTTCATCAATGGGCTTTGTAAATCCTGAGAGCGTTCCCACGACAGGTGTGAACCCAACTCCACACCCTTGTAACAAGAGCCACAAAGAGTCAACAACATCATGAATTGTCTCCACCTTTAAATGAGCACAGTTAAACTGGCTGGCTTCTCTTTTCTTAGAGACATCAGTACCACCAAGCCAGAGAGTTCTGCCCGATACCATGACCTTACGTTCTAATAGGAGTTGACGTAGCTCTGCCAATTCATCTATTAGATAATCCCCATCCCAACCCTTAGCTCTAGTCCATAACCACTTCTGATGTTCAATAACCCTGTCTATAGTTTGCTCCCAAGTCTCATAAGACTCCACTTCACCCTCAATAGGTCTACTATATGTACGTCTTGTAATTACTTGAGCTCTCACAGAAGGTGTCATATACACTCCTCTAGGATAGGTGGTTTATAGTTCTTACCTTTATTAACTTTACCGTCTTCATTCTTAGTAAAAGGAAACTTACTCATGTTAGATTTATGTACCAACTCAAAAGCCTTATCAAAATCCAACCCAAAACTAACTGCCGTTCCTTTAATTACATAAACCACATCACATAACTCTTTCAAGAAATCCTGCATAGCAACTTCTCGTTCTAACTCATCTAAACCGGACTCTAATTTAAGCCCTGCATTAGCAAGCTCTTGTACCTCTTCAAAAATCAACTTCATTCTAAACTCAAGGAGCTCTTTACTGAAGGGCTCATCAACAGCCAAATTCATCTTCTTGTGGAACTCTACTAATTTTTTCACGTTCTTCTTCCTCTAGTGCTTGGATTAATATAGCTGAGTAATTAATGTTGTCCATCAAAGAATCTTTAATTGATTCATTACTCAATTTACCTTCCCTAAAATAACTTTCAATTCTACTCCACTTGTCTTGCAGTCTACACGCTACACCCAAACTAACAGGAGCCCCTAGTGATAAGATTCTACGAAAGTTATGTAAAGGATCTCCAGGTTTAGCATAGTCTTTATTTTTTTTCTCTGCTAACACAGCACACTCATCCAGAATTTCTTTTACCCGTAGATGATCCGTTATTTTTTGGTAGGGGATCATAGTTATTTTGGACTCCATAAATACACCTCTCCTTTCTGTATATTATAGTCATCAGTTCTTAAGATACGAGCCATACGAGCTTGCACTAACGCATCCATCTCTGTTAAACCAGCCTTCTCAAAAGCTTTTGTAATAATCTCCCAATATTCATTGGGTTTCTTATTAAACAAAAGACCTAACGCTCTCTTCACTCCGATACCTGGACATCCTTTGTAGTTATCTACTGCATCACCAGTTAGGGTTTGCATATAGAAATTAAAGTCAGCAGTATTATTATTAATAACTGTGTAATCTTCTGAGTCTAGGTTGTAATAGATACATGGTATTGTATTCATGTCCTTATCAATAGAAGCAATATAATTAACCTCAAACTCACCGTCAGTAGCCAAGATTCCCATGACATCATCAGCTTCTAATGTTGGTAAACTTTTAGTAGTATATTGTTTGATTAAGTATTCCTCTAAGTGTTTGAATCCTAGGGGCTTCCTATTCTTTTTTCGGTGTGCCTTATATTCCGCAAAAATTTTCTTCCTAAAATTATTTGACTTGTCTGATAAGCAGACAACAGTTTCATCTGGCTTCATAGTTAATTTTAAATCTTCTATAGTAGCTGAAGCTTGAGTTTTTAGTTCATTCAAGTCTACTCCTGTAGTAATCATTCCATCTTCCCACTCAATTTCATTCTGTACTGCCCAACAAGTTTTGTATATAAGTATATCTCCATCTATCAATAACCTCGTAGTATCCATAGTAATCTCCTAAGCTAAGATGTTCTTTGTAATGACACTCATCACATAAATATAAACACTTTAATGATTCTTTTACTCCATGTATTAAACCATTCTGAATACAGGTAGAAACCTTATTAATTTTAGTATCTGGGTTTACATGGTGAAAATGTAACGCTCTCTTTTTATTTGTTGTACCACAATGTTCACAAGAAAAGTTTCTTAAAAAACATACTATATAAGATTTTAAATGTCTTCTGAAAGTGTTATATCTAGCTTGTTCATTTTTTTGAGAGTAAATATTTTTACTTAACAAGAAACTATAAAAACCTTTACAAAAAGTTTCTAGCTCTTTAAATGTTTTAATGTGTTTCAGCCCAATCTCTTCCAACTTTAAACGTCCCACTAAGAGGGCATCCAAATTCGTAGTAGTGTCCAGCTCTTTGGATTGCTTTCGATGCCTCTGGTCCAACGTATTTATTGGCATATTTTTCCTTACATTCAATTTGAAATTCATCATGAATATTAGCAACAAACTCATAGTCTTCAGACGGTACAAGCCCTAAGAACTGTAAGCGTTCATCCAATAAGACCAAAGCTTTCTTCATTAACACAGCTCCAGCACTTTGCAGGAGTGTATTCAAGGCACTGTGCTCAGAGCGTACATGAAGTTGCCGTCCATCTAAACCTATTAGATGTCCTCGTCTCCTGTAAGCTTGCTTTACAGCAGTTGTTAATTGTTCCAAGCCCTTAACCCCTTTTAACAGCCTATCTCGTGCAGCCTTACCCTTAACCCTACTGCTACCTAAAATATCTCCTAGCTTTTCGTTTCCAGCTCCATAAATAAAAGCATAAAAGAAAGTCTTAGCTGTGTCTCTTGAATCAATGCCTAATATCTTCTGATTAATAGAATGAATATCTGTTTTATCTTTAGAGTTACCATCTACAGCAGCCTTACCATAGATTCCCCTATCATATTTTTTAAGATAGCCAGCTAGAGCCCTTAGTTCAAGTCCATCTGCATCACACCCCACAAGCACTCTTCCAGTAGAAGCCTGAAACAAAGCTCTACACTCTTTCCCATAAGGACTGTAGCTGGCTGGAACCTGAGCTATATTAGGAACCGAATGAGTACACCGTCCTGTAATAGCTCCATTAGTATTTACATAACCATGTATCCTTCCACTTCTTTCTAATTTTAGCCAAGCATTATCACCTTCAGCTAGTTGAGAAATACGCTTAGATAAAAGGAAGTGTTTGAACAACTCATCACAACCTGGATAGGGTAGTTTTCTTAAGATCCTTTCATCAATTTTAGGTTTACCACTTGGAGTCCACTCACGAGGAGTCCATCCATAATCCTTAGTGAGCTTGTAGCTGATATGATCTCTACTATTAGGGTTGAAATCTATCTTCTCAATACGATTCAAAGAACAACCAGCAGTATACCCACGTTTAACATTAGATTTTTTAGGAGTAAACTCTCCCATATCTTTATACCAAGAACCAAACCGGTCCTTTAATCCCTGAGCTATTAGTTCTTTCTGCTTTAGTAGCGTAACATATAAATCTTGTCCTTTAGAAACATTAAACCTAAACCCTTGCTCTACCTGTCGTTGAATAATTGTAGCAAACTCATGCTCTAACCCTACAGCTTCTCCAGCATACTCAAAACTGCATAGATGAGTATGTAACAAGGCTCCTAAAGAAACATCATTAGAACAATAATCTGCCATGTCATCAGTAAAAGTACTCCAGTTAGTATCTCCATTGTTAAAGTCTCCCTTCAATGCTCCCAACCGATAGCCCCACGCTTTTAAACTATGTGAACCCCACATTTTTCTAGGAACAATGATTGGTTTTTTAGAGTCCAGCTCTATTAGATTAGGACACACCAAACGAGACATGACTAGTGTATCCTCAATGAGTGTGGATGGTCTTGGTTCCCACCCTAGCACCTTCTTTAAAACTGGTAGGTCAAACCCGATAATATTATGTCCAGTTAAAGATTCTGCATTAGACATTATTTCTAGGGCATCATCTAAGCAGTCGTATTCAGGCTCATTAGCATAAACCTGGGAAGCCCTTGCATCAGCTACAGTCAGTCCAATACAGTGGACCTTAGTGGCATCAAACAATAACCCATCTGTTTCTATGTCAAACAGAATTTTCATTTACCATCTCCAATTAGCAAGTCTTCAAGTTTAGAAACTCTCTGATTTAGTTTTGATAGCATCAAAGGTTCCACACTCTCTGAGTCTTCCTGTTTCTCTGTCGTAGTACAGCTTGGTCGCAATACCTGTAGAGCTTCCCTTATACCTTGCCTTAAGAATTCTAACAGTTGTTTCACCGTCTTCCTGTTGGTTTCTTTCGAGTCCAATAACGAAATCGCTAAGCTGAGATATGCTTCCACTCCCTCTAACGTCATTAAGTGTAATTTTTCTTCCATCCTCATGTCCTCTTCCATCACTAGGTTTTTTTAGATGAGAAACTATAAGCATACCTATGTTCAGTTCCTCAGCTAAAGATCTAAGCTTAGTCATTAAATTATCGATCAATCGCCTTTCGTCACCACCTTCAATACCACTAACCATAATAGATATATGATCAATAACGATCCAACCAACTGAGCAATTCCTAACCAAGTAGCGAATTCTATTTGCGAGAACTTCTCCATCCAAGCTTCCCCAATGATCATAAAGATATATCCTTCCTGTGTTTAAAGTCTTTTCCCATATATCCCTTAAATATTTTTCATCTAAATCATTTTGGAGGTGGAGCATTTTATTGGCTTCGATAGACATAAAGTCGATGGATGCCTGTCGTACAGATTCCTCAAGAGCAATATAGCCGATTGTCTCTCCTTTGCTGAGGAAGTAAGATGCAATTTCTTTAACAGCAGTCGATTTACCCACGCCAGTTCCTGCACAGAATGTAACGAGTTCACCTTTTCTAGCTCCTAATGTTAAGTTATTAAGTCCCTGCCAAGGATACTCCATATCAGCAGCTTGCATTGGAATGTTCACAAGCTCCCAAGTATCCTCTCCTGCAATAATACCGTCTGGACGATATGTACTAGCTCTGAAGATAGCATTAACAACCTCACTTCCTCTATCTTCTTTAAGCATTTCATTAGCATCCTTCAGTGGAAGAGATGCAATTTTACACCGTCCTGGTGGAAATAGCTCTGCTACTTTACGAGCTGTGCTTTTACCTTGAGGATCAGAGTCAAACATCAGTACAACTTCTTGGAAGTTCTCCAAGATCCACTCTAAATCCTTGCTTACAGCTTTACAAGCAGATCCTACACCATTAGGGATTGACACCACTGGATACTTACAGTTATTAACCTCAGCCACAGACATAGCATCTATCTGTCCTTCAGTAATAACAATATATTTTCCAGAGGTCCAACACTGTTTTCCCCACAACCCTAAACTCCTAGCTTCTCCTAGTATAGGGAAGTCTTTATTCTTAGTCCTTAGCTGTTGAGCTATGAGCTCACCCTCATCATTGTAATAAGGAGCAATATGAACCTTACTACCTGAGAGCTTCCCTACCTTGTAACCGAAAAATCTACAGGTTTCTTGGGAGATTCCTCTTTTATTAAGGGGCTCATAGTTTCCTGCTTTAGGAAATCCATTACTCGTGGAGAGTACTTTCCCCACAGGCTTACTGTCGCTATTATTATGCTCCATATAATCACACTCGCTACCAAAACAATACGCATGCCCATCTGGATATCTCCCTAAATTATCTTTTGAACCACATTTAGGACACGATTCATGAACTACTCTTTGAGCTCCTGTATCCATATATCTGGTATGCTCCTTTTTGAGTATAAAAATCCGTGTTTCTCACACCAATCACCGTATGTAGTTTTAGATCCTTTATATAGTTTTTGTTTGGGATTAGTAAAAACAAATCGGAGATCAATCTCAGGATGCTGCTTCTTAATAAGAGCATGTTTAGCTCTATCCTTCCCTAGAAATCTCCCCTTAGTTTCAATATAAATCGTTTTATTGTTACCTTGTACTATGAAGTCCGGCAAATAATGTCTAGGATCAGGGATATACTGGATTCTTTCTGATTCATAAGTCCAAGATACACCAACTTGCCGACTTAGCTGGCTGGCTATAGACTCTTCTAAGCCACTTCTGTATCCCTCTCGTATACCCCTGATCCTTTGTTTATGATTAATTGGTGGTATTATCATTTTTCTGTGGGTGTAATAGATTATAAACTAGTTTAGCCGTTTGAGAAACCTCAAAAAACGTCTCCTTAGGAAAGCTACCTGAATCACAGAGAATCTGGACATACTCTACAAGTCTTGCTAGAGTCTCATCAGGTAGTTCCCTAACTCTAGACACCAAGTCTTCTGTATCTAATGCTCTCCAATCGTCATAAGAAGCCATAATCAGAAGTCCTCGTCTTCATCTGAGTTGTTATTATTAAGAACAATCTCAAACTCATCACCTGCACTATCACTAGATTTTTCTTCCTCAAAACCTTCATCCTCTACTCCCCACTGAACTCCAGGAGTATATTCTACAAGCTCAACTACTCGTACAGCCCTCATTCTAAGTGTAACTCCACCCTTACCTTGATCAAATGGCACAGCCTGATAAGCAATTCTCAGCTTGCTGCCCCCACCAATGTTACTAATAACACGGTTTCCAGCAGTATCAGTTAGAATTGGCCTTTGTGTTATACGCTTTCCTTTAATCTTCATGATAGCCTTCATCTTAAAACGTACATTATACCTTCCTGTGGGCTTATCATCCTCATCTACCTCTGGTTTAATGGGATTATGGAACCCACCATCCATGAGTGGCTCTACAATCTCTTGAATAGGTTTTACTTCCTTCTTAGTGTAAAGCATGTTCACCTGATAGATACCATCATCATCAAAACGAGTGTCTGGTTTGTTGAGATGAGGATAGGATGCTACCCCTACTGGTGAAATATTCATTGGGATTTTATCTGCCATTTTAAATTTCTCCTTTAATAAAATTTTCTGCTGCACCAAACTCAGGAAGCTTTTTAATCTTACAGTCTGTTCTCATATTATTAACAATATACATTACATCAGTCAAACTCCTTTCATGAGAAAGTTTATGTCGAAATAAACAACTAAATACAGATGCTATTATAGCACACTTCTCAGCCTTTGTAAACCCCTCAATACTACTTACTAACTTAATCATTCCCTCTGATACCTTTTTTACATCAGTATTAGCTAAAAAAGAATTCGGCATTGGCTACATCCTCTATGTTTAAGGTTCCATATTTAGGTAAATCTGGAAGTTTCTCAGATTGTTCTTGTGCAAACTTAGCTAAGACATCCTCAGAGTAGAGTTCAATGAAAGTCTTTCTCAAGTTCTCACTCAAGGTTTCCATATCACAGGCATGGGTTCCAAACGAATCGTGAACCACAGCAAAGCTCTGTATGTCCATATAAGATGCCAAAACTGTTTTCATGAGGTGACAGGCATCCAAGCTATGAACAAAATTTGGAGCTATTCCGTTTGCCTGTCTCACCTTATCCATTTTATCAGCCATGTGATGAGCTGAAAACAGAGAAGCCAGTTTACCATTTAATATTGTCTTGACCTCTTTAACCACAGGCTTCATATACTTCTGCTTTACGATAAAACCTGTAGGTAGAGTCCAGTAGATAGGCTTATCTGTTTTACTCATGATTTTAGCAGCATCCTGGAGCCACCTCATTCCTTCTCTAGCAGAAACTACAGTCTCCCCAATAGCACTATAAATGTGGTGAGCCTGATACTTACAGTATTTCCATAGATCCTCATCCTTCTTGATGGTAGGAAACTCTACCCCCTTATCCAGTTGCTTCTTGTATTCCTCATGTAGCTGGTCTCTCATGCCATATAGAGTTGCTCCATAAGGCGTAGTCATTACCGGTCTTTTAATGAGAGCCCTGTTTATATCTCCAGCTTGAATAATACTCTCTGGATCAGCCTCTACTCTCTTAATAACAGCCTGTGTTACTATCTCATAGACATCCTGTGGCTCATCAGAAGGCAGAAGGTTCACTGACTTACCCCCTTTTTCATCCTTAAGCATAGCAGAGAAATGTTGTAAGCCATTACAGGAACCATCCACAGTAATTGGTAGGTGACTAACATACTCTGGATCTTTATCTACCTTTACATACTCCAAGCAAGCTCTTAGAAACTGCCAAGGTTTATCCGCATCCATCCACCACTTATAGTCTAGTGGATATAATCCTGTCATAATAATACTGTCCCTATGATGCTCTACCCACTCTACCCTCTCTTCCAGAGATACCTTATCATACCCATAGCAGTTAGCTAAGTGGACATCAAGCCAAGGCTTACCTGAGTCTCCCATAGGTTTCCCTACAGAAAACTCAAGCAAACCCCTAGCTGAGTCTTCCCCCTGAGGATTAAGGAAGGCAGTATTAGCGTACAGTCTACCCCTGAAGTCTACTGTATGAGGAAAGTAAAACATCTTCTCATTCTTAAACTTCCTGGCAGTCCACATGAGTTGACTGAACTGGATTCTCTTGGTTTTACGTTTTACATTATCTGAGTACATGTGAGTAGCAAGCCTTTTCCACTCTACTTGTGCCTCTTTAGTTCCCTTTTTAGGATAAGAAATCGGCATGGTCCTCTCAAAGAACTCTGGAATAACCTTTGAGCTTGCTTTAGAGTTAAACAAGGTATCCATAACCTCAAATACTTCCTTATTTACTCTCCAAGCAGTCTCCTGGACTATGTTCACAGCCTGAAAGACCTCTTTAGGCTTCCTCAGGTTAATCATATCTAGGTAAGAGCTATCCATTGTCTTAATGAAGTTCAATCCTGTATAGGTATAGTACCCACCTGAGTAGACTGACTCCCATTTTCTAGGTGGAATAAGACAAGGAAGCTTTACAGGATTGTAGAGCTCACAGATAGAGTTCTTCTTTTCAACCCACTTAAGAGACTCAGCAGTAGCTTCCAGCCAGAAGATAGTTCTCCTCTTCTGTGAGTCCTCAGTATGCTGCCTGATCTCAAACAGCTTAGTAGTAATACAAACTAGTTCAGTCAGCATCTGCCCTAATCTAACTTTATTTCCAGGAAGCCAATTCTTCCACCCCAAGTTAGCTTTCTTCTCAGAGTGGACTAGGACTCTCTTCTGTTTCCTGTAATTAGTAGTCCTCTTGGTTAAATCCCTAGTCACTACTCCAAACAAAGCTGGATTGACTTTCTGGAAATACCTGAACCTAGCTTCATCTTCTAAGAAGGCTCCTATCTCAGTTGATACCTTAACCAACTTAGCAGGAGTGGATAAATGGTTAACACAAGCCTTTAGAGCTAAGAAGGCTGTAACATCAGTAGGTAACTCAAAGAGCCTCTGGATAGCATCCTTAGGATACTTGGTAGGAACTCCCTTATTATACTTATCCATAAGACCTTTGAGCTCCTTCTCTACTTTCTCTACTCCTTTTCTTAGGAACTGTATTCCAGCAGGAGTAGTAGATTCATGCTTCCCCTTCCTAGCTTTCCTGTTTTCCTCTCTGAATCTCTTGATACCAAGAGACACCATCTCTGCTTCAAGGTCTTTTTGTCTCTGAAACATAATTTTTTATTTTGTAGTTATAAAGTAAACGTTGACTGTAAATACCGATAATCCCACAATCTATCAAAATAAAACCATAGGTCTTTAAAAATAACCACATAGCTACCCAGCAGAACTGTAATATCAGTCCAAACCAGACTCCACCAGGTTTTCTGTTGGTTATCATCCAGATTGAGACAAGCGTTAAAGATGAAAGTGTAAGTTCAATCCAAAGCATTAGTCTCCTTCACTCTCATCCAGAAAAATGGAAGTCTAACAAAGAGTGGACTATTTATATCCATAACCAAGTAACATTCATCCATACTGCCTGTCTCAATCTTAAATACCATCTCCTGTTTAGTCTTGGGCTCAAGATGACAAGGTACATTAAGAGCCCCATAGCTGACTTCTAGTCCACTCTCATGGATAACCTGAATTTGAGTAGGAACTTGGTTCACAGTCCAAGCTACCATTTTATCAGGAGAAGGTAGTACTAGCATTAATGTAACTAAAAGTTCATTCAAGATGAGCACACCAGATTAATATAAATGATATTAGAAAAATAAGAGTAATAACGAGTTTACTTTTAAGCCAATTCCCAGGAAGCCAATATCTAACAGGTACATTTATCATCTTCATCTCCTATTTTAATCCAAGCTTCCCTAAGTTTCATCTCCTGCCAACCTATAACTCCCGTCATCTCCCTCAATATTCTATTCTGTTCCTCTATTTCTTCCCTTAACTCCTCAATACACTCTAACATCTCTTTCTTACCCATAATAGTGTTTCTCCTTATTACGTTATATGAGGGTATTTAACTCCTTATTTAAAGCCATCTGAATACCCCT
>MPMD02273010.1_pt1 | contig 16745 bp, 10 predicted proteins | sample 1617291 | NCBI WGS metagenome assembly MPMD02 (sample SAMN05944810, study PRJNA350692) | marine metagenome | biome: marine; feature: ODZ; material: water; isolation source: 120 m water sample filtered on 30 um supor filter | place: Pacific Ocean | collected 2012-04-09 | depth 120m m | reverse complement strand
GGGACTTGACGTAAGCACCGAAGCCCGCGCCAATGACGACGCCGACTATCACGCTGTTGCGCATCCAGTTCTCCTCGGTCCTGAAGCCCAGGACATTGCCCAACTCGTAAACGAGCAACATCGAGGCAAGGGTTGCGCTCAGGAAGCCCACCTGTTGGAGCATGGCCTTGAACGGCACGCCGGCTTGAACCCGCTCGTCCACCGGCAAGCGGCAGGGGCGGTACATCAGGATGTAAGCGGCCGCAGGAATCAGAATGAACGTGCCGTGAACGCGCCAGTCCGTGACGCCGACCTGATCTGCTCCCATGATCAGGAGGGTTCCGCCTACAAGTCCGGCGGGCCAGGCTGCGTGTAGGATGGTGAGGCGGGTGGTCTTGTCCTTGGGATAGACCGCCGCACACACCGGGTTGATGACGGCCTCGATAATTCCGTGCCCCAAGCCGGCGCAGACCGATGCGTAGTACAGCGCTGTGTATCCATCAGCCATGTAGAACAGCACTCCCGAGCCCGCCTGCAGTAGGAAGGCGAGGTACATGGGACGCTTGTAGCCCGTGCGATCCACCAGCAGGCTGAAACCGATCATGGTCACTGCGATCGGCCAGAAAGAGGCTCCCATGATCTGGCCCACCTCTTGGTAGGTCAGGGTGAACTCTTTGCCGTAGTCACCCTGTTTCGCGATCCGGAAGGCGAAGCCAATGCCGGCTGCGGCGAGGGAGAGGAAGCTGGCCCAGAAGAGGAGTTTCTTTTCTTTGGCAGAGAGATCGCTACCGGTCACGACACCGTTCATGGTTTTCCTTCGGGGGGAGGGGGCTGCGGGGAGGGATCCTCAGGGAAGGACCTTCACTGGCGGGGCCATCTAAACGAATCACCGCGTTCTCCGCAAAATCCATCCCGAGTCCATGGTCAGGAAAGTTCCTCGGAGGGGCTCACGCCGCTCCTAGAGGGACCCGATGAGCCAAGGCACCACGATGTTCCCCACTTCGTCGAGGCGATCGGTGAAGCAGTGATCCGCCCCCTCGATGGGTGCCAGCTGGGCGTTCTGGGGGCAGGCCTGGGCGCAGCGCACGGAATCCTCGAAGGGCACGAGCTCGTCCTCGGTGCCATGGACCAGGAGCCAGGGGACACTTATCTGGCTCGCCTGGGGCAGCGTGGTTTGGATCGCGCGCGCGTCTTCAAGAAAAGATTCGCTGAGCTGCGCGTGCTCACGCTCGAGCATGCAGTCCTCGCCAGGAGTGAGGTGTCCGAAGTGGCGCTGCATGAAACCGTGCACCTCGGTCATGCCTGCGAGGGAAACCAGCGCACCGATACGCTCGTCGGTGGCCGCGCGCATGACGCCCACCGCACCTCCCATGCTGTGTCCAGCGTAGGCCACGCTCCATCCTTCCAGTGCATCGATCACCGCACCCAGGTCCGCGACCTCCTTGGAAATGCAGCTGTCCACGAATTGCCCCTCGGAGTCCCCGTTGCCCGAGAAGGAAAAGCGAAGCGAGGCGAGGCCTGCGGCGGACACTGCATCACAAAGATGGGTCAGGTAGGGCCGGTCGTGGTGAGAGGTGACGCCGTGACCGATGATGACGATCTTGCTATCGGCAGATTGTGTGTCTTCCCGCGCAGGCGTAAACACGTGGTCCAGGCGTTCGCCCGATTCGTTGTGAATCTCCAGAGAGGTCATTTGTTCTTGGTGGGGTCACTGTTTCGATCGGGCCGCTCCGGCAGCTCCATCATTCGTGCGATGTTGTCCGCCAGGATTCTGTTGCCCTCCTGCGTGACGTGGCAGCTGTCCACGTAGATTGTCTGGGGCACCTCCTTGAAGGTGTCGCAGGCGTCCAGGGCCTCAACGCCCGCCTCGCGCAGCTCGCTGAGAGCTTCGCGCAGGAGCGGGTAGCCGCGCACCACGGCCGGATGGAGACCCTCATCATTCACTCCGCCCCGCCGCTCCTCTTCGGTCATGACCTTTGAGCCTTCGTCATGCAGGGTTGGCTGCAAGACATGCACGTAGCGGATCCCGCGCGCCTCACACAGCTGGTGCATGGCCAGCGACGAGCGCTTCCAGCAGGCGACCGCCTCAAGCACCGCGTCGCGACCCTCCGGCTTGGCCTTGTATCCCACTGCGCCCCTGCTCTTCAGACGTTCCGTGCGGGAATCGATCAGCGTCGTCTGGGCCAGAGTCCACCGCTCCTGGGAACGCGCCATGCGCGAAAGCGCCAGGGTCCCGGTCAGGGCGCTGGCGCAGTCGCCGCGCTCAAGGAACCGGTTGCCCAACTCCAGCGCTTCCTGTTGGGCTTGATGAACTCGGAGGAGCCCATCCAACTCGGTGCCGCCAGCTCCCTGGCCGGTAAGAAGCGAACCCCATTGCCCCTGGGAGGGGAAGCCGGGCTCCAGTCCGGAGTCCAGATTTCCGCTGCTGATGCGCAACTCGTTCAGCCCGTCCAGGTTGAGGACCAGATCCGGGCGGCAACCCTGGGAGAGGAGGTAGGCCAGCTGGGTCAGCTGTTGAGGTTGTTTGTAGCCCGGGACGGAGAGGCCGAAGACGCGCACCTCGCGGTCCGCGGTGGCACCTGAATCCTCGAGGGACTGAACGAGCATCGGCAGTCCTCGGCCCTGGAAGCCAGCGGCTACGGATCCTCCCTGGGCCACAACGACGTAGGCGCCTTCAGTCCCCGAGCGGAAGAGTGCGGTGATTTCAGCCGTGCGCAGGGCCACCGTCTTATGGACGTAGCCCGAATAGGGCTGCAGCTCGTATTCAGGGCCACGTCTCTCTCCGGTCTCGTCCCGTTCCGCTACCGCTCCTGCAGTCAGATAGCCCACCGCCGCCAGGGTTTCCCCGATGGCTCTCTCCGCCGCAGCTCTCTCGTAGCCCCGACCGTCGATCCTCAGCCACAGCCGCGTGGCCCCTTCCGCCAGGGCCACTGCGCAGAGCAGTGAGATCAGACCCAGGAGCAAACGGCGGCGCATGGAATTAGGATACGCATCCACCCCGGCGACTTCACGCCGAACCCGCTATCCTCCTCAGCCGTCATGCCGCGCACCAAACGACAGAAGTGGGCCTCCAACCTGGGCCTGGAGAGGGTCCTTGAGCCCTCCGTGAGGGACGCGGTCCACGGGCCCAGCGAGCTGCGCGGCCAGTGGCACGCGAGTGTGTTCGGCAATGATCACCCGATCACCTTGGAGCTGGGTTGCGGCAAGGGCGAGTACACCGTCGAGCTCGCGCGGCAGCATCCCGAGCGCAACTTCATCGGCGTGGACATCAAGGGGCACCGCTACTGGCATGGAGCCCAGGCCGCTGCCCAGGCCGGCTTGACCAACGCCGCCTTCCTGCGCGCGAAGATCGAGTTCATCGAGAACCACCTGGCTCCCGGCGAGGCGCACGAGATCTGGCTGCCCTTCTCGGATCCCCAGCCCAGTGACGAGCGCGGCACCAAGCGCCTGACCGGTGCGCCTTTCCTGGAGCGCTACCGGCGCCTGCTCGGCTCAGGGGGCATCGTGCACGTGAAGACGGACAGTCCCTTCCTGCACGAGCAGACCCTGCTGAGCGCCGCTGCCTGTGGGGTGAAGGTCACTTACGTGATCGAGGATCTGTATGCCTCGTCCGGCATGGACTGCGAACCGGAGCTGAGGGAGTGGCTGGCCATCCAGACGCGTTACGAAGAGCGCTGGCTGGGCCGCGGCTGCACGATCTCCTACCTACAGTTGAAGTTCTGATTGCAGTGCCGTCGGGCCGGACTCCGGCCGAGGGCTAAGGCACCTCGCGGATGCGAATGTTGCGAAATGCGACGGGCGCACCCTCCGCTTCGAGGGCCAGGTAGCCCGTCGCCGGCTTGCACCCGTTTCCTCCACTGACCTCCTCGCCGTTGACCCACAGTCGCACCTCGCCATTGATGGCGCGGATGTAGTAGTGGTTCCACTCATTGTGCTTTCGCACGAGGCGCTGGGTGGGGAAGCAGCGCGAGCTCTTTGGATTGCCGACGGTGTAGGTCGTGTCGCCTGCCGTGTAGTCGATCATCGGAGTGAACGCCGTCATGGATGACGGCCCGACGGGGAAGACGTCACCGTGGCTCGTGAACCAGTCCGAGTGCTCTCCGTTGCGGCTCTTCTCCCAGTTCTCCTCGTAGCCCAGGTCCAGGACCTGAACCTCGATGCCCTGCCGTGGCAGCGAGCCCGGCGGCAGGTCGGTGAACGCGGACTCGGGGCACCACAGGAAGACACCCGAGTTGCCGCCGTGCGTTTCATGCTTCCACTCGAGGACCATCTCGAAGTTCGTGTATTGCTTCTGCGTACGTGCGCCGCCCACCGGTGTGCCGCTGCATTGAATGACTCCGTCCACCTCCTTCCAGGTGTTCTCATCACCATTCACGTTGACGAAGTCCGCGAGCGTGAGCTCGCTCCAGCCCTCGCCCGTTATGTGCGCACCGGGAAGGTCGGCGCGCGGAGAGACAGCAAGAGCGAGGAGCGGGAGGGTGACGAGGGGCAGGTGGCGCATGATATTCATGCCCGCCAGCCTAATCGCCAGCCAGTACGACAGGAAGTGCGCGTCGTTCCAGCCCGACGACTACCAGCGCGTCGGCTCGTAGTCCTTCAGGAACTGTCCCCAGCAGTGCACGCCGGTGTTGAACCCGGTGAAGATGGGGTCCAGGACCCGCGCGGCTCCGTCCACGGAGTCCAGGGGCGGCGCGAACCGTTGGGAGTGTTCTTTTTCGACTGCCTGCTCGAAGGGGTCCTCGTCCGTGACCCAGCCGGTATCCACGCTGTTCATGTGGATGCCGCTCTTGAAGTAGTCCGCAGCCGAGGTTCGCGTCATCATGTTGAGCGCGGCCTTGGCCATGTTGGTGTGCGGATGGCGGGTGGTCTTGAAGGTGCGATAGAACTGGCCCTCCATTGCCGAGACGTTGACCACGTGTTTGTCAGCACTCTCGATCCTGGCCATGAGGGGCTTGAGCTTCGCCGTCAGGACGAAGGGTGCCACGGAGTTCACCAACTGCACCTCGATCAACTCCACCGTGGGGACCTCGTTCAGCTCCATGCGCCAGGAGTTCTTGCGCCGCAGGTCGAGCTGCTGACCCTCGCCGTCCAGCATGCTCTCGGGGAAGAACTTCGCCTGGTCCGCTTCACCAAGGAGGTCGAGCTGGCTCATGCCTGCCGCACGGGTCAGACCCTGGAGTTCTGTTGCAGTACTCCCTGTTTGAAGTGCGGCGTTCGGTGCCGCACTCTCCTCCCCGGTCGGGAGTTGAGCCGCCCCCCCCGTCACCTGGGGGGCCGCCTTCAGGTCGTGGATCAGGCTCTCGTGCTTGTGTACCAGCGCCCGCGCCTCAGGGGGCAGATCTTCATAGATCTCCGACTCCATCAGATGTGCGCTGTAGGCCGGTGGCCGACGCACGGTCTGGCAGGCGTTGTGGACCAGAAAATCCAAGCGCTCGAAGTCCTCGTTCACGTGGGCCGCGAAGGCCTCGACGCTGGGCGTGTGGCGCAGGTCCAGGCCGTAGATGTGCAGGTGCTCCCGCCAGTCTGCAAAGTCGGGCTCGGCGGCGAAGCGCCTGGCCGAATCGCAAGGAAAGCGGGTCGTGGCGATCAGGCTCGCTCCTGCACGCAGGAGCATGAGGGACGCCTCGTAGCCGATCTTCACCCGCGATCCGGTGACGAGGGCCACGCGCCCCGAGAGGTCCGCTGTCTGATGTCGCTTGGCCCAGTTGAGCTCGGCGCACTCCGGACACATGGCGTCGTAGTGGGGGTGCAGGTCCTGATAGTCCTCCTTGCAGATGTAGCAGCGTGCTGGCTCCTCCAGTCGCCTTGCCGCCTGCTCGCCTTCTTTCGGCTGCCAGGCCTGCTTCTCCAGCAGGTCCCGGTCCCGCTCGCTGATGTCGAGGCTGGGGGGCGCCACCGGATAACGCAGGGAGCGCTTGAGGGCGCGGTTGCTCGTGGCGTTCAGGGCGGCATCGTCCACGCTGCGCACCTGTTCACGCACTCTCTTGCGGCGCGCGTTGCTGAAGACGCGCCGTGCCTTGCGGTCGGGAAGGGCGATCAACCCGGCGGACATCCGCAACCGATTGAGCACCTCCTCGTCCAGGGCCGCCAGTTGGCGTGGATCCTGGGCCAGGGACTCCAGCCACTTCAGGAGCTGCTCCCGCTGTTCTGCGGAGGGCGTACCACCATCGGGAGAGTCTTGAGTGGGTTCCATGGTCAGGTCGGGGTATGGCCCCGGCGGGGGATTCTACCCCTTCCATCCCAAGTCATCTTCCCCCGGCCACCTTCCCCGCGGACTCTTCTGAGAGGCAGTACAGGTGTCGCTCGCCCCGCAGGAGAAGGTCGCGCCCCACCAGCGCGGCCGAGGCGCTGAAGGAGTCGTCGAGCCGATTCACGGCGAGCACCTCGGGGTTGCCATCGGTGTGGCTCAGTACCAGCGTGGCACCATCACGGTCGGTGATGTAGACGCGCCCCGCCGCCGCGACCGGACTGGAGTAGATGTTGTACATGCCCTCCAAGCGGAAAGGCCCGGCGGGTTCGGAGCCGGTCTGCACGTGCACCCTTGAGAGCACGCCCTGGTAGTGACTCAGGTAATAGACCCAGTGACCGTGGAGTAGGGGGGAGGGCACGTAGGGTGTCCCACGCTTGCGTGTCCAGGCCACGTGCTCGCCGCCGGTCAGGTCTCCGCTCGCCCCCTCAAGGTCGATGGCGATCAGGGACTTCTTCTCATAGCTGCTCCCCAGAACAGCCATGCCGTGGCCGACCACCGGGGAGGCGACGACATTGTTGGAGAGGCCGCCGCACTCCCAGACCTGCTTGCCCGTCTTCAGGTCGTAGCCGCGAGCGCGGTTTGTGCCGCTCACGATCACCAGAGTCGTCTTGCCCACCTGCGCGATTGCTGGCGAGGCCCAGGACGTGACCTCATCGCGCTCGGCCCGCCAGAGCTCTTCGCCGTTCGATCGGTTGAGGGCCACAACAAACGATGCGCCCTCGTGGTCCCAGTTGACGACCAGGGTCCCACCGTGGAGCACAGGGGAAGATCCCTCCCCGTGCCCGTGCTTGACCTGCATCTGTCCAAGGTCCCGCGACCAGAGAAGCTTGCCGTCATGGGTGTAGCCGAAGAGGCCGTTGGAGCCGAAGTGTGCCACGAACACCTCGCCGTCCACCACGGGTGAGCTGGAGGCCAGAGTGCCGGAGACGTGAGCGCCCGCATGGGGAAGGACCTCGCGCGCCGTCTGCTGCCAGAGGATCTCACCCGTTTCGCGGTCCAGGCACAGGGCCACGAAGCGCTGCTTGCGGGTGAGGGGCGCGTTGTCGTGAGCTCCCGGCGCATCATCGGGAACGGGTGGCAACTCCTCGCCCACGGGGGTGGCCGCGGTCACGAAGATGCGCTGGCCCCAGACCACCGGCGAGCCGTGACCCGCCCCGGGCAGGGCCGTCTTCCAGCGCACGTTCTTGTCCTCGCTCCATGAGAGCGGCGGGTCCGCGCTGGGGGCCGAACCATTACCCAGGGGACCACGCCAGCCCGGCCAGTTGACGGTTTGCTCGCTCGCCACCCCGTCCTGGGTGAAGCCCGTGAGCGGAACCAGCGCCATGAGAAGGGAACACCACATACCTGCGCTACGATACCACGGCGGCGTAGCGTACCCTCCCCGCCATGACCCGGCCCCTTCCCCGACCCAGTGCTTCCCTGGACCTCGACGCCGCCCGCATGGAGCGTCTGACGGAGCAGGCCAACCGATTCGTCTCCGACCACCTGACAAGCCTTGGTGAGCAGCCTTCCTGGGACACCGAGGGTGCGGTGCGTCTTGGTGAAGAGCTGACGCGCCCCCTACCGGAAGCGGGCCGTCCCTTCGAGGAGACCCTGGACGAAACGGGTCGCGCCATCGCCAAGTCCTACAACACTGCGGCGGGCAGCTACATGGCCTACATCCCCGGCGGCGGCTTGTATCCTGCCGCGTTGGCGGACTACGTTGCCTCGGCCACCAATCGCTACGTGGGCATGCATGACGCCGCGCCGGCGTTGGTGGCCATCGAGCTCATGGCCATCGATTGGTTGCGGGAGTTCGTCGGCTACCCGGAGGGAGCCGAGGGACTGCTCACAACCGGAGGCACCCTCTCGACTCTGGTGGCGCTGGTGACCGCGCGCACGGTGCGCCTGGGGGACGACATGGCAGGTGCCACCTACTACACCTCGGAGCAGGCCCATAGCTGCATCGCCAAGACGGCGCGCCTGGTGGGGCTGCCCAGCGCGGGCCTGCGGCTCATCCCGACCGACGAGCGTCTGCGCATGGATCCCGCCGCGCTGGCCGAGCAGATCGCCGCCGATCGCGCCGAGGGCCTGCGACCCTTCCTGGTCGCGGCGACTGCGGGCACGACCAACACGGGGGCCGTGGATCCCGTTCCGGCCATCGCAGACCTCTGCGAGGGCGAGGGGCTGTGGCTGCACGTGGACGGAGCCTACGGGGGCTTCTTTCGCGGTGTCCCCGGGGGCCACGAACTCCTCCCTGGGCTGGAGCGTGCGGACAGCCTCGTGCTCGATCCTCACAAGAGCCTTTTCCTTCCCTATGGCACTGGCTGCCTTCTGGTGCGGGAGCCCGGCCAACTGCAGCAGGTCCACGGTTCCGAGGCGGACTACCTGCAGGACTTGACTGCAACGGCTCACAACTTCGCAGAGATGTCTCCGGAGCTGACCCGCGAAGCGCGCGGCCTGCGGGTTTGGGCTGCCATTGACTTCTACGGGGCCGAGGCCTTACGCGATGCGCTTCGCGAGAAGCTCGAGCTTGCACAATGGCTGCATGACGAACTGTCCGCCCTTGAGGGGGTTGAGATGGGCGACCGCCCTCAACTCTCAGTCGTCTCCTTTCGATTTAGGTCCCCGGATGGGGACAGCGATGCGTTCAACGAAGCGCTGCTGGACAAGATCAATGCTCGTCGGCGGATCTTCCTGTCCTCCACCAGAATCAACGGTCAGTTCACTCTCCGAGTCTGCCTCCTACATTTCCGAACGAGCGGTCATGACGCGAAGGCAGCACTTGCGGAGATTCAAGCAGCCGCAACCACCTGACACGTACAGCGCCCGTGGGCACTCAGCGACCGTGTGCGGGTGGCAAACAGAAAAGCGCACCCCGCCAGGTGGCGAGGTGCGCTTTTGAAATCTGCAGCTGCTCTGTTACTTGAAGGTGATGGAAACAGCTTCCGAGAAACCAGAGGGCATGCCACCCATGTTGCGGTGCCAGTACTGGAAGTTCCAGGTTTGGCCAGCGAGGATCGTCGCACCACCTGAGTTGGGGATGCCGAAGTTCGGACCACCGGTGAGGGTGGAGGAAATATCCGTAACGAACATGCCCATCATGTCGATCTTGCCCGCGTCCTTGGTGTAGCGGCCGATGGCCCCGCCGGCGAGGCAGAGGTCGCCACTGGCACCGAAGAGCGCGCCATCAATAATGCTGTTGCCCGAACCAATCAGGAGGTAGGTGAACTGGTTCATCGGAGCACCCATCATCATCATGTTGACCGGGCCGCCGAGGTCGCATCCCGAGGGATCCAGGGTCGCCGCGTTGAGCGTACTCCCATCAGCCACTGTGCAGAACTTGTTCCAGCAGGGCGGAGCCAGATCGTACTCATAGGCCGATCCCGCGTTCATGATGACGTCATCGTCATACACCGAGCCGACCAGCAGGCCAGCTCCGCTGACGTCGATGCTGGATCCGTACAGGTCGCTCATCGCGGCGTCCGAAGCAAGAATCTTGTACTCCTGCAACTGAGTGGCGAAGTCAAACACGTAGACGGAACCGGCGTTCATCGTGGCGTCGTCGTCGAAGGGGGCGCCCATGGCGACCCGACTACCGTCAAAGCTCATGGAGAAGCCGAACTCATCGTTGGCGTCTCCATCAGCGGCCGTGAACTTGCCCATCTGCATGTTCATTCCCAGGTGGAACAGGTAGACGGCACCCGTATCCATGTCGCCCGTTATCACGCGGTCGTGCTTGTGAGAGGAGATGATGGCGTTGCTGCCCTCAAGGTCCACCTTCCAACCGAAACGGTCCCCAGCTATGATGTCCATGGGCTCAAACTTGTGGGTTTGCGCACCGGTCGTCGCGTCGAAGACGTAGGCCGCACCGTGGCCAGCATGAAGGTCCGCACCGACGAGCACACTGTTGCCCGAGATGGAGACAGACCAGCCCATCATGTCGCCCGCAACTCCATCGGAGGCAGTCAGAGAGTGCAACTGGGTCGACGTGGCAACGTCAAAGACAAAGGCCTCCCCAGAGTCGACACCCATAGGGTCACGGGTAAAGGCGCCAATGGCCGCGATGCCGTTATCGATGTCCACGCCAATACCGAAGTGGCCCATCATGACCATCGTGTTGGGAACAAGGCGTCCGACCTCGAGGCCGGTGGTCAGGTCATAGACGTAGACCGCGCCCACCATGTTCATGCCCATCACATCGTGATGGGGGGAGCCCACCAGGAGAGTGTCACCTTCGATGGCCAGGTCGAATCCAAACTTGTCGCCGGAACCGCCATCGGCGGGCTGCAAGATATAGAGCTCCATGCCCATGGTCCTGTCGTAGACATAGACGGCACCGGTATCGACTCCGTTGACTACGGCATTGCGCGCACTGATCACGGCGTATTTGCCATCAACAACTACTGAGTGGCCGAAGGCCTCGGCCATGCCAGCATTGGAGGCCACGTACTTGTGGGTCTCGGTTTGGGCTGTTGCAAGTCCGGCTACCAGGGCGCCAACGGTGCAAAGGGAGAAAAAGCGGGTGTGTTTCATTGCCTAGGAGGGGCTGAAGAATTGCGTGTAGCGCCAGCGAATCTTGGCGCACTAGAGGTAAGACGAAGCTGTATGGAGATAGATTGGTTTAAGCCCCTGCGGCCATGAGGGGTTCCATCGAAGTGTCAACTGAGATAAGCATATCTCCGTATTTGAAAATTGGTGGTCGCTATCGCTGATAGGAAAAATGTCTCCGGCTCAGAGGTCTTCTGGCCCCCAATCAGTACCAAGGTGGGAATCTGGTCCTCCGGTTGCCCCCTTTTCTGATGCTGGGACACTTCTCGCCAAAGGAGCCCTTGGGGGGGCAAGCCGGGCCGCTGCTCTCCATCCTGACGGGTGCATCCAGTTCTCTTCCGAGGCCACGACTCGCCTCAGAGGTTGGATCAGGGGGGCTCCACCCGAGGAGTCCATCTGCTGGTTCTGGAAGGTTGGACCGAGGCGGGACCTGACTGGCACAGGCTGGGGCGGCGGAGGCACCCGGGCTGAGGTGCCGCAATGATCCCCCGCACGGATGCACTCTTCACGCCAAGTCCGGTAAGCGGTCATCCAAAGTGGACCTCTGGGGATCTTGTCGGTCGACATCCCTCACCCAGGTATCTAACTTGCTCAACATGGGGTCCACGGTTCGCTGCTTTCTTGGTTGGGATGGCCCTGCTGTGGACCTGGCGGCTGAGTGGCTGACGCGGGAATGCGGCGCTGACCTTGGCGGCACCGTCGTCGCGCTCCCGGGTTCCCGAGCCGGCCGCCTGCTGGTTGAGCGCCTGGGGCAGGCCCAGCCTCCTGATTGGCAGCCGCCGACCATTGTGACGACCGGACAGCTGACCGACGAGTTCCTGCACCTGGATCGTCCCAGCGCTGCGCGCCTGGTGCGCACCCTCTCCTGGGAGCAGGCCCTACGCCAACTCAGTGACTCGGAGCTGGGAGCCCTGGTATCCAGGCCTCCGGAGGTCCACGAGGGTGCCGCCTGGCGACGGCTGGCCAGCGAGGTGCGCGGTGTCTTCGCGACCCTCTCCGCGGAGGGATTGGACTTTGCCACCGTAAGCGGGGAGGCGATGGGTTCCCGGAGTCGTGGCGAGCAGAGACGCTGGGAAGCTCTCTCCAGGGCGCAGGCCCTGGCTGAGGACTATCTGGCCAAGGCCGAGCTGTGCGACCCGCACCGCGGACGTCTTGCGGCTCTCCAGCGGGGGAACCTCATTGATCCGCAGAGACCCGTTGTCCTGGTAGGGGTGGTGGACGCCATTGGGCTCGTGCGGCAGTTGGTTGAGGCGCTGAGCCAGGCCGGCGGAACCGTTCATGCGCTGGTCTTCGCGCCCGAAGAATGCAGTGAGGCCTTCGATGCGATGGGTTGCTTGGAACCCGATGCCTGGTTGGGGCGGTCCTGGACTCCGCCCCTCGATGCCTGGCATGTCGCCCTGGGCCCAGATGATCAGTCCCAGCAGGCCACCCGCTCCATTGGCCTCTGGGAGGGCAGGTACACGGCCGAGCAGATCACCATCGGAGTCGCGGACCGTGAAGTGGCACCGTTTCTTGAGCGCTCGTTTCAGGAGCAGGACGTCTTCGCCCGCGATGCCGAGGGCACCGGGCTGGGCAGTACCCCCCCGGCGCGACTGCTCTCAGGCATTGCCAGCTTTCTGGGTCGAGGCCGATTCGCCGACCTGGCCGGACTCGTGCGGCATCCTGATCTGGAGACCTACCTGTGTGCCGGTCTGGATCTGGAAGGCTACGCGGCGGGGCAGTTGTTCGACGAGTACCACAACGATCACCTTCCAGGATCCCAACCGCGTCTCTGGTTACGGGCCCTGAGTGGTTCCAAGGTCCGGCGTAGCGAATTGGCCCAGCAACTGGGTGAGGCCGTACAGGAGTGGCTCGCCCCGTTGGGGGGGCGTCCCCGTTCATTGAGCGAGTGGGCTGGCCCGGTGCGCGACGTGTTGGGGGCGGTCTATGGAGAGCGCGAGTTCGACTCGAGTCATCCCGAACATCGTCTGCTGCGGGCAGGGCTCAGGGGGTTGGCCGAGGGACTTGAACACATCGCTGAGTTGCCCAATGCGGCCAACCCTGAAGTGGGTGCTGCGGAGGCGCTGGAAATCCTGCTGGGTGAAATCGCCGCCGAGCGGGTTCCGCCCCGTGCCGCAGCTCCAGAAGAAGCCGCCGTCGAGTTGCTTGGCTGGCTCGAGCTCGCCATGGACGAGGCCCCGGCCCTGGTGGTGACGGGCTTCAACGAGGGCTTCATGCCCGAGGCGGTGCAGGGTGATGGGTGGTTGCCGGATGGGCTGCGCCAGGAGTTGGGACTGCCTGACGACAGGGGGAGGCTGGCTCGGGATCTCTACACCCTCGAATGGCTTACGAACTCTCGCGAGGAATTCGTGCTGATCTCGGGACGTCGCACCCTGGACGGCGACCCCTTGCGCCCCAGCCGGCTGGCCTTTCATGGCAGCCCAGAGCAGGCGCTTGAAGGTGTACGTCACTTCCTACCCCAAGAAGATGCTGAGGTCCCGGATGCAGTGACGCCTCTGGGCCGTGCCAAGCTGAAGATGCCTCCGGTGCTAACTCCCCCCGGTGACTGGAGTGCTTCAGCCATCAGTGAGTATCTAGCCTCCCCTTACATTTTCTGTCTCAGGAAGCTGGCTGGTCTCCAGACGCTGGATGATCGGGATCAGGAAATGGGGCCGATGCTGTTCGGCATCATCGGGCACGAAGTGCTGAATCAGTTCGGTCAGAGCGATCTGACCGCTAGTACGGATCCCAAGGCCATCGCAAGCCTCTTGAAAGCGGCCCTGGAAGCCGAGTGTTCCAGGCGTTTTGGGAGTGCAGCCTTACCGGCCGTGCAACTGCAGAGCCGGCAGCTTGCCTATCGGTTGGATCTCTTTGCCCAGCGGCAGGCTGCCCGGGCCGCAGAGGGTTGGCGTATCGAACACGTGGAGTGGGCACCCTCCGGCACCGTGACCCTGGACGTGGATGGGCAGGATGCCACCTTTGTGGGCCGCATCGACCGGATCGACCGGCATGAGGACGGGCGCTGGGCCATCCTGGACTACAAGTTCGGGGAGAAGGCCAAGTACCCGAAGACGGAACATCTGCGTAGGGGGGAGTGGGTGAACGTTCAGTTGCCCCTCTATGCCCTCTTGGCGCGGGAGGTGATCGGGGACGCTCACCCGGAGTTGGGCTACTTCAATCTGGCGGCTACTGAGAGCGACTCCGGCGTCCAGCTTGCCAAGGAGTTTGATGGGGCGACTCTCGATGCAGCCTTGGATGCGGCACGCCAGGTGGTCCGGGAGGTCCGTGAACAGCTATCCCGTGATGAGCCTGATTTCGATCTGGGCCAACCCAAGATCTTCGACCCGATCCTGGCGGAGCTGTGCGGACAGGGGTTGCTCTCTCTTGACGGCGAGGAGGAAGAAGAGTGAGCGAGCACGAGAAGCGCTGTCACCGGATCTTCCTGGCCTCCGCCGGAACGGGGAAGACCTACCGTCTGAGCGGCAGGTTCCTGGACCTGCTCTTGGCGGGAGCCAAGCCGCGCTCGATCCTCGCCACCACTTTCACCCGCAAGGCTGCCGGGGAGATCCTTGATCGCGTGCTGAAACGCCTGGTGGAGGCTGTTGACGAGGGCAAGCAGCGTAAGGAGTTGGCGAGCTGTCGCGACTTTGGCTCCAGCTTCGAATCCGAGGACGCTCTAAACCTGCTCGCCGATCTCGTGCGCCGGCTGGATCGGTTCGAAGTACGCACGCTGGATTCGTTCTTCATTCATCTGGGCCGGCTCTTTGCATTGGACCTGGACCTGGCACCCCAGTGGTCGGTAGCCCAGGGTCCGGAGGCGGACGAGGTCACAGCCGAAGCACTGGCTGCCCTGCTGGAGGAGCTTGACGGCCCGGATGACGAGGCTCAGTTCGCCGAGCTCCTGCGTGAGATCACCGCCAGCAAGGGCGCGGGCCGATCGGTGCACCGGGCACTGATCCAGCTGGTCGAGCGCGGTCGGGACGTGTTCCTTGATAGCTCGCCCGAGGCCTGGAACTGCGTGCATCCCGGACCGGCAGTGGAGCCCGAGCTGTTGGCGGAGACGCGGGCCACCATCGAGTCTCTCCCGGTTCCCAAGAAAAAAGACGGGGAGGAGGTCCAGAATTGGAAGAAGGCGCGAGAGAACATCCTGGATCTGCTGGACCAGGAGGATTGGAAGGGTCTGCTGGGCCTTGGGCTGGTTGGGAAAGTCCTGCATGGAGAGCCCAAGTTCTCCAGCCGCGACATCGAACTTCCTTGGGTGGACGCCATCGGTGTGCTCCTGCGACAGATTGGCCACGTACTGCACACCAGTCTTGTCGTGCGCAATGAACGCATCGTTGAGTTGCTTACGCGCTACGAGAAACTTCTGCAGGACGTCAAACGGGACCGCGGCCTGTACGAGTTCGCAGACATCCCCCGCGCTCTAGCTCCCCGTGAACCCGGAACCCCCGGGCCAATAGTCGGCCGGGACCTGGATCTGGCCTATCGTCTGGACGCCACCTTGGACCATCTCCTCTTGGATGAGTTCCAGGACACCGCCCCCGTCCAGTGGCGCGTCCTCTCCGAGATGGCCGAGAACATCTGTGCCGACGGTAGTGGCGAACAGAGTTTCTTCTGCGTGGGCGACGTGAAGCAGTCCATCTACGGCTGGCGTTCAGCGGAGCCACGCCTGTTGGAAGGCCTCAGCAAGCACCTGAACGTAGAGGGAGAGGCGCTGAAGAAGAACTACCGCTCATCGGAGGTGATCCTCGACACGGTCAATCAGGTATTCCAGTCACTCTCGTCCTCGTCTGTGTTCGAGGAAAAAGGGAAGCAGGCTCACCTGCAGGCCGCCCAGCAATTCGAGCGCACATTTGAAGAGCACGAAGCTGGCGCAGATCTACCGGGAGCGGCAGAGCTGCGCCAGGCACGTCCCGCTGTAGGGGATGAGAAGGACTGGATGCCAGTGATCGAGCTGGCGGCGGAGCGTGTTGTGGCCTTGGCCAGAGAGTGTCCCGAGGCGACCATCGGCGTGCTGCTGCGCGCCAACAAAGTCATCCCGCGCCTGATCGCAAAACTCCAGATGGAGGGTCTTCCCGTGAGTGGGGAGGGCGGCAATCCACTCACCGACTCGGCGGCCGTCTTGCACCTGCTGTCCTTGCTGCACCTTGCGGATCACCCATCCGACACCATGGCCGCCTTCCACCTGTCGTCTTCGCCTTTGCCGGCCGTGCTGGGTTGCGCCGATGTGATGGAGGATCGGATGGCCCTGTCCCGATCGGTGCGAGAGAAGCTCGCCGAGTGTGGCTTGGGACAATTGTGCGCGGACCTTGAACCGGCAGTGCGTGAGCATTCCGCCTACAGTGAGTGGGACCGCCGCCGGTACCGCCAGCTTTGCGATGTGGCTTTCGCCTGGGCCGAGCACCCGGGCTTGCGAGCCGATCGCTTTGTGGATCTCGTGCGTGCCCACAAGGTGGAGGTTCCCGCTGCCGCGCGCATCAAGGTCATGACCGTGCACGCTTCCAAAGGCCTGGAGTTCGATGCGGTCATCCTCCCCGAGCTCGATGGAAGCCTGGCGACGAACCGCTGGACCTTCCTGGTGAACCGTCCCGACCCGCGCGGCATGTTGATGACCGCCACCATCAACCCCAGCAAGGATGTGGCTGCACTCGACCCGTCTCTCAGCCAGCTCTATCTGGATCAGTCCATGCGCGAGGTGCGGGAGGCCCTGTGTGTGCTCTACGTGGGCATGACCCGCGCCAAATATCGCTTGGAGATGTTGGTACGTGATCGCAAGGGAAAGGACGGGGGAACCAGTCCGGCCGGGATTCTCCGCACCAGGCTGGGCACCGATGGTGCCGATGGAACGGTGCTCTGGCGCCACGGGGACTCCACGGACTCTTGGTTACCTGAGGAGCAGAACGAGCCAGCCACCGCGAACGCTCCAGAGAAACCTCTGCTGGGTCTCGCAGCCACCGCAGGGCCTCGGCGCCTGCCTCGCCGGTCTCCCTCCTCGGAAGAGGGTGGT
>MPMD02489741.1_pt1 | contig 16768 bp, 13 predicted proteins | sample 1617291 | NCBI WGS metagenome assembly MPMD02 (sample SAMN05944810, study PRJNA350692) | marine metagenome | biome: marine; feature: ODZ; material: water; isolation source: 120 m water sample filtered on 30 um supor filter | place: Pacific Ocean | collected 2012-04-09 | depth 120m m | reverse complement strand
TTGGCATCAGCCTTCTTCTTGGCCTCTGCCTTCTTGATGGCATCGGCCTTGCGCTTGGCGTCAGCCTTCTTCTTGGCCTCTGCCTTCTTGATGGCATCGGCCTTGCGCTTGGCGATAGCCTTCTTCTTGTCTTCTGCCTTCTTCTTGATGTCTGCCTTGCGCTTGGCGATAGCCTCCTGCTTCAGGCGGGCGGCCTCCTCACGCTTGGCTTCGGCCTCAGCACGACGGGCTTCGCGCTCGGCTTCCTTGCGCAGGCGCTCGGCCTCTTTCTTCTCAGCCGCGATGCGCCGGATCTCTTCCTTCTTGCGGCGCTCCTCCTGCCGCTTGAGATACACGAGGCGATCCTTGTGGGCCTTCTTGCCATACGTGCACTTGCGGAGGGCTTCCACCCGCATGTAGATGGGCTCTTCGGGGTGTGTCCACCCCTCAAGGATCTCGTGGAAGGTGATGGTGAATTCCAGCTCCTTGCCGGAGGGGATCAGACCTTCGAGGGACTCGGTGGCGCGCTTGCTCGAGGTCGTAGGCTTCATCAGGTCCAGACGACTCAGGATTCGAACCAACCCCTTGTGTGCGGGAACGGCGCCATCGGCAGCCAGCCAGAGGACATAGGCTCCACCGGTCGTCCCGAGAACGGTCAGGTCGTTCACGATCTCACCCGCGGCCCACAGGTCATCCCGGAAGATCTCCAGGTCCATTCCGTGGGTCTGCTGGAAAACGTCCTGCAGGTACTCCTTGAGCGCCAAGGATGCCGAGCGGAGCTCGTTGAGACGCGCAACGCCGGCCTTGCGAATACTGGTCTTCAGGTGGGAGGCAATCTCCTGAGCCTGACTCACGCGGGTCTCGTTCCAATCGCCGTGCACGGCACGCAAAGACTCCACGGAGGACTCGGCCTGCTTCTGCGTCATGTGGCGCATGAGCACGATGACCGCCCCCTGTTCCAGCAAGCTCGCGTTCTTGAGCGGGGCCGTGGGAAGAGGCGTGCGAATCTCGACGTCGGAGAGCAGGCGGCCAACGAAGTCCGTCTTCTTACTCACGGTGAGGATCCTCGGGCTGGGGTCGGGGGAGCGGCCCACGAAGGACCTTGGAGCAATTGCGGGGAGGGCTCAGGTTCGCCGGTCGACCAGGGATCGGAGAACGGCCCGGGTCCTACTCGTCGTCGCTGGACTCAGCCGCAGCAGCAGCCTTGGCAGCCGCACGACGAACGGTTGTGCGCTCGGACCTACGCTGGGTCTTGGCCTCCGCACGCGCAGCCTTGGCCGTTTGCTTGCGGGTCCGCTTGGCTGTGGCCTTACGGCGCCCCTTGCGCTTGCGCGGGGTCTGGGGCTTGAGTGCAAGGTCCCCCTCGTAGACGTCGTGACGCTTGAACAGGCTGTGCACCGTGGGACTGGGCTTGGCGCCCACGGAGATCCAGTGCCGAGCCCGCTCCACGTTGACCGTGTGCTGGGCGTCGAGGCTGGGGGAAACCGGGTCGTAGAGACCAAGGTTCTCCAGGACGTTGCCATCGCGGGGGCAGCGCGAGTCAGCGACGGAAATTCGATAGCACGGTCGGTTACGACGACCTGTGCGCTTCATGCGGATGACGACTGCCATGGACGAATCGAGTGAGGGATCTTGCTGGGAAATGCGCTGAGCGAATAGACAGTATTCCCGGGGGTCGGACCTTGCCGGAAATGGGGCGGAAGATCACAACACCCCCATCCTGGGCTGTCTACCGCTTCTTGCGGTTTTTGCGCTTCTGCTTGCGCTTGGCCTTGTCCTTCTTGCGCTGTTTGGCGAGGTCGGACTGCCCACGGGTGGGTGAAGAGCCCATGGGACGGCCCATCCCCCCCGGTGCACCCATTCCAGCGGCCCCCATGTCCGGCAGGCCCCCACCAAGCCCCGCTGCCCCGCCGCCACCGCCCAGGAGCCCTCCCAGACCCCCGCCCAGTGCCCCGCCGAGGCCCCCGAGCATCCCCGGGCCCTTGCCCGCCTTGGGATCCACCATCCCCCCCGTGGGCGACATTCCGGCCAGGGCCTCGCGCTTGCCCGCCTTCCCCAACATGGAGCCCAGCCCCATCTTGTTGAGCTGCTTCATGCCCTTCTTCATGTCCTTGAAACGCTTGATCAGCTCATTCACCGCGCCGACCTCCTGGCCGGAGCCACGGGCGACGCGACGCCTGCGGCTGACGTCCAGGATCTCAGGCTGAATGCGCTCGCCCGGGGTCATGGAGGTGAAGAGCGCTTCAAGGCGGTTCATCTCGCCCTCGTCCACGTCCATGTCGCCCATGCTCCCCATTCCCGGCATCATGCCCATGACCTTCTTCATGGGACCCATCTTGCGCACCATGCGGATCATGCCGAGCATGTCCTCCAGGGTGAACGAGCCCATGATCATCTTCTCGAAGCCGGCCTGCGCCTCCTCCTCGTCGATGTTCTCCTGAGCCGTCTCCACCAGGCCGACAACGTCCCCCATCCCCAGGATGCGACCGGCCATGCGTTCGGCCTGGAAGGGATCGAGGTCCTCAACACCCTCCCCGACGCCGAGGTACAGCAGAGGGCATCCAGTGACGCGCTTGAGGCTGATGGCCGCACCGCCACGGGCGTCACCGTCCATCTTCGTCAGAACCACGCCCGTGAGCGTCAGGCGCTCGTGGAAGGCGCGCGCTGACTGAAGCGCATCCTGGCCGGTCATGGCATCCACCACGAGCAGCTGGTTGTGAGGTTGGGTGCGATCGGCGATCTGTGCGACCTCTGCCATCAGCTCGTCGTCAACATGCAGACGCCCCGCGGTGTCCAGGATCACAACGTCATGCCCACCGGCTTCGGCGGCAGCCAGGCCGGCGGCACAAACATCCGGAGGCGCAGCCCCCTCCTTGTGAAACACCGGAATCTGGAGGCGATCGCCAAGCACGCGCAGCTGCTCCACAGCCGCCGGGCGCTTGACATCGGCCGCAACCAGCAGAGGTCGCTTGGCGTGCTTGTCCCTGAGGTGCAGGGCCAGCTTGGCACAGGTGGTGGTCTTGCCCGCGCCCTGCAGACCCGCCATGAGGATGACTGTCGGACCCCGCTTGGCGAACTCCAGGCTGGCGTCCTCGGGTCCCATCAACTCGACCAGCTCACCGTGCACGGCGTGCACGAACTGATCCGAGGCGTCCACGCCCTTCACACGCTCGGACCCCAGGGCACGGGTGGAGACCCGCTCGGTGAACTCTGTGGCCAGCTCGAAGTGCACGTCGGCCTCGAGCAAGGCCGTGCGCACGGCGGAGAGCCCCTCTTCGATATTCTCGGCGGTAAGCTCTTTCCGACCCCGCAAGCCCGCGAAGGACTGGGTCAGGCGTTGGGTGAGGGATTCAAACATGGGTCGTGCGGATGAGCCGCCAGGATGCGTTATAGCACCGTGGTTCAGCTGTGGGCACCCCCACCCGCCCAACGAGGCGAACGCCGACGACGCAAGGGGACGCGACTCCCGGCGACCCTACTCCCGGCGGGCGCTGAGGGAGGCCTGTCCGTGCCGGTCGAACTCGACCGTGATCAACATGGGATTTCAGCAGACGGGGCAGTCCTCCACGTACTCCTGCTCGCCACCCTCAGCCGGGTCGATACGGATAACGAGCTCCTCCCCGCAGGAATCACAGACAAAGCTCGCGTGGGAATCCATGAGCTTTCAAGCAAGGAGGGGGCGCCGGGTGTGCGGCTACTCCTTCTCGCGCCGGATCGCCGCGCCCAAGCCCTCAAGTCGCTTCTCGATGCGCTCATAGCCCCGATCGATGTGGTAGACGCGGTGCACCTCGGTGGTCCCCTCTGCCACCAGTCCGGCCAGGACGAGCGCAGCTGAGGCCCGCAGGTCAGAGGCCGTCACCGGGGCTCCAGAGAGCTTCTCGGTACCGATGACCAGTGCCGCCGTTCCTTGCCGGCGTACGCTGGCCCCCAGACGCTCCAACTCCGGCAGGTGCATGAAGCGGTCCGGATAGATGCACTCGGTCACGATGGACAGGCCATCGGCGCTGGTCATCAAGGTCATCCACTGGGCTTGGAGGTCCGTAGGGAACCCAGGATACGGATGGGTTGTCACGTCCGTGGAACGGGGCCGCTGGGCCTTGGTGTCCCGGGGTTGGGTCTCGATCCAATCCTCTCCCACCTCCACCGACAGCTCCGCTTCAGCGAGACGATCGAGAACGACGGCCAGGTGATCGGGGCGGCAACCCTCCACGCGCACGCGGCCGCCGGCGAGGCAGCCTGCAATCACGTAGGTACCGGCTTCGATGCGATCGGGAATGACGGGATGGTCGGCGCCCGTCAACTCATCCACACCTTCGATGGTCAGGAAAGGAGAGCCCTGGCCACTGACACGTGCGCCCATGGAGTTCAGGCAGTCGGCCAGATCCACGATCTCAGGTTCACAGGCCGCACCCTGAATGGTGGTGGTGCCGCGGGCCAGAGTGGCCGCCATCAGCACGTTGGCGGTTCCCAGTACGGAGGAGCCAAAGGCGGAGCCGAGATACATATCCGCTCCACGCAGACCACCGTCCGGGGCTTCGGCCACGATGAAGCCGCGTTCGATCTCCACTCGGGCACCCAAAGCGCGCAGACCCTTCAGGTGCACGTCGATGGGCCGCACACCGAAGACGCAACCTCCAGGCAGGCTCACCTCCACCCGACCCAGGCGCGCCAGCAGAGGACCCAGCACACAAACCGAGCCGCGCATCTTGCGCACCGATTCCCATCCCGCCCGGCCAATGAGATCGCCTGCACAAGAGACTGTCAGGCTGCCATCTGAACTCAGCTCGCCCTCGGCTCCCAACTCCCGCAGCACACCGAGCATCGTGTTGACGTCACTCAGCTGCGGGACACCGGTGAGGTTCAGGGGCTCACGGCTCAGAATGGAGGCGGCCATGATGGGCAGGACCGCATTCTTCGACCCTGCTGTGCGGACCGTACCCTCCAAGGGTCGGCCGCCTTCGACGATCAGTTTCTCCAAGCCTTGTCTCCCCCCGAAGAAAAGCGCGCGGGCGCGCGATGAGTGTGGTGCTGGATCTGGCGGCCCCCGGCCTCCCCCCAGAGAATCAGGCGGGGCCCCGGGGGCCCCTTCCCCGGTCACCCTAGCGCGACGCAGGGCCGGATTCCCGCTCCAGTCCGGAAGAACTGTGGCGAGCCCCTAGTCGAGTTGACGCCAGACCCTGCGCGGACCTATGATCTCCGCCCTCGAATTCGTGGGCCAGGGCCCCGATCGACCTCCGAGCCGACCCTACAAGGGGGCCCACCTCAAGCCTCACACCGCCCCTCCTCACGCCTGAGGAAGGGACGCCTTTCGTTCCACCCACGCACGAGTCTACCGCGAGATGATCGACACCATGGACCTAGGCGCCAGCGCCACGCAGGAAGAAGGGAATGACCAGCCCGTTTTCGATCTGGCCAACGACCCCGTTCCCAGTTTTGCAACGCTGCAGCAGGAACGCTCCGGCGTGTACTCTCGGCGCCGAGCCTACGAGAGCTTCTCGAACAGCGTCGAAAGGCTGGGGCAAGAAGGTGAAGAAGGGCGCCGGCGTGGGCTGGGCCTTTGGATGTTGGGAGACTTCGGAGGGGCCGTCGAGCTCCTGTCCAAGCACACCGACGATGATGTGGCCGCGTTCACCCTTGGACACTCCCTCGTGTCCATGGGCAGCTTCGCCCAGGCTGCAGACGTCTTCAGGGCTCTGAGCGTCAAGCATCCCGAAGAGCCTCGCCCCCGCCAGGCATGGATTGATGCAAGCCTCGAAGCAGAACTGGCTGCCAACGGCACGGACTCTGGGCGGACCAGCCTCATCTCCGCACTGGAAGAAGCACCCACGTCCTTCCATGAGAGCGCCGAGGCCAAGTATCTGGCCGGTCGACTGTGCGAACTCAGTAGTGATCCCCAGAATGCGATCGAAGCCTACATGGCAGCCCGAGAGCTTGATCCCACACACCGTAGGAACCTGTTCCGCCTGGCGCACCTGGCGGAGCGCTCGGGTTTGGATGAGCTGGCTCTGGAATGCTACGAGTCCCTCGTCACCATGCTGCCCATCGATCGCAACGTGATGATGAACCTTGGCGTTCTCTATGAAGACCTTGGGCGCGACACCGAGGCGGCCGCGTGTTTTGACACGGTTACCCGCAGTCGGCCCACGGACACCAGGGCACGCCTCTTCCTGCAGGACGCCATCGCAGGGATGAACATGTTCTATGACGAGGACATGGAGAAGAAGGAGGATCGCCTGAACCAGATCCTGCGCATCCCGATCACGGACTTCGAGCTCACCGTGCGAGCCCGTAACTGCCTCAACAAGATGGACATCATGACGCTGGGCGACCTCGTCAAGAAGTCCGAGAACGAGCTCCTCTCCTACAAGAACTTCGGTGAGACCTCCCTGGCTGAGATCAAGGAGATCCTGGGGTCCAAGGGCCTGCGCCTCGGCATGGCGCGCGAGGAGGCTGTGGCCTCCATCGCTCGCAACCAGACCTTCTCGCCCCAGGAGCTGGATACCAGCGACCCGCTCAACCGCTCGGTCAATGACCTCAAGCTCTCGATCCGGGCGCGTCGCGCCGTGGAGAACATGGGCTGCATGTCCCTGGGCGAGATCGTCTCCCACACGGAAGAAGAGCTCCTGGCCATGCCCAACTTCGGGGTCACCAGTCTGATCGAACTCCGCGACAAGCTGAATGAGTACAACCTCAAGCTGAAAGGCGACGAGTAGGCTCCGGGACCCGGAGACCCGGTGGCGCGCAACGGATGCGCCCAGTTCCGGGGGAGGATTCTCGATTCCCGGAGGGCGGGCTGTCACACTGGCGTGCCCCTGAAACCAACCTCACGGCCAGACCATCACGACCGCTCGGGGGGAGCGAATGTTCGAATATCTGCACGGAACAATCCGCGCCCGCGGCGCGACCCACATCACCTTGGACGTCAACGGTGTGGGCTACTGGCTCCTGACCCCCCTGAGCTCGCGATTCCCCGAGGCGGGCGCGGAGGTCACGGCCTGGGTGCACTTCGCCGTGCGTGAAGATGCCCAGACCCTGTACGGTTTCGATCGGCGCGAGCACCGTGATCTGTTTCGCGAGCTGCTGAGGGTGAAGGGCGTCGGTCCATCCATGGGCCTTGCCCTCCTGTCAGGGCTACCCCCGGCCGACCTGGTCGCGGCCATCGCGTCCGCCGACCTGGCGAGCATGACCAGCATCAAAGGCGTGGGTAAGAAGACGGCGGAGCAGATCCTCCTGGACCTCCGCGACCGTGCTCCGGCACTGGCCTGCAGCTTGGGCGTGGAGGCACCGGATCCTTCCGTGCTGACGCCCGTCGCTCCCGCACAGAGCGCCGTGCGCTCCGAGGCCATCTCAGCCCTGGTCAACATGGGCTTCAAGCCCAAGCAGGCCGAAGACAACGTGACCAAAGCCGCCCAGGACAATCCTGCAGCCGACGTGGAAGCCCTCGTCCGGGCCGCATTCCGAAAATAGCCGACCCCCTACCCACCTCGCCTGCCGTGAGCACCCCACTCAAAGCCCCCCGCGTCATCGTCTGCGATGACCTGCATCCCGCCGCCCTCGAACAGTTCCAGGCCCACGGCATCGAAGCCGAAGTGTGCACAGGCATGGACGAGGCCGCCCTCATCCAGGCCGTGCCCGGAGCGAACGCCCTCGTGGTGCGCTCGGCCACCAAGATCACGCGCCCGGTGCTCGAAGCCGCAGGCGATCTGGTGGTCGTGGGACGCGCCGGTGTAGGGGTGGACAACGTGGACGTGGCTGCTGCCACCGAACGCGGCGTGGTCGTCATGAACACCCCCACGGGCAATACCACTACCACGGGCGAGCTGGCCATCGCCCTGCTGTGCTCCCTGGCGCGCCACGTGCCCCAGGCGGACCGCAGTACCCGCGGGGGGAATTGGAAGAAGAAGAAGCTCATGGGCACGGAAATCACCGGCAAGGTCCTGGGTGTTATCGGGCTGGGCCGCATCGGCCGGGTGGTGGCCCAGCGTGCGATGGGCCTCAGCATGGAAGTCGTGGCCTACGATCCCTACCTGTCCAAGGCGGGCCTGTCCAAGACCGGCACCGAGGGCGGCCTCGAAGGCATCGAGTTGTTGGAGCTCGATGACCTGCTGCAGCGCTCGGATTTCGTCAGCTTGCACGTGCCCCTCACCGACGAGACCCGCGGATTGCTGGGAGCCGAGCGCCTGGCGCTCATGAAGGACGGAGCGCGACTGATCAACTGCGCCCGCGGCGGCCTGGTGGACGAGGCTGCCCTGGCCATCGCCCTGGACGAGGGGCGTCTCGCCGGGGCTGCCCTGGACGTGCTGGAACAGGAACCCCCGCCCGAGGACCACCCCCTTCTGGATCGGGAGAACGTGATCCTCACACCCCACCTGGGAGCCTCCTCCCACGAAGCCCAGCGCAATGTGGCCGTGGACGTGGCCGAGCAGATCGCCACCTTCCTGGAGGACGACGTGGCGCGCAACGCGGTGAACGCGCCTGCGCTGCCGGCCAACATGCGACGCGAGCTTGCGCCCTACCTGCTCTTGGCCGAACGCATGGGTAGCTACCTGGCACAGCGTATGGATCAGCCCATCCGCAAGGTGGAGTTCACCCTGGCGGGCGAGGTGGCGAACAAGGACCAGGTGGGTGCCCTGCGTCTGGGGTTCTTGGTGGCCCTACTGCAGCGCTCCATGGAGGGCAGCGTGAACTTCGTCAACGCCCCCATGCTGGCAAGCGAACGGAACATGCGCATCCTGGAAGACAGCGAGGGCTCGGCAGGTAATTACACCAACCTGATCAAGGCGCGGGTGTCGAGCCAGGACGGGCACGAGACCCACGTGGTCTCGGGCACGGTCTTCGGCAACGGGCCGCGGTTCGTGCGCGTGGACGACCTGTTCGTGGACCTCCTCCCCAAGGGTCACCTGCTGCTCACGCGCCACACGGACCAGCCCGGCGTGCTGGGCCAGATCGGAACCCTTCTTGGCGAAGAGAGCGTCAACGTGAGCCGCGTGGAGTTGGGACCCCACGGCGCGGAACGGGAGGGCCAGGCCACAGCCTTCTTCTCGCTCTACGACACGCCCAGCGAAGAGGCCATCGAGAGGGTGCGAGGCCTGGATGCCGTCCACAGCGCGCGCCACATCGACCTGGGAGCCTGACCCGTGCAGCGCACCCCCACGCCGCCCCCCTACGGGACGATCGTGTTCGACTGCGACTCGACCCTCTCCACCATCGAGGGCATCGAGTTCCTGGCCCGCGACCACCAGGAGCAGATCCAGGCCCTCACCCGGCGCGCCATGGATGGCGAGCTGCCCCTGGAAGAGGTGTTCGGCGCGCGACTCGAACTTGTACGGCCCAGCGCCGCGGATCTGGAGCGCGCGGGTCAGGCCTACGTAGAGACGGCTCTGCCCCATGGCCCGGAGCTCTGCACAGCCCTGCGCACCTTGGGTAAGAAGGTCTGGGTCCTGTCGGGCGGCCTACGCCCGGCCGTTCTGCACATGGCCCGGGCCCTGGGGATCGACGACACGGACGTGCATGCCGTCGGGGTCCGGTTCGATGCGGCAGGTGGATACGCAGGATTCGATACCGACAGTCCTCTGGCCCGCTCCGGTGGCAAGCTGGACCTCCTGCGCTCCCTGGCACGGGACGACACCGGCCCCATCGCTCTGGTGGGAGACGGAGCCACGGACCTGGAGGCCGCCCCCGCCTGTGCACGCTTCGTGGCCTTCGGTGGGGTCGAGCGCCGTGAGGAGGTCTTCGCCGGCGCCGACACCTGCTGCGCGATCCCGGACCTGGCCGCCCTGCTCCCCCTCTTGACCTCCGCCGCCGAACGCGACCAACTCTCCTCTCTCCCGGCCCACGCGGGCCTCCTCGAGGCGTCCATCGCCTGCCACCCCTGACTCTCCATGGTTCAACTCTGGATCCCCGGCCCCACCGAAGTCCGCCCCGAAATCCTGGCCGCCTGCGCGCACCCCATGATCGGCCACCGGAGCGCGACGATGACCGAGACCATCGAGCGCATGGATCCGCACCTGCGGCTGGCCTTCGGCGCGGCCGAGGATGGCGGCGCCAGCGTGGCCGTACACTCCGCGAGCGCCTCGGCCATGATGGAGGCCGCCCTGATCGGGGCCGGGCGCGGTAAGGTCCTTTGCCTGGTGAACGGCGCCTTCTCCAAGCGCTGGTACAACATCGCGCTGCAGCTGGGCCGTGAGGCGCGAGCCATCGAGGTGCCCATGGGCGAGGTGGTGGATCTGGATGAGGTGCAGCGTGTCCTGGACGAGGAAGGTCCCTTCGACGCGCTGACCGTCGTATCGAGCGAGACATCCACGGGGACCGCCACACCGCTCGCGCCCCTGGGCGAGCTCCTCGCGCGCTATCCGGGCACCCTCTTCATGGCCGACCTGGTCAGCTGGATCGCCGGGGCGCCCGTGGACTTCGATGCGAACCACATGGACTTCGGGCTCGCCGGGGTTCAGAAGGCCTTCGCCCTGCCCCCGGGAGTCGCGGTGGTCTGTGCCTCAGCCGCATTCATGGAGCGGGCGCGGGCCCAGACAGAGCGCGGGTTCTATCTGGACCCGGTGCGCTTCATCGAGGGCCACCTGGCGCGCAAGACACCGGCGACCCCCGCCATCTCCCTGTACTTCGCCCTCGCCCAGCAGCTGGAGGACATCAGCGCGGGAGTGGCCCTGCCCGAGAGCGCGGGCAGCTGCTCTGGGGCGGCGGCCTGGCAGGCGCGGTTCGACAAGCACAGTCGAATGCAGGCCCGCACGGTGGCCTGGGCCGGGGGGCATGGCCTCTCCCTCCTGCCCGCTCCCGAGCACGCCTCCCCCACGGTCTCCTGCATCCGCGCCGGGGAGCTGGACGTGGGAGCCCTGGTCGGAGGGCTCGCGGAGCGCGGCTATGCAATCTCCAATGGATACGGCGACCTCAAGGGCAAGACCTTCCGGATCGGCCACATGGGAGACCACAGCGAGGACGGCCTGGAAGCGGTCCTGACCGCCGCGGACGAGGTCCTGAGCTAGGGCTGCGGGGGTCATGGGCCAGGATCCCACTTGCCGCTCCCGGGAGCCGTCCCATACTGACATGATGACCTCCGCCTCAAACACCCGATCGCGGGCCGTGCACCTCCCGATTCTCCTGGCCTTGAGCCTTGTGAGCTGTCTCATGCTGACGCCCCTGGGCCGGACACAGTCAGGCCGGTGGATTTCCGGCGTGGCTGATGGTTCCGCCTGGTTTCACGGCAAGCTCTCCAAAGCACAAGCGGAAGCCAAGGAGCGCAACGTACCCCTCGTCGTGTGCTGTGTCCTTGAAGGCGAAGAAGCCAGCGGTCGCTTCCAGGACACCTTGAGCGAAGACAATCTGCTCTCGAGCTTGAGCGCGGATTTGATCTTGGTCCTGGCCAACGATGGCGACCACGAGCAGAAGGAGGTCAAGGTCAAAGGTGCCGACGGCAAGCGCGTCAAGAAGAGCGTCTGCTCGGCATTCGGCACGGACGATTGCGATGCCCACAAGCTGCAGTGGGACGCGGTCTACAAGGACTACGTCATGCCCGATGGAGGCGAGTGGATCTTGCCTGAGGTCATCCTGGTACGACCCGACGGGAAGATTGAAGAGCGCTTTAGAGAATTGGACATCATCCCCCTGGGGCCAGTCGTGCGCGAAATCAAGACCTTGCAGAAGGTGCTGGGGCGCGGGGTTTCAGCGAACGACATCGCCAACCTGCGCCGAGAAGTGACAATGGCTCAAGCCATGGCAAAGGCCAAGCTATGGTCCGACAGTTGGAAGTCCTGGTCGAAGGTAGGCAAGTGGGCCCCCAGCGGGCCGCATGCCGAGGCCGCCAAGTCCGGCATGGAGCTGGCCCTGAAGGAAATGAAACTGTCCCTGGAGACCCAAGCCAAGCGCCTGGTTCCGGCGACCTTGGAGGACGCGTACCGCCGCATCCGCGCCATGGATTTCGATGACTCGCCCATCGAGCGTGAGGTGGGCAAGGTCCTGGGGGCCGCTCGACGCGATCCCCAACTCAAGCCACGCCTGGCGGAGATCGATCTGATCCTGGAAGCGGAGGGGCTGCTCAAGGACATCGAAGAAGCCCTGCAGGCCAAGAACAAGGGCCTCGCCAAGCGCCTGCTACGCAAGCTGGCGAGCAAGAAGCTGAGCCATACACCTGCCGCAGAGCAGGCCAAGGAGCGCTACAAGGACCTGTAGTCCTGGAGCAGCACCGGCCGTCTCAGCGGACGATGAAGGCGTCCAGCACGGAATCGGGGCCGCACTCTTCATCGCGCCTCGCCCCCAGTCCTCCCGGCTGCAAGCGAGAGCCGAGACTCTCCCCGCGACCTCCCCGCACGGGTCCGGTAACGACTCGGATCTGATCCACGAAGCCGGCATCAAAGCAGGCCTCCAACAGGGTCGGTCCGGACTCCAGCAGGACCCGGCGGTAGCCCATCTCCCACATCCAGGTCATGACCCCGCGTAGGTTGAGAAAACGTCGGTCATCTCCTCGCAGGCCGTAGACTCCGGCACCCGCCACGATGAGAGCCTTCTCACGCGCGCGATCCGGGCCGGTCGTGCACAGAATCCGGATAGGGCCTGCAGACTCGCCCGCTTCGGGCGGATCGAACAGGCGAGCATCAGGCGAGGTACGCAGGCCACTGTCCAAGATGATCCGATCCGGCGCCTTCACCGTACGCGCGGGGGTTCGCACAGTCAGGCGCGGGTCATCTGCCACGACCGTCCCCACGCCGGTCAGGATGGCATCCACGGATGCGCGCAGGTGCTGCACCTGCTCCAGGGATTCCGCGCTGGAGATCGTGCGGCCATCCCCGTGGTCTTTGGGGGGAGACAGCTGCCCCGTGGCGGTCTGGGCCCACTTGGCTACGACCCACGGGTGGGGTCGGCGCCGGCGATCCGGGCATATCCAATCCAAGAAATGCGAGGTCACGTCCTCAAGGGGTGCCGCTCCCATGAGAAGTCGGGTCTCCAAACCTGCGTCTTCCAGGAAGCGAATTCCCTGGCCCTGGTGGCGCGGGTCCGGATCCACGGCCCCTATGACAACCGATTCGATCCCGGCCTCCATGATGGCCTGGGTGCAGGGGCCCGTCTTGCCACGGGTGCTGCACGGCTCCAGCGTCACGACAAGGGTGTCCCACTCGGCCCTGGGCACGCCACTACGCGCGGCGGCCTCCAAGGCCTCCACCTCGGCATGATCGCCGCCCCAACGCTCGTGGTAGCCACGGGCGATCACCTTGCCACGGGATAGAATGGCCGCCCCGACGCAAGGATTGGGGGCCACGTCGAAGCGGAAGCACGCCGCCTCTGCGCCCAGCTCGTGGAGCAGGCTGCGAAGCTCGGTGTCTTCGAGGGGCATGGAGAGTGCGGTCATGGTGGCCATACCTTACCCGTTCACCCATCCCTATTCCCGGAGCAAGATGCGGACAGTCCGCATGTCCGCATGCGCGTGAGCAACACCGCACGCAACGGAGCGGACGCCTTCTGAACGGTATCTGGGGGCCTCCCCTTTCGGCTGCTCCCCAGGTGTGGAGAATGGCCGCCCCCCAGGCAACCCTGTTTCTCTCCCCCCCAGACAAGACCAGACTCATGAGCAAGGCCCCTATCCGCGTGGCTGTTACCGGCGCGGCCGGACAGATCGGTTACTCCCTCCTCCCCCGCATCGCCAGCGGCCAGATGTTTGGCGCCGATCAACCGGTCATCCTGCAGATGGTCGAGATCCCAGTGGAGAAGGCGATGGAGGCTCTGAAGGGAGTTGCCATGGAGTTGGAGGACTGTGCCTTTCCGCTCCTGAAAGACATGGTGCTCACGAGCGAACCCAGCGAGGGATTCAAGGACGCCAACTGGTGCCTGCTGGTGGGCTCCAAGCCCCGGGGACCGGGAATGGAGCGCGGAGATCTGATCCGTGAGAATGGTCCGATCTTCACGGGACAAGGGCGGGCCATCAACGACCATGCCGCCTCCGACGTGCGCGTGGCGGTGGTGGGTAACCCCTGCAACACCAACTGCCTGATCGCCATGAACTCCGCCCCGGACCTTCCCGACGACCGCTTCAGCGCTATGACACGACTCGACCAGAACCGGGCGCAGGCCCAACTGGCCTGCAAGGCCGGCGTGGATGTCGGGGGAGTCAAGAACACGCTGATCTGGGGCAATCACTCCGCCACCCAGGTGCCCGACTTCTACCATGCCACCATCGAGGGTCCGTCATGGCGTACCTCATCCGAGATCTCCAAGGCCTCGGCCGACGTCGTCATCAACGACGACGAGTGGCTCAAGGACGAGTTCATCACGACGGTGCAGAAGCGTGGTGCCGCGATCATTGCAGCGCGAGGATTGTCCTCCGCAGCCTCAGCGGCCAACGGGCTCGTGGATCACGTGCGGGACCTGTGTCACGCCACGCCCGAGGGCGAGTGGCGCTCGGTGTGTGTCTGTTCGGATGGCAGCTACGGCATCGATCCGGGGCTGATCAGCTCCTTCCCCGTTCGCTCCAACGGAGAGGGTGGCTGGGAGATCGTGCAGGGACTCGAACTGAACGAGTTCCTGACCGAGAAGATCGCCGCAACCCATGAAGAGTTGCAGGGTGAGCGGGATCTGGTGGCCGACCTGCTGACCTAGAGGTCAGGCTCCGGCCGGGGAGGGCACGTCAAAACCGGCCACTCCGAACGGGGTGGCCGTGTCCAACCGGACAATGCGCTGGCTGTTCACCCACTCGGCGGGGCCGGGACAGGAAGCCGGCATTCCGCTCAACGTGCGGCCCAAGAGCAAGCCGGGGTCGCGTTCGGAAGCTCGCTCCAACCAGACGGGAAGCTCCTGCCCCACGACGCGCTCGCAGCGGCCACGCTGAACTCTCTCGGCTGCGGCGAGCAATCGCTGATTGCGCTCTTTCTTGATGGCATCGCTGACGCTGTTCGCCAATCGCTCATCGGCATGGGTGCCAGGGCGCGGGTCGTACTTGAAGACGTAGTTGACGAGGAACTGCTGCTCCTCGAGAAAGTCGAGGGTGCCCTGGAAGTCCACCTCCTCCTCGCCGGGAAAGCCCACGATCCAGTCGCTGCCCAATTCGATGTCCGGCACGATCTCGCGCAGGATGTCCGCGCGCCGACGGTAGAGGTCCAGGTTGTAGCCGCGCTTCATCCCGCGCAGGATGGCATCGGACCCCGCCTGGGCCGGGAGAGGCAGGAAACGCTCCACTTTATCGCAGTCCCGGATGGCCTCCGCGAAAGCGCGTGTCACGTAGGAGGGGTGCAAGGTGACCAGACGGATGCGAGCCAGGCCCTCGACCTCCTGGAGACGACGCAGGAGGTCTGCGAGAGAGGGGCGCCCCTGGCGGCCGGTGCCATGAGGTTCGTCCCCCGAAGGCGGATCAAAGTCCTCGCCGTAGCTGTTGACCGTCTGTCCCAGGAGGGTGATCACACGCACGCCACCAGCCACCATCCAACGTACCTCCTGCAGCAGGTCCTCAAGATTGCGTGAGCGCACCGGACCACGGGTTGTGGGAACGATGCAGTAGGTGCAGGAGAGGTCACACCCACGCATCACGGCCAGATAGGCGTGGCTCCCCCCGTCGAAGGGCACATCCGTGCGGTCCACACGGACGTCATCGGAGGTCTCCACTGCTACCAGGCGCGAGGTGGCCTGTGTGGCGCCCTGAGCTGCGCGCCGTTCGCGCACCTGGTCCACCATGTGAGGCAGGTTCTGAAACTGGCGTGTGCCGGCGACAAGGTCGACGTGACCCGCGCGCTTGAACACTTCTTCCTCCACGCGCTGGGCCATGCAACCCATGATCCCGATGACCAGATCCGGACGCCGCTCTTTGGCGCGCTTGAGTTCTCCGACCCAACTCCAGGTGCGCTCTTCCGCATGGTCGCGAACGCTGCAGGTATTGAAGAGCAGCACGTCAGCGTCATCCATGGACTCCGTGGTGGAATACCCACGACGACGAAAGCGTCCCTCCACAAGTTCCGAGTCGTACTTGTTCATCTGGCACCCGAAAGTCACGACGTGCACCTTGGGTGCGCCCGCAAGCGCGGGGGACTCCGGAGTGGATAGGGTCTGGTGGCGGGTGATGGTCATACGCAGTTCGAACGTGGGCACAGTCTGCCAGAACGACAAGGACGCGGGGAGAGGGACGCCTCGCGCATTCAGGACGACCACTGGCAACAAGTGGCCGAAGGTGAACCACAGAATCAGGGATCCCTGCGATACCTAGGGTACGACCGAACGTTGAACGAGACTTCGTGGCCCACACAGGCCGTTCTCCCCGGCTGCCGTCAGCCCTCGCACATACACTTCGAGATCCAATAATGAGACTTCTATCCACTCCCCTCCTGGCCTTGTGCGCCACCACCCTTCTCTCGAGCCCCCTTCAGGGCCAGCCCCCAGCCAAGCAGGATGGGCGCCAGCGCGTTACGATCCTCGAGCGACTGGACACCAACGGTGATGGCGACATCAGTGCCGAGGAAACCCAAGCGGGCCTCAAGGCATTCCAGGACCGCGGTGGGTTCCAGGCCCTGCCCGAGCGCATGCGCAACGCCATCATTGAACGCCTGGACAAGGACGGCGACGGCAAGGTCAGTGAAGAGGAGGGCCAAGCGGGTCGCAAGGCCCTGGCCGATGGAGGACGTTTCCGCAGGAACCCGTCAGATCAGGGCTCCAAGCAGGGCAGGCGACCCGATGGGCGGGGCGAGGGTGCCGAGCAAGGCAACAGGCGACCCGACGGAAAAGGCAAGCGACCTGACGGGCGGGGCGAGGGTGCCGAGCAAGGCAACAGGCGACCCGACGGAAAAGGCAAGCGACCTGACGGACA
>MPMD02390934.1_pt1 | contig 16771 bp, 7 predicted proteins | sample 1617291 | NCBI WGS metagenome assembly MPMD02 (sample SAMN05944810, study PRJNA350692) | marine metagenome | biome: marine; feature: ODZ; material: water; isolation source: 120 m water sample filtered on 30 um supor filter | place: Pacific Ocean | collected 2012-04-09 | depth 120m m | reverse complement strand
CTGATGGTGGCGAGGACGACTTAGGCCACGACAATGACGGCGATGGCATCTACAGCGACGGAGACGGCGATGGATCGCCCGGTAGCAATCCCTGCACGGGTGGCAACACAGTAAATTGCGACGACAACTGTGAAAAATACAATCCCGATCAGGCCGATAGTAATGAGGATGGATATGCAGATGCCTGTGAGCCGCTCAGCGATCCCGGTTGTTACGACCAGGAACTCGGCTTTCCTGAGGTGGCCAATTTCCACGTGGTATCGGCAGAGGGAACCTATGGACCGATCGGCCCCTTTCGGTTGGATCCAAACCACTTTCGCTTCCTATTTATTAGCCAGGATGATTGCAATAACTATGAACTGTGGTACGAGGATTGGACAGACTGGGACTATGACATGCACTGGCGATTTCAACGCATACTCTCGGGAGCAAACGCCGGGAAAATCCAGTTGAGTGTCAAATTTGTCACATCGGCATACGCCCATTACTACTTGTATGAAGATGAAAACCAAACACCCTTTCCCGGCAACTTAACGCATTACTGTAACTGCAGTGGCTATCAGACCTGCGGGGATAACGAAACATACATACCAACAAATGTTTGGCTTGAATCGGACGTATTGATCGACGGGTTTCTGGATCGACCCTGCGCTTGTCCGCCAGCGGTCGACGCAGGGCCCGATGTCGGTATTGCCGTTCCCAATCTTGACCAGCAACTCAACGGCGATGCTTCCATTGATTCTTCCACCGGCGAGCCTGCGGACATGCTCTGGGAACAGGTGAGCGGTCCGCCGAGCGTTAGCTTCAGCGATCCGACGATTGCACAACCGATCGCCGTGTTTCCCGGAGAGGGGACCTACGTGCTGAGGCTCACCGCCACCACCGGCGGAGGCTCGACGTCCGACGAGGTGACCATCACCGTCAACCCGGAAGGCGCGACGCTTTACCGTTATGTCCGCATCAAACGCAGCACTCCGGGCCTGATTGCGATTGCGGATGTGAAGATTCTCGACAACGACGGGGTCAATGTCGCAACGACTGGAATCGCCTCAAGTTTAAATGGTTGGGACGCACCTTTCGCGATCGACGACCCCAACCCCGGTTGCGAAATCTGGGGGGGTGGTTCGTGCTATCAGTCTGTGTATGGCCCCGATGACTGGTGGATGGTCGAGTTGGAACAAAACAGCACCATCGATTCGATCGAAATCCTCAATACCTGCACGAGCGGCTACGGTGGATTTCTCAATGGCAGCTTCGTTGAGGCCATGGACGAAAACCAGATTGTAATCTGGGCCTCTGCAGACATTTCGGACGCATCGGGTGGCAGCACGCATACGTATAACCCATAATCTTTTCGTTCCGATCGTGGACCATGCGGCCGAGGGCAAGTCGGCCTTTTCATGCGATACAACGTGGTGACGAGCAAACGAAATATGAGATTTTGCCAATCTATCCTTTGGCCTGGAGCAATCGCCCTGGCAATCACAGGTTGTTCCTGCTCGAGCGATCCCGCTCCTGTCCACACTTCGCAATTTGCTGCCACCGTTCCGAGGATTTTGGCGGACGATCAATACATTCGCGCAAGCTCGCTGGCATCGACTCCGCAGGAGCGGGTCGTGGTGGCATCCGCACGCCGCAAAGAGGGAAAACGGACCGACCGGCCACTCGCGCCTGAAATGGTGTTTGAAATGCGCGTCGTATTGATCGAAAGCGAGACGGCCGAGGTACGGGCCGCTGCCGCTGCGGGCATGGGCAATTCCAGAGATCTTGAGACTACACCCGATTTGCTCGATGCCATGGAAGACGAGTCGGTGCTGGTACGAGAAACAGCCGCACAGGCTGTCGGGCGATTGCTGGGCTGGAACGATGGCTTTCGGGCGGACGACCCGCTTGAAAAGCGTCAAGAAACGATTGCACAATACCGTGAGCGGTGGACCAAATTCCAAAACTCCAGCCTCTACCAAATCTCACAGAACCCCGCCGCCAAGGCAAACGCAAAACGCCTAGCAGAGCGAAAGGCGCGGGCCGATAGGCGACGGGAGAGACACCCGGGCATTCAAAAAGAGGAGGGCAAGCTCGAAAACAACCTGCCGGAACCGGGCATTCCACCAGAGCCACGCTCGAGGCCTTCGCGGGAGGAATTCGAGGCTCAATTGAAGAACTAGTCGCATCGAGCGTCTTTGGACGCCACTAAACACCCTCCCAATGGGCTATAGGACAGGAAATCTGGAGGCAAAAATCCGAAATGCTTCCAATACACCCCTAAAAACACCTAGATATCTGCACATCTCAAAATTTGTGGAATTTTTCTGACAATTTGCTTGAAAAGTAATCGGTTATCGAGTTAAATGGCAGCACTGAGATGATTTTCATCCGGGCACATTTTTTTTAGGTTGGGTTAATGAGCGCAGCGGATCGTCAAAAAACCGTTTTCGAAGAAAAGCGTCTGTAGCTTCTCGCCACCGCGAGCGGCTGTAGTCGCTTTTTTTCGTTTGTACTTTTTGAACTTGTGAAAAAAGGAAAGCTGACTGACAGTTTGAAATCATTTTTTCTGTTTAATGGGAGTTTTACAACATGGTTACTAAAGATAAACAAACGTTGGCCCAACTGAGTAAGAAGCTTTGTGCTTACTCGGCGGCTGCGGGTGCAGCGGCGACTGCTGGTGTTGCGCTCGATGCGAATGCTGCTCCAATGATCTATGACACTGAAGCAACACCGATCGACGTCCACAGTAGTTTTGAGACGATGGCCGGCCATAACATGGCTCGGATCGATCCCTCGATCGCCGGTCCAGCCGGTCTGCTCGATTATGATACTGCACCGAACGGTCAGAACTCCGATGCTTCGGGTGCCGGTACTGCGAATCCCGGTGAGATCTACTTCCGCTACAGCCTGTTCTCCGAGCCGAGTGCGACTTGGGGTAAGAGCGGTACACAATTCGGTACACTCACCGGTGGTGGCAACGGTCTGTATGCCGTTTCGCAAGGTGCCTCGACCCGTCCCGGTGGTGAGAATGGCGTCTTTGGCTTTAAAGAAGGTGAAATCATTGATGGTAGTGACAACCTGATCACCACCGATACTGCGGGTGCCGATGGCATCATGCAAGCCTACAGTGGTGGCCCCGGAGCTGGTGCTGTGCAGGCCGATATCGATGGCTTTGGTGGCTGGGCCACTGGTAGCCATTACGGCATTGTCAACGGCCCTACCTACCTTGGATTCCGCATTGACAACAAGAATGGCTTTGTGAAGATGAAGCCGTTTGCAGGTCAGCGAAACCACCTCGAGATTTATGGTTGGGGTATGGAGACTGTGCCTTTCGCGCCGATTACGGCCACCTTGGAAGGTAGTAGCCCCGGTGGTGTCCCCGAACCGGCTACGATGGCCATGTTGGCGATCGGTGGTGCGGGACTGTTGGCCTTGCGTCGTCGCAGTCGCGGCAAGTAAGGCAAACGAGCTGGATTTCAAACTGTTACTGACAAAAAACGGGTGCCGGGTAACCGGCGCCCGTTTTTTTATGGTTTGTCGCCACTCGAGAGTATGATAATGAGGGCGGTCGGTTCTACGAGTCTTGCTTCAATCGGCCTAAGAGGATGTATCGATGGCAGCCATTTGTGATCCCACCTCAGATCTGCTGGCGCGCTATGCGCATGCATCTCGTCTGACGCTGGGCGATGCGATCCTACAAGACCTACAATCGAAACGTGGTCAATCGAAACGTGATGGCGGCACTGCAAATCAGAAAGCCGATGCTCACTTCCAAAACTTCATTCATGCGCTGAACATGAACGATTGGCTGGGAGCCGCCTATTTTTTGTATGCGGGTGATTCCCAAACGCTTCAAAGGTTAGTTCAAGAAGAAAACAGACTCCTCGCCCATCTGGGCAATAATTATCTCGCGTTGCTTTATGCAGCGGCAGAACACTTTGATAAGGACCGCAATGAATGGCGCGGGCAACTCCAGGAGGCATATCAATTCGGTACCTTGCCGGCGTATGGCCCGACCGTTATCAACGGAACGCCCGTGAAGGCCCCCTATATTTTTAAGTCGGGTGTGGCCCAGCACGGACGCAATCTGATCTCTTTGATGCCGATCTTTCAGGAATATGAAAAGATCAACCAACTTTACCAACAACCGGCCAAAACGACGGAGGGGGCGCCGATACGCTTTACCCAGGGGCATAATTGGTCGTACTCTCACGCACGCTTGGACCTCTCCGATCCGACATTATTTCCTCCGAATACAAAACGTGTGCTGATGAACTGGGATGCCCATCGTGATCTGTCGCCCCCTTTTGGCCATCTTTCGAGAGAATTGGCACTCGTCAAGGGACTCATTCCTCACGACACCGATCGCCTACTGAAACTGGTTCAAAACGCCAGCAGCAAGGAAGAATTTGTTGAGGTGGCGGGGATGATGAGTATTGCCGGGTGGATTCTCCCCCTGCTGCATACCAAGGAGTTCCAATACGAAGATGTGTCGGAACTCATCATTGTGCTCCCTAAAGAGGCCCAGCAGACTTCAAAAGAAGACTATTGGCCGCCCTACGGCACTCATGAAATGCAAATCGGCCATACGGCAGTCGACTTCGAGGAAATAGAAAATTTTTACGATTTGCTCGATGCACTCCAACCCTTAGCAGAGATGCCCGGCGAGGCTGGGGAAAAGGGGAAACGGGCTTTAAAACATCTGAAGAAACGGTTGGCCGCTTTTGGAACCATGGAGGGATTCGAGGGGGTACAAAGCGTCAGCAACGATCCGCGACTGCGGACCGTTCGCCAATCTGTCTCGTGCCTTGTCCAGGAGCCTCGTGATATTAAGGTCCATATTGTCGATCCGGATAATCTGAATGCGATCCTTGAAAAGATCGGTACTGCAGATATTTATCTGAGCGTCGATGTGGATTATGCCGGAACGGTCCACCTGGGAGGATGGCAGAACGTGGCCAATTCAATTCCCCATTATCCTTTGAATAACAGTCCCGAAGAAGAAGCGCGCCATCTGCAATTGATCGAATGCTTCGAGACCTTCTATCGGAAGGCCGCAAAGCAAATCAAGGCGGTGAGCATTGCCAATTCACCCGACTATACCGCCGATGAATCGAGGCGACGGCCCGCTTCAAAGATCATGGACATTTTGACCCAAGGGACCGCACAGGCCCAACCGGGCTGGATCTCTGGAGCAGCCGGTCGGATTGCACCGCCAAGGCTGATGCACCATCCGTTCCGTGGCCTGCTGATTTCTGTTGCCGGTGCCCTCGGCATTTCTCTTACGGCTGCTCTTTTTTGGCATTTTTTGCGCACAAAAAATCTACAGCGTGAAACAGAGGCTTGAGAGAATCCGTGTTTCACCCGAGTGAGCGGGCAGGCAACTCTACAGCGCACTTAATCGGTCCGCCTCCGCACGATGGATGAGCAGACATCCCCGATGACCATGACTCCGCGCGGGAGTATGATATCTAGGACCGGGCTACATCAGGATTCCCGGACCACTTTTCCCAAACGATCCGTCCATGAATGACTCCATTGGCAGATACCGGTTATGACAGGGTGTGACGACAACTTCGAGTCGATCCAGCAGCAACTCACAGCAGAGCGGTCGCCCCGCGCCAAAGAGGCGTTGCGCAAATTTCTCCAGGATCATCCGAAACATTCCGAGGCACTCGATCTGTTCGGACAACTTGCGTGTGAACAGGGCCAGTACGAGGAAGCTGTCGACGCGATCGGGCAGGCGATTGCGTTGCGTCCCGATGTGGCCCACCTACACCACCATCTCGGTTATGTCTACTTTGTCGCTGGCAAGGTGGACCAAGCCATTGAAGCCTATCGTCGCGGACTAGCGATCGATGCCAATGATGCGCAGACGCAAAATAATCTGGGCGTCGCGCTGAAAACAAAAGGCAACTTTGAGGAGGCAATTGCTGCATTTCAGTCTGCTTCCCGACTTTCCCCGGAACTTGCCTTTCCACATCGCAATCTGGCCGAGGTATTGCGCCTGCAGGGAAAACTGGACCAGGCCATTGTCCACTACCAGCAGGCTCTTCAGCTTTCGCCCGCCGATGCTGAATCACACAACGGACTCGGTTTGGTGTTTTCGATGCAGGTCAAACTGGACGAAGCGGTTGCCCAGTTTGAAGAGGCCATCAGGATCAAACCAGATTACGACGAGGCAGAAAACAACCTAGGTACGCTACTCAAGGCAACCGAACGGTTCCAAGAAGCTGTCGCTCTCTACGAAAGAGTGCTGCGACGACGACCCGATTTTGTGACCGCACGAGTCAATCTTGGATCGGTACTCATTGAGTTGGGACAGTTTGATGAGGCGATCAAACACCTCGAGTACGCATTGCAAATAAATCCCAATCACGCTGTTGCGTTTCATAACTTGGGAGATCTGGCCCTCACAGACCAATATGTGTTCTCCGCCGATCAACTTGAACGGATCCAGTCGCTGGTGGCCAATCACAAAGGCCGGCACGAAGAGACCTCCGCATTGCATTTCACTCTGGCCGGTATTTTGGACAAACAACAGCGCCATGACGATGCCTTTGAGGTCTACCTGCAGGCCAATCGCGCGCAGTACCGCGTCTTGAAAGCAGCAGGTGCCGCTTTTGATTCTGCAAACCATCATCAAAAAGTACAGCAGACCATTGACGTCTTCGGGCGGGACTTCTTTCAGAACAAGATATTATTTAGCAACTCGCTCGATACGGAGATCCCGGTGGTTGTGGTCGGTATGCCGCGTAGCGGTACGACGCTCCTTGAACAGATTATTGCCAGCCACCCGCACGCAGCGGGAGCAGGTGAACTGGAGGCCATCGAACAACTCATCCCACAGTTGCCGGCGCTATTGAACTCCGGGCAGGAGTATCCCGATTGCTTCTCCCGTGCTGAGGCTCCAGCTCTCCGCAGTATTGCTCAAGACTATTTAAGTCAACTGACCGCCAACCGCCACGAAGCGGACCGCATCGTCGACAAGACCTGGTACAATTTTTATTATCTTGGCCTCATTGCACTCCTTTGTCCCAGAGCCCGAATCATCCACTGCCGCCGCGAAGTGATGGATGTTGGCATTTCATGTTTTTTTTCGAATTTCAATTCAATCCCGTGGGCCACGCGTCTGGAAGACATCGGGGTCTTCTACCGTTCGTACGAACAATTGATGCAACACTGGCAAAAGGTTTTGCCCCTACGCATGCACGAAGTCTCCTACGAACAATTGGTTGCCGATCATGAAACGGCTAGCCGAGAGATCATTGATTTCTGTGGTCTGGAGTGGAGCGACTGCTGTCTGGAGTTTCATAAAAACAGACGCCCAGTCCAAACGGCAAGTCGGGTGCAGGTGCGTCAACCGATCTACAAAACATCGATCGGCCGTTGGAAAAAATACGAATCCCACCTCGCACCGCTTCGAGAATCGCTCCGCAGAGAAGGCATTGCCGAGGAGAGACTACTCGACGATCGTGCCTCACCGTAGCGTACCACCGGGATGCATAACGTACTGATGGACCAGATTGACACTTCAGGTTGACTCAATGACAAACGCCCCTAACGATCTCGCTGCCGCTGAGCAACATCGCACCGCAGGACGATTGGGCGAGGCGCAAGCGATCTGCGAGAGGTTGTTGGAAGGCGATCCGCGCGATACAGACACCCTCTCGTTGCTTGGGACCATCCAATGCGAGCGGGGAGATTTTTCGCAGGCGACTGCATCGATTGGCCGGGCGATTCGCGTGCGGCCGAAGAATGCTCTGCTGCACCGCCAACTGGGCGACATTCATTTTTTGGCGGGAGAAATGGATCGATCAATAGAATGCTACCACCACGCGATCGGCTTGGACAGCGAGGATTCTCAAATCCGCAACAATCTGGGCGTTGCACTCCGGCAAGCAGGCAAGCTCAACGACGCCATCGCCGCCTTCGAAGATGCCCTGCAGCTTCGCCCCGATCTGCCCCTACCGCACAAGAATCTTGGCGAGGTCTATTGCATCCAGGGAAAGATGGCGTTGGCCCTCACTCAATACGAAACTGCTTTGCGGATCGATCCTCGCGATGCCACAACTCTCAACAGCATTGGGATCATTCTTTCGATGCAAGGGAAACAGGCTGAAGCGATTACTCGCTTTGAGGATGCGCTGACACTTGAACCCAATTTTGCAAAAGTCGAAAACAATCTAGCCGGTGTTCTAGCGACCGTCGGGCGATTCGACGAGGCAATCACTCATGCCAGAAACGCTTTGCGTTTGCGACCCCAATTTGCCAACGGTCATATCACCATGGGCAATATCCTAAAGCTACAGGGAAAGAACGAGCAGGCCGTAGAAGAATACAAACAGGCACTCGAGTTGGACCCATGCCACACTGTTGCACACCAAAGTCTGGGTTCTGTTCTGACCGATCTCGGAAAATTCGATCTTGCCATCATCCACCTAGAAGAAACGCTACAGCTTGACCCAAATCATTTTACAGCCTACCAAAACCTTGTTGCTCTGGCAGTCCAGGACAAATATCAGCTTAGCGCCGAACAGCATGATCGCATCAAGGCACTGCTCGGTAGCAAAAACCTATCGCCTGCTCATGCTTCTCAATTGCATTTTATGATGGGTAGCATCCTGAACAAACAGCAGGACTATGATGCAGCCATGCGCGCATTTCAACAGGCGAATGCTTTGCAAATGGGCCTGTTATCAGCAGCGGGCAGTGCTTTTGACGCAAACCAATTCGGCAAAGAAATAGATGAAACCATCAGCGTTTTCCAACCCGCTCTCTTTGAAAACGAGGAACGTGGTGGACTCGATAGTGATGTGCCGGTTTTCGTTGTCGGGATGCCACGCAGTGGGACGACACTCGTTGAGCAGATCATTGCCAGCCATCCTCAGGCAGCAGGCGTGGGAGAACTTCCCGATATCGCAACCCTCGTGGAAGAGCTTTCGATTCTTGGAGGCGGTGAGACCGCCTATCCAAAATGCATCTTGCATGCGGATTCAGGACACATCTCCGAGTTAGCGCAACGGTATCTTGAGCGTCTTGAGGAACTGGCACCCGGTGCATCGCGCATCGTCGATAAACTACCAGGAAATTTTCTCTATCTTGGCTTTATTGCAATAGCATTTCCGAACGCCCGCGTTATTCACTGTCGACGGAATGCCATGGATGTCTGTCTGTCTTGCTATCTGAGTGATTTCGGTGCATTGCAGTGGGCCTGGCGACTGGAAGATATCGGTTTCTACCATTATCAATACCAACGCCTGATGAATCATTGGCACCAGATTCTGCCACTTCAGATGTACGACGTCGACTACGAACAACTGGTAGCGGACCACGAGGCCGTTAGTCGCGATCTGATATCGTTCTGTGGACTCGACTGGAATGACCAATGTCTTAAATTTCATAACAGCGATCGGGCAGTACAGACACTCAGTCGCGTTCAGGTGCGGCAGCCAATCTACAACACGTCGATCGGACGCTGGAAACACTACGAAAAATATCTCGATCCGCTCGTGGATGCTCTCAAAGGAACAAACAACGAGAAGTGACACTCGCAATACATTTCCAAAACGCTCGCGCGACCGGCCATCGGGCAGAGACCACTTATAACAACAATACCGAATAAAACGCCCTGTTTCCGATGATCCCATTGGCGGTGTATACTGAGAGTGAAAACGAAAGTCACTCCTGCCCTCTCCGCGTGATCGCAATATCTCAGCGCTTGGCCGACACGATGGCTTGGCCGACACGATGGCTTGGCCAACACGATGTGAGTGGTAACGACAGACGACGACTCAACATTTTTTCAGCACGATCATGAGGACCCGGTGGCCGATTGCGATTACCGTAGCCCTTTCTGGCGAAACGTTGTCCGCTGGGGATTGACCCTGGGGTGCTCTGCCCTGGCATTGTTTGCCCTGCTCTACGTGGCTGGGTTCTTTTCCAGCGAAACATCATCTTCTCGCGCCGGGAAAGATTCATCGGGCAGACTGGATGTTTCTGACGGGTCGATAACCGATCCACAGCAGATGTCGGCCACAGAAATCGACAATCCAGCCAATGATGGTTGGCCAACAGAGGTCTTTAACAATGCAGCCAAGAAGCAATTGAAAAAACTTGCCGCTCTTCTAACCCAAAAAGATGCGCCATCAGCCCAATCGCTTGCGCCGCTGGTCACTGGAGATTTTAACTGCACGCCACTTTTACCGATTCACCGCGAGACCGTTTTTAAGGACAACGATTTTCACATTCAACGAGCCGTTACAGATAGTAAGGTGGCAGCGGGAGACCGTGCATCCGCCCACCGAGAATATGCACACGCCGAAGGATTATCTAAAGCCCTCCAGTCGCTGCTAAACCCTTTTTCCACCAGCGAGGAATTGCACTGCAAGCTAAAAACTTTCCGTGTTGAACCCGCCGAAAATCACATTGTGACATGGCAGTATTTTTCATGTTCCGGAAAAAGCAAAGACGGAATGGTAGAACAACACGCGACTTGGAAGATCCGTTGGACCAGGCCCGCACCGGGAACCGCCCCGCGCATGGAGTCCATCGAAGTCGAAAACTTTGAAATGACTGAGTCCCATCGCGGGCCAGAATCGATGTTCGTCGACAAGACAGAAGCTGTTTTAGAAAACAACGAATCCTACTCTAAGCAATTAAGCTGGGGGTTGAATCGATGGTTGCAGCGGACTCAGGAACGTCGCCATTTGCTCGGTTCGCCCGGCATCGCCATCGGTGATGTCAACGGCGATGGCCTGGAAGATCTCTACCTCTGCCAGGAACTTGGCATCCCAAATCTGCTCTTTATTCAAAACCAGGACGGCACGCTTGATGACGTGTCGGCAGAATGGGGCGTGGACTGGCTGCAACACTCGCGGAGCGTGTTGCTTCTCGACCTCGATAACGACACCGATCAGGATCTTGTCGTTGGTTTTTTTGGCGGTGTCTTGATAGCGTCGAATGAAAACGGAAAACGTTTTAAAGTGCGTACGATCCTGGAGACAAGTGAAGACGTGATGTCGCTCTCTGCCGCCGATTTTGATAATGACGGCGATTTAGATCTCTATGCCTCCGCCTATATTCACTCCCCGAATGAAGTGGCGAGTGACAGCCGGTCGGGAAATATGCCGGGAGCAATGAGCAACCTCGTATTCCACGACGCGAACACGGGTGCCAGCAATTCCCTACTACGCAATGAAATTGCAGGAGATGACTGGGCCTTTGTGGATGCCACACTAGAAACCGGACTCGCCAAGAATAATTCTCGATACAGTTATGCAGCAGCTTGGGAAGATTATGACAATGATGGCGACCAAGATCTTTACGTTGCCAATGACTTTGGTCGCGATAACCTTTTCCAGAATACTGACGGGCAGTTTGTCGATGTCGGAGATCAGGTCGGTGCCGAGGACGCGGCGGCAGGGATGGGAATCACCTGGGGCGATTATAACCACGACGGATGGATGGATGCATACATCAGCAATATGTGGTCGTCCGCAGGAAATCGAATTGCGTTCCAACCCCAATTTAAAACAAATGCTCCGCCACAACTGAAAAAAAGAATCCAGCGACTCGCGCGGGGCAATACACTTCTGGAAAATCAGCAAGGGCAATCGTTTCGCGATGTCAGTGCCGCCGCTGATGTAGAGGTTGGCCGGTGGGCATGGAGTTCCAAATTTGTAGACTTGAACAACGACAGTTGGGAGGACTTGGTTGTTGCAAATGGTTACGTCACAAATTCTAACACGAGTGATTTGTGAAGTTTCTTCTGGCGACAGGTCGTGTCGCAATCCCCTCTTGATTCCAAAGACATATCGAATACCAGTATCGCTAACGAACAGCTCGTCAGCATGTTGAACCAAGGTGGTCGCTCCTTCAGCGGAAAGGAACGGCATTGCATTTTTTTGAATACCGGCAATGATCCGCGAGGTAATGGTCAATTCGCAAATGTATCTGCGATCACTGGCTTGGATTTTCCTGATGACGGACGTGCGATCGGCGTTGTCGACTGGGATCAGGATGGCGATCAAGACTTGTGGTTGTCCAATCGCAATGCACCACGCCTGCGATTTATGCGCAATGAGATGCCGGCCGACAAGAATTACGTTGCTCTTCGGTTGGTGGGTAACGGAACAACAACCAATCACGATGCGATTGGAGCGCGGATTGAAGTTGTGCTGGATCATTCCCATTCCAAAGCGACTACAGAATCGCCCGCTGTTGCTGAAACATTGATCCAGTCACTGAGAGCCGGCGAAGGGTTTTTGGCCCAATCGAGCAAGTGGGTCCACTTTGGTCTGGGCGATGCCAATACCATAAAACACGTTGCCGTTCACTGGCCAAATGGTAAAGTCGAGAACTTCAATAATCTCAAAGTGAACCATCGATATACTCTGGTTCAAGGTTCAGCAACGGCGACGGAAGCCACACCGCCGGATCGAACAATAGAACTGGCCACCTCTTCTGCGAAGAAAAAGTCTGCTATTCCGAGCATGCGAATTCCACTCGTTGCTCTGCTGCGTGTACCCGACCTGAATTATCTTGATTTCCGAGGCAACCGGCAGTCACTGACAACTGTCTCCAGTGGCCCGCTGCTGATCAATTTGTGGTCGACCAGCTGCAAACCATGTCTGGAAGAACTGAACGATTTCACCAAGCGATCGGAAGACATTCGCTCCGCAGGAATACGGATCGTTGCATTGTCCATCGACGGCCTTGAAAAGGGTCCCGATGCAGCCGATGCGAGTCAGGAGGTCTTAGCAAAAATGGGCTTTCCGTTCGATGCGGGGGAAGCGACGAAAGAACTAATCCAGGTCCTCTACTCACTGAAGAAATCGCTCTTATTTTCCGCACAAGAACTTCCTTTGCCAACCAGTTTCCTTCTCGATGCATCGGGGCGACTTGCTGTCATTTATCTAGGCCCGGTCTCCGTGGACAATCTCCTCGAAGATAGACACCATGCGTCACTCACAACCGAAGAGCGCTACGAACGATCCGCCGCACTCGTCGGCAGCATGCTGAAAAATGATGTTACCAACAAAATTTTGGAGAAAAACGAGGCTATTGCTTTTTATAATTTTGCGGACTCCTTACGGGAACAGGGGCTCCGACGCGAAGCATATCTTCAATTCGCCGAAGCAGCCAAACTTCAGCACTCGTCGCCCAATGCCAAGAAATTGGTTGCGGAGATGTTGTTCAAATGGAGTAATCTTCTTGCCGCAGATGAAAACTGGAGCGATGCGGCATCCGCTGCCCGGAAGGCCATCGACAAGTCGCCTGAAAATGCAAAGTATCATTACAATTTGGGCGTCCTCAGCAAGCGACTGGGTGATCTGCAAACCGCTCAAGAGCATTATGAAAATGCTATTGAGATCGATCCTGATCTCATCTCGGCCCACGTCAACCTCGCAATGATTTTGGCGAAGAAGAAAGAATGGGAAAAGGCAGAGAAATATTTTCGCCGGGTCAGCCATGCAAGACCCCATGACGCTGAGATATTCTACAACCTGGGAGTCGCACTCGCCGAGCAGGACAAATGGCAAGAGGCCTCCAATCAATTTCGCCAAGCCCTGAAGATCCGCCCCTATTTTTCACAAGCGAGCAAGTACCTGGACCGCGCCAAACAAAATTTGAAAGAAGAGCAGAAATAGAAGCATGTGGGGCGCATCTCTCCAAACATTCAACAGCTATGATGATATCTCCTTATGAATAACACAGGTGCTTCAGCTCGACGAACCTTGTTGCTGGGTTGGAATCTTGCCAGCTGGGAGCTTATCAATCCGTTGCTTGACCAGGGGCAACTGCCAAATCTGCAGTCGCTGGTAAATGACGGTGTGATGGCCAGCTTGAGAACGAAACGACCCTTACTCGACCACGTTGTCTACAACTCGCTTGCCACAGGCAAATATGCGGATAAGCATGGCGTGTTCGGACCGCTGGAAGTCGGTTCAGACAATTCTGTCCGCAAGAGCGATAGCCTCTCACGACATACCGACGCCGTTTGGGACATTCTCAGCGACAACAACATCCGCTGTAATGTTGTCAATTTTCCCACCACCGGTCCGGCCGAGAAGATCAACGGTGTCTTTGTGGCGCCGAGCTTCTTTGAGACCATTCCAGAGAGCTACCAGCAAAACTTTGACATTTCGCCACTGAGCGTGCAACCGGAATCGCAACTTGAGGTGCTCCGGCAATTTATTGTCACGATGGAGGACATTGATGCGGAGATTATGTCGTCGTTTGTCCCCCGATTTCGGGAATTAGATACCGCCGATCCTCGACTTATCACAATCGGTGCTGCCACTGCTCATACCTTCTCCATCCATGCCGTTTCAACATGGCTCATGGAAAATACCTCGTGGGATGCGATGTGTGTCTCCTACGACCTGATCAATTTTTTGGGAAGGGACTTTTTCCAATACCATCTCACAAATCGCGGGGCGATCAACGAAACCGGGAGCGAAGCGGATGTGAATCGCTTCCGCATGTCGGTCCACCTGTTTTCCGACGTTGTCAATGCCGCTATTAAGCTTTGCGATCGACTATTGGGACGGATGCTGGAACTAGCTGGCGAAGACGCGAGTGTTATCGTGTATTCGCCGTGGGGAATCATGGGCAACTCGGGCATAGCGCCTTCTGATGAAGCTACCCGAACAACGTATTCGGAGTCGAACTATCGGGGCGAGGGCATCTTTTTGATACGTGAGCCCGAAATGCCATCGGATGAGTTATTACATCAGGTGGGCTTTCTTGATATCTGCCCCACACTCCTTCGCTCGTGCGGAGTGCAGGCAGCGGAAGATATCGATGGTTTTGCTGTGCAAGATTATGCGGAGCATAAAGACAACGGTGAAAATCGGCCTGAAGCATGGGCATATCCGGAATCGACGGATTCTCCGTCCGAATTTGTACAGACACTTACCCGTCCACAGGTGTTGCGATTTACTGAGCCCTTTGCAGAAAAACCTGCTCGTAGTGTTGAAGAGGGAAATTTATGGACGCTAATCGCTGTCCAGATTGCAGACGATCGTCGTGATGAGGCTTTGCCGTTGTTGTTACGCCTGTATCACGCCAACCCGCTCCAGGTCCAGCGAGGTTATCTAATCGTCGAGGCACTACAGCAGACGGGACACACAAGAGAAGCGCTGGCATTGATGCGCCCGTTGGCGGTTGTCTTTGCAGATAATCCAGTGGGCCAGTTCATGGCTGGTTTTGTGGCATTGAGCCAGGGGGATTTTGACCTCGCTAAAGAAATGTTTGAACGTGCCGAGGCGAATAATCCGCCGTTTCCCATATTGTTCTACTATCTTGGGCAAGTCTATCTCTTATTGGATTTGCCGGACAACGCAATTCAAGCCTTTAGCCGGTTTTTGGAAATGGATCCGTGCTTACCGCACGCCTATCTCGGCCTCTCCGAAGCACTGTTGCGATCGCAGCGGTTTGAAGAGGCCGCAGAAGCAGCTCTTTCGGCAGTGGGGGCACGCTTTTCTGAGCCTGCAATGCACCTAGCCCTTGGTCGCGCAATGGCGCAACTGGGTGAAAAAGAGCGCGCAGCTGAAGCATACGAAACGGCGCTTCGCTTGGCGCCACATTTTGATTTAGTCCGCGATCATCTGGAGTGGCTGGACCAGTATTTCAACGCTGCAATCCGCGATCCCTCAAAGCATTCTTGGCGCTCGCTCACCCCGGAACTGCATCCCCAATTAGGAGGCAATTCCAGGCCTACTGAAACGGTCAAAGAAACGCTGCTGGAAATCAACGCGTGGCGTAACGAGTTTATGGATGAACTGGAAACCGCTGAATACCAACTGGACGATCACCTCAGTCAGAAGACGAAAAACCTCTCTCAGGGAGACGCGGGGGCGACAGATTCGTCAGGCAGGTGCACCAAAGAAGATTCGGTTGCGATATTCCGGAATGACGATTGGGTTGCGCGACCTATCGAACCCTCCGACCAGGCGGCCATCAAACACATGTCGTTCTATCGGCCATTTGCGAATCCAGCTGAAAAAGAGATTCTGGTGGTCCATCCCACCGGCAGTTCCCAGATCCACGGGGCCGTCATGCTGCAATGGACGATGTCACAACCGACGATACTCCAACTCCGCTTAAGCCTTGAGTCGTCGGACTCCGAAACAGACAGTGCTTTGACGCAAGAACCGATTCAATTATGGCTGTTGCGAATCGGTCTTGCGCGGGCAATCGCCGGCGGCGCAACACAGGTAAAATTTGCATTCAGAGAGACGGAAGACTGTTCGATATTATATGATGCGCTAAAACAACTTGGGTTCCTTGACTTCAAGGTCCAGCAGATATATCGAATCAGCAGTACCGAAACCCGTGACATTGGATTTTCTCTCTTGGATCGTTACCGGAAGAAAAAGAAGATCCCGTCTGACGTACGTCTCGTTTCGTTGAATGAGGTGCCCTTTGAGCAGGCCAATCAGTTTCTGAAGCAGTGGTTTGCAGATGGTGTTGGAGATCCGCCTGCAGAATTTCACCTCCCAGAGTGCCCTGTAATGCTCAAGGGAGATCAGATCATCGCCTGTGCCGTTGGCTACATCAAGGATGATGATACGTTTGTTGTCACACGGATTGGTGTCCTGCCAGAATACCGTAAACAATGGGCAACACCTTGGCTGCTCGGTGGTGCTTCTAAGGTCTCTGCTGATTTCGGTCGACCTTCACTCGAATTTATAATCGACGAGAATCAGTATGCGGACTGGGTAAAGATCGCTCGGCGGCATTTTAATGCGCAACATACCGATACCATGCGAACGATGGT